>FTEO01000669.1_pt1 | contig 42218 bp, 36 predicted proteins | sample 1640211 | NCBI WGS metagenome assembly FTEO01 (sample SAMEA3914816, study PRJEB12502) | metagenome | biome: forest; material: soil | place: USA | collected 2011-09-16 | depth 0.3 m | reverse complement strand
CTGCTTCTCCGCCTCTTCCGCGGTCGGCAGCTTGCCCTGGACCTGCGTGATGGCGTGCTCGGCGCGGTCGAGATAGCCGCGGGCGTACCAGACCTTCGCAAGATAGAACCAGGCGCGATTGCGCACGCCCTGGGGCGTTGCTGGTGTCAGCAGTTCTTCGAAACGTCTGCCCGCCTCGTTGTGCAGGCCGAGAGCCAGATAGAGCCCGCCCAGCAGCAGCTGCGACTCGGCCGAGTGGTGCGGCATGAGGCCCCACTGCTCGTAGGCGTTGAGGCGGGTGATCGCCTCGAAGTCATCGTCCTGATACAGATAGAAGAGGACATCACCGTAGTGCAGGTCCTGGATCTTCGTGACGGGCAGCTTGTCCGGGTCCTTGCGGGCGCCGAATGCTGGGGCGCCCAGCAATACGAGCGCGACCGCCGCGAGGGGTGCGGCGGCAAGCGAGGATAGTGGACGCAGCGAGCGCATCGGGACGGGAGCGGGAAGCTATTCCCAGTCCTTGATCTCGAACTCCGGCTGCTGCTTTCTCTGCCGGTCGTTGATCTTGAGCTCGAGGTATTTCGCGCCGATGCCTTTCTCGAACTTGAGCGTCGCGCCGCGCTTGTAGTCGCGCTCGTTCGGGCCCTTGCCCGTGAAGAACGCCACGAGCTCGTGCTCGCCCACCTTCAGGTTGCCGAGATACAGGCGCTGTACGCCACCCTTCATGAGGGCCTCGGCTTCACGCGGCGTGTAGAGGTAGTTCGCAACCTCCTTCTGGTCGATCTTCAGGGTCACGTTGTCGACGGCAAAGAACTCGCCCACGTCCATCGAGACGAACACCGCCACCTGGGTATTCGCGGGGAACAGCAGTTCCTCTTCGAGGACGAACAGATCTTTGTTGAGATCGACCACGTCCTTCTTCAGGCCCTGGATTTCTTCGTCGAGGCCGCGCGTGTCGCCCTGTGGCTCGGCAGTCACGGCGATCTCGCCGGGCGGCAGACCGCCCGAGGCGGTGGGCACATCCGCGGCGGGTGCAGGAGTAGCGGCAGGCTGTGCCTGACTCGCCGGCGATGCGCCCTGCGGCGCGGCGGGTGCCTGAGCAGACGCCACACCGAATGCGACGGCGAACAAGCCCATCGACACGAGCGCCACGACGAACGAGCTCGCTCGCGGCCGGGTCAGGGAAGACGGATCACGCAACATAGAGCTCCGATCATTCATTCAGCAGCGCACGCAACTCTTGCCGGTACAGCGCGTCTTCCTTCTTGCTGTAGTCCCGATGCACGTGGCGCACGACGCCGCCACGATCGATGAGCAGGGTCATCGGCAGATTGTCGACCTGATATACCCGGCTCACGGACTTCTCCGGATCGAGCAGCAGTGGAAACCCCACCGACTGCCCTTTTGCAAATTCGAGCGCACGCGTCTGGTCGTCATCGACGTTGATGGCGAGCATCCGCAATCCTGCGGTCTGATACGTGCGCAGGCTGTCATTCAGCGCATCGAGCTGCGTGCGACAGGGCGCGCAGCGGCTGCCCCAGAAGCTCAGCACCACGACCTCGCCGCGATACTCCGACAGGCGCACGTTGATGCCGCCGATCGCGTGCAGCGCGAAATCCGGCGCCTCGCGCCCAATGAGCGAATACGCAGCCGCCGCCTGCGCCGTTGCCGAAGGCGTGAACGAAGGCACGACCCAGGGCAGAGCCAGCATGACCACCAGGGACATGACCGATGGCATGCCCCGTGCGGCAAGTGCGCCCACGAGGCGTCGGGCCACGGAAACGAGACGACGTGACCCGCTCAAGTGAGCCACGACAGAGCGTTGCGGCTGTGTGAGCCCCAAGAGATTTCCTTAGCCAAAGCTTGCGACCGCTGGCGCGCGCAACCCTCGCATAGCGAACTTAACAATGTCAACGAACGTCCCCCCATCTTCACGACTCGTTTCAACGAATTGGGTGAAGCGTCGGGAAAGCGCGACAGCTCATGCAGTGAAGAACGTCAACCGCCAAAGCGATGGTGCGCGCAGGGCCGATGAGCAGGCCGCAAAAGTCGCGCCTTTTGCGGCCGGCATCGAAGGCGTTGTCCGAAAAAGCGCCGCAGGAGACTTTTTCCAATGAACTAGGAGATGACGCCCTGAACGATCGGTGCGAACGCCGTGATGCTGTCACGGAGCGTGCTGCTGCCGAGTCCATTGGTCGGGAACACGGTGGGGAAGTTACCCGCCTCGCCGTGGAGCGCCATGTAGTTGAGGATGACCGTCTCGACCAGCAGGTTCACCGCGTTTGCGCCGGGGTGGGACGCTGTCTCGATGGAGCCATCCGCCCGGTAGTAACCGATCTGCTTGCCGAGCCCGCCGGCAGCATCGGCAGCCAGCGCTTGCGGTCGACCCTTCGGGTTGTAAACCAGGAAGAAGGACGACGCGGTCGACTGGTTGTCGCCCTGCCAGCCGAACTTGCCGCGACCGTTGGCACTGCTGTCCACCATGCCGGTGGAGCTGATCGAACCGTCGCTGAACACGTAGATCATGAGCGGCACGCCGACGCGTGCGGCGTACTCGAGGCAGGCACCGATGCAGCGGCCGGCACGCAGGTTGCGCATCTCGCCGCTGGCACGCGTGCCATCGTGATAGTCGTAGCCACCCATGGTGATGGTGCCAGCGCCGGCGTAGCCGTTGATCACCATCTTGGCGACCGCCGCGGTCTTCTTGAACTCGGCATCCGCCGCATATTCGGCCTGGCCGAAGATGCCGGAGCCGCGCGCGGCGGTCTGGTCGACGAGATTCGGATCCTTGTCCGGATTCAGTGCCGCGGGATTGCCGAAGCGATCCGCGAGGTCGGCGGATTTCAGGTAGCCGCAACGCACCGCTTCCTTGATGGCCGCATCGCGCGTCTTCATGTCGAGGCGGCCGAGCTTGCCCTTGGCACCCACGGCCGCATCCGTTCCACCCGTGATGCGGACCATGGATTCGAGCACGGACACCGCATCGGCCTGGGGCAGGAGCGTTGCGAGCTCGCCCGTGTCGACGAGGCCGGTGACATCGGTTGCGCGGTCCACCTTGGTGGGGCGCACGGCCAGGTCGATCATGGCGGCCGGCGCCATCGAGTTACCGCCGGAATCCGAGGACTGCGAGCCGATCAGCGTCAGAAGCTGGCCGTCCGCACCCGCTCTCCAGATGCCGTACATCGGGTTGTGCGGGTTGTTGCCCGTATCGTTCTCGGAGCGGGCCGCGATGGCCGCACCGTTCGTCATGGACTGTGTGGTCGGCGCAGTGCGCTCGAGCATGCCGCGCAGAATGGCTCCGTCCGAATGCCAGGCGACGCCGAAGGCGTTGTTGACGAAGTTGTTCGTGGCGCTGGCGGCATTGGGCGCGTTCGGCACCATGTCGCCGGGCAGGCCGAGCTTGCCGTAGCCCGCCGTCGACAGGAAATCGAGCTGACCGCCCTGCTTGCCGATGAGGATCTCCGACCCGTTGAGGTTCGCGCCCCCGGCGAGGTCGAAGCAGATGAACGGGATCTTGCCGGCACCCACCGTCGCGATACCGCACGCATTCGTGAGGCTGCCGAGGTCACTCGAGAGCGCGGCGCGCGCGAGTCGCGGGTTCGCGATGAGGCCGAGGAGCCCCGTCGCGGCCACCACGGCCGGGCCGGTCATCATGCCGGCCGAGATGAAGTCGCGGCGGCTCACCGGAAGCTTGTGACCATCCCGATGCAGGATGGGCTCGTCGAGAGCGTGGGCACGGGGCGGTTTTTTGCGAATAAGCATGGCGTAACTCCCTCGAACCTTACTGCACCGTGACTGCGGCGCTACCGAGCACCGCGGCACACGCCGCCTTGGTGGCATTGCCGACGCTGCCGCTGGTGGCGATCTTGTTGATCAGCCCGTTGAGCTCGCTTGCGAGCTCGGTCGGATCGGGCTGGGTCTGCAGGTTGTTGCCCACGGCCTTGGCCTGCAGCGCATTGATCACGATGTTGCGGTTGGCCTGCGAGCCGGTGAAGAACGAGCCCGCCGCGGTCGGATCGAGCGCGGGGCTCGTGCCGAAGAAGGCATTCCGCAACGTCGGGTTGTCGACCATGGCGCTGCAGTAGGCGATCGCAAGCTGTGCGATGCCCGTCTGGTGCGAGGCCAGGAACGCGTCGACCGACGGTACGGTGGGCAGCTGCTGCTTCACCGTCGCGTACGTGGACGCCACGGAGGCCGTGGTGACCGGCACGCCCGTGATGACCGAGTACGACGTGCTGATCTGATCGAACGTCCGCATGCCGTACTCCGGTGACGGATCCGAAGCAGGCGGGTTCGCCGGAGCGGCAATCGTGGGTTCCGTCACGGCATGCATGTGCGTGCCGATCTGCTCGAACGTCAGGAAGAACTCATCTGCCACCGGGCCTTTCTCGAGCGCGACTACCGCACCCACGTTCGACAGCAGCTGTCCACTCGTGGCGTTGTAGTTCGCGCCGCCGATGGTGGTGTTCAGCGGAATGTAGGTCTGACCCACCTTCGCCTCGCTGCCATTCACGCCGATGCGGATGCCTTTCAGCGGAATGCCGGCCGGCGCCGCCGTCGGATCGAGGCTGATGAAGGTCGGCTTGGTGAAGAGATAGGCGTAGCTGTCGAGCTGGCTCGCCTCGAACATGATGTACGCCTTCGGCACATCCACGAGATCGCTGACGTTGAACAGCATGAAGTACCGCTCACCGACGCCGGCGGCGAAGTTCTGCTGGATCTGATCCTGCGTCAGCGCCCGGTTGTGAATGGCGACGAGCCGCAACACACCCTGCCACTGACGGTTGGACGACGTCTCGTTGCCCAGGACCAGCGCGAAGCTGTCATCCCAGTCGGCAAGCGTTCCTCCGCCGCCTTTCGGATCGACGTCACCGGTGAAATTGCCGTTCACATAGAGGCGACGACCGTTCACCGGGTCATACGTGAGCACCACGTGCTGCAGCGACGCCTGCGCGTCCCGATCCGTGTCTTTCGTTTGCAGGATCGGTGCGCCGTTGGCGTCCGTCTCGCTTGTCCGCGTCATCGCTTCGTACTGATAAGCGCGCTGCGACAGCGTGACGTTGCGAGCCATGGTGCCCGCCGAATAACTGACCGCGTAGGCGTCTTCCTGCACGACGTTCGCCGGGGCCATCCAGGCCTCGATGGTGAACTCGCCGGTCGACTTGATCAGGCTCGCGAGCTTCGAGCTCGCGGTCGTGGAGCCCTGCGCCTTCTGGTTTGCCTTGAGATTGATACCCCAGCCACCGACCCACATGTCGGCAGAGGTGAGGGTGAGATTGAGCGCCGGCTCGACGCCGCTCGTGTCGTACGCAATGTTGCCCGAGCCCGTCTTGAACTCGTACATCGCGATCACGTTCGTGTCGTGGCGGTTGCCGCCCGCGGCGACCGTGCCGTCATACAGCGTGAGCGCCTTGGAAAGGACGAGCGATGGATCCACCTGCGTGGCCGAGATGCCGTTGGCGAAGGCCGTGAGCTTGGCCAGCATCGCCGCAGAGCTGCCCGGGCAGTCCGGAGCGCCGCCAGGGGAGGTGGCCCAGCAGTTGTGGAACTCGTCGTGCAGGCGCACGTAGAAGCGGGATTGCGCCGGGTTGTCGAGATTGATCTTCGCTTTCGCCGCTTCATAGGCCTCGTCGGCGGTGGCCGCGGCAAAGTACGGCGACTGCGGAGTCGCGGCAGCCGAGGAATGGCAGCGCGAGCAGAACGGCTTGAGGATCGGGTTCCAGAGATTCGTCGCGAAGGAAGCCGAATCCGTCGGGAAGGTTTTGCTGGAGCCCACGTCCTTGATGACGGGCGCCTGCAGCTCGATCTGCGTGCCGCCAGTCGCCGAGGCACCGGCCCAATTGCGGATCCACACGGTGAGCGTGTCGCCGCAGGCGGAGGCAGCAGCGAGCCAGCAGTTATGGCCGCCTGACACCTTCTGCACCATGCGCGACTGATCGGGCTGTGTGAGGTTCACGACCGTGTTGGCGGCCTGGTAGGCGGCATTCACGTCGTCGTTGCGTGCGAACTGCGGCACCTGGCCGCCCTGGTTGTGACAGCCACCGCAGCGGTTGGTCGCCTTGATGTTGTCCCAGAGGTTCAGCTTGAACGCCTGCACATCGGCGTTCTGCGGAGCCGGACCTGTGTAATCCGCCACCGGCGGAGCCGACGTGACGGGGTTCTGCACCGTGCCCGCGCCACCCGAACAGGCGGCAAGGAGCGCCGTGAGGGCAAGCGCGCTGGCGTACTTCAGCGTGCGGATCATCGTGTTCTCCCTGTTCATGAGCATCCCCTCACTGGCCCATGCAGTAGACGGCGGTTTCGGCAAAGACCTGTTTCATCTTGTAGCCGCCGGCCACGAAGTTATTGCGGATGCTCACCACCTGGGCCCGATCCGTATCGTTCCCCGGGGCGCGGAAGCACACGGCCTTGAAGACTTTCTCGACCTGGCACTGGGCGAACGCCTCGCTGCCCGCGAGCTCCTGACCCAGGCTCTTGGCACCCTGCCCGCTGCCGGGCAGCTGCGGATTCCAGCCGATGATCTGGTTCGGGCCGGCGTGCCAGCGGTTCTCCCAGCTGTTGTCGGGCGTGATGAAGCCCGGCTTGAAGTTGTCGGAGTTGATGAAGTACTTGGCGTTGACGGTGCCGGGCGTATAAATGAGGCGGCCCTGGGTCTCGTCGTAGTTGTAGTACGCGAAGGCCTGCGCCATCGGATCCATGCCGCTATGACAGCCGATGCAGTTGTTCAGAAAGATGCGGCTGTCGCCACCGGGCGAGCGGCTCACGTCCTGGCGGATGCGGTCGGGCGGGCGAGTGGTGTCGTGCACCTGCTCCATGTCCCGGCACAGGTGGTTGATCAGCGTGAAGCGGAACATTGCGCGGTTCGTGCCCGCGATGAAGAACGCTGCGGAGGCGGCGCGCGTGGTGATGAGACCCGCCGTGCCTTCCGCCGGAATGCCGTACGTGGCCGACTGCGTGGTCTCGACCAGGCTCGCCTTCAGATCGACGCCCGTCTGCTCGGCCTGATCGTAGTGATCGTTGTTGCTGACGGACACGGCCGGCAGCCCGGACGAATTGACGGTGTAGAGGATGTCTGCCGACAGCGCGGTGTTGAACGGTTTGTCGTCACGCACCATGCCGATGACGGTTGCCGTGTAGTCGTTCAGCGGTGCGAACACCGTCTGATCGCGGTTCGTCCAGGGCGTGACGAGGTTCTTGAGAGTGACGTTGTAGAAGGACGATGCGTTGGTGGCCTTCAGGGCGGCCGCCACGGCATTGCCGTTCTGGATGTCGGTCGCCATGTCGGTGATCTGCGCTTCCGTCGCCGGCGTGCCGGCGATGCGGTCGTACATGCGCTTGGCCTGCTCGCGCGGACCGATCGTCCCTGCCGCCGTTGCGAGCTGCGCGCATATGAGGAAGGCGCACGTGACGCCCACCAGCGCGATGCCGCGCGAGACCTGCGAATTCGTTTGAGTCATGTTGCTCATGGCACTGGTCCACTCCCACCATTCACCGTTGCCCGAGGTTCCGGGCCGTCGATGCGGCGCGCACTATACCCACGCTTTTTCCGCTCTTTTTTTGTCTCAAGCTTCGTACGTCGCCAAGCGCAGACAGGTCCTTTCGGAATGCCGTCCGGTTATCCTTCCCGCCGCAAAATGGGAGGGACATCACGGCGTGCACGCACATGAACGTCTACCTGTGCACCGCCGATCGGCATGGCGCCTTTCGGGTCGAGAGTCTGAGACGAGAGCGGCGACGGCGGGAACGAGAGAACCGCGGAATGCATCGCGAACGACGTGACGGTCTCGGCAGATTGTCCAACGCGCTTCGGCGAATGTTGAATTACGTAACATGCCTCGCGTGCACACGCTTGCGGCACGAATGAATCGGGAGTGTCTTCAAATGAAGCTCGAGCGCGGAATCGTGAACGTCGTCACGCGCATGTGCCGCGCGGCCTGTGCCGCTGCCGTGCTGGGCGGCGTGTTGTCCGCGTGCAGCGGCGGCGGGAGCGTAAATCTCGGCAGCGGCCAGACAGCAGATCCCGCGACTGTCGATTTTCCCATTTTCTACGTGAAGCGCACGATTCCCACGAAGACGGACGACCTGCGCCAGCTGCGCAGCGTCACGCCGATGGCCGATCTCTTCAAGCGCGATCGCGCTGCACCCGGCGCCACGGAAACCAACATCACGACGCGCGTCACGGCCGGCAAGAAATATGACGTGAAGGACGTCGACGTATCCTTCGACGGCAAGAAAGTCGTGTTCGCCATGCGCGGGCCGCTTGCGAACAATCAGGACCCGAAGAAGCCGCCGACCTGGGAGATCTGGGAATACAACATCGTGTCGGACGATCTGCACCGCATCATCGCTTCCGACACCGTGGCGGCCGAAGCGAATGATGTCTCGCCGCACTACCTGCCGGATGGGCGCATCGTCTTCTCGTCTACGCGCCAGCGCATCTCGAAAGCCATTCTGCTCGATGAGAACAAGCCGCAGTTCGAGGCGCAGACGGACGATCGCAGCGAATCCGCGTTCGTGCTGCACGTGATGGATAGCGACGGCGGCAACATCAAGCAGATCTCGTTCAACCAGAGCCACGACCGCGATGCATCCGTGCTCTCGAGCGGCAAGCTCATGTGGAGCCGCTGGGACCATGCGCCAGGCAACGACGGCATGCACTTATATACGTCGAATCCGGACGGCACCGGCCTCGAGCTGCTGTACGGCGCGAACAGCCACAACACCGGCACACCCGACGCGAACGGGCAGCCGAGCACCATCCAGTTCGTCCATCCGCGCGAAATGCAGGACGGGCGCATCCTCACGTTGATCCGCCCCTACGCGAACACAGACTTCGGGGGTGACCTCACCATCATCGACACGAAGACGTACGTCGAGAACACACAGCCGACGCTTGCGAACGCCGGTGCGGCCGGCCCCGCACAGACGCGCGCCACGACCAACGATGTGCGCACCGTCGACGGCCCCTCGCCCGGCGGCCGTTTCAACTCCGCGTATGCCCTGTGGGACGGCACGAACCGCATCCTGACTACCTGGTCGCAGTGCCGCCTCCTCGACAACACGGCGACCCCAGCCGCCATCGTGCCGTGCACTGACGCCAGACTGGCCGACCCCGCCGTGAAGGTGGCGCCGCCCATCTACAGCGTGTGGATGTTCGACCCAGGTCAGAACACGCTGCTGCCGATCATGACCCCCGCCGAGGACGTCATGATCACCGACGTGGTCGCTGCTCAGCCGCGGCGGACCCTGCCGCCGGTCATTCTCGACAAGCAGTCGCCTGCCGATCTCGATCCCACGCTCGTGAGCGAAGCGGTGGGCGTGCTCTCCATCAAGAGCGTCTACGACTTCGACGGCGTGGACACCGCGCCGCCGAACATCGCCACGGTCGCGAACGGCTCGACGCCGGCCGCCATGCGCCCCGCCCGCTTCATTCGCCTCGAGAAAGCCGTGTCGCTGCCAGATCGGGATGTGCGCGACATCGACAACGCGTCCTTCGGTGTCACCGGCAACATGCGCGAGATCCTGGGCTACGCACCCGTCGAGCCGGACGGCTCGGTCAAGATGAAAGTGCCGGCGAACGTGGCGTTCCAGATCAGCATTCTCGATGCCAACGCCCGCCGCATCTCCCCCGTGCACTCGAACTGGCTGCAGGTGCGGCCCGGCGAAGTGCTCGCCTGCAATGGCTGCCATCGGCCCGCCACGGCACAGAATCCGCGCTCGCATGGCCGCTCCGGCCTGTTTGCGCCCGTCTATACGGGTGCCACGAGCACCGGCCAGCCGTTCCCGAACTCGAATCCGGCCCTGTCACCCGACTCCGGGGAGACCATGGCCGAGACTCACGCGCGCCTCAGCTGCATCTCCGGCACCGCGATTCCGCCCTGCTCGCTGAACCCGAGCATGACGGTGCAGTTCACGGACATCTGGACGAACCCTGCGGTGCGCACGCCGGACCCTGACATCAAATACAGCTACACCGATCTCACCTTCACGACGGCTCTGCCCACCACCTCGGCATGCACCAGCGCCTGGGCGTCCACGTGTCGCGTCATCATCAACTACGTGGCCCACATCCAGCCGCTCTGGGACAAGGACCGGACGATCGATGTGAACGGGGACGGCATGCCGGACGTCGATGGCGCCGGAGCGGTCATCAATCACAAGTGCACGCTGTGCCATGCACCAGCGGATGCCGCGGGCACCGTACAGCTGCCCGCCAGTCAGCTCGATCTCACGTCCGTCGCCTCGGACGAGGAACCTCTCCAGATCCGCTCGTATCGCGAACTTTTTTTCACCGACAACGTGCAGGAAGTTAACATGGGCGCGTTGCAGGACCTGCTGGTAGCGGGTCCGCCGGACGCGAACGGCAATCCGACCATGGTTCCAGTGGGTGTGGGCCCGTATCTGGACGCAGGCAATGCCCGCGGCAATCGGTCGGCAGCGTTCCTGGGCCGCTTCGCAAAGGGGTCGGGTACATCGCACGCGGAGTGGCTGAGCCCCGCGGAGCTTCGCTTGCTGTCAGAGTGGCTGGATATTGGGGCACAGTACTTCAACAACCCGTTCGACGCGCCGGCCAACTAGGAGCGCCTTGCAACGCTATCGACTGGCGCGGATTCTGCTCCTGCTGTTGCCCCTGTTCGCCGCACCTTCACTGTGCGGCGCGCGGGAGTATTTGCAGGTCTTCGTCACGGCGCCCTATCTCGAGCTGCATACCGGCCCGGGCCGCGGCTATCCGGTCACGCAGGTCGTGGCGCGAGATGAAGGCGTGGATGTCCTCAAGCGCCGCACCGACTGGTTCAAGGTGCGCACCGAACGCGGCATCGAAGGCTGGGCGGCGGAGAAGGACATGGCGCGCACCGTCCTGGCGGATGGCTCGCTCTTCACCTTCCCGCTCGGGGATCGTGCCGGCTTCACGTCCCACCGCATCGAAGGCGGCATTTTCGCCGGCGACTACAGCGGCGCGACGCTCATCTCCGGCTACGGCTCCTATTCCTTCAACTCGCAGCTCGCAGCCGAGCTCTCCGTCGGCCAGTTCCTGGGCAACGCCTCGAATGGAACCGTCGCCGATCTCGGTCTCACGCATGTGTTCATGCCCGAATGGCGGCTGTCACCATTCGTCATGCTCGGCACCGGCATCGTGCACATCGAACCCAAGGCCACGCTCGTGACTCCGCCGGACCGGACCGACCAGACGGCCTATGTCGGCGGCGGCCTGCGCTTCTATCTGACCCGCAGGTTCTTCGCCCGTGCCGAGTACAAGAGCCACGTCGTGTTCACCAGCCGCAACCAGAACGAGAGAGTAGACGAATGGAAACTGGGATTCGCCTTCTTCTTCTGAGCGCGCTCCTCACGCTGTCCGGCTGCGCGTCGTTCCACAACTGGATCGAGCGTCGCCACGAACGCCGCGACGAGGCCCGCGAAGAGACCCAGGAGCAGGCCGCGCAGGCGGCCGCGGGCGAGGATGCCGACCAGGCCCCGCCGCACGTCATCGACCCGGAGGTCGAGCGCCGCAAGGTCAAGGTGCCGAAGATCGACAGCCAGAACGTCGAGCTCGGCGGCGTGTTCGGCGCGCTGTCCATCGAGGACTTCGGCACGAACCCCGTGTACGGGGTGATGGCCGCGTATCACGTCACCGAAGACTTCTTTTTCCAGGCCGAAGCCGGCCGTTCCACGGCCGGCAAGACGAGCTTCGAGACCCTCGGCGGCAACATTCAGTTGCTTACGAACAGTGAGAGGCAATTCACGTACTACAACCTCGCCCTCGGCTACAACTTCCTGCCAGGCGAGGTCTTTCTCGGTCGCGGCCGCGCCATGACGAGCAGCTTCTATCTGATCGGCGGCATCGGCAGTGTCGATTTTGCCGGCGATCAGAAGTTTACGGTGAGCTTTGGTGCGGGCTATCGGATCCTGCCGACGGACTGGCTCGCGATTCACGTGCGGATGCAGGATCGCCTGTACGACTCGGACCTCCTGGGCGAGAGCAAGCTCACCAACAACCTCGAAGCGAACATCGGACTGACCGTATTCTTCTGAACGAGTTCTTCTGAACGAGGAAAGGCCACCATGATGCCCCGTTTCGCACGACTTGCCCTGGCGCGCCCCGTCGCGGCAATCGTTCTGTCGCTCGCTCTGGTCCTCGTCCTGGTTTCCTCGGTGACGCCGCCAGCCCTCGCCGTGAGCAGCACGCCGGCACCGGACTTCGCACTCCAGGCCCGCGGGGGCCAGACCATCAACCTGTCCCAGTACAAGGGCCAGGTGGTGATGATCAATTTCTGGGCGACCTGGTGCGGCCCGTGCCGCCAGGAGATGCCGCTGCTCGAGAACATCTACAAGAAGTACAACAAGATGGGCTTCACCCTGCTGGGCGTGAACGTCGAGCCGGATTCAAAGCCCGCCGAGGACTGGCTGAAGGCAACGCCCGTCAGCTTCCCGGTGCTCTTCGACAAGGAGAGCAAGGTCAGCAAGCTCTACCAGGTGTCCGGCATGCCGAGCACCGTGATCGTCGATCGCAAGGGTAACGTTCGCATGATCCATCACGGCTACAAGCCGGGGGACGAGAACGAATACCTCGACAGCATCCGGGCGCTGGTGCGCGAGTAAGCGCGCACCGTTTGGCCCGGCAGCGACGCACAGACGTCAGTGACATGAAGGGGATTCGCATGCGCGCCAGGATCTTGTTCGCCGCTGCCCTGCTGCTGGCTTTGAGCGCCTGCAGCCCGATCCAGCCGTGGGTGAAGCCTTTCGAGCGCGAGCACCTCGCTGATCCGATCATGTCGTTCAGTCGCGACCCGGTCTCCGCGGAATACATGGACCACGTGTATGGAACGCGCGAAGGCTCGCACGGAGCCACGGGCGGCGTCGGCGGCGGCTGCGGATGCAACTGAGGATGAAGGTGTCGCGCGAGCTCCTGAAGGCTTGCAGCCGAGGCGGCCTGGTCGCCCTGCTGCTGACGCTCGCGAGCGCCGTGGCACCGGCCGGAGTGCTTCCTGAAGATCGCGCGGACGTGCTCTATCACCGCTATCAGGGCGGTGGCATCACGGTCGACGGTCCGTCCATCCTCATCCGCAAGAAGATCGGCGACAGCGTCTCGGTATCGGCCAGCTACTACGTCGACATGATCTCGAGCGCGTCGATCGACGTGAAGCTCTCCGCCAGCAAGTACAAGGAAGAGCGCAAGCAGAAGGCCTTCAGCGTCGACTACCTGCACGGCAAGGCGACCTACAGCGCGGGTGTCATCGACAGCAACGAAGGCGATTACGTCGCCGACACCGCGTTCTTCGGGCTGAGCCAGGACATGTTCGGCGACCTCACCACGGTGAGCATGGGCTACCGGCGTGGCTGGAACCATGTCTTCCGCAACGTGAAGCTCGCGGACGGCTCGAAGGTCCGCGACCCGACTTTCGCAGAGGGCCTCGATAGCCGCGCGTATTCGCTGGGGCTCTCGCAGATCCTGACGCGCAACCTGATCCTGTCCGTCAATTTCGAAGCCATTACGGACCAGGGCTTTCTCAACAATCCGTATCGCTCGGTTCGCTACGTCGACCCCACCGTAACGCGAGGCTTCAGCCTGGAGAAAGAGGTCTATCCGGGCACGCACACCAGCAGTGCCGCCTCGGCGCGCGTGAAGTACTACCTCCCCTATCGCGCGGCAGTCGAGGGGTCATACCGCTTCTATACCGACACGTGGGGCATCATCGGGCACACGGCCGAGGTGACTTACACGCAGCCGGTCTGGAAGCGCTGGACCTTCGACGGCCACGTGCGCTACTACCGCCAGAATTCCGCCGACTTCTACAGCGATCTCTTCCCGCGGGCACAGTCGCAGAACTTCCTCGCTCGGGACCGTGAGCTCGCGGCGTTCGACAGCATCGCCTTCGGAGCCGGTGCGAGCTACGAATTCAGCATCCCGCGCGTGCGCTGGGTCGAGAAGAGCACTCTCAACGCGCGCCTCGATCGGCTGATGATCAACTACAAGAACTTCCGTGATGCCACCGTCACCGATCCGGCGAACGGCATCCCCGCGGGCGCCGAACCTCTCTACAAGCTGAACGCGAACGTCCTCCAGCTCTTCGTGTCTATCTGGTTCTGAAGCCCAGGCGATCTCGCATGGCGCTCAACTTGAGCGCTCCGCTGAGTTAAGCTTGCGCCGCCATTCGCCGTACCGCTGTACGGCAGCGTCGACGAATGGCGACAACTATCGCCAGCCAAGGCACTTGCAAGGGGATTCGAGCATGCGCAACCGCGTCGCGCTTTCGGTATTGCTGACGGGACTCGCGTTGGCGTTCTCCGCCACTCACGCCCACGCACAAGCTCGTGAAGAGGGTCGGCTGCTCATGGCCACCCAGGTTCTCGACGAGATTCGCGCTTCGCGCGACTCCGCCATTCCGGATCGTCTGCTCGATCGGGCGTATGGCATCGTCGTCGTTCCGAGCGTCACCAAGGTGGCCTTCATTGCCGGTGGCCGCTGGGGCAAGGGCGCGCTGGTCGTGCGCGACAAGAACGGGCACTTCACCAGCCCCATCTTCATCAACCTCGCGGGCGGCAGCATCGGCTGGCAGTGGGGCGCACAGTCCACGGACATTGTGCTGGTCTTCACCACCCGCGCCGGCATCGAAGGCATCACGGGTGGCAAGCTGACGCTGGGCGCGGATGCGTCCGTCGCCGCAGGGCCGGTCGGGCGCTCGGCCTCCGCTGCCACGGACCAGAATTTCGCCGCCGAGGTGTACTCATACTCGCGCTCCCGCGGGCTGTTTGCGGGCATTGCGCTGGATGGCACGTCCATCAGCGTCGACAACAAAGCCAACTCGGCCTTCTACAAGAAGAGCGGCGTCCTGGCCTCGGACATCATCAATGGATCGGTCACGAGCGATGACGAAACGTCGCGCCGTTTCCTGGCCGCCGTCACGTCGAGCACCGCGCCCACTGCGCCAGCGACCACCGACAATGCGCCGTCGTCGTCCGCTCCCGCTGCGCCGGTGAACGAGGGGCCGTCGGGCGGCCCGCGTGCCACCGCCGAGGCGCACACGTTCCCCATGGAAGACCCCAAGCCGGGGCAGGAACCCAAGTAGCGCTTCCCTGACGTAACCTCCGGATACTGATCGCGGAAATTCCCCAGCGCCGTCCGGCGCATAGCCATGGAGCCAACGGCTGGTTTTTCCCTGCGTACGCTGTCGTGCGCACTGGCGCTGGCTGCCGCCGAAGAATTGCATCGCGCCTCCGCTCAGAACGAAGGCGCCGGACTCGAAGAAGTCCTCGTCATCGCCGCCGGCGTGAAGAACGCCTGCTGGAAGTACCAGATTCCGTCACGGCGCTGACCGCCGTCACCGTGGATAACTCGCGCATCACGAACGTGAAGGACGTGGCGTTGCGCGTCCCGAATTTCTCCATCGTGGAAGCTCAGCAGCCGGGCGTGGCGCAGCTCAACGTGCGGGGCGTTTGCCAGGCACGCAATGGCGAGCCACCGGTCGCAGTCGTCATCGACGGCGTGCAGACCACGAGCTCGTATCAGATCACCCAGACGCTGTTCGATATCGACCGCATCGAGGTGGGTCAAGTGAAGGCCGGTGCAGGCAGCGACGCCGAGTACACCGCCGCGGCCACGCTGTCCGGCCCTCTTGTCCCCGACAAGCTTCTGTTTCGCTTGACCGCCGACTATCGCGACTTCGATGGCAATGTGCCGAGCCCCAACACCACGGGGGCGCGCCGCAGCGAATGGCGACGAAGAGCGGAACGTGCGGCTCAGGCTCATCGCCACGCCCTCGGCGCGCACGACGATCGATACTCGTTTTGCGCGGCTGGACACGAAGTCCGGCGCGTCCTGGTACGCGCCCGTGCCACCCGGCGCCTCTGGCGATACGCCGCGGCCTTTCATCGGCGATTTTCCTTCGAACGCCGCACGCACGCTGACGGACGCTTCAGTGAAAGCGGACGTGCGCTTCGACGCTGTAAAGCTGACCTACGTGTCGGCGTTCTCGCGAGTCACGGCACGGCTCGACGGCGACGTGGACTTTCTGCCGATCGACGGCTCGACGGGCGGTCAGGCGCTTCGCACTGACACCCTGAGCCAGGAGCTGCGCCTCACGTCGAATGGTGCGGGCGCGTTCGAGTGGCTCGCCGGATTGTATTTCCTGAATACGCACGAGCGGCTCGACACGCAGATCTTCCTGCGCACCGCGTTCCTGCCGCTGTTCGGATTACCTGCCACGCTGTCGCCCTTCCCCGTCTCGGCCACCAGGACCACCGACAGTAACGATGCCTACGCGGCGTTCGGCCAGGCGTCTTATCGTTGGCCCACGAACATCGAGCTCACGGCAGCCCTGCGCTACGACGAAGATCACCGTCATCAGCTGGATCGAAGTGCCCCCACGCCTGCGGTCTACGAGCACGCCTTCGACTCGCTGCAACCCAAGGTCTCCCTGAGCTGGCGCATCGAGCGGGACCGAATGGTCTACGCGCGGCCGGTAGCTGCGCTCGAGCTCGGCGCCGCGCTCGGCTTCACGAAGTCACGCATCGAGCGGTACGACCCGAGCGTGTTCGCTGGCCTTCCGGTGGCGGGCGATTTCACGGGCAACGAGCTGCCGCAGACGCCGCAGTATTCGTATTCCGCGTACACGCAATATCGCGTGGCATTCCGCGGGGGCCTCGCGCTCACGCCACGTCTGGAATTGCAGGGTTGTGGCGGCGACTACTTCTGGGAGATCGAGATCGACAACGCCAACAAGCGCGCACCACAAACCTTCGTGAACGTGAGGCTGACGGCAGAGCGCGCCGCCTGGAGCCTGTCGGCGTTTCTGGAGAACGCCCTCGACGAGCAGTACGTCGTCGAGTTTCTTCCCGCGCAGTGGAGCGGTGTTGCCGCAGGCGATGTGGCCGCGGCGGGGCGCGGTCGGCACTGGGGCATCGAAGCGCGCTACCGGTTCTGAGCCCCGCGCTGTGGGCACTCCGGATCAGGCGTGCCGAAACACCAGAAGACGCTGCCGCGCGTGACTTTCATCGAGCTGCAACTGGAGCCCTGCCGACTTTGCATCCTTGATGATCGTGTCGGCGGAGATCCGCAGCTTTGGATAGGTACTGCGCAGGGTGCGCCACATCTGGCCCGTCCATTCGTGGACTACGTCGGTGACCCATACCCGCTCGGGCTCGAAATGCAGCACGCACTCCATGACGCGATCCCGCTCGCTCCGCGTGACGAAGGCGCAGTCCCGGGGATGTAGCTCCACCGGTTGTTCGCGGAAATGCAGCAGCAACGCGCCACCGGGTGCAAGCAGGCTCGCCGACATATCGATGAGACGGCTCACGTCCTCGTCGGTGGCGAGATGCGTGAGCGTGTCGCCCACACACAGAATGAGCGCGAAAGGACTACGGGCGCGGAAGCTGCGCTCGTCCAGCAGGCTGCACTGGAGCGGCGCGACTCCAAACCCGGCGCACACGCCACCCAGCTCGCGCAACAGCGCCTCGTTCGTATCCACGGCAACGACTTCGAAGCCCCGCTCTGCGAGCGCCCGAGCGTGAAAGCCGGCACCAGCGCCCAGATCGAGCGCCACATCGCCGGGTTCGGCCTGAATGTGCGCGGCGTCAAGCAGGGCCCGCGCGTTACTCTGACAGGCGGCGGGGCCACCCATCATCCAGGTGTAGCGGTCCGCAAGCAGCTCGTCGTAGTGCGCCTGGACAGGGGGAGAAGGGATGGTCACGGCCTGCCTCGACGGAGAGATTCCGGCAGTGGAGTATGAAACGGCATCATTCCATCAATGTGCACCCCCGACGCGCGTAGGGGCAAGCGTTACCGCGAACCGTCGGGTGGGTCATCCATCCAGGAATGCTGAATGTCCCCCATAGCCGCCGATACCAAATCGACCGCACGCCACTCCCTGCCGCTGATCATCGCTGCAGCCGCCATCCTGCTCATCACGACGGGCACGCGCCAGGTGACGGGTCTGTTCGTGCAGCCCATCATCTCGACGACCGGCATCAGCATTGCGGCAATCAGCTTCGCCCTTGCGGTGGGTCAGTTCATGTGGGGTGCAGCCCAGCCGGTATTCGGCGCGCTGGCGGATCACTATGGCGCCTTTCGTGTGCTCGTGGCCGGCGCCTTTCTGCTTGCGGTGGGACTTGCGCTCACGCCGTATGCGCACTCCCAAACGAGCTTGCTGCTCACGCTTGGAATTCTGAGCGCTGCCGGGGCGGGTGCGGGCAGCTTCTCCATACTCATCGGCGGCACGGCACGCAGGCTCGCTCCGGAGCAACGCTCCCTTGCAGCGGGCACCGTCAACGCGGGGGGCTCACTTGGGCAATTCGTGTTTGCTCCGGTCACGCAGTTCGTCATCGGCGCGTGGGGCTGGGGCGCCGCGATGTTTACCCTCGCATCCTCCGCGCTGCTCACGATTCCGCTCGCGTGGCCGCTGCGTCGCAAGACGCCCGCGCCGGACGCCACGCAGGCTGCGGACACGAAGCACTCCATCACGTTGCGCGAGCAGCTGCGCATCGCCGTCCGCGATCCGAACTACATCTATCTCAACCTGGGATTCTTCACGTGTGGGTTCCACGTGGCGTTTCTCGTCACGCACTTTCCGGGAGAGATCCGAAACTGCGGGCTGAGCGCGAATGTGGCGGCGAACTCCCTTGCCCTCATTGGCCTGTTCAACGTTGGGGGCAGCATCGCCGCGGGCCTCCTCGGCCAGCGCTTCCGGATGAAGAGCGTGCTCGCAGGGATATACGGCGCCCGCGCGGCACTGATCCTGATCTATCTGCTGATGCCGAAGACGGCGCTGAACGTATATCTGTTTGCTGCGTCGATGGGACTCACGTGGCTCGCCACGGTTCCGCCGACCTCGGGCATCGTCGCAAAGCTCTTTGGGGTGCGTTATCTCGGCACGCTGTTCGGTCTCACGCTCGTGTCTCATCAGACGGGCGCGTTTCTCGGCGCGTGGCTCGGGGGCATCGCCATGGCGCAACTCGGCTCGTATCAATGGATCTGGTATGCGGACATGGCGCTCGCGGCGGCGGCGGCCCTGGTCAATCTACCGATCCGGGAAGAGAAGCCGTTGGCACGCGCGACCGTTGCGGCGTGATCGGGCCAGCAGCCGCCCGTGCTCGGGATGCGGAGCGGGAGGTTCGCCTACGTCGTTTCGTGGCCGAGGATCGTGATCACGTCGCCGCCTCCTGTGTCGATGACGACGTGATAGTCGTCCCCCGGCTTTCTGAAGGTGAACCGACCGTAAACGTCGATCCGACCGGTGACTCGCAGCTCGCCGTTCTTGTCGAACACACGCACTGTAAGACCGGTTGCGGGTTTGCCGTCTGCGAGCCCACCGGTGCACGTGACACGCAGCGCTCCCGCGTCGACGCATTCGAATGCAGGCTCACGCGCCTGTACCGTTGTAGTCGCGGCCGCAACCGTGAGTGATAGTGAGATGCAGCGGATACTCCGCCGCGCCATAGGCAGTTCCATTGCCATGATGCGCCCCTCATCCGTGTTTGAACGCCAGTCTGCCGCGCGACTCCCGCGCGGTGAACATCAGTATGGTTCTAGTTGCCGGCGGGCGCGAACAGTTTCTGCAGTCGCGCGTAATCAAACGACGAGGTGAGGTGATCGAACGAGCCGCTTTTAACCAGCTTCGTCATGGAATCCGCGAGCGCACCCGCGACGAACACGGCCGGGGTCACCGCCATGCTGACTCGTGCGATGCCTGCAGCCTGCAGCTCCGCGAGGCTCGGCGTTCCGCGCCGCCCCATGATATTGACGGGGCGCTTGAGAGCGGCCACGAGCTTCGTGATCTGCGGCAGATCGTTGAGCCCGATCGGATAGACGCAGTCCGCACCGGCCGCCACGTATGCCTGACACCGAGCTAGTGTTACTTCGAATAGAGAGGCCGGATTGGCATCGCCCGGCGGGTGCAGATACGCATCCGTGCGAGCGTTGATCACCAGCGGTATCCCAAATTTCTCGGCCGTGCTGCGCACGGCGGCAATCCGCTCGGAAGCCTCTTGCGTGGATCTCAGCGGCGCACCGTGGCCGAGACCGTCTTCGAGATTGATGCCGCACGCTCCGGCGCGAATGACATCCTCCGTGCGCTCGATGAGCTTCGGCGTCGTGCTGCTGAACCCACCTTCTATGTCGGCGGTGACGGGAACTCGCACAGCCCTGGCGATGCGCTCGATGGCCGACAGCATCTCTTGCCACGGCATCTTCTCGCCATCCATGTGACCGAGGGACCACGCCACACCGGCGCTCGTGGTGGCGATGGCCTTGAATCCCATGTCCTCGAATACCTTCGCGCTCAAGGCATCCCACGCGTTCGGCAGGAGCAGCAGCGGGCCACTATGCAGCGCGAGCAGTTGTTCGGCGAGACGCTTTTGATCGGCGGTCGACATGATCACCTCGCGCGAATTCTACCTGCGAACCGCAGTGGCGCGGGCACCTTATCCGCCGCATGTCGCGCCGGATGATGCAGCTCCTTCCTGGCCACGAGCGGCAGCCGGACCGTAAACACGGCGCCCATGCTTGGACCGTCGCTCGAGGCGAGAATGCGCCCCCCGTGCAGTTCCACGATCCGATGCACGACCGCGAGCCCAAGCCACACGCCGCCAGTGCGCACGCCGTCCGCCCGTGCATGCCGCATCTGCCACTGCGGATCGAACAGATGCGGGATCGCGTCGGCCGCAATGCCCGCGCCGTTGTCGCGCACGACGAGCTCTGCGTAGTCCTTGCGACCGTGGCATTCGATGATGACGTTGCCTCCGGCCGCGGTGCACGCGAGCGCGTGCGCGAGGAGGTTATGAACTATCTGCCGCAACCGCTCGGCATCGCCTTCTAGCGGCCCGGCACCGGAATCGATGAACGATTCAAGCCGGACGCGCCGCGCGCCCGCAACGGGCCGGATGGCGTCGATCTCCGCGTTCACGAGGGACGACAGCGAAGCAATGCGCGCCCGCTCGATGTTGAAACAGCCTGCGGTAATGCACGACACGTCGTGCACCTCGTCGACGAGCCGATGCTGCTCGCGAGTGCTCGCGCGGATGAGCTCCAGCGCGCGCCGCGCTTCTTCGCCTGCGACGTTCTGATCCTTCAGCAGCGCGAGGGTGTTCAGCATGACGTTGAGCGGATTGCGCAACGAATTCGAGAGCATGAGCACGAGCTCATCCTTCATGAAGCTCCTCTGTTCCGCCACTTCGCGCGCGGCACGCTCCGCCCGCCGCAAACGCGCTCGCGCCAGCTGTACGGCCACTCGAGCCACCAGCTCCCTCGCGGAGAACGGCTTGGGCAGATAGTCGTCCGCGCCGGCATTCAGTGCATCGATGGACGCGTCTTCGTTGACGCGCGCGGACAGCACCATGACCGGCACGTCCACGAGTTTCGCGTCGTCGCGCATCGCTCCAAGCAGCGAGAGACCGTCGAGCCCCGGCATCATGAGGTCCGCGACGACGAGGTCCGGAGCTGATTTGCGCAGGCGCGCGAGGGCGAGCATGCCATCCGAGGCTGTCTCGACCTTCCAGTGCTCCTGCAAGATCCGGCACAGGTAACGACGCATGTCCGCGTTGTCATCCACAACGAGAATGCGCTCAGCGCTTTCCGGAGGCGCGGGGGACACGCGCTTCGCGCTTTGCGGCTTCGCTGGCTTGCCCGACGCGACCGGCTCATCCTGATCGCCGAGCCAACCCGAAATCTCTTCGATGTACGGCGCAACGCCCCCCGCCAGGTTCTGCCGGCGAGGCGAATGCGCCTGCTCCGCGGGCAGGTGCTTTGTTCCACGATGTATGCGCACGGTCACCGTGGTGCCCTGATCCACTTCGCTCGCTACCGACACGGTGCCGCCGTGCAGCTTCACCAATTCCTGCACCAGCGACAGCCCGATGCCCGAGCCTTCCGCGGAACGCGCGCGCGTGGTCTCGCCGCGATGGAAACGCTCGAATACTCGCGGGAGATCTTCCGGTGAGATTCCGCAACCGGTATCCCGCACGGCGAGCGCGACCCACTCGTCCTGCAAAGCCAGGCGAACGCTCACTTCGCCCGTGAGCGTAAATTTGAAGGCGTTCGAGAGCAGGTTCAGAACGATCTTCTCCCACATGTCGCGGTCCACATAAACCGGCTCCGCGAGGGGAGTCGATTCGACGACGAGCGCAATGTGGGCTCGCTCGAACGTCGACCGGAACAAGCTCGCAAGATCGGCCGTGAGCGTTCCGAGATCTGCGGGCTCGAACGCTGCCTGGATGCGCCCCGCTTCCACGCGCGAGAAATCGAGCAGCGACTGCACGAGCTTCAACAGCCGCGTGGCCGCGCGCCGTGAGGTCTGCAGCAACTCGCGGTCTGCCACGGCGAGCGAGCGACTTCGGAGCACATCCTCGAGCGGACTGAGCAGGAGCGTCAGCGGCGTGCGGAACTCATGGCTGACATCACTCAGGAAGAGCGTCTTCGCCCGATCGAGCGCGGCCAGCGCCTCGGTGCGCTCGCGCGTGCGCTGTTTCACCTTTGCATTGGCGATGGCCGTGGTGAGGCGAGCGGCAACCGCATTGGAGAGTTTTTTACCTTCGGTCTCAGGGCGCATGGGGTTCGTACCCATCACCAGCACGCCACCGATGCCGCCTGAGGGGTCGGCCAGCGGCACGGTCATGGCGAGATGGGGAGCGAACATCGGGTCGCGCACGCGAGGCGCGACGCGCTCGCGGATTCCATGGCACTCGGCAGGCGTCTGCGTGTTGATGACGCGCCCAACGCTAAACGGATCCGATTGAGCTTCGCCGGTGAGCGAGATGCTCGGCGGCGCCACATCCGCGGTCGCCTCGATCAGCCCGGAGTGCGCCGCAAGGCGCGCGTGCTGGCCGTCCGCATCCACCAGGTACATGAGCGTGAAGGGCAGATCGCGCAGATAACCGCTCATGACTTCTGCCGCGATCGAGCAGGCGTCTTCTGCGGTCTCGGCAGGGAAGCAGCGCGTCGACAACCCATCCAGGCACTGCACCAGCCGCGCCACGAGCACGCGCTCGGTGGTTTCACGCAAGGTCACCAGCAACGCGGTCGGCGCGCCGTCATCCTCGCGAATGGCGCTCACGGCGAACGCCATGTGCGTTTCTTCGGGATAACCGTTGCGCTCGAGCGGCAGGTACAGGTCATCGGAACCGGCCGGCTCGCCCGTCCGGATCACGTGGTTCACCATCGGTTCGATGAGGCTCGACCAGATCTCGGGCCACTCCGCCGCCGCGCCCTTACCGAGACAGCGCGGATGCCTGCCGCCGACGACCGGCACGCACGCATCGTTGTAGACGAGCAGGAACTCCTCGCCGAGCAACACGACCATCGGCACGAACGAGTCGAGGCACATGCGCAGCGCCGCGCGCCATGTGCCGGGCCAGGTATCGGGGGTGCCGACAGGGGTTTTCGCCCAGTCGAGGCGACCGAGCAACCCGTCCATCATGCTGCTGCCGACGAAAGGATGAATGCTGCGACGACGGTCCTTCATGCGCGCCCCCTCCATACCACCCGCGCCACCCCCGCAGGTGTGGGGCGAACTCTATGCCACGCGGAAGGGCTGAGCCATACGCTGCGTATTCGCGGCCGAGACGCTGGTGTCGAGATGCCGAAGACCAAAATCCGGTTCCTGAGGCATCGCGAGAATCGCCAGGCGCAGGTTGTTCAGCTGCCGCTTCAGGTAAGGCAGGAGTGTACGCAAGGTCTCGGCACTTGTGCGCTCATCCGTGGACAGCGCGGTCCCACAGAACGGGCGGAAGTAGTCGGCATAGAGTTGCTCGTAGCGCCAGAACGGCTCGCCAAAGGCACGATCTTCCATGAGCCGCAGCCCGAGATGGCTCGAGCACAGGAGGCTCGATGCGGAGCGCAGGTAGTTGCCGTGCTCCTTCACCACGCTGCTCACATAGTCGTGGTCGCCGAACACCAGGGAGAACACAGCGTGCCGGTCCCGGCCGGTGACCTTGTACTGGCGCAGGTATTCAAACATCGCCTTGCGATGGATCAGCCCGAAACACGCGCGCCGCAGCGCCGTGGCCTGTGCCCAGCCCCGCGGTTCCGCGGCGACACCCCGCATGAGCCGGTCGTGCTCCTGCTCCCAGTGGCGATAGAGATGGATGTCATCGAGCACGCGTTGCGCCACGAACGCCTGGGCAGCCGGACCCTCGCGCGCCACAATCTCGATTCGTGATTCGGACTCCTCCATGAGCCGCACGTAGGTGATGCCTTGGAGACGCATCGGTCACTCCCCGTTGTCGCAGCTGGCAGATCGTTCTTGTGACGATCTCAATCGTGTGCTGAACGTATACCTGACCCGCGTGACAATCCAGAGACCATATGCCGAAACTTTTTCACGTGTCTTTTTCGAGCCGCAGCGCAAGGGACTGGCGCGCACCGCAATTGGGACGGAACGCGTGACGCACGCGCATCGGGAGCGGCAGCTCAGCGGTGGTCAGTGCGCGTTCGCGGACGGCGCGGCGGGCGCAGAGGCCTTGCGCATCAGCGGCACGAGTGCGGCCGCGGCGATGAACGCCAGCATGATCAGGAAAAAAGCATCCGAATAGGTCTGCGTTTGCGCCTCGCGCCACGCGAGCGACCACAATTGCTTCAGCGAAGCCGCATCGGCCTGAGACACGTTGCCGGCGAAGGCGCTCGTGTAGGTCGCGCGGGTGCGCTCCAGGAGCTCGAGCATGGCGGCGTTGCTCGAGGTCAGCTGCTCGGCAATGCGCTGGAAATGCAGGTTTCCACGATCATTGAGAATGGTGCCGCATACCGCGATGCCGATCGCCCCACCCAGATTGCGCATGAGATTGAACAGACCGGAAGCGAGCTTCAGGCGTTCGGGTGCGAGGCTGCCAAGCGTGAGTGTCACGGTGGGCGCCACGGCAAACTGCTGAGCGAAACCTCGCAGTGCCTGCGGCGCCAGGAGCTCACGCCAACCCCAGTCGTGCGTGATGGGTGTGAAATTCCACATGCTGAGCGCGAAGAGCACGAGCCCGAACATCATGAGCCAGCGCAGGTCGAAGCGGCGCGCGAAGAAAGTGTAGATCGGGATGGACAGCACCTGGAACAGGCCCGTGGCCAGCACGGTCATGCCGATCTCGGAAGCGCTGAAGCCGCGCACACGCGCGAGAAACAGCGGCGTGAGATAGATCGTCGCAAAGATGCCGATGCCGGTGACGAAGGAAAAGAAACACCCCAGGGCGAAGGTGCGACTGCGCAGCGCTCGCAGATCCACGACGGGGTTCTTGAAAGCGAGACTTCGCCATACGAACGCGACTCCGCCGACTGCGGCGATCCAGGCCGTGGCGCGAATCGCATCGTCTTCGAGCCAGTTCCAGCGCGGCCCTTCCTCCAGCGTGTACTCGAGGCAGCCGAGGAACACGGCCAGCAGCGCCATGCCAAGATAGTCTGCGCCGCGAATCAGTGACCAGTCCGGACGATCGATCTTCACCTGCATCGGCACGACGATGGCGACGAACACGCCCGGCACGAGGTTGACGAAAAACAGCCAGTGCCACGAATAGTGATCGGTGATCCAGCCCCCGACGGTCGGGCCGAGCGTCGGTGCGAGCGCGGACAATGCGCCAACGATCGCGGCGGCCACGACTACGCGAGGGCCGCGGAAGAACGCGAACGCGGCCGTGAACACCGTGGGAATCATCGAGCCGCCGAGAAATCCCTGCAGTGCGCGGAACACGATCATGCTTTCGATGTTCCAGGCCCAGCCGCACGCGAGACTTGCAAGCGTGAAGCCGCTCGCGGAGATTGCGAACAGCCAGCGCGTCGACATGACCCGCGAGAGCCAGCCGGAGAGCGGGATCACGATGATCTCGGCGATGAGGTAGCTCGTCTGGACCCACGACAGCTCATCCGGGCTGGCTGCGAGACCACTGCCAATGTCCTGCAGCGACGAAGCGACGATCTGAATGTCCAGCAGCGCGATGAAGAAGCCGACGCACATCGTGGCGAAGGCAAAGATCTTCGTCGCAAGCGGCAGATCGCCAGGGGAAAGCGGTGGCGGCGGAGGTAGCGTGACGACAGCCGTGACCGGCTCGTCGCGAGGCTCGCTCGCGTCGGGAGGCACTAATGGTCTTAGCTGGGCATTCACGACGCGATGCCGAATGTCTCAACGCACTGGGTCGACGCGCCCCACGAGACGCTGGTTCTGGTCAACCGGGCGGGCATCGACCTCGGCTTTGACCGAGAGCCCGGGCCGCAGGTTGCCGAGCACTGCGCCGTCGCCTTCGAGCGCAATGCGAACGGGCACGCGCTGAACGATCCGCGTGAAATTGCCGGTGGCATTCTCTGCAGGCAGCACACTGAACTGCGCGCCGGTGGCAGGTGCCACGCTCTCGATGTGGCCATGGAACACGCGGCCGGGCATCACATCCGCTTTCACGGACACGGCAAGCCCGGGCTGCATACGCGCCAGCTGCGTCTCCTTGAAGTTCGCATCGACCCACAGGCCGCGTGCAGGCACCACGGCCATGAGCCTCGAGCCTACCGACGCGAACGCACCGGTGCGAGCACTACGGTTTCCGATAACGCCATCGATCGGCGCGCGTAATTCCGTGTAACTCAAATTCAATCGGGCGACATCGCGATCCGCAATCGCCTGTGTGAGTGCGGCCTGCGCCTGCATGCGCTGCGTATCAATGACATTAACCTGCTGACGAGCAGCCGCGAGCGAGGCGCGTGCTCGCTGATCGGTGGCGAGCGCCACTTTGTAGGTGGCCTGTGCAGACTGCAGGTTCTGCACTGAGGCTGCGCGCGCCTGAATGAGCTGCTGATAGCGAGCTTCATCGTCCCGCGACCGCACGATTTCCGCACCCGCCGCGGCGATGTCCGCATCGACCTCGGCGATCTTTGACTGCTGCAGGTGGCGCGTGGCTTCGATATTTGCAAGCGACGCCTCTCGCACTTCAACTGCCGCGAGGGCATTTGCGTAAGCGGTGCGATAGTCCCGGTCGTCCAGCTTCACGAGCAGATCGCCCGCATGGACGGCCTGATTGTCCGTGACCAGCACCTGCTCCACGAATCCCGCGACCTTGGGCGCAATGACCGTGACGTCGCCGCCCACATACGCGTCATCCGTGCTTTCGGTGAAGCGCCCGTGAGTCCACCAGGAGTGACCGTACGCGGCGCCGCCAAGACCGATGATGACTGCAACCAGCACCAGCGCCAGCCGCTTCGTTCCAATTCGAGCCAGCAACCCCGGGCCGCGTGACTCTTCCGTGCTACTCATTGCGCGCTCTCTTGCGGGTCTTCTGCGCGTTCTTGACGCGCAGGTATTCGTTCCACGCAGGAATGTCTTCTGTCGCTGCGCCGGCGCGGCGCGCGGCCACGAACTGCATGCGCCAACGGGTGCGTTCGTTGGCCCCGGGGCCTGCAGAGATCGTGAAGTTCGACGAATCGAGCCGCTCGCCGGTCGTGCGATCCACCACGATGGGCTCGGCGGCTTCACCCGTCTTCGAATTCACCACCTGCACGCACTCACCTTCGGGCGCGAAGTGCCGATTGCCCCACGCCATGAACGCCACGAGCACCGTACGAAAATCGCGGCCGCGCTCGGTGAGCACGTATTCGTAGCGCGGCGGATGCTCGCTGTAGCGGCGGCGCTCGAGCAGCCCCGCATCCACCAGGCTCTGTAGCCGGCGGGTCAGCATGTTGGGTGCGATGTCGAGGCTCTTCTGGAATTCATCGAAGCGCGTCAGCCCATGCAGCGCATCGCGCAGGATGAGAATGTTCCACCACTCGCCCACGCGCTCGAGGCTGCGGGCGACGGGACATTGAGTCGCGGTGAGTTTCTTTCTTTGCATGGCCGCGACTATAGGCTAGTCACTATCATCATGCAAGTGACTAGCCTAGCAGCGGCCGAGGCCTCTTTCAGGGCCTTTCCGGACGCACGGTCGCGCTGAGGTCAGCGCTTTGCGCTGACGGGAACGGGCGGGGGATTGAGCGCGGGAAAGCCTCGCTGATGCCAGTACGGATAGATCGGGCGCGTCTCGCTCGCCGCATCGAGCTTCGCCATCTGGTCAGCGCTCAGCGTCCAGCCGATGGCGCCCAGGTTCTGCTTCAACTGTTCCTCGTTGCGTGCCCCGACGACGATGCTCACGACACTCGGCCGTTGCAGCACCCAGTTGAGCGCGACTTGCGGGAGCGTCTTACCCGTTTCCGCTGCGATCTGGTCGAGCACATCGATGGTGTCGTAGAGCTTGTCAGAACGCGCGCCAGCGAGAAAATCCGCCGTCGCCAGGCGGCTGTTCTCCGGGACGGGCTGGCCGCGACGCATCTTGCCGCTCAATGCGCCGCCTGCCAGCGCGCTCCAGACCACGGTGCCTACTTTCTGATCGAGCGCGAGCGGCATCAGCTCCCACTCGTACTCGCGCGAGGCGAGCGAGTAGTAGCCCTGATACGCCACGTAGCGCGACCAGCCGTACCGCTCCGACACCGACAGCGATTTCATCAGGTGCCAGCCGGAGAAGTTCGAGCACCCGATGTACCGGATCTTGCCGGCACGCGTGAGATCGTCGAGCGCGCTCAGCGTCTCCTCCACTGGCGAGGTCGCATCGAAGCCGTGCATGTAATAGACGTCGATGTAGTCTGTGCCGAGCCGCTTCAGGCTCGCTTCACAGGCGCGGATCAGGCTGTAGCGCGAGGCGCCGCTGGCGTTCGGACCTTCGCCCATCGGGAAGGTGGCCTTCGTGGAGATGAGCAGTTTGTCGCGGCGGCCCGCGATGGCGCCGCCGAGCACTTCCTCCGACCGGCCGCTCGAGTACACGTTCGCCGTATCGAAAAAGTTGATGCCGCCCTCGAGGCACACATCGACGAGGCGCGTTGCCTCCTCGACGTCTGTAGTGCCCCACGCCTTGAAGAAATCACCCACGCCACCGAACGTGGCCGTTCCGAAACTCAGAACGGGCACTCGCAGGCCGGAGGCGCCCAACTGTCTGTATTCCACGCAGGTCTCCTGGGATTTGTCGCGAGACTACCGGAGCCGCGCCGCAGCGGAATCCCCCTTGCGGATGAGCGCCGGCAGCGTCGTCAGACGCCGCCGCGTGCGGCCATGTACTTCTTGTGGCAGGCGTCGCAGACCTCGTAGATCTTGTCGCCCGCGGCCAGGACCTTGTCTACGTTCTTGTCCTGCGCGGCCGCGCCCGCTTCCTTTGCCGTAGCGATGAGCGCCTGCGCGTTCTTGATCCAGTCGCCCTGATCGACGACGCGAGTGCCCACCATCAGCAGATTGCCGGATTCGGCAAGCGCTATGGCGCTGGCCTGCACCTTCTCCCACTCCATGTCGTCCGCCGGAGCTTTGTTGCCCACCTGGAATACGACATCCGAAGTCGGGATGGTGATGCCGAGCATCACCTGCCGGGTTGTCGCGAGGGCTTCGAGTGGAGGCGGCGCCGCTGCGGCCGGCGCGGCTGCCGGTTGTTTCGCCGTGCACGCCACGAGCGTTCCGACGAGCGCGAGGAGCAGAGTCCGAGTGCTTTTCATGATCATCCCCCTTGTGTGGCCGGCCCCTCAGTGAACGCGGGCCTGCTGTGCGATGAGGTCTGCGACCTGATGATAGTCGCCGCCGAAGTGATGACCCCCGCGCAGCTCCACGACGCGCGCGTGCGCGGCGCCGATGCTGGGACACAGGGATTCGTCATCGTCATCGCCGTAGAGACACAGCGTGTCTGCTGCAACCAACTTTTCGGTCTCGGGCTGGGTGGGCACGCCGTCATCGGAGCCCAGCCAGTTGCTCACATGGAATTCGAATGACGCCGTCTTGCTGATGCCAATCAGCGCCGTGAGCGCAACGAGCGAACGCGTCTGCTCGGGCAAGCGGTTCACGGCGAACGGCATCACATCCGCGCCCTGCGAGTATCCGATGAGGAGGGCGCGTTTCTTTTGCCACTGGAAAGCGTAGTAGCGGAGCGTGCGATCGATATCGTCTGCCAGGCCCTGCGGTGTTCGCGCCTTCCAGAAGTAGCGCAGCGAATCGATGCCCGCCACAGGAATGCCGCGTGCGGAGAGCGCAGAGGCCACCTGTTTGTCGAGACCTGCCCAACCTCCATCTCCAGACAACAGAATTGCGAACGTGTCGCTCTTGCCCGCGGTCGGCACTTCGATGATCGGGAGATCTTCGAGACCCTTCGGCGGCTCCGGCAGGTTCTGCGGCTGCGTGTCCAGAATCGAGTTGTACGCCTCCTTGAACTGCGGCACCCAGCGATTCGCCCGCGCGTAGTCGTGACCGACGTCGGCCAGCTCTATGAATCGACCCGAGTGCGTCTGCGTGACGAAGTCGCGAGCCTCGGAGACAGGACACTCCTCGTCGACAGTGCCATGTAGCGCGATCCACGGAGCCTGGAGCTGCGATGCGGGAATGATCCGCACGCCCTGCCCGTCCTTGCGCGCGGATGAGTGGAAGCCCTCGCCTTTGCACAGCGGCTTGCGCAGATCGAGGTCCGCACAGAACGCCAGCGACACCGCACCGGCAAACACACCCTGCGGCGCCTGGGCGATGACGGCGTACGCCAGGGAAGCGCCCGCCGAATAGCCCACCAGTAACGGCGTGAAGTACGTGGGCAGCTTGTAGTAGGCCTGCACGTAGTGGCTGAGGTTTTCCAGGTCCCCGTCCGGAAATACGCAGCCGCCTCCGTCGGCCTCGAGAGCCTCGTAGAACTCCGGCACGTCGACGCCGACCACCATCGACCCCTCTGCCACCAGCGGGGCCGCCATGTCGGCCAGTCGCCGGTTCCAGCCCCCGTCTCCGGACAGGAACAGGACCACATGCTTCACGGTACCGGCCGGGCGATAGACCTGCACGTGCTTGAAACGCCCATGCGACAGCGTCTCGGCTGCCGCGTTTGCGCTTCCGGTGAAAAGCAGCGGGATCAGGGAAATCGCGAGGACAAAGAGGGTGGTGAGGGGCCGGCGGCGGCCGGCGGGCAGGGTAACTCCATGCATAGGGTCTGATCTTAACGGGCAGACGCCCGCAACGGGGGCGGCATGAGCTTGCCGCTACGGTGTCAGATGCCGCCAGCGTGACCGGGTTCGCGAGTCCCTGTGCTGGCCTGAGCCAGCCGCTCAAGGTTTGCGACGGAGGGTCGCTACTTGACGGAATACGCTAATTATCTGGCGGTGCGGTCGTGGCTGAGCAGGACGAGCAGCTCTTGAGGTGGATGCCCGCTGTGGTGGACTACCGGCAGCGGCTTGCCTCGCTGCAGGGCGCCTGGGACAACCTGGCCCTGCTCTCCCACCTGGGCGACGACGGTACGAACCTGAGCAGTACGCGCGAAGCGTTCGAATCCCTGGCGAGCCATCTGGTCACCCATCTGGGCGCCGAGACCCATAAGAAAACCGTGGTGGCCTGCGAGGCGCGCGCCCAGGTCGCAATCGACGTCATGGTCCGTAACCTCTTCGAACGGACGGCGGACATCGGCTTCCTGGCCTCGGACGACGTGATTCGCCGCTACGCCCGAGATGTTCCCGGCCTGCGCGCCATTGCCGCGAGCGAAGGCGCGGATGCGACCAGCGGCGCCCGCACGCTGGCCATGGCAACGGATGCGCTTCAGCGTCGGCTTGCCGAATACGTGGCCAAGTACTCGGTCTACCAGAACGTCATTCTAGTCTCGCCCACGGGCGAAGTGCTGGTACAGCTGCCGGGCGGAACCGCCCCTGCGAGGACCGAGGACCCTCTCATCAGCGCGGTCCTCGCCACCAACCAGCCGTACGTCGAATCCTTCCGCGCCAGCGATCTCGCCCCTGGCGCGCAACGCGCACTGATCTACGCACAGCGCGTCGTCCTGAAGGAGCAGACGTTGGGCGTGCTGTGCCTGTGCTTCAAGCTCGAAGACGAATGTGCCGGAATCTTCGGCGGGCTCTCGAGCGAGAACGACTGGGGCGTGCTTGCGCTGCTCGACGAGAATGACAACGTCATCACGAGCACCGATCCCTATCAGGTGCCCATCGGCGCGCGCGTACCGCCTGCGCCGGGCGTAACGGGCGGCATCGTGCGTTTCGCGGGCCGGCAGTACCTCGCGGTCACGCGCACGGCGAAGCCGTATCAGGGTTACGCCGGGCCGCCCTGGCGCGGCCATGTGATGGTGCCGATCGAGCGCGCCTTCGAAACACACGACCAGCAGGCGCAGGGACGCTGCAGCCCGGAAATTCTGGCGGACATCCGCCGCAATCCCGCCACCTTCTCCGCGGGCCTGCGTGAGATTCCGCGACAGGCCGATGCGATTCAGCGCGATCTCAACCGCTCCGTGTGGAACGGCAGCGTGCGCCTCTCCACAGGCTCGGCCGCGAACGTGACGTTCGCCAAGGCCCTGTTGCGCGAGATCAGCAACATGGGACGCAAGACGAAGGATGTCTTCGAGCGCTCGATCGAAGAGCTGCATGAGACGGTGGTGTCCTCCGTGCTCCATGACAGCGAGTTTCTGGCATCCCTCGCCATCGAGTTCCTGGCGCGCAATCTGTACGAGCGCGCGAACGATTGCCGCTGGTGGGCGCTGAACGGCACACTGATCGGCGCGCTGAGCGCGCGCGAAGGCGTCGATGCTGCCGCCGCGGCTGAAGTACTGAGCCACATCAACTCGCTCTACACCGTGTATCACAGCATCGTGCTGTTCGACACGGAGCGGCGCGTCGTCGCCGTATCGCGCGCGGATCAGGCCCATCTCGTCGGCACGCGAATCGAGGAGCGCTGGGTCGAAGACACGCTGAGCCTCGTGGACTCCCAGAGCTACAGCGTTTCGCGCTTCGAGGCGAGCTCGTTCTCGAGCGACGAAGCAACCCTGATCTACGGTGCCGCCGTGCGATCGAAGGAGCGTCGCGTCGTCGGGGGCGTGGCAGTGGTATTCGATACCTGCTCGCAACTCAAGGCGATGCTTCACGACGCGCTGCCGCGCGATGCGCATGGCGCGCCCCTTGCGGACTGCATCGCAATGCTGCTGGATCGGGATGGCAACATCATGTGCTCGACCGACACGTCGTTCGACGGGGCCGGGCCACTGCTCGAGCGCGTGAGACAGCATCTCGGTACGGAAGGCGCACGCGCCATTCGCGTGGGCGACAAGTACTACGCGCTCGGCATGAAGCGGGACAAAGGGTATCGCGAGTACGTGGGCATCGGTGCACACGCGATCGTGCTGTTGCCGCTCGGCAGCGTGCCCGAACGCTCAACCAACGCCCATCGCGCGCTGCCGCAATGCACGGCCGTCCGCACGGACCGCACGGACCACGCTCGGCAGGACATTCGTGAATTCACCACGTTCGGTGCGGCAGGCGCCTGGTACGCGTTGCCAACATCGTGCGTACTCGAAGCAGTCGATGCGAAAACACTGAGATCCGTCACGACCGCCGGCCCGCCCTGGGCCGGGGTCGTCATGCATGGCGTGGATGCGGTGCCGGTCGTCGACCTTGCCTCCCTCCTCGAGACGCCGAACGTCGATGCGGCCTCGGTGGTCATTCTCATGCGACTCGAGGGACGTACCCGGCCCATCGGCATTCTCGTCGAATCGCTGGGCGACAATCCGGAAGTGCCGGGCGATCGTCTGCTGCCCATCAGCGTGCTCGAGCAGAGCGCCGCATCGCTGCTCGTGGAACAGGCCATCCAACCGGTGGATCCGATGGACGGGCTCGTGCTCGTCGTCAACACCACACAGCTCACGTCCATGCTGTTCGGAGAGCAGGGCGCGAAGCAGGTGGCGTAGCGCAAAAGGCTCGCGCGGCAATTCCGGGCGGCGCTACGCTACGCGCCACTGGAACTGAACGCTCCCGAAGGAGCCGCCGATGCCCGCCGGAGAAACGCGCCCGCCCCTGCCCCCGTTCACTCACGAAACGGCCCTGCTCAAAGTGCGCGCCGCTGAAGACGGCTGGAACGGCCGCAATCCGGAGAAGGTCGCGCTCGCGTACACGGAAGACAGCGTCTGGCGTAACCGCGCCGAGTTTCTGCAAGGCCGCGCCGCTATTGCCGCGTTCCTGACTCGCAAGTGGGCGAAGGAGCTCGACTACCGGCTCATCAAGGAGCTGTGGACGTTCGCAGGCAACCGCATCGCGGTGCGCTTCGCCTACGAGTGGCGGGACGACTCCAGCACCTGGTTCCGCTCGTACGGCAACGAGAACTGGGAGTTCGACGAGCGCGGGCTCATGCGTCGGCGCATCGCCTCCATCAACGATCTGCCCATTGCGGCCGCAGACCGCAAATTCCACTGGCCGGCCCCCGGGCCGCGGCCTCCCGACCACCCCGGACTGAGCCACCTCGGGTTGTAGTTCATTGGAAAAAAGTCGCCTGCGGCGCTTTTTTCGGACAGTTGCTTCGTTCCCGGCTCTTGGACTTGCATGCGCGCCGGCCTGAGTGCTACCGTGTGTAGCACTACTCGGGGTAGCGCCTATGAATCACAACGTCACGGACCTCGGGCACCTCGAGCGCGAAGTGCTCAATCTGCTCTGGCAGCACGGCCCCTCGACGGCGGATGCCGTGCAGAAGCTGCTGGGTCGGCCGCTCAAGGAATCGACGGTCCGCACCGTGCTCCGGCGGCTCGAGGCCAAAGGCCACCTCACCCACACGCTCGACAACCGCACGTTCATCTATAGGACCGCAGAGGCGCGTGGCAAAGCTGCGGCACGCGCGGTGAAGCGCATCGTGGATCGCTTCTGCAACGGCTCGGTCGAAGAAGTGCTGGTCGGCCTGGTTGACGCACAGATCGTCGATCGTCGCGAGCTGCAGCGGCTTGCGGACAAGATCGCGAAAGCCAAGGGAGAGAAAACCCAGGGAGAGCGGAAGTCATGATTACGTTCGTCGTCGAGGCGGCCGTGCGGTCGCTGCTGCTCGGGTCGGTGGTGTGGGCCGCTTTGTTTCTGCTGAGACCGCGCAATCCGCACCTGCAGAAGACGGTATGGATCGGCGTGCTGCTGGCATCGCTTGCGATGCCATTTGCTGTCCACTGGAATCTGGGCCCGCCGATTCAGGCACCTCAATATGTGCTCAGCCTGCAGGGCCCCGGCGCGCCGATTGCGAACGCACTCACGAGCACCGTGAGCGGCTGGGTGACGGGCTGGTCCGGTGTCGTCGCCGCGCTGTACTCACTGGTGGTCTTCACCCTAACCGTGCGATTCGGTGCAGGCCTCGCTCACATGTGGCGCATTCGCAGTGGAGCGCTGCCGCTGCATGACGACTGGGTGCGGAAGAACGAGGACATTCGCGTCAGCACCAGACTTCCAGGCCCCGCCACGTTCGCCTCCACCATTCTCCTGCCCGTGGAGTTCTCACAATGGACCCCATCGAAGCTTGCTGTCGTGCTATCGCACGAGCGCTCGCATGTGCGGCGCAGGGATTGCTACGTGCAGTGGCTGGCCCGCTTACATGCCTGCGTTTTCTGGATCAACCCGCTCGCGTGGTGGATGCAGCGTCGGCTCGCGATGCTGGCCGAGACCACGAGCGATGATGCGGTCGTCGCCGAGATCGGCGATCGCACCGCCTACGCTGAGGTGCTTCTCGAGATCGCCACGATGCAACATGCGGCGGGCGCAGCGGCGCGTGTCGCGATGTCAGCGGCACGCTCGAACGTTTCCGCTCGAATCGAGCGGATCATTTCAAACGTGCCTCCCGCGTCTCCGCCCGGACTCAGGATCCAGATCCTGTCCGTTGCGCTGCTGTTGCCGGTCATGGCGATGTCGGCGGCTTCGGTCGAGACGAGTCGCCCACTGCCGCTTGCCTGGACCGGCGCGCCGGCGCCTGCGGTCTCTCGCAACAACGCAGCGCAAGCCAAGCGCGATTCGCTGGAACCACGCCTGGTCTCCTCGGGCGATCGCAAGTCACAGGAGAAATTCTATCCGGCCTCTGCCAAGCGCCGCGGCATAGAAGGCCTCGTCGAAATTTCCATGACGCTCGACACGGCGGGCCACGTGCTCGACACCGCGGTTCTCGAAGAGGAGCCCCGCGACGCGGGCTTCGGTGATGCGGCAGCGGAGCTCGTGCGTACTTTCGTGTACAGCAACCCGAGCGGCGGTCGGGCGAAACTCTCCCTGCGAGTGAAGTTCGAGCTCAAAGAGCACACGCTGACGCCGTTGCCCGCTCAACCGGTGATGGCGCCGCAAGTGCGCCCCCGGCGTCCCGGAGCATGACGCTCTCGATGACCCTGCTTGCGCGACGAGCGGCGCGCGCCGGAACGGGCTGTCTCTTTTTTCTCTGCGGATGCGCGCAGCAGCCGGTGCACGTCGCGGCGGATCACTTCGATGCCGTGACGGCGTGTGCGGACGATGCGACCACCACTATTGCCGCCTCTGCCTCAGTACTCCCGATCGGCATTCCGCCGGAGCTCGCTTCGAAAGGAACGCTCCAGACGACGGGCACGGTCGCGCGGCGGCTGACCCTGGCGTTCGCACCTGGCAGTCTCAAACCGGGTGAGTCGTTTCTCTGGAGTCGTGCCTTCGTGCGCACACTGGGCGGCACCGTTGAAGGCTGGACACGGCTGCAATCGGACGGAGTACTGATTGAAGTTGCCGCGCCAGCACCTGCGCAGTCTCATTCGACACGGAATGCGACGGAGAAGCACGCAGCGCGTGAGCAGGCAGCAGTGGAAAGCGGCCCCGGTTACATTACCGTAGATCGCGCCTCACCTACTGGCGCACGCATATCCAACACGCTGAGCGTAGATCTGCTCATTCTCCCAGGCGGCATTCCCATCGACGAACCTGTCGTGCACGTCAGCGAGCTTTGGAGCGCGGATGGCAAACCGCTGCCACCGAGCGCGCTGCGTTTCGAGCTGGTGCCAACTCACCACGCGCCGGGCTACGACGTCGTCGAAGCGGACGTCAAACTGGATTTCGTGCTCTCGCGCGATCGCGACGGCCTGGTCTGCAAGGGTTCGGCGCAGGCCCGCACGACGATCGTGGACCGCGACGCCGTGCGCGCTCCGTTCTGGGACCTTGGCGTCTCCTCCCTCAATGCTCCGCGCAGCCAGTGGCTGGCGCTCAGCGATCCGGCGTCGGGCATCTTTCGCGCGGTATTCGACTCCCCCGCGACCGCGACTTCATTCGCAAACTGGATCCGCGCCACCGGTTCCGCGCAAGCCGGCCCGTATCAACTGGGCCTGTTCCAGCAGGACGGCCGCAAACCGCTGCGCCCCCTCGCGCCCGTGGACCGTGGCGCACTGGATACGTTTCGAGTGCTGACGCGGGAAGACATTCAGGCCCTGCGTACAGGGCCGCTCGGCGAGCCCTGAAACGCTACGCGCCTCGTTGCACGCGCGCGATGAACTCGTCGAGGATGCGCGTGAGCTCTGCGGGCTTGTCGAGATGAATCCAGTGACCCGTGCCCGGAACGACGACGTGATCGATGTCCGGCACGGCCTTGTGAAGACTCGCGGACGTGTCGTTCTCCGGCGTGACCACCGCGAGCGTGGGACCCGAGTAGTGCGAGAGCAAAGGCACGGGGTCGTAGTGAAAAAGATCCGTCGTGAGCTGTACGAGCACATCGCGCGGCAGCCTTCGCAATCCCTGCAGCAGTTTTTCCTTGACGGCGACGCTCGAATTCACGAGCAGCTGCGTATTCCAGTATTGCTCGACGAAGCCGTAAGGATCGGCCGCCACGGCCGCGACGATCAAACGCACCTGCGCCGCCGGAAGGGCGCCCGGGACGGGCGGCGGGTCGACGAGCAGGAGTCCCACGACGTTCTCAGGATGCGAGGCGGCAAACCCGGCCGCGACGGCGGCTCCCATGCTGTGACCGACCAGGATGAATTCGTCGAGGTGGCACGCGTCGACCACGGTCTCGACGTCGAGAATCAGCGTACGGATCGAGTATTCCCGCGCCCGCGCGAGCCGCGAAGCGCCATGGCCTGAGAAGTCGAACGCGACGGCGCGGCGATCGCGACGCAGATGTGCGAGCTGCGGCGCCCAATGGGTGGTGTCGCCCGCAAAGGAATGCAAGAAGAGCACCGGAATGTTTGCGCCCTGGCCGCTCTTTCCTCCCTGTTTGACGCCTCCATCGTCAATGGCGAGACCGGGCGCAGTTCTTGCGCTCACTCTCGGAACCCCGCCCGGCACGTCGCCATTACCCCACCCAACCATGCTTTTCACCTCCACCGGGCGAGCCGAACACCTGGCACAAGCAACCGCTGTGCCGAGCCGAAGGCCCCCCTGTAGTCCGCCCCGCGTGGGACCTGCAGTAGTACTCCTGTTCGCTTTGGCCGTCACGGGGTGCGCCACCCCCTTACCCGAGCATCTGCCTCGCGGCCCGCAGGGCCATGCGCTCGCGCCGCAGCCGGACGGCGCGCTCGCGCGGCTCGAAACGGATTTGCGGCCGAAACTCGCAACTGCAGAAGATTCCGGCTACCGCGTGTTGGATTCGAACGAAGACGCGCTGCGCTGGCGCCTGGCCCTGATCGACTCGGCCCAGCACACCCTCGATCTGCAGTATTACTTCTGGTGGGAAGACGAAAGCGGTCAGCTCGTGCTGAAACACCTGGTCGAGGCCGCCGACCGCGGCGTGAAGGTGCGGCTCATCCTCGATGACCTCACGACGGTGCTGGAAGATGACCGCACCCTCAAGGACCGGGACTGGCAGACCTCCGTGCTGAACGCCCACCCGAACATCGAGCTGCGCCTGTTCAACGCCTTCCACGTGCGCTCGCTCACCGGCCGCGGCATCGAGTACCTGAGGCGCATGGACCTCATGAACCAGCGCATGCACAACAAGCTGCTGGTGGCCGACAACCGCGCCACCATTCTCGGCGGCAGAAATCTCGGCAACGAGTATTTCGGCTTCGCGAAGCCGTTCAATTTCCGCGATCTCGATCTGCTCGGTGTCGGGCCCGTGGCGCGCCAGGCCTCAGGCGTGTTCGACCGATTCTGGAACAGCGACTGGGTCGTGCCGGTGTCGGCCCTCGAGATGCACGCCACGCGGCGCGACCTGCGTGCACAGACTCCGGAAATCCTCGAAAAGCTCTCCGGGTCACAGGTTACTCAGCGCTTTCCGCTGAATCGCAGCGACTGGTCGGCAGCGCTCGCAGACCTGGTGCGAACCGCGGACGTCGGCAACAGCCGCATGTTGACCGATGTGCCAGCGCCCGGAGTCGTGCGCCACCGCATGCCGGCGGCCATCCGCGAGATCATGGGAGGTGCTCAACATGAGCTGCTCATCACCAACGCCTATGTCATTCCGGATGAGCAGGAGATGGATCTGTTTCGCGAGCTCACGGCGCGCGGCGTGAAGGTGCGCATTCTCACGAACTCGCTCGCATCTCAGGACGTGCCGGCAGTCAACAGCCATTACAAAGGCTGGCGCAAGCCCCTCCTGCAGGCTGGTGTGGATCTGTACGAGGCGCGGCCCGACGCCGCCATTCGCGCCGAGGTGGCCACAACGGCGCCCAACACCGCCGGATTCATGGGCCTGCACGTGAAAGCGATCGTCGTCGACCGGAAGCGCGTGTTCGTCGGCTCGATGAATCTTGATCCGCGCTCCGAGGAGCTCAACAGCGAGATGGGCGTGCTGGTGGAGAGCACCCCGCTTGCGGCGCGGCTCGCCGGCATCATGGACAGGGACATGCAGCCGGAGAATGCCTGGCGCGTCTCGCTCAACGAGCATGGTCGGCTGCGCTGGACGGCCGGCTCACAGGTGCTGACACGGCAGCCGGCCCAGGGGTTCTGGCAGCGGACGAAGGACCTCCTCTTCATGCTGTTTCCGCGCAATCTTTACTAAGCGCGCACCTTCGCGCGCCGAGAATTCGTCGAACACTCCGGGTCGTAGTCGGTACACTCGCCGCAACTATCCGGGTGTCGAGGTCCCATGAGCTCCATCCTGCGTCAGTTCTTCGCCGTGCAGACCGTCAGCGCTGCGCCCGCCGGCGGTGGCGATCGCCTGAAACGGACGCTCGGGCCCCTGGCCCTGACCGCCATCGGCCTCGGTGCGACCATCGGCACCGGCATCTTCGTCCTCACAGGCACGGTGGCCGCGAATCACTCCGGGCCGGCTCTCACGTTGTCCCTGCTCATCGCTGCCTTTGCGAGCGCGCTCGCGGCACTGTGCTACTCCGAGTTCGCCTCGTTCCTGCCCGTTTCGGGCAGTGCGTACAGTTACGCTTATGCAACGCTCGGCGAAGGCATCGCGTGGTTCATCGGCTGGAACCTTACGCTCGAATATCTTCTTTCCGCCTCAGCGGTCGCGGTGGGCTGGTCGGGCTACGTGACGAACCTGCTCGCCGACATGGGCATTCATTTCCCCGAGCAGCTCATCAACGCGCCATTCGGCAAGCTCGCGGACGGACATCTTGGTCTCACTGGCGCCATCGTCAACGTTCCTGCGGTACTCATCTGCGCCGTGATGAGCGCGGTCTGCTACATCGGTGTGAAGCAGTCCGCCACCGCGAATACGCTGATGGTCTCACTGAAGGTCGGCATCATCGTGGTGTTCGTCTTCGCCGGGCTGCGCTACGTCGATACGTCGCTCTGGCATCCGTACATTCCGCCGAACACCGGCAAGCTCGGCGAATTCGGGTTCAGCGGCATCATGCAGGGCGCCGCCATCATCTTTTTCTCGTACATCGGCTTCGACACCGCATCCACGACCGCGCTGGAAGCACGCAACCCGCAGCGTGACGTGCCCATCGGCATTCTCGGGGCGCTCATCATCTCCGCCGTGCTCTACATGGCCATGGCATCGGTGATGACGGGCATGGTCTCGTACACCAAGCTCAATGTGGATGCGCCAGTCGCCGTCGCGCTGGACGCGCACCCGCAGCTCACGTGGCTCGGTGGGCTCGTGAAGCTCGGCGCGATCGTCGGCATGACTTCCGTGATCCTCATGTCATTGCTGGGCCAGCCGCGGATTCTGCTCGCCATGGCGGACGACGGGCTATTGCCGAAGTCGGTGAGCCGCTGTCATCCGAAGTACAGGACACCGCATGTCGCCACCGTCATTACCGGATTACTCGCCGCGCTCGTCGCGGGCCTCTTCCCACTCGACGTGCTGGGTGAGCTGATCTCAATCGGGATTCTGCTGGCATTTGCAGTGGTCTGCATCGGCGTGCTCGTGTTGCGCCGGACGCGCCCTGAGACGCACCGGCCGTTCCGCGTGCCGTTCGCACCTGTCACGTGTGTGGTGGGCGCCATCGTCTGCCTGCTGATGACTCTCGCGTTGCCCTGGGACACGTGGCTGCGTCTCTTCTGGTGGACGCTACTCGGCTTTTCGATCTACGCGTTCTACGGTTACCGGCACAGCCGCTTGCATGCGGCCAATATCGCATCGGCAAACCGTGCGGCCGAGCCTGGCGCATAAGCGAAGAACAGGGACGGTTCGGTCAGCTCGATCTCGAGCACCCACGGCGCTCCTGAGGCGCTGCGGATCAGATCTATACGCGCGTAGAGCGGTACACCCAACGGAATTGCGGCCAGCGCCTGCTGCGCCACATTCAGCTCGTCCGGCGTGGGCGAGCGTGCAGAGATGTCCTCGTCTGCGAACAGCGTTTGCGAGGACAGCCCGCCGCGCCGAAGCAGCGGACCCTTGCGAACGGAATGACTGAAGCGGCCGGCGAAGTAGATCAACGCAGATTCGCCGTGCCAATCGACGCTCTGCAGATAAGGCTGCAGCAGCACGCTGCGGCCCGCATCTAACAGACGCTGCGCGTGCGCCGCCATGGGCCCGAGATGCGCCCGTTCGTAACGCTGCACATCTCGCGCTCCGGCGCCGACCGCCGGCTTCACGACGATCTCCGCGTCACGATGAGCCGCCACGAATCTTTCTATCGCGACTGAAACGGTCTCGCCCGGCTCGATGGCCTGGCTTGGAATCACGGGGACCTGCGCTCGCTCGAGATCCAGGAGGTAGTGCTTGTCCGTGTTCCAGCGAATGACGGACTGAGGGTTCAGCAGCGTGGTGACCGATGACACGCGTTCCGTCCAAGCGAGAAATTCTGCATGGCGAACGCTGTAATCCCACGTTGAGCGCAGCAGCGCCACGTCGAACGTGTGCCACGCAACCGACTCGTCGTCCCAGTCAGCAACGTGCGGTTCTGCGCCGGCCGCCCGAAGCGCAGCATCGAGCGGCGGCAGGTCGAAATCCGTGTCACGAGCAACGCGCGCGGAAACGAGGGCGATTCGCAGCAGATCAGCCGCCCTGTCGACTCGTTTCGAAAAGGAACCACGTGCGGCGCTCGGCTTCATCGATCCAGACTTCGAGCAGGCTCGTGGTCGCCATGTCGTGATGCTCGCTGCAGAGCTCGTGCACCGAGCGCATGCGCGCGGTCAGCTGAACGCTGTCGTCGCGAAGCTCCGCGAGCATGTCGAGGGG
>FTEO01001276.1_pt1 | contig 42759 bp, 41 predicted proteins | sample 1640211 | NCBI WGS metagenome assembly FTEO01 (sample SAMEA3914816, study PRJEB12502) | metagenome | biome: forest; material: soil | place: USA | collected 2011-09-16 | depth 0.3 m | reverse complement strand
GCTACAAGCTGAAGCAAGTATTCGCCGACACCGCCGTCTACTGCATGGGCCAGTAGGGGAGAGTCTCATGATCAGGGAGAACCTCATGTCCCGCTTCGCGTTTCTCAGCGCGAGCGCGCGCGTGCTCAAGCGGTTGTCCGCGCTTGCGCTGGTCACGGTCGTCGCCGCTTGCAGCGCCGGCGGACCCCCGACCGCCGTCAATCAGCCGACGAGCTCCTCGGGCGCGACGGCGAACAGCTATAACGGTCCTGCCGCCTCCAATGCGGACGTGCAGGCGTTCAAGATCAATCTGTGGGAGAACGTCCGGCAGTCCAACCGCTGCGGCGCGTGCCACCACGAAGGTGGTCAGTCGCCCCAGTTCGCGCGCTCCGATGACGTGAATCTCGCGTACCAGGCGGTCGGTCCGCTCGTGAACTTCACGCAGCCGGATCAGTCGGAGCTCGTCCTGAAAGTCGGCGGCGGACATAACTGCTGGGTCGCCGACCCCAAGGCCTGTGCCGACACGATGCTCACCTGGATCAAGGCGTGGATCGGTGCGGGATCCGCCTCGACGACCGGCGTCCAGCTGCAAGCTCCGCCGTCCCAGACGGTCGGTGCGGGCAAGCAATTCCCGGCGGACTCGACCGCCTTCCAGACGCAGATCTGGACTCCGATCCTGCGCAACTTCTGCATCAACTGCCATCGGCCGGATGCGGGTACGCCGCAGCAGCCGTACTTCGCGAGCGCCAATCCCGATGATGCGTTTGTCGCAGCGCAGTCGAAGATCAATCTGAACTCGCCCGATCAATCGCGTTTCTACGTGCGGCTGCACGACGAGTTCCATAACTGCTGGGCCACCGTGTCCGGCGGCACCCCGGATTGTGCCGGCAGCTCGGCCGCCATGTTGGCGGCGATCACCGCCTACGCCAACGGCATCACCGCCACGCCGGTGGATCCGACACTGGTGCTCTCGAAGGCTCTGTCTCTGAAGCAGGGCACGATCGCCTCGGGCGGTAACCGCTTCGAAGCCAATCTCGTCGCCAAATACGAGTTCAAGACCGGCACGGGCTCCACCGCCTACGATACGAGCGGCGTCACTCCGGAAGCCGACCTCACGTTGACGGGGACCGTGGATTGGGTAGGAGGCTGGGGTGTCAACGTCGGCGCGGGCGGCAAGGCTCAGGCCTCGACCGCCGCGAGCAAGAAGCTCTCGGACATGATCAAGTCGACGGGTGAGTTCTCACTCGAAGTCTGGGCAGCCCCTGCCAACGTGGCGCAGGCCGATGCATACATCGTCAGCTACTCGGGCAGCGCGACCACGCGCAACGCAACTCTCGGGCAGCATGCGATGCAGTACGAGGGCCGCACGCGTAGCGATCAGACAGACACCAACGGCTCTCCGCCGCTGCAGACCGCCGCCGCCAATATGAATGCGCAGGCTGCCCTGCAGCACCTCGTGTTGACGTACGATCCGGTCAACGGCCAGAAGATCTACGTCAACGGCAAGTACACGGGCGACGTCGATCCCAAGAAGGGCGGGTCGCTCGCCAACTGGGACGACACTTTTGCCCTCGTGCTCGGTAACGAGACCACCGGCAACAAGCAGTGGCTGGGTGTCATCAAGTTCGCGGCCATCCACAATCGCGCGCTGACGGCGACCCAGATACAGCAGAACTTTGCCGCCGGCGTCGGAGAGCGCTACTTCGTGCTGTTCGACGTGAGCACTCTGTCCGGTGTCCCTCAGTCCTACATCATGTTCACGGGCAGCGTGTACGACAGCTACAGCTACATGTTCACCAATCCGACGTTCATCAGCCTGGATCCCAACGCTGTGCCGGGCAACGTGCCCGTGAAGGGCATGCGCATCGGTGTCAACGGCGTCATCGGGCTGCCGGGTCAGTCGTACGCCACCTTGAATGCCACGCTGGGAGGCGCGAACTTCACGGCGGCGAACGGACAGCTGCTGTCGACGGTCGGGGCCGTCATTCCCTCCGACAAGGGAGTGGATACGGACCAGTTCTTCCTGTCGTTCGACCAGTTCGGCTCGGGCACCCATGTGTTCACCGAGCCCACGCCGGTCGTGCAGACTCCCGCCGACAACCCGCCCGCTCCTGATATGGGCGTACGCAATTTCGCGGAGATCAACGCGACGTTGTCGACCATCACCGGAGTTCCAATGACGAACACGGCGGTCAACACGGCATACGGGACGCTGCAGCAGTCCTTGCCTCCCGCGCCGCAGATCGATGCGTTCCTCGCCTCGACACAGACCGCTGTTTCGCAGATGGCGACGGCCTATTGCGGACAGCTCGTGGACACGCAGTCGCTGCGCGATGCCTTCTTCGGCGTGGGTCTCGACGCCAGTATCGGTGCGACGTCGGCTTCGTTCTTCGGCACGAGTAGTCCGACGGTCAGCAACCGCAACATCGTCATCAACGCACTCGTGTCGAAGGGCGTGGGATCCGGCGTCAATCCGGCCTATGCCACGGCCGTCACGAACGAGCTCAACGCGCTGCTCACTCGCATCCCGAGCCTGTCGGCCTCGGCAACCGTTTCCACCGCGACCAAGGCAGCGTGCTCAGCCGCTCTCGGCAGTGCCGCGGTCTCGCTGAAGTGATGGGCATCAGGAGAGAAGCCAAATGTTCATTCTAAAGAAACCCGCTCGGCCGCACGCTCTCGGCGAACCGATGCTGCATGACGATCATCCGCGGCCCGTAACCCGCCGCGACATGATCACGACCGGCTTGCTCAGCGCCCCGGCGGTGGTCATGGCGCCCGCCTGGCTCGGAGCTTTGCTGAAGTCGGGCAATGCCAACGCGTTGTCCCCCGACATGCAGGCCCTGCTGGCCGCCACCCAGTGCAACGTGCCTTCGGCCGCCTCCGGCATCCCCTTCATCGCCTTCGATCTGGCCGGCGGCGCCAACCTCGTGGGCTCGGAAGTGCTGATGGGAGTGCAGGGCGGCCAGACCAACTTTCTCTCGACCGCCGGCTACGGCAAGCTCGGTTTGCCCGGCAACATGGTGCCGACCTCGAGCGCATTCGTGAGCAGCGCACTGGGACTCCTGTGGCATTCCGACGGTGCGATCCTCAGGGGCATCCTCAGCAAGGCGACGACCGCTGCGACCGCCGCCGGAACGAACGGCGCCGTGATCGCCGCCCTGTCGCAGAACGATACGGGCAACAATCCCCACAACCCCATGTACGGCATTGCGAAGGCCATCAACAAGCAGGGCACGACGCCGAAAGGCAAGCTGCTGACCCTGATCGGCACGCAATCGACGGTGTCGGGCGGCAACTCCCAGGCCCCCATGGCGCTGATCGATCCGACCCTGCAGCCGACCAAGATCAACCAGCCGGCGGATGCCGTTGGCCTCGTCAACACCGGTGGAGCGACGGCCGATCCGGTCGCCGTGGCGGTCCTGGAATCCCAGGCCCGGATCAGCAGCGGGACGACCGCGTACGATCCGACGGCCACGGGTGCTGCCGCCGGCTCCGAGTTCACGGGTGTGCTCAGCAAGCCGGCCGGAGGCACGCCCGGAGTGCAGCTGCTGGCAGACCCGGTCGCGGATGCGAAGCTTAAGAATGGCGTGCGCTGCGCCTACGTGAAAAGCGCCAATACGGCCGATGCATTCGGAACACCTTCGGCGCTGGATCCTCGTCAGGACGTCAATATCACCGGCGGAGCTGCGCCGATTTTCACAGCGTCGGACTTCAGCGACGGAGATGTCCAGAAGACCGCGACCGTCATGAAGCTCGTGCTGCAAGGGTATGCGGCGGCCGGCACGATCACCATGGGCGGCTACGATTACCACGACAACACACGTGCCAGCGGTGAGACCCGCAACTTCAAGGCCGGCCAGATGATCGGCGCGGTGCTGGAATATGCCCAGCGTGTCGGCAGCCCCGTCATGATCTATGTGTTCAGCGATGGCTCGATCAGCGCCACGAGTTCCGTGGACAGCAGCACGGCCGGGCGCGGTAAGCTGGGCTGGCAGGGTGACAACCAGGCGACGGCCTCCACCTTCTTCCTGGTCTACAACCCCTTGGGCCGTGCGCAGCTGCGTAACGGCGCCGCCAGCCAGCAGATCGGCTTCTTCAGCACCACCGGTTCGGTCGTCAGTACGTCGAGCCCGGCGGCCAACTCGGTCAACCAACTCGTACAGACCGTGATCCTGAACTATATGGGCCTGCTGGGGACCGACTCCCAGTTCTCCACGACGTTCCCCATGCAGGCGCTGGGCTCGGCATCGGCCCAGGCGGGCCTCGTGGCTTTCGCGCCCATCGTCTGACGGACCCGGCCGCCGAGTATCCGCAAACCCCCGGAGCCTATTCGGCCAGCCCTCGCCCCCCCGCGGGTCGCGCAAAGGACTCGATCTGCACGGCTCGCCGGAGTCTTCGGTGGCGCGCTTCTGTCGCGCATCGCCGACGCCCCGGCATATTCTTTTTCGAAGGGGCAGTCCGTTCGTTGACAGCTCGAAGTTCGCTGTGCGAGGGTTGCGCGCGCTGCAGTCGGCGGTCGCTTCCTTTGCCGAAGGACAACACTTGAGCTTTCAACGGCCGACAGGCGCGCTACCGCGCCGTTTGTGTGCGGGTTGGCAGTGGGTAATCGCGCTTGCGTTCGGCGCTGGAGTGTCGGTCGCCGCGGTGCCCACGTATGAGCTGCTCGGACACGAGGCCCCTGATTTCGCGCTGCATGCGGTGACGGGCGGGAATGTGCGCCTGTCAGAGCACCGTGGCGATGTCGTCGTCCTCTCCTTCTGGGGCAGCCGCTGCTCGCCGTGCCGGGCACAGCTGGCGGCACTGGACAAGAGCCTCGCCACGTATCGGTCCGCCGGTTTGCAGGTGTATGGGATCAATGTCGACGACAATCAGACCCATGCGCTCGAATTCGCGCATGGCCAGGCGGTGGCCTTTGCCTTGCTCCTGGATCCCGAGAAGAGCGTGAGCCGCCGCTACCTGGTCGACAATCTGCCGATGACGGTGCTGATAGACCGCAGTGGCGTCGTGCGGCACCTGATGCGCGACTACAGCGCGAAGGCTCAGGAGCTGTATCTGCAGCAGCTGCGTGCCCTGTTGAACGAATGATCGGAAGGAATATGCCCAACGTCTCTGTATGTCGTCTGCGGTTCCGCGCCGCCGGCCGCTGGTTGACCTCTGCGGTGACCTTGGTCGTTGCCAGCCTGCTATGCGGCGCCGCGACGGCACAGCCAGCGAGACCGGCGGCACCGGCCCCACAGACGTCCCAGGCTGCACCTGCAGCGGCCACTCCGGCATCTCCAGGTAACCCCGCCTCAGCCGCCCAGGCGGGCGCTGCCGCGCCGGCGGGTGCGTCCTCGGAGGGCGGCCAAGGCGCGCCCGCCGATGCGCCTCCGGACACCCGGGGGCTCGATCAGGAGGTGCAGGGCCTCAAGAAGGACGTGGTAGATCTGAACCGCGACCTGTTCGTCCTCGAGGAAGAGCTGCTGTTTCCCGCCAATACCCAGGTCGCGGTCTTCCTGTCCATGGACGTGGGCGATTTCTTCGCTCTCGACTCGGTCACGCTCAAGATCGACCAGAAGGAAGTCATCAATTATCTCTATACCCCGCGGGAAGTCGAAGCGTTGCTGAAGGGCGGCGTCCACCGTCTGTATCTCGGGAACCTGAAGGTGGGCAAGCATGAGCTCGTCGCGTTCTTCAGCGGCAAGGGGCCGAACGAGCGTGATTACAAGCGGGGGGCGACGCTGAGGTTCGAGAAAGGCATCGGGGCGAAATACCTCGAGCTGAAGATCAACGACCGGCAGCGGCGCCTGCAGCCGGAGTTCGAGATCAAGGACTGGGAATAGAGTTGCCGAACAGGCCGATGCGCGCATTTTTTCTCTTAACGATGGCAGTGGCGGTCCTCACGACCGGCTCCGCGGCTGCCCGGCGGCACGATCCGGAAAAGCTGCCCATCACGCGCATCCGCGACCTGCACTATGGCGACGTCCTCTTTTATTTCTACCAGGACGAGGACTTCGAGGCCCTCACCCGCCTGACCGCCTACGAGCACTGGAATCGGGTTCCCCACCACGAAGATGAGGCCCAGCTGCTCCTCGGTGGCCTGTACCTGTCCCTCGGAATGCAGAATGAGGCGGGCGAGCGCTTCCAGGCCCTTCTGAATCAGGACGTTCCCACGGGTGTGCGCAATCGCGCCTGGTTCTACCTGGCGCAGGTCTGGTACGCGCGTGGGTATCTGGAGAAAGCGGAAGACGCGCTGCGCAAGGTGAACGGCAAGCTCTCGCCCGAGCTCGAGGCTGAAAAGGAGCATCTGTTCGCCAACGTTCTGATGCACGAGGGTCGGTTCGACGAGGCGATCCGTCTCCTTACGTCGTGGCGCGGCGCGCAGGACTGGACGGCATACGCCCGGTTCAATCTGGGCGTGGCGCTGGTGCGGCAGCACAGGCTGGCCGATGCGGACCCATTCCTGACATCCGTCGGCACCATGTACGCCGAGCGCACCGAAATGCTTGCGCTCAAGGACCGCGCCAACCTGGCGCTTGGCTACGCGTACCTGCAGGCGAACGAGCCTGCACAGGCTCGCCCGGCGCTGGAGCGGGTGCGTCTGAACGGCCCATATTCCAACAAGGCGTTGCTCGGCACCGGCTATGCGGACGCCCAGCTCGGCGATTACAAGCGCGCGCTGAGCCCCTGGATGGAACTGCGCAACCGGAACCTCCTGGATGCCGCGGTCCAGGAGTCCTTCATCGCCGTTCCGTACGCGTTTGCGCAGCTGGGGGCGAACTCCCAGTCAGCCGATTATTACGAAGGCGCCGTTCAGTCCTACGACGCCGAGAACGTCCGGCTCGACGATGCGATCGGCCGGATCCGGCAGGGCAGCCTGCTGGATGACCTGCTCAAGAGCGAAACGGAAACCCGACATGGCTGGTTCTGGCAGCTGAAGAACGTTCCGGACGCGCCCGAGTCGCGCTACCTCTACGCCATCCTGGCCGGCCACGATTTCCAGGAGGGCCTGAAGAATTATCGTGATCTGGTCTCGATGGGCACGACGCTGGATCGCTGGGGCGACAGCATGGAGGCCTTCGGCGACATGATCGACACGCGCGAACATGCGTATGCCGAGCGATTGCCCCGGGCGGACGCCTTGCTGACTTCGGGGGCCGCGGAGAGGCTGCAGCAGCGGCGCGCCGATCTCGAGCAGCAACTCAACGCCATCGAAAGCGGTCAGGATGTGGCGGCCCTGGGATCGACCGAGGAGCGGGAGCAGTGGGCTCGTGTCCAACGGCTCGAGACGGCCCTGGCAGGTTCTCCGGACAGCGAGGAGAACGCCGCGCTGCGAGAGCGTCTGCGCCTCGTCAAAGGCGTGCTGTATTTCCGTCTGAAAGACACGTTCAAAGCGCGCATGTGGCAGCAGCGTCGCACGATGAAAGACCTCGATCTGGCGCTGCGCGAGGCGCAAAGCCGTTGGATCCGAGTCGAACGCGCGCGCAAGAGCGTTCCCACCAACAACGGCGAATTCGCGACGCGAGTGGCCGCGCTCAAGCAGCGCATCGATGCGCTCCAGATCCGGTTGGCGGCCATCGAGCAGACGCAGAGCGGCTATCTCGCCCAGCTCGCCGTCGCGGAGCTCGAAGGACAGAAGAACAGGCTCTCGGCTTACCAGGTGCAGGCGCGGTTCGCGCTCGCCACGATGTACGACCGCGCCGCCAACTCGGACATCACTCACACCGAGCAGGGCGCACCGCAAGGTGGCGCTCCGCCGGGTGGGACGCCTCAGCAGAAGGGGCCGGACACGAACGGCACGCCCGACCAGGAAGAGAGCAAAACCGCCCCGGCGCAGGATGCGCCGCCCCCGCCGCTGCCCGTGGCTCCGGCGGGCGAGCCGGAGCCCAGGAAGTGAGGCCGGCTCGCGTACAAACGCTCCTCGTGTTGCTTGCGGCTGGCGTTGCGGCGGTTGTGCCGCTTCGGCTGACGATGGCGGCAGATACCAACGACAGCCGGACGATCAAGGATCTCGAGTCGCGGCCGGTCGCGGTGCAAAAAGATACGAAGCTCGATGCGAATGCATCGAAGGCGATGGAGAACTACCGGCGCTTCCTCGAGCTGCAGAACACTGACCCGCAGCTGCGGGCGGAGGCCATGCGCCGGCTCGGGGACCTCAACCTGGACGCCGGCGAAATCGAGCGCATGGAAAAGGAGGTCACGGCGATCGATGTCCAGGGCGGTGAGGCGATCAAGCTCTACTCGACCCTGCTGAAAGCGTATCCGAGCTATGCACGTAACGACCAGGTCCTCTATCAGCTGGCCCGTGCCTACGAGACGACGGGCCAGCCTGAACAGGCCCTGGCCACCCTCGATCGCATCGTGCAGGGTTATCCTCAGAGTCCGCAGCTGGACGAGGTGCAGTTCCGGCGGGGCGAGCTGCTGTTTTCGGCGAAGCGCTACGTCGAGGCAGAAAAAGCCTATGCCGTTGTCATCCAGCACGGCAAGGCCTCGAGCTTTTACGAGCAGAGCCTGTACAAGCGCGGCTGGTCGCTGTTCAAGCAGGGTCTGACCGAGGAGAGCCTGCCGTCGTTCGGCGGCGTGCTCGAAAGCAAGCTCGGCGCCGGCCGCAGCGGGAAGCCTGCCCGGATCGAGGACCTGAAGCGCGCCGACCGTGAGCTCATCGAGGACACGCTGCGCATCATGAGCATCACGTTTTCGTACACCGACGGCGCCGCATCGCTCGACCAATTCATCACGAAGCGCGGTGACTCGCCGTATTCGTATTTGCTGTACTCCAGGCTCGGCGATCTGTACGTGGATAAACAACGGTTCCAGGACGCTGCGACTACGTACCGCGCGTATGTAACCCGCGATCCCTACACCGACCAGGCGCCGAATCTTGCGATGCAGGCCATCGAGGCGTACCGCAAGGGCGGCTTCAGCCAGCTGGTCCTCGACGGCAAGCACGAATTCGTCGAGCATTACAACTTCAGCTCGCCGTTCTGGAAGAACCGCGAGCGTGCCCGCAATTCGGCCGTCGTCCAGGAGTTGAAGATCAACTTGAAGGACGTCGCCACGTACTTCCACGCGACCGCACAGAAGTCCAAGAAGGTCGAGGACTACCAGGAAGCGGCCAAGTGGTACCGCGATTACCTGAAGTCCTTCCCCGACGATCCTGACTCGGCGGGCACCAACTACCTCCTTGCCGAGACGCTGTTCGAGAGTCATCAGTACGCCGCTGCCGCTGCGGAGTACGACAAGACCGCCTACGGTTATCCGAAGAACGACAAGTCGGCCGCCGCCGCATACGCCTCGCTCGTGGCCTACCAGAAGGCCGAAGACACACTGACCGGGTCCGCCAAGGACGATCTGCACGGGCGCGCGACGGATGCAGGCCTGAAATTCGCGCAGACGTTTCCGGAGCACCCGGACAGCGCCGGGGTCCTTACGCGGGCGGCGGAGGAGATCTTTGCCGCGAAGGATCTGCCGCGGGCCATGACCGTCGCGGAAGCGATTCTCGCGCGGCAACCACCTGTGGAACCAGCCAAGCAACGCATCGCCTGGACGATCATTGCACAGTCGCACTTCGACCAGAACGAGTTCGACAAGGCGGAGCCTGCTTTCATCAAGGCGCGCGAGCTGGCAGGTACGGACGAGAAGATCCGGGACGATCTGACCGAGCGCCTGGCCGCCTCGGTCTACAAACAGGGCGATGCGAAGAAAAAGGCCGGGGACGATGCGGGCGCCGTGGATGATTTCCTGCGTGTCGCGCGGGTCGCGCCGAATTCGAAAATCCACTCCACCGCGCAATACGATGCCGCGGCCGAGCTCATCATCCTCAAGCAGTGGGACCGGGCCATCGGGGTGCTGGAGGACTTCCGGCGCGAATTTCCGAAGCACGAGCTCTCTGCCGATGTCACTCGCAAACTCGCGGTCGCCTACTCCGAAGCCAACCGACCGTCAGAGGCAGCCTCCGAATTCGAACGGATCGCCTCGAGCCCGACGGAGGAGCGCGCCGTGCAGCGGGAAGCGCTGTTGCAGTCGGCAGATCTGTACGCCAAGGCGAACAACGTGCCGAAGGCCGTTACGATGCTGGAGAAGTTCGTTGGCACGAATCCGACACCGGTCGTGGATGCCGAGGAGGCACGGGAGCGGCTCGCCAACTACGCGGCGAAGGGCGGCGACATCGCGCGGCGCGATTTCTGGTATCGCGAGATCATCAAGGCGGATGCCCAGGCCGGCGCGCAACGGACCGATCGGACGCACTACCTGGCGGCCAAAGGTCAGCTCGCGCTTGCCCAGCCGGCACGGGATGCGTTCCGCGAGGTGCGGCTGACGGCGCCCCTGAAGAAGAGCCTGATCGCCAAGCGCAAGGCGCTGGAAGGCGCGATGGACGGCTACAAGAAGGCTGCCGAATACCAGGTAGCCGAGGTCACGACCGCGGCGACGTTTGAAATGGCCGAGCTGTATCGCACGCTGGCCAAGGACGTCATGAGCTCTGAGCGGCCCAAAGCACTCAAGGGCGATGAGCTGGAAGAATACAACTCCTTGCTCGAGGAACAGGTGTTCCCGTTCGAGGAGCAGGCCATCAAGGCGCACGAGCTGAATGCTGCGCGCGCGAAGGATGGTGTCTACGACGAGTGGGTGCAGAAGAGCTACAAGGTTCTGGCCGAGCTCAAACCCGCACGCTACGGCAAGACGGAGCTCACGCAGGATGTCGTCGCGACACTTAATTAAGCCGCTGTCTGCGGGCGGCTTCCTTCCCGCGCCGGCGGGAGGCACCGGTTCGCGTACGGTCCGTGGATTGGCTGGCGCTTTGGCCGGCGTCACGGCGGTGCTGTTGGTTGCCTGCGCGACCTCGCCGACGTCCGACTATCCCTCCGACAGGGGAGAATCGGGCGCTTCGGCGCCGACGGCGGACCCGAAAGGTGTCGGGGCGCCCCCTGCGCCTGCCGCGGCAAGTCAAACGGCGCCCGGCACAGGCTCCGGCGCGGCAGCGCCCGGCGGCGCCCCCGCAGAGATACCGCGGCGCGCGGTGGCCGATTTCGAGCGTGCGGTCGGCATGATGCGCTCCGGCAACGCGACCGAGGCGGAGCTCGAATTCAAACAGATCTCGGTGACCTATCCGCAGCTGTCCGCGCCGTATGTCAACCTTGGGATCCTTTTCCGCAAGGGCGGCCGCCTGGACCAGTCGGAAACCGTACTGAAGACCGCGGTTGAGCGAAACGCCTCCAACGCTATTGCGTGGACTGAGCTTGGCGCCACGCAGCGCCTGCGTGGGGAGTTCCAGGACGCGGCGAGCTCGTACGAGAAGGCTATAGGCGCTGACCCCAACTATGCGCCCGCGTATCGGAACCTCGGCGTCGTTTCCGACCTCTACCTGGCGGACCCCGAACGCGCATTGACGGCGTTCGAGCGATACAGGGCGCTCACGGGTGAGGAAAAGCCCGTCAGCGGATGGATTGCCGAGTTGCGTCAACGAACCGGCAAACCTGCCGTGAAACCGGCGCCCGCACCGAGCCCCGCGCCGGAGTCGGCGGATCCTGCGCAGGCGCCTGCGCCCGCAACGGCGCCGGGCGCACCGCCTGCGCCTTCCAAGCCCGCACCGGGCGATGCACCGGGCGGACCCGCCCCGAAAGCAGGAGGCTGATCATGAGTCAGGCAACTACCGGCCCGTTCCGTCTGGTGTCACTGTTGACTGTGCTCGCGGTTTCCCCGTGCTGGGGGCAACAAGCGCCGGCCAGCGCGGCTCCGCGCGACTCGCCGCAGGTGACCGCCCCAACTGCAACACCGGCAACACCCGCGCGGGACGTACCTCGTCCGGATCAGCTGGAGCCGGCAGTCGATACTTCGGCGACGCCTGCCGCCGAACCAACCGGGAACGCGAGAGGGTCCGGAAAACCGGCTGCCCCCGCCGTCCCGGTGAGACCCGAACAAGCGCTCCCCCCGGGGCAGGACAAACGTCCGCCGGTCGCCGCGGGGCCCAAATCCGCGACGGCGGGCAAGGCGCAAGACCGTCTCGAATTGGATACGACTCAGATCACGGGCAATCGCGAGCTGCCGAAGGTGCTATACATCGTTCCCTGGAAGCGCTCGGATCTTGGGGATCTCGTCGGCAGGCCGGCCAACAGTCTGTTGGACGAGGTGCTGGCACCGGTCGATCGTGACGTTTTCAAGCGGGAAAATCGCTATTACGATGCGTTGAAGCCGGACTCGGGAACCGGCGCTGCGCCGTCTACCGGTGCTGCGCCCGGCGCGGCTGCGACACCTGCGGCGGGCGGGAAAAATTAGCCGGGTTCGGCCGTGCGGGCGGGCGAGGAGCGGCCCCGGCACGTCGTAAATGAGAGCGGCATCGCAGCTTTTTCGGCTTATGTCATTCAGTTTGGCGCTGCTTGCGCTAGTGTGTTTGCAATAGTGTGTGTGGGTACGCCGGGGCCCTCCCCGGCCGGGTGCAATACTGTGGAGCCGCGCTGTCGCCACAGTGCCCGAATGTCGTCTTCCGTCAGGCGCGGCGTGGAGTAAGGTCGATGGGACTGTGGAACTTGATCGTGCGGTTCTTTCAGGGCGGCGGGGACTTCATGTACCCGATCGCCATCGTGTTCGTGGTGGGCCTGTCGATCGCCATCGAGCGCTACATTTACCTGACGCATGTTGCGGTCCGCAACCGCAGCACCTGGAACGAAATCGTGCCCATGCTCGCGCAGGGTAACTTTCGCCAGGTCGTGCAGGTGACCTCGAAGTCGGATTCGATGATCGGGCACATCCTCAACTACGGATTGGCGCGCATTCAGTCGGCGCGGCGGCGCGACGATATCGAGAAGGCGATGGAGGAGAGCCTGATGGAGGTCGTGCCGCGCCTCGAGAAGCGCACGCACTACCTTGCGACGTTCGCGAACCTCGCCACGCTGCTCGGCCTGCTGGGCACCGTCATGGGCCTCATCCGCGCGTTTGCGGCGGTCGCCACCATCAATCCGGCGGAGAAAGCGAATCTGCTTTCGGCCAGCATCTCGGTCGCGATGAACTGCACGGCGTTCGGTCTGATGACCGCCGTGCCGCTGTTGTTCGTCCATGCGTTCCTGCAGACGAAGACCACCGAGCTGATCGACAGCCTCGAGATGGCTTCGGTCAAATTCCTGAACGCGATCACCGAACGGCAGACGCCGGCGCCGGCGGCCGCGGCTTGAGTCAGGGCTGCCAGGCCCTTGCCGCTGCCTCGAGACTGAAGGCCCCGCATGCGTAGATCGTATCAATCGCGGAAACTGGCGCGTCACATGCGCAAGCCGGCACAGCTGCTGCTCGTGCCGATGATCGACATTTTCACCGTTCTCGTGACGTTCCTGCTGATGACGGCCGTGTTTTCGCGCACGGTGATCCTGCAGCTGAATCTGCCCGCCTCGCAAACCGAGTTCCGCGATCCCCCACCGGGCCTGCAGCTGGAGGTGATGGTGCGTAAGAACGAGATGATCGTAGCGGATCGCAACAGCGGGCCGCTGGCGCCCCTGCCGAACACGGCCACGGGCTACGACTACGAAGGTCTGACCAACTATCTGAAGCGCGTGAAGGCGAAGTTTCCCGAGAAGACGGATGCTTCGATTCTGCTCGAGTCCGACACCCCGTACGACATCCTCGTGCAGGTGATGGACCGGGTGCGGGTGTTCGAGACCAAGGTGGGGTTGAACACCGTCCAGGCCGAGCTGTTTCCCGATATTTCGATCGGCGATGCCCCGCAGGGGGATGATCAGGCGGGTGGAGCTGCGCCACAGGTGGGGGCCGTCGCGCCAGCTACACCTGCGCCTGCGGCCACGCGTGCGGCCACCCCGCAAGGAGCTGCCCCCAGATGAGCATGTCCAACCGCGCCAGGCGCATGGCCCAGCATCACATGCGGCACCGCGCCGACGCGGAACTGAACCTGATCCCGTTGATCGACATCCTGTCGGTGATGGTCGCTTTCCTGCTGGTGTACTCGACCGAGGTCGAAGTGATCCAGAACAGCAAGGGGATCGAGATACCGCAATCGATCGCGGAGGCGGCGCCGCATTCGTCCGTGGTCGTCATGATCACGAAGGACGATCTCTTCGTGCAGGGCGAGCACATCGCAAGCGTCGCCGAGGTACGTGCGGCTCCCGGTGCGATCGTCGGGCAGTTGCGAGATGCGCTCAAGCGTCCCTTGCTGGTCGGAAAGGACATCACGGAGCAGGATCTTGCCAAGCGCGAGATCACGATCATGGCGGACAAGGCGCTTCCCTATGATGTGTTGAAGAAAGTCATGGCCACCTGTACCGACGCGGATTACGGCCGCATCTCCCTCGCCGTGATCCAGAAGGAAAAGCCGGTCGTGGCGGGTCAGCTGAACCCCGCGTAAGTATCGCAAGAGACGCAAAGCTCATGACCACCCTGGTCCCTTTTTACCGCGAGTACGAGCTGCCTTGGGAAGGAGATCCCGAGTCGAGCTCGCGTTTCCGCAAGATCCTGCGGGTGATGCTCATCCTGTTCGCGTTGTTCGGCATCCTGTTTCCCCTGCTGCCGACACCGAAGCAAACGGCGGCCGACACGGAGGTGCCGCAACGTCTGGCGCGCGTGATGATCGAGGAGAAGCCCAAGCCGCCGCCGCCGCCACCGCCGAAGGTTGAAGAGAAGCCGAAGATCGAGCCGGAGAAGAAGCCGGTGCCGGCGCCGGTGGACCGGAAACAGCTTGCGCACGAGAAGGCTCAGAAATCGGTCAATCAGTTCAAGGACGAGCTGGCCGATCTGCGCGAGCAGATGGATCTGACGCCACTCAGCCAGACGAAGAATCTCTCGGGCGCCGTCGGTGCGGATTCGCACGCCGAGCGGGCGCTCATCACTTCCAAGGTCGGTGCGGGCAGCAACGGCATCACTTCCGCGAACAGCAGTCGCGGGTTCGGGACGGGCGCCGGCTCGCTCACGGGTCATGACACTACGGCGGTGACATCGCAAATTGCGCGCTCGGGCCTCGATACCCGCGGGCCGACCCGAACGGGAACGAGCGGCAAGGCGGCGCGCTCGCGCGAGGAGATCGAGCTCGTGTTCGACCGCAACAAGGGCGCGATCTACGCGCTCTACAGCCGCGAGCTGCGCGAGAAGCCCGAGCTGCAGGGCAAGCTCGTGCTGGAGTTCACGATCGCCCCGTCCGGCGAGGTCACGATGTGCCGTGTCGTGTCGAGCGAGCTGAACGATCCGGACCTCGAGCGCAAGATCATCGCGCGTGTGCGCCTGTTCCGCTTCGATTCAAGGGACGTCGAGACGATCACGACGACCAAACCCATCGACTTCTTCCCAGCCTGAGGTTCCGCGAGCCTTCAGCGCAGGATTGCCCATGAATCTGAATTCGGAAATCGAGTTCTTCTCAGAGTTGCGGCTGATGGACAAGGCGCGCCTGCTGAACCTGCTCTTGCACGAGCTGGCCGAGGAAGCGCGCAGCACTTACGGTCCGGGGGTCGAGCAGGTCCACGATGGCGCTCACCTTCGCTTCGTCAATGAGCTCACGCACCGCCTGACCCGGGTCATAGAGCAGCTGCTCGCCGAAGACGCCACGCGCCCGGCGGACGACGTCGTGCTGCGTATGCTGTTGTCTTCCCGCGCCGACAAAGTGGCCGAGCGTCTGGTGCTCAACGCGTATTCGCGCGCCATTCAGGGTTTCGAAAGCTTCGACACCACCATACTGATGTCGTCCTAAAGGCACTTCTTCAGCCGCTGCAACGCCACGCGCATTTCCTCCTCATCGAGCGCTGCGAAACCGAGCCGCAAATAGGGCCGCGGCCGGCCGTCGAAGGAATATTTGGCCGCCGTTTGAACGATCAGGCCGCGCTTCAGCGCCCGAGCCGCCCATTCCTCCACATCGATTTGCGGCGCGACCCCCGTCCAGATCGCGATTCCGCCCGAGGGCACGACGAACGACAGGGCATCGCCCAGTTCCGCGCGCAGCACCCGCACCGCCGCGTCGCGTCGCGACTGATAGATACGCCGGGCGCGGCGGGCGTGACGCTGAATGTCCCCCTGATCCAGCATTTCCGCGACCGCGCACTCGAGTGATTGATCGCCTTGGCGATCAAGGACGTAGCGGTGTGCGGCGATCGATTCCACGAGGGGTCGGGGGGCGACGACGTAACCGAGCCGCACGCCGGGCGCTATGACCTTTGCCAGCGTGCCTACGTACACAACCACGCCGGAACGATCCACGCTCGCGAGCGGCAGCACGGGCCGGCCGTCGTAGTGATATTCATGGTCGTAGTCATCTTCGATGACCGCGATCCGCTGTCGTCTTGCGAGGTCCAGCAAGGCGAGTCGCCTGCCTGCCGAGAGCGTCGCCGTTGTCGGATATTGATGGTGCGGTGTCACGTACACGGCCCGAATGGGCGTCGTTGCGCAGGCGGCTGAAAGCTTTTCGACGTCGATGCCCGACGGGTCCACGGGAATCGGCACGAGCTTCGCCCCGTATTGTTGAAACGCGAGCCACGCGGGGCGATAGCCAAGCTCCTCGACGGCGACGGCGTCTCCCGGGCGCAGCAGGGCGCGGCTCACGAGATCGAGGGCCATCTGGCTGCCGGAAGTCACGACCACATCTGCCGAGGTGGCTGCCAGCCCGCGTGTTGCTGCCAGCATCGTTGCCAGTGCGGCGCGCAGATCCGGATGGCCGTGGGGATAGCCATACGCGAGTGTCGTTGCGGATCGTCTACGCAGGGCCCTGCGAAAAGCTCGCGCGAGCACCGTGCCGGGTGCAAGGCGTATGTCCGGTGCGCCGCTGCTCAATTGAATCCCCGGGATGGCTGCTGCGGACAACGCCACCGCGGCTGGCGCAGCGTCTAAATCGAATCCAGGGCGGCTTGGCACCTCCTTTCGCCGCGCGGACCGTGCGGCGAAATCCCTTGGCTTGATTTCCGGCAGGGCGCGGGAAACGAAAGTGCCACTGGCGCGGGAGGATTCGATCCAGCCTTCGCCCGAGAGCTCCGCGTACGCGGCGAGCACGGTGTTACGGTTGACGAGCAACGAGTCGGCGAGGCTGCGGGTGCCGGGTAACCGGTCACCCGCCCGCAGACGACCGCGGCGGATTTCTGTAATGACGGCGCGGGAGATTCTTTGAAACAAGGGTGTGCCGGTGTCCGCTGTGCCAGCGTCATCAGCGAGCGCGAGAGAGAGATCCCACCGGTGAGTCTGCTCGAACCGCCGCCGCATGATCGTCGCACCACCCCGTGCGCAATGTTCCGGGTCGGCCGGCTGGCCTAGGCGAATTTGCGCAACTGGCTCTTTTCGATGGTCCATTATAGGGACAAGCTCAACGGACATGAAGCCGACATCGCGAACGAAGCTCTTCCGGCGGCCCGAACGTGGCTCACACGATCGGGACAGCGTGTACGCGATTCTCGATGAGGCGCTCGTCTGTCATATCGGCTTCGTTGCGGACGGACAGCCATACGTCCTGCCGACTACGCACGCGCGTATTGACGACCGGCTCTACGTTCACGGTTCCATCGCCAGCCGCATGCTGAGGACATTGAAAGGTGGCGTTCCGGCGTGCGTGACAGTGACCCTCATCGACGGCCTGGTTCTCGCGCGGTCCGCCTTTCACCATTCGATGAACTACCGTTCGGTCGTGATTCTGGGTACCGCCACGGAAGTGACCGAGGCTCAGGGCAAGCGTCGTGCGTTCGATGCCCTGGTCGAGCACATCGTGCCGGGACGAAGTGCGCAAGTCAGGGCGCCGAACGAGCAGGAGCTGAAGGCGACTTCCGTGCTGTGCCTCCAGATCACGGAAGCGTCCGCGAAGGTCCGCAGCGGACCCCCGATAGATCTCGAGGAGGACTACGCGCTTGCGTGTTGGGCCGGAGTGGTACCGCTGCGGGTGCAGGCGCGGGCGCCGGTCGCCGATGCGCGCCTGGGACCGGGAATTGCGCTGCCGCCTGAACTGGCCGAGTACGGACGGGGCCGGCCATTGCGTTGACGGCCCGCGTCGGTCTAAGTTCGGTCTGCGCTGGCCGAAGAGTTTGCGTTGCCGATGATCGAGCCGCTGTCTCAGGTCCTCTGTCTCCTTGCCGGCTCCGTTTTCGTCGTGACGCTGGCGCGGCGGCTGCGGTTGCCCACCACGCTGGGGTACCTCATCGTCGGCCTCGCGTTCGGGCCGCACGCGCTGGGGGTCGTGTCCGATTCCGCAACGACGCGACTCTTCGCCGAGCTGGGCGTAGTCTTTCTTCTGTTCACGTTGGGACTGGAATTCTCGCTGCCGCGCATGATGGCGATGCGCCGGGAAGTGCTCGGTCTCGGTGCGGCGCAAGTCACGGCCACGGCGGCCGTTTTCGCGGTAATCGGCAGACTGTTCGGACTGCCGTGGCTGACCGCCATCGTGGTCGGCGGCGCGCTGTCGATGAGCTCGACCGCGATCATCCTGCAGCAGCTCACGGAGCGCGCCGAGCTCAATCGCACGCACGGGCGGCTCGCCTTCAGCATGCTGTTGTTCCAGGATCTCGCCTTCGTGCCGTTCCTGGCGCTCGCCTCCGCCCTGGCCGCCGGGGAGGAGCATTTCCAGCTGCGCGAGAGCGTTATTGCCGTGATCGGCGGCGTCCTCGCGGTCGTGGTCGTGCTCGCGGCAGGTCGCTGGCTGCTGCGGCCCCTCTTCCACGAGATCGCGCACAGCCGGCTGCGCGAGTTGTTCACGCTGACCGTGCTTCTCGTCGTGCTCGGCTCAGGGTGGGTATCCCGCTCGGCCGGCCTGTCGCTGGCCTTGGGCGCCTTTCTATCGGGAATGATGCTGGCTGAAACCGAGTATCGGCACCAGATCGATGCTGTCATTCGGCCCTTCCGCGACATTCTCCTTGGAATCTTCTTCATCTCGGTCGGAATGCTGCTCGATATCAGGCTGCTCGTCGCAGAGATCGGCCTGGTCACCGCGATGCTGTTCGGACTCATCCTCGTGAAGGCAAGCATCGCGGCGCTCGTGACGCGCCCTTTTACCACCACCCGCTTCAAGGCGTTGCGTACGGGCATCGTGATCTCGATCGGCGGGGAGTTCGGCGTCGCGCTGTGCACGATCGGGCTGCAGACCGGCCTGATACCCGAGGAAGCGGGCGAGCCGTTGCTGGTCGCGATCGTTCTTTCGATGGTGCTCAGCCCGGTCATCCTGAACAACAATAAGCGGATTGCACGCCTGTTGCTGCGGGAGGAGGGGCCGCCGGGGACCGCGAGTGAGCGCGAAGACGCGGCGACGCGTGACATCGCTGCCCGCGATCACGTGGTCCTTTGCGGATTCGGGCGTGTCGGGCAGAACGTCGCGCGGGTGCTCGAATCCCAGGGGTTCGAATACATCGCGCTCGATCTGGATCCCGCCCGCATTCGCGCCGCGCGTCAGGCCGGTGATCCCGTGTTGTTCGGGGATTCGGCGGATGAGGAAATGCTCGCGACGGCCGGACTTGCGAACGCGAGCGCGGTCGTCATCAGTTTTTCGGATCCGTCCACTTCGGTGGGGATATTGCGCAGCATACGCCGCGTCCGTCCGACGGTGCCGGTGCTCGTTCGGACGCAGGACGATGCGCGCCTCAAGGAGCTGCAGGATGCCGGTGCAACCGATGTCGTCCCCGAGACGTTCGAAGCAAGCCTGATGTTGGTTTCGCACGTACTGATGCTGTTACATGTGCCCGTGACGCGCGTCGTGCGGACGCTGGGCGATATTCGCAACAACCGCTACGCCGTGCTCAGGAATATCGTACGCCGCGGCGATGCGCGTCCGCTGGATGAGACCCACGAGTTTCGCGAGGAGTTGAAATCGGTGGTGGTTCCTCCAGGAGCCTGGTCCGTCGGCAGGACGTTGAGCGACGTCCGCAGCCGCGGCGTTCACGTCACTTTTACCGGCATCCGCCGTCAGGGCATCCTCGGACGCGAGCCTGCGGGGGAGACGGTTCTCCGGGATGGCGATATCGTCGTCATCTACGGACAGCCTGAGGAGCTGGAACGTGCCGAATCCGTGCTCCTCGCAGGGTGAGCGCGATCCTGCGCGTGCAGCTATAATTCTCGGCCCACCGTGAGCCGCAGCGACATACATTTCCCCCCCAGGCATGAGCCGTTGCGCGATGACGTGCACGCCCTCGGCGCCCTGGTCGGGGAAATCCTCCGTGAACAGGGCGGCGAGGGGCTGTTCGAGCTGGTCGAAGAGGACCGGGTCTGCGCAATCCGCCGTCGCGACGGTGACGAGCAGGCGGCGGTGGAGCTGGCAACGCGCGTCCGCGGCCGCCCTCCGGCCCTGGCTCGGGATCTCGTGCGCGCCTTTTCAACCTGGTTCCAGGCGGTGAATCTGGCCGAGAAAGTGCATCGCATCCGGCGCCGCAGACAGTACTTCGTCAACGACAGTCAGCGGCCCCAGCCCGGCGGAGTCGCGGACGCGCTCGCAACGCTCAAGGCCCGGGGGCTGGGTCTTGCTGAGGTGCTGAAGCTGCTCGGGTGCCTGCGCATCGAGCCGGTGTTCGCAGCGCACTCCACCGAGTCGATCCGACGCACGCTGCTGCGCAAGCAGCAGCGGATCGCGCAGCTGCTGCTCGACCGGCTCGACCCTACCCTCACTCCACACGCTGCACGCAACATCTGGAGCAGCATCCGAATGGAGATCACCGCCGGATGGCAGACAGAGGAGCATCCGCGCGAACGGCTGACAGTGGCGGATGAGCGCGAGCAGATATTGTTCTATCTCACGGACATGCTGTACCGGGTGGTGCCCGCATTTTACGAGGAAATCGCCCAGGCGCTGGAGAAGCTGTACGCGGCTCCTGCGGACTCCGTGGTGTTGCCGACGATCCTGCACTTCGGCTCGTGGGTCGGCGGGGACATGGACGGCAATCCGGACGTGCATGCGAAATCGATTCGCGAGACGCTGGCGCGTCAGCAGCAAGTCATCGTCAACATCTACTTTGCGGAATGCCAGATGCTCGCGCAGCGGCTGTCGCAGAGTGCGAGCCGTGTGACTGTCTCCGCGGAGCTGTCGAAGCGGATCGATGAGTACGTGACGCTCTTGCCCGGAGCGCGCGCGAGCACTCCCGCGCGCCACGATCGAATGCCCTACCGCGTGTTTCTGGCGCAGATCGGTGAAAGACTGCGTCACACCTACGACGGGCGACCGAACGGATACGAGAACGCGCGGCAGCTGCGTGCCGACGTCGAGCTGATCGCTGCGAGCCTGCAGGCCAACAAGGGTGCGAATGCCGGGCTGTTTTATGTTCGGCGCCTGTTACGGCGAATCGATACGTTCGGCTTCCATCTCGCCACGCTGGATGTTCGCCAACACGCAGGCGTGCTTCACCAGGTGATCGCGCAAGGCCTGGACGACGCGCGTTGGCTGGAGCGCACGAGCCTCGAACGGCGCAAGATTCTTGCGGATACGCTGCAGCGCGATGCCGGTACGAGGACCGAGCTCGATGCCCTGGGCAAGCGCACGCTCGCCGTATTCGACGCGATCATGCAGGGACGGCATCGTTACGGCCCCGAAGCGATAGGCTTTTTCATCGTCAGCGGCGCACATTCCGCGGACGATGTGTTGGCCGCACTGGTGCTCGCCCGCTGGGCCGAAGCCTATGACAAGCGGACCGGAGAGGTCGCGCTCGACATCGCCCCGCAGTTCGAGTCGCTCGAGGCACTGGAGCGGTGCGGCGAGACGATGCAGGAACTGCTTGCAGACCCTCTTTACCGGCGGCACCTCGAAGCCCACGGAAGGCAGCAATGCGTGCTGATCGGATATTCCGACAGCAATAAGGAGGGGGGTGCGTGTGCGTCACGCTTCGCGATCTACCAGGCGCAGCGGGCTCTCGCGCAGGTGCTGGCGGCAGCGGGCGAGCGCCACGTGGTGTTTCATGCGCGCGGCAGTAGCCTTGCCCGCGGGGGAGGACGTATCGATGCACTCGTCCGGGCAGCACCTGCCGGTGCAGTGAACGGCGTACTGCGTCTGCGTGAGCAGGGCGAAACGGTCAAGCAAGGATACGGCCTGCGCCCGATCGCGATGCGCACGCTCGAGCGCGCCTTCAGTGCCCTCAGTCTCACGACGTCCGCGGCTCAACTGGGCATGCTGCCGCCGGATTCGCCCGAGCATGTCGCCGTTGCCGCAACGATCGCGGATGCCAGCGTCGAAGGCTATCGCCACCTGGTGTTCGGCGAGCGCGATTTCGGCGAATACTTCCGCAACGTGACTCCTATCGATGTGATCGAACGGATGCAGATCGGCTCGCGATCCGTGCATCGGGCGGACATCGAAGGTATCAAAGGCCTTCTTCCGGTACCGTGGGTGTTCGCCTGGACCCAGACGCGTCACATGCTGCCGGGGTGGTACGGGGCCGGCGCGGGGCTGCGCGCAGCTGTGGAGATGCACGGCCTGCCTGCCATTCGCGACGCGTATGCGAAGTGGTTTTACCTGCGCAATCTCATCGACGATGTCGAGACGATGTTGGCACGCACCGATCTGGACGTCGCACAGGCTTATAACGTGCTGGCACCCGAGGCCTCCCGCCGGTTCTTCACCCCGATCCGGGTGGAATACGAAGTCGCCTGCCAGCATGTTCTCGCCGTGAAGGACAGCCAACGGCTGCTGGATACCGAGCCGACGCTGCAACGCTCGATACAGCTGCGCAATCCCTACGTTGATCCGATGAATCTGATGCAGGTCGATCTGCTACAGCGCTGGCGGGCAAGCGGTCGGCAGGATCGCGATCTGTTCGAAGCGCTGCTTGCCAGTATTGGCGGCATTGCGCAAGGTCTGCAGAGTACGGGCTGATACGGTGAGCGCATGAGCGAGATCGTCACGATTCGACCGGTTGCGCCGAACGAACTGCAGCGCGTGCTACAGTTCATCCGCGAGCTCGCTCAATACGAGCATCTGGAAGATCAGGTCGTCGCAAGTGAAGAGGGACTGCGGGCAGCCCTGTTCGGGCCGCGTCCTTACGCCGAAGTCGTGTTCGCCTGCGTGGAGGCGGAGCCGGTCGGCTTTGCCTTGTTCTTCCACAATTTTTCGACGTTCCTGGGCCGCCCGGGGATCTACCTGGAGGATCTTTTCATCCGCCCGGAGCACCGGGGCCGCGGAATTGGCCGGGAGCTGCTGCAGTGGCTCGCGGCCCTGGCGGTGCATCGCGGATGCGGTCGACTGGAATGGTCCGTGCTCGACTGGAACGAGCCGTCCATCGGCTTCTATCGAAGCCTGGGCGCGCATGCCCTGGAGGAGTGGACCATTTTCCGGCTGACCGGAACGGCGCTGGACGCGCTGGCCCGCAGATCGGACCAGCGCGCATGAATCCACCTGGCTGCCGGGCCGGCAAACAGGGCGGATTCTCTGCCGGGCCAGCTAGACGATCACCGGCTAGGCGATCATCGCCGGGGCGTTCGAGCTGAGCCGCGTGCCTCGTGACCGCTGGCGGGACGCGGGGGCAGGCTCCGGCTGCTCGAACTCTTCGTCGAGCGCAGGCAGCGGCTGGCGTCCTTCGAGCATTTCCAGAAGGGTCTCGCGCGCACGCGCAACGCGGCTTTTGATCGTTCCCACCGCACACCCGCAGATCGCCGCCGCCTCCTCGTATGAGAAGCCGCTGGCGCTCACCAGGATGAGCGCCGTCCGTTGACCGGGTGACAGCGAGGACAGCGCACGATTCAGATCGCGCAGCTCGAGCTTACCGTCGTGGTCTGGCGGAACGCTCGGCTCGGGCAGCAGCGAGGTATCGACGCCGTGAGCCTCGAATTTCCGCCGGCGCAATTGCGAGTAGTGCTCGTTGCGCACGATGGTGAAGAGCCACGCTTTGAGGTTCGTTCCGGGTTTGAAGCGCTCGATATTGTCGAAAGCGCGCATGAGAGCTTCCTGCACCAGATCGTCGGCGCGTACGCCGTCCCTGGTAAGCGAGCGCGCGAAGGTATGCAGCTGGGGCACGAGGGCCACCATATCGTCGGTCACCATTTGTTCCCCTTTTGCTTCGGGCCTCGTGGTTGCACGCGAGACATCGACACCGTGAATCATTGAGGCACCTTGGCGATTGGAGTTCGGGTTTCAAATCGCGAATCCTGTGGGGCAAGGTACCTTCTCGCGGGTTCGCGCAAAGTCGGCGTTCACGGCGGAAAGGGCGCGGATGAATCCCGAGCTGCTGTCAGACGTGTCCTACCCGGGGTTCTAAAGCGGGAGCTAGACAGTAAGGCGCGGGAGCCAGGCAGTAAGGCGCGGGAGCGCTTCTTGCGGATTTATACATGTTTCTCCCGCAGGTGCCGTGCGATGACCGCAGTAAACACCGAGGCGATCTTCCGGGTGCGGGCTGTTGCGAGCGATCACTGGGTCGTGTATCGCGACACCTCGTCCGAGCCGGTTGCCTCCTTCGAAAACAAAGCTGCGGCCCTGGCTTACGCCCTGCATCTCGCGCGCCGCCGCGCTCGTTCCGCCTCGCCCAGGGACTTCACGTCGAGCTTCGTCGGCAATCCCTCCCCTGGCCGGTTCGGACGTCCGGGCGATATACCTTAGCGTTTTCTACCTCCATGGTTGAGCGCGGCGGCTGAGTCCGCCGCGCCCAGGGGAGCGCAACGGCTCGCTTTGTTTGCGTTTCTTACCCGGGGCATTTTGTTCCGGGTCGGAGAACGCCTACGGGTGAACGGGCGTTCCCCACACAGCGGAGTGTCCCGCAGCCGACAGCGTCCCACCCTCGGCAAGGTCATCATTGCCCCGTGATTTCACCACTACAACGAGGGATGTGGTCATGACACCACGAACCATGACGTTGCCAGTCTTGCTGGCGATCGGCGCGATCGGCTGTGCCACCGAGGGCCCGAAGCCGACGGAAGAGATGACTCGTGCCCGGACCCTGATCGAGCAGGCGGATAAGAGCGGCGCGCAGCGGTACGCCGCTGCCGACTTACAACGCGCGCACGACGAGCTCCGTGATGCTGAGAAGGCGAACGACGCACGCAAGTACGACGAGGCGCGACGCTATGCGGAGGCTGCAGAGGTAGATGCCGACGTGGCCGCGGCACGCGCCAACGCGGGCGACGCTCAACAAGCGGCCCACGAAGTGCAGAAGAGCAACGACACGCTGCAGAGCGAGTCGGATCGAAACTCTGTCAACTCGGACGCGCCGCGATGAAGGCCAAACACTTTTCTCAAAGGAGCCACTCGTGAAAAACGCCATTATCCTCGCGGCCGTCGCCGGTCTCCTGGCCGGTTGTGCGTCGGCACCGCCTCGCAGCGACGAGCTCGAGCAGGCTCGCGTTCAGGTGCGGACCCTTTCCTCTGAACCCCTGGCGCAGCAGGCCGCCGCGCACGATCTCGATGCGGCCCGAGCGAGCCTCGGGCAGGCAGAATCCGCGCTGACGCAACACAAGCCGGCCGAGGTCGTGAATCACCTGGCATACCTCGCCCGCCGCCACGCCGAGGCTGGCCAAGCACGTGTTGAAGAGGCGCGGGCGCGTCAGGAAGTCGCACGCGCGCAAGAAGACCGTAACCACGTCCTTCTTGAAGCGCGGGAGCGCGAGACCCGGAACGCACAGTCGCAGACCCAGCTTGCGCAGAGCCAAGCGGCGGCCGCCCAGAGCCAAGCGGTGGCCGCACAGACTCAGGCGGAGGCCGCGCAACAGCAGCTCGCGAACACCCAGCAGCAGTTGCAGGATCTGCAGGCGAAGCAGACGAATCGCGGCATGGTACTGACGCTCGCGGATGTGCTGTTCGATACCAACCAGGCGACGTTGAAGCCAGGGGCGGACCTGAAAATAGATCGGCTTGCACAGTTTCTGCAGAACAACCCCAATGAGCGCCTGGTGATCGAGGGCTACACCGACAGCACAGGCTCGGAGGACTATAACCAGACGCTGTCGCAGCGGCGAGCGCAGGCAGTAGCGGATGCTCTGGCTATGCGGGGAGTACCGGCGTCCCGCTACCAGGCGAGGGGCCGCGGCCAGGCATTTCCAGTCGCAACCAACTCCACCTCCGCGGGACGGCAGCAGAATCGCAGAGTGGAGATCGTGTTCTCTGACCAGTCGGGGCGCTTTGCGCAGGGTGCGGTCGACGACAACGGCCAGGCCCGCTAGGGTCTGGATTAACACGCCCGGTCCGAACTAACACGGGCAGAACCAACGGGGGCGCCCGCGAAATCTTCGCGGGCGCGCCAGGCATGGGACCGACCACCGCAGGCGGCTATTACAACCTAGCTCAGGCGCGCCTGAAATCGACCGCCGGTAACTGCATCGAGCGGCGATACTTCGTGACCGTACGCCTGGCGACTTTCACGCCGCGATCTGCCAGCAACTCGGTGAGCTGCACATCCGACAGCGGATTGCGGCGATCCTCCGCTGCAATGAATTCTCGCAGCAGCGCGCGGATCGCGGTCGCAGAGCACGACCCACCGCTCGTCGTTGCAAGCTGGCGTGAGAAAAAGCGCTTGAATGCGACGACTCCGCGCGGCGTTGCCATGTACTTGTGACTCGTGGCGCGGGACACCGTCGATTCATGCAGCCCGAGCTCGTCCGCGATCTCGCGCAGGGTCAGTGGCCGCATCGCCAGATCGCCATACTCGAAGAAATTGCGCTGGCGTGACACGACCGCCTCGGCGACGCGCTGGATGGTTAGAAAGCGTTGCTCGAGATTTCGCACGAGCCAGCGCGCTTCCTGCAGATGCTGCGCCAGCAGGGCGGTCTCGCCGTCGCGCGCCTGGCGGAAATAGTCCGCATACTGCTGGTTTACGCGGATGCGCGGATAGATCGCGGCATTGATGCTCACCATCCAGCGCTTCTTTTCCTTGCGAACGATGACATCCGGAACGATCGCGCGCGGCTCGAAAGTGCCGACTTTCGAGCCCGGACGCGGATCGAGGCTGCGTATCAGCTCGATCGCCGTGCGCAGCTCCCCGTCGCTGCAGCGCAGCGCCTCGAGCAACCGCGTGTTGTCGCGCGATGCCATCAGGGCGAGCCGGTTCTGCACGATGTCCAGTGCCTGGAGGCGGCCGGGGGTACCGCTGTCGAGCGCTTGCAGCTGCAGGGACAGGCATTCACCCAGGTCGCGCGCCGCGATGCCACTCGGCTCGAGTGTCTGCACGATCCGCAGGGCCGTCTCCAGCTCGCCGGGCTCCGCAGTGGGGGCCATGGCGGAGATCTCTTCCAGCGGCTGGCGCAGAAAACCATCTTCATCCAGTGCATCGACGACGAGATTCGAAAGCGCGTAGTCCCGCTCCGTGAGCCCGAGAAGCAACAGCTGCTCTCGCAACGAGTCGCGCAATGTCGACGGGGATGCCGTCCACTCCGTCCAGTCGGGCGTGTCGTCGCCGCCGCTGCTGCCGCCACCGGCTCCGGCGCTGGAAAAATCCAGGTCGGAGTGCTCCGAACTGTCGGAATTCTCGGACGTTTCTTCGGTGCCCTGGGCTCGCGAGTCGGCCGTGTCGGCGGTCTCTTCCAGGAACGGGTTCTGGGTGATGGCTTGGTGCAGTTCTTGCACGCATTCCAGGGCCGAAAGCTGCAAGAGCTTCACGGATTGCTGCAGCCTCGGTGTCAGCGTGAGCTGCTGCTTGATGCGCAGTCCCATTACGGCATTGGACATTCGAGGAACCCTCATCCAGTAAGCGACTCGAAACTGAAGCAACAGCTATGCCATCTGCTGCGACACGGCGGCTGCGCGCCGGGTAGATGGTTTCTGCCGGACTTCTGCGACACCCGGGTGCCGGAGAAGTTGCAACGGCATGTAAGATCGCCACTGCCGTGAGCTGTCGCCGCCTCGAGTCCCGTGCGAACGATATGACATCAATTCACGACGACCATCCCGGTTCCCATATGCCTGAGTCAAGCGTCCCGACGGTCCCCCGGCGCATCGAGGACCAGGCGCTCGAGAGCCGTCGCGATGAAGTGGAGCTGGTTCTCGCCGCCGCGCGGGTGGGCTTCTGCCAGCTCGACGCCCGGACCCTGGGCCTGCGGGCCAATACCCAATTCAAGGCCGAATTCGGGTGGCCACCGGACGCACAGTTCGACTGGAACGAGTTGCAGCAACGGGTCCACAGCGAGGACCGAGAACGGCTCGCCGCGGCGGTCGGTGCAGCACTCGAGACCGGCGCGGAAATCGCGTTGACCGTGCGCGCGGAGTGGCCTGACGGCGGGGTCGAGTCGATAGCGTTGCGGGGTCGGGCCGTCCGGACGGCCACAGGCGCTCCGGATTGCCTGATCATCACGTCGCGCAATGCGAGCCTCGAGACGAGTGAGGTCGCGGCCGAGCGGCGCCAACACACTGCGGCACTCGATCAGGAGCGCCACTTGAGGTTGCAAGCCGAAACTGCGAATCGGGCGAAGGACGAGTTTCTGTCGGTGATTTCTCACGAGCTGCGTTCGCCGCTCAACGCAATCCTGGGCTGGAATCGGATCTTGTATCTGAAACGGCGCGACGATCCGGAAGTTGCCGCCGTCAGCCCGCGCATCGAACACAGTGCAAAGGCGCAACTGAAGATCGTGAACGACCTGCTCGACCTCGGACGCATCGGCACGGGCAAGCTCAAAATCGAGCCGCGCCCTATGCGTCTCGCGGAAGTCGTGTGCAACGCGGTCGATCTGGCGCGTCCTGCGGCGGCGAAGAAGGGAATCGAGATCCTCACCGACTTCGCGCCGCAGCTCGCTCACGCGCGCGCCGATCCGGATCGTCTTGCGCAGGTCGTCGCGAATCTGCTTTCGAATGCGATCAAATTCACGCCGCACGGCGGGCGGATCACGGTGACGCTGCTCGGCGTGGAGGGATTCATCGAGCTGTCCGTGTCGGACACGGGGCAGGGCATCGCCCCCGAATTGCTGCCGTATGTGTTCGAGCGTTTCCGGCAGGGCGACAGCTCGAGCACGCGGCATTCGGGAGGCCTGGGACTCGGGCTGACGTTGGTGCGTGAGATCGTCAGCCTGCACGGAGGGTCCGTGACTGCCAGCAGCGCGGGGCTGGGAGACGGTGCCAAATTCGTCGTGAGGCTACCGGCCGCACAGCGCTGGTCGGGCGCGAACGGCGCGGCTGGCGCCGGTGACGACGGCGGTCTTCCCCGGAGTTGCAGCCTCGGAGGTCTGTCCATACTCGTCGTCGATGACGAGCTCGACGCGCGCACGATTGTCGCCGAAACGCTGCGTCTCGAGGGAGCCCGGGTCACGGTGACCGACTCGGCCGGCGGGGCCTTCCAACACCTGCAGGCGGGAGCCCGCTTCGACATTCTCGTGAGCGACATCGGCATGCCCGAGGAGGACGGCTACTCGCTCGTACGCAAGCTGCGTGCATTGCAGAACGGGCGTCAGACGCTCGCCATCGCGGTCACCGGTTATGTCTCGAAGAGCGATGTGGATGCGGCGCTGCAGGCCGGATTCGATCTACACATTCCGAAGCCGGTGGACTTCGACACCTTTGTGCCGACAGTGCGGCGGCTCGCGGCAGGTCCGAAGGTCTAGGCGTCCGGCAGCGCCGAGCTGTCAGATCCCCGACTGCCAGGTGCTCGCGATACCGGCTGCGCCGATCGCATCTTCGATGGCGAGGCAGACTTCACGGGCTTCCGGTTGAGCGCGCAGGCTGCGCGCGATCGAGTTCAGAAACGTTCCCAGCCGCGAGACATTCGGCCGTGCGTTGTGCAGCTCCTCCTCCGCGCGATCGATCAACTCGATCAGATCTCCCTGGTCGCAGGTCGGCAACGTCATCGTCGTGACGGCGTGCTGCACGGTGACCAGGGCCCGGTGAATGACCGCCTGCTGTACTCCATCCATCACGGGAATCTGAACTCATCAGCCACACGGTGCAACTGTCCGCGGAAATTTCCGGTGTCGATCGAATGGGCAAAAAAAGAGCGGGCTGGTCGCACCACAGCCCGCCAAACGGGGGGTCTTCGGTTGCATTGCCGCCTGAAGGTTCCGGAAGAACGAGGTTCCGGGAGTCAAAGAGCCGCAATGCCAAACTTGTCGCCGGTCGCCGTTGTGGACGCAAACGGCGTACCCGCCTACCGCGTTGCAACTCGTATGCCAGAGTGAGCGGATTGCCGGCAGGCCGGCGGGCACGAATCGTGCTTGAGCTGATCGGTACCGATCCTCAAGCGAGGCAAGCCATGGATCCGCGCCGCACCGTTCGAACGCTCAACCGGCTCATCCGAACCTCCCGGGACGGCGAAGCCGTCTGTCGGGCCTGGAGCGAGATGGCGGCAAGCCCCGACCTCCAGGATCTGCTGCGGGAGCGCAGCGAGGAGTGGGGCCGGCAGGGTGATGAGCTGCAAGCCCTCGTCCTGCTCTTCGGCGGACGCCCCGCGCGGCTGGGCACCGTGTCCGGACAGCTTCTGGAGACCTGGATACTGCTGAAGGGCACTGTGCTGGGCCGCAGCGACCTGCCGGTCGTGCTGGACTGGGAGCATGCTCAGCGACGAGCCTTGAGGGTTTATGCGCAGGCGCTGCAGGGCCGCTTGTCCGAGCGAATACGCCGGACCCTCACTCTTCAGGCCGCCCGGCTTTCGGCGCACCACCATCGCTTCGAGGATCTGCGGGGCCAGTTCGCCGCCCACTCTTAGGGTGCCCCCCGGCTCGCCCGCCGAGCTGGACGAGCGGTCCGCCGCCTCATTGAGCCCCGCTGAGGTGGCGCTTTCACACTGGCACGGTGCTGGTTCCGTGCCGGTCCTCGGCTCGTGTGCGTGTAAAAAGTACACGTTCGGGAAAGAACTGCTCGCGCACTGCCCCGGGCGCTCCGACCCTTCAGGCCCCTTTGTGCGAGGTGGTCTTGCGCGAGTCGCGGGCGCGGGATCACGATGTCGGTGTCCTCGGCCCGCGTTAAGAGTCTCGTGGAAGTGAAGACGATGCTGCACCCATCACGGTGGCGCGTGAGCCCGGCAGTACTGGCCTTGGGCGTCGGCGTCGCCATCGGGCGCCCCGGCTTCGCGATCATTCAGCCCCGACTGATGGATCAAGGTCCGCTGGTGGAGACGATCTGTGAGATCGCACTCCTGGTGTCCTTGTTCTGCGTGGGTCTGCGACTGCGGGCTCCCTTCGAATGGAGCCAGTGGCGCCTGGTGGCACGGCTGTCCACCGTGACCGCGCTCGCTACCGTGTTGCTCGGGGCAATTGCAGCAACCGTTCTGTTTGACATGAGCCTGCCCGACTCACTGCTGATCGCGAGCATCCTCGCTCCCACGGACGCGGTCCTGGCATCCGATTTCCCGACGGGCGCGGACGCGGAACAGGAGAGTGCTGCTGCATCGACGTTGGCGGCCGAGGGAGCGTTCAACAGCGGATTGGCAGTATCGTTGGTCGCATTCGTCCTCGGACTCATGGGTCTGGAGGAAAGGAGTTCCGGATCGGTGAGTTGGCTTGCGCTTGAGGCCGCGTGGGCCACCCTCGGCGGGATCGTCGCGGGTGCCGCCGTGGGCGCGGGCATGTCCCGTTGGATCGCGCTCCTGGATTTCGATCGGCAAACGGAGCTCATGGAGACCCTCGTCGTGTTTGCAGGCGCGGCCCTGGCATACGGCGGGGCGGAGGCCATTCACACCAACGGCTTTCTTGCCGTGTTGTCCGCCGGGCTCGCCATCGGACACGGCGGCCGGCTGAGTTCGCGGCGAACCAAACGCCCGCTCGCCCCGCGCGTGCTCAAGATTGCCGGTCGCGCCGAGCGCCTGGCAGCGTTGTCCGTCGTCGTGTTGCTTGGTGCGATGAGTCCCGAGATGGATATCAGGTTGCGTATCGTGGTGTTCGCGCTGATTCTGCTGGTGCTGCTACGTCCGCTGACCGTCCGGCTCGGCCTCAGCATGCTCGTGCCGGCGACGCCGCAGAGGAAACAACTGGAATGGATCGGAGTCCGCGGCGGGGCGTCGTTGTACTGCCTCGCGTTCGCCATCAATCACGGTCTCGGCGCGCCGTTTGCGCATCAGCTGGCCGGGATCGCGCTCCTGGTGATTACCGGGTCGATCATTGCGCACGGCGTGACTGCGAGCCCCGTGCGCAACGCTTCGCCCGGGGCATTGTCCGGTTGAAAACATCGGCGGAGCAGCCTAACGTGTCGAAAACTCAGGCAGTCTGCGGTCGGATACGCGTCTGCGCCGCCGTGCGCGTACGCTCGATGGGAACCGCGCCACCTTCTTCTTCTTCCCAGCGGTTGATCCCGGGGCGTGCTAACCTAATCCGCTCCCGCCGCCGCCGGTCGAATGCGGTCCCAGCGGATACCACGGCGATCGCGAGCAAGCTAACAATTCGACTCATCGGACCGCCCCCGCCGCTGCCAGCCGGTGCACGCTCGGGACGCATCCAACGTTCCTGTCGGACGGCGGCGACAGCCTGAAGCGGCGCTACGGCCGCGAGGTCTGCGGGCCGACCGCGAGAGTTGCAACGGAGTTCAAGAGGAAGACATGGCACATGCTTTGATAGTCGACGACGATCCGGATGTTGTGGACTGGCTGCAGGAAGTCGCTCGGATGGAGGGGTTCACGGTGGCCCGGGCGCTCAGCCTGCGCGAGGCACGCATCGAACTCGGACGCCAGAGACCCGACGTCCTGTTGACCGATCTGCGTCTCCCGGACGGCGAGGGCATCGAGCTGGTGCGTGAGCTGGAAAAGCCCGAGGCAACCGAAGTCATCGTTGTCACGGGCCATGCCACGGTCGACAGCGCGGTGGCCGCGCTGCGTGCCGGCGCCAGCGACTATCTTGTGAAGCCGGCGGACCTGGAGCGGGTGCAAGCCGTGCTTCGCCATGCGAAGAAAACCTCCGCTCTCCAGCAGGAAATCGGCATCCTGCGCGATGAGCTGCGCAGGCTCGGGCGCTTCGGCCGCATTCTGGGCAACTCTCCGCGCATGCAGGTGTTGTATGACCAGCTGACACGCGTCGCGCCCACGTCGGCGACCGTGATGCTCATCGGTGAGAGCGGCACGGGCAAGGAGCTTGCCGCGGCGACAATCCACGAGCTGTCCAGGCGGCGCGAAGCTCCGTTCCTGCCGCTCAACTGCGGCGCGGTCGCCCCGCAGCTCATCGAGAGCGAGCTCTTCGGACACGAACGCGGCAGTTTCACGGGCGCGGATCGGCAGCACAAGGGCTTTTTCGAGCGAGCCAACGGCGGCACGATCTTCCTGGATGAAATCACGGAGATGCCGATGGAGCTGCAGGTGAAGCTCCTGCGTGTCCTTGAAACCGGAACGGTGATGCGCGTCGGGGGCACGCAGCAGATCGCTTCGGAAGTGCGTGTCATCTGCGCCACCAACCGCGATCCGGAAAAGGCGATCACCGACGGCAAGCTGCGCGAGGATCTGTTCCACCGGCTCAACGTGTTTCCGATCCGTTTGCCGCCGCTGCGCGAACGCGACACCGACCTCGAGCAGCTCGCGCAATACTTTCTCGATGAGCTCAATCGCGTGGAGGGAACCAACAAGACTTTTTCGCGCGATGCCCTCGTGCGCCTCTATCAGCACCCCTGGCCGGGCAACGTTCGCGAGCTGAAGAATTTCGTGCAGCGCAACTTCATCATGGCCGATGACGTCATCGAGTGCGAAATGACGGTGACGGAGCCCACACCCAAGAGCGACGACGGCACCACGATCACGATCCGTGTCGGCACACCGCTCGAAGAGGTGGAACGTCGGGTGACCATGGCGACCCTGGCCTATTGCGGCCACGTGAAGCGCAAGGCGGCCGAGATTCTCGGTGTGAGCCTGAAGACGCTTTACAACCGCCTCGAGACCTATGGCGGCAAGGATGCTGGCGAGAAAGAAGAATCGGTCGCTGCGAATGACTCGCACTGAGTCGGACGATTCCTACACATCCATGCGCACAGCGTGCCGTCCGAGCCTCCCCAATCTCCCTATCGGGCTGGGCGGGCCGCCGCTAGCCTGGGCCTGCGCTTGGGAGCTACCGAAAGTTTCCTGGGCGGGCCCCGCCCAAGGGGTGGGAAGGCCGACGCGAAGGCCTCGATAGCTGCCATGCCGGCCACCAGAGTTGCAGTAGTTGACGATCACCAGCTCGTGCGCATCGGGCTCAAGCAGATCATCGAGGGTCAGCAGGATTTCGTCTGGGCAGGAGAGGCCAAGAGCGGCCGCGAGGCGCTGACGTTGCTGCGCAACACCCCGTGCGATGTGCTGCTGCTGGACCTGTCGCTGCCGGACATGTCCGGGCTGGATGTGCTGCGGCAGATCAAGTCGCATCACGAGTCGGTGGCGACGCTCGTGTTGAGTGCCTATCCGGAGAACCAGTACGGCCTCAACGTGTTGCGTGCCGGCGCGAGCGGCTTTCTGAGCAAGACCGCCGACGACGCCGAGCTGTGCAGAGCGATCCGGGCGGCGGTCCGCGGCGGGCGTTATGTCAGCCCGGAGCTTGCCGAGATGCTGGTGAGCGGAATGCAGGGAGGCAACTCCGGCGAGCCGCGCCACAGCATCCTGTCGGAGCGGGAATTTCAGATTTTCTGCAAGCTCGCCGAAGGGCGCAGCGTTTCGGAGATCGCGGCCAAGCTGTTCCTGAGTGTCAAGACCGTCAGCACCTATCGCACACGGATTCTGGAGAAGATGGGCATGAAGACCAACGCTGACATCACCTACTACGCCATCAAGAACAGTCTCCTGCAGTGATGCCCATGGGCGCTGCAGAAATGCACACTCCCAGCGTGAACGGTGCGACTTCCGCTGAGCGTCGAATCCTGCTGATAGAGGATTCCGCCGTTCTCACCCGCCGGCTCGTCGACCTTCTGTCCGAGCCTGGACGGGTCGCGGTGGCGGCGCAGGCTGCGACGCAGTCAGAAGCGCTTTTGCGGCTGCAGGAGGCCGTGTATGACGTGCTCGTGGTCGACATCGAGCTGGCGGAAGGCAACGGCGTGGCGGTCATTCGTCAGGCCCGCCAGCTGTACCCGCCCGACGGGCAGCCCCTGATCGTCGTACTGACCAACTATGCATCCGACTTCGTGCGCGATCACTGCTTCGCTGCGGGAGCCGATTACTTTCTCGACAAGATGCGGGATATCGCGCTGCTGAAGGCGATCGTGGCAGACGGTCAGTCCAAGTGGTCGCCGCCGCAAGCCAGTCACTGAGACGGGACTTCCACCCGCACCGTCGTTCCGAGGCCTGCGGACGACTCGAGCGCAAAGCTGCCGCCGAACGAGTGCACACGCTGACGCATGCCCATCAGACCAAAGGTCTTCGGCAGGTGCACTTCCTCGTCCACTTTCCTGGGGTCGAAGCCCCGTCCGTCATCGGTGAGTGCGATCGTGAACTGCTTCTGCCCGACGCTGAGCGTGAGGCGCACGTGTCGTGCGTTGCCGTGGCGGATGATGTTGGAGAGGCCTTCCTGCAGGATGCGGAACACGGCGATCGCCGTTTCCCGCGGCAGCGTGTGAGCCTCATCGGCAATCGCAATGTCCGCTTGCAATCCGGCCTTGGCGCAGGCGGTATCGAAGTAGGTGCGCAGGGCGGTCGGCAAACCGAAATGATCGAGCAGCGAGGGGCGCAGGTCCTCCACGACCCGACGCTTGAGGTCCATCGCCTCGTCGAGGACGCTCCCGAGCTGGGACAGACGCTCCTGCAGCTCCCCGGTCTTGATACGCGCCTGTAGCCAGGAGAGGTCCATCTTGGCCGCCGTCAGCAGTCCCCCGAGCTCGTCGTGGAGGGTGCGCGCGATCTCCGCCTTTTCCCGCTCGGCGAGCGCCTGCAGATGTGTCGCCAGCCCCGACACCTCGCGGGTACGGGCGTCGACGAGCTGGTCCAGCCGTTGGGATTCAGGGCTCGAAGGGGAGGGAGTCTGTCTGTCAGGCATCTGCACGTCGCCTTTGCCTTGAGCGGTTTAGCAGATGCTAGCCGCGGAAGCCACAAGCGTGCAGGGCGTTTCGCAAGCCTCGCCTGCGGGTCCTTTCCTACTGGGGGGTCGGGTCGCGCCGCGGCCTTCCCGGGACCAGGATCGCGCCCAGGACTAGTCCCACGGCCGCGCCGACCGACAAGGTTGTCCAGGGATTCTCGACGGCATACGCCCGAGCGCCGGCGCGGACGTGACGCACTTTACGTTGCGCCCGCCGTTCAATGTCCGTCAGCCGGGCCTTCGCGGAGTCCATGGCATCCCTCACCCGGGTGCGAACCTCCCGGACCGCATCGTCGCGATCATCGCCGATCGCGTGCATCAACGCCTCGACCTGCTGAAGTACGAACCGCAGCTCATCGGCGAGAGCGGCGCTCGAGGCGGCGGTACGCTCCATCATGACTGTCTCCTAATCGAATCAGGCGGCCAACACGATCAGCATGCCGACGATGATTGCCAAGAGCGAAGCAAGATCGCGCAGGTACATGCGGACAAGGTGACTGACGGGGATTGCCCAGGCCAGTCTCGTTCGGCCACCCGCGCCGAATGTGGCGCTGAAAGCTGTGTCAGCCAAATCCTACATTGGTCGATTCGCCGCTCGGGTTGGGTAGTATCGTCAGCCACTGGCGAGGCCTGGAGACGACGATGGCGAAGGTACAAGGCGAAGGTGACTACGAATCCGCGCGCCGCTACAACGCGCAGACGCGCAGATTCGTGAACGCGAAAGGCGGGGCGGCGACGCGCGCGCCGGGCGGAGCCGTGGACGAAGCTGCGTTGCGAACAGCCCGCAGCAAAGCCCGTGATGGCGGTCAGGACTCGCGCGACGCGCAAGCGATGGCCAAGGCCGAAGCGGCGCGCGCAAAAAAATCCGCGCCGCGGCGCACTGCGAAGCCGGCGAGATAAAAAGGCCCGCCGTGCGGCGGGCCTTCGTGAACCCTTAGGGCCCGGTTACTGCTTCGGTGCAGACTGGTCGGTGCCCGTCGCAGCCTTCGTCTTCTTGTGGGCGTGATGCTTCTTGTGGCTGGTCTTCGCCGGGGCGGACGCGGTGGTGTCCGACGACGGCGGGGGGGTGTCAGCGGCGAGCACCGGGCCAGCGAGCAGTAGCAGGCTGAGAACCGGAACGATCTTCTTAAACATCGAGAGCCTCCACGAGACGGTTTTAAAAGTCGGTTGAGATCGGCCACGCCTTGGCGCGTGTGGCCGAGGGATATTATGACTCGGATTTCGCCGCTGGTTTACAGCAGATCGCCGCGTAGCGGGTTTTTGAGGCCGAACGACTCTGTTACGGCGTCTTAATTTGACAACGGCCAAAAGGCGTGCGGTTGGTTTCAGCGCCCGGGAAAACTGACCAGGGTCCGCACCGGCACATCGAGCGCCGCCAGGCGGCGCGACCCGCCCAGCTCCGGCAGCTCGATCACGAAGCAGGCAGCGAGGATTTCCGCTCCCAGGGTTCGCAGCAGCTTCACGGCCGCCTCCGCCGTGCCCCCGGTCGCAATGAGATCGTCTACGAGGATCATCCGCTCGCCATAGGCCACGCCGTCGCGGTGCACCTCCATCTCATCGATGCCGTATTCGAGGGAGTAGGCGACACGCACCGTCGTGTGAGGGAGTTTGCCTTTCTTGCGGATGGGTACGAAGCCGGAGGCCAGCTGATGGGCCACCGCGCCCCCCAGAATGAAACCGCGCGCCTCGATTCCGGCGACCCGGTCGACGCGCGCTTCGGTCCAGGGCTGAACCAACTCATCCACGACCCGCCTGAAGATGCGCGCGTTGCCCAGAAGCGTGGTGATGTCCCGGAACTGCACGCCGGGCCGCGGGTAGTCCGGGATCGTCCGGATGGAGGAGCGGATTTCGTCTCGGGTGCTGGAGTCCACCGGCCGTAGTCTACGCGGCCTTCAGTCCAGGTATTGCACGTTGAAATAGCCCTGCGCGTCCGTCCACGTCTGGGCCGGTTTCCAGCCCGCGGCACCGGCCAGACGGGCGAAGCTTCCTGGCGTGTACTTGTGACAGTGCTCGGTCACCAGGCGTTCTGCGCAGGCGAACGAGATGGCCTCCCCGGCGATCGTCACATCCTGCGCGCACGTACTCACCAGCCGCATCTCCACACGGCTGTGTGCGGGCAGCCACACGGCTTCGTGGGTGAATTTCGACAGATCGAAGTCCGCGCCCAACTCCCGGTTCAGTCGGGCGAGGACGTTCAGATTGAAGGCCGCCGTGACCCCGGCGGCATCGTTGTAGGCGCACTCGAGAACGTCCCGCTCCTTCACCAGGTCGTAACCGATGAGGAGCGCTCCGCCGGCGCCCGCGGTTGTGCGCATGGCCCGCAGCAGATCGATCGCCGCGGGAGGATCGAAGTTGCCGATCGTCGAACCGGGGAAGAACACGACGACGCGCGCGGGCTCTCTCCGGGGCCGCGGTAAGGGAAACGCTTGCGTGAAATCGGCGCAGACGGGCAGAACTTCGATGTGTGGGTAGGAGTCGGCCACGCGCTGCGCAGCCTCGAGCAGGTGTCTGCGGGAAATGTCGACCGGCACATAGCCGGATAACTGCGGTAGCCGCTCGAGGAGCAGACGGGTCTTCGTACTCGCCCCGCTGCCGAGCTCGACCAGCAGGGAATCCTCGCCGATCCGTCCGGCTATCGGGACAGCGTTGTCCGCGAGAATGCCGGTCTCGGTGCGGGTTACATAGTATTCGGGGACCGTGCAGATCCGATCGAACAGCTGCGAGCCGCGCTCATCGTAGAAATACGTGGGCGACAGGTGCTTTGGCGTGCTCTTCAAACCGCGCAGCACGTCGGCGATCAGGGACCAGTCGGCGCCGCGGCGATCGATTCGCTGCGGGCGCAAGTTGGGATGCAACGTCACGTGGTTTGAATCCTCAACAGCGGTCAGGCATCCCGCGCAAGACGCAGACCGGAGAACTGCCAGCGCGCCGCGGGGGTGAAGAAGTTCCGGTACGTGGGGCGGATGTGAGTGACCGGCGTCACACAGGATCCGCCGCGCAACACGAGCTGGTTGATCATGAATTTCCCGTTGTATTCCCCGAGCGCTCCCGCCCGTGGACGGAATCCCGGGTATGCGCTGTACGCGGACCCGGTCCACTCCCAGACATCACCGAAAAGTTGCAACAGGCACGGACGGACCGGGCTTTCCGGCGCGACGACCGGCGAGGCCATGGGCGTGGGGACCGTGGTGGCGGCCGGTAGCGGATGCAGGTACCCGCTTTCCGCGAAATTACCCACTGGGGCGAACGGCAGGGCTTCCGAGCAGCCCGCTGAGCAGGCAGCCGTCTCCCATTCCGCCTCGGTGGGCAGGCGCGCCTGCGCCCAGCGGGCGAATGCATCAGCCTCGTAGTAACTGACGTGGCACACGGGAGCCTGCGGATTGATGGCTCGAGAACCCAGGAGAGTGAACTCATGCTCGAGCGACTCGGACCAGTACAGAGGGCGGCGCCACTGCTCGCGCTGCACGACCGCCCAGCCGTCGGAGAGCCATAGCGAGGCCTGCTCGTAGCCTCCGGAGCGCACGAACTCCTGGAATTCGGCATTCGTCACGGGGCGGTTGGCGAGGCGAAACGGGTCCAGGTAGGTGCGATGCCGAGGTTGCTCGTTATCGAAGCAGAAGCCGGCACCCGCGTGCCCGATCTCCACGAGTCCGCCTGGCAACTCCTCGAAGGACAGGCGCGGCGCAACGCGCCACACCGGCTCCTCGCCGGCCTGGTACGCGGGCAGGAGCGGATTGCAGGAGAACAGATGTTTGAGGTCGGTGAGCAACAGCTCCTGATGCTGCTGCTCGTGATTCAGTCCCAGGACCACGCCGGCGGTGAGTCCCGGGTCCAGATCCGTGCGGGCGAGGAGGATCTGCAGGTGCTCATCGACGTGCGTTCGATAGGCCAGCACCTCGGCGACCGTAGGTCGCGACAGCAGGCCACGCTGTGGCCGGCCGTGCATCGGACCGATCGTGTTGTAATACGAGTTGAACAGGTAGCGGAACTTCTCGTCAAAGAACCGATAACCGTCCAGCGCGCGCTGTAACACGAACTCTTCGAAAAACCAGCTCGTGTGTGCGAGGTGCCATTTCGCCGGGCTGGCGTCCGGCATGGATTGCACGACGTAGTCTTCATCTTCCAGCGGCTGGCACAGCGCTACGGTCGCATCCCGCACGCGCCGGCACTGGGTGGCCAGCACAGATTCGGTCTGCGTCGGGGGCGCTGACGCGCGCCGCCGTGTGGCGCTCTGATTCGCAGGCAACCAGTTTCGAAGTCCAGGGGAAGTCATTGGGATTGCTCTCCGCAAGTTGTATGCCTCGCCGGGAGCGCTCGCCAGACGAGAAGCTGATTGTTGGCCGGCATCGAGTGATCGGCGTGCAGCCGCAGTCCCTGGCCGCGTGCCAGGGCGTCGACGGATTCAAAGTCCCGAATGCCGCTCAGCGGGTCGCGCTCCTGCAGAGACCTGTCGAACGAGGCGTTGCTGGGGCTCGTGAAATGGCCGCCGTAACGGAACGGACCGTAGACGCAGAGTGTTCCGGAACCGCCCAGGACGGCGCCGGCGCCGTGAAAGAATTCCGCCACCGCCTGCGTACTCATGATGTGCAGAGTATTGGCCGTGAATATCGCATCGGCCCGCAGAATCGGCCAGGGGTGTCGGCGCACGTCCAACTCGATCGCCTCCAGGAGGTTTGACGGACGCTCCCGCAGGCCCTGGCGCAGAATCGGCAGGTACTCGGCCGTATCGCTCGGTTGCCAGCTCAGGTGCGCCAAGTGCCTCGACAGAAACACGGCGTGCTGCCCCGTGCCGCTACCGATCTCGAGCACGTGGCGGCTGTCTGCGAGCGCACCTTTCAGGACCTCGAGAATGGGCCCCTTGTTGCGCTCACAGGCCTCGGATAGCGGCAGGATATCGCAAGCCATGGGCCCCCTCGTCGCCGCTCCGGCCGGTGTGCGTGCAGGAGGAGGGAGTCTGCCACTGAAGCGCCGCTTATGGGCGGCGGGTTTTTGGAAATGGCCTAGCGCGTTCCCGCGGCGGTTCTCGAACCGCCGCGTCCGGAGCGGGAACCTGCGCTGACGTGCAGAGCAAGGCTGGCGACCGCGTCTACGAACTCGCCTTCATAGCTCCACCCGGCCGCATAGGCGCGCCACAGGTTGGAGTGTCCCGCGGGGGTGACACCCGCCGTAGGGTCGCGCTCGATCACCTCATCCAGGGCGTCGTGGGCAATATCCATCCGGGGCCGCGGCCAGCTCGCCCAGATGTGCGCACCCGCGGGCCCGTGTCCCGGTCCGGCGCTCGTATGCGTAGGAATACCGAAGCGCATCGCAGCCGCAATCAATGGATCGTCCATACAAGCCTCACCCGGCTTTGCGTCGTAAGCTGCCCGCGAGGAATCCAGCACGATCCGTGCCCGTGATGCCACAATCGAACATCGCCCGCGGGGGCAGGGACCTGGAGTTCCATGCAAGCGATCGACACACTTCTGCAGCGCCATTCCGGCCGCGTGCTGCAGGATCCGGCGCCGGACGCAAGCGCGCTGGCGCTCATGCTGGAGAGCGCACTGCGAGCCCCCGATCACGGCCGGCTGCGTCCCTGGAGCTTTGTCATCATTCAGGGCGACGGCCGGGCCCGATTGGGCACTCTGCTGGCCGACCAGGCTCGCCGGACGCGCCCCGCCGCGACCCACGACTCCCTGGAGCGCGAGCGGCAAAAGGCGTTTCGCGCGCCCATGATCGTCGTCGTCGCCGCGATAACCAACCCCACCGCCAAGATCCCGGTGATCGAGCAGATTCTCAGCGCGGGCGCTGCGGCCCACAGCATTCTGCTGGCCGCGTTTGCTCTCGGTTTCAACGCCGTTTGGAAGACCGGCGAAGCCGCCTACGATGATACCGTGAAGGTCGCGTTGGGCCTGCAACCGAAGGACGCGATAGTCGGTTTTCTCTACGTGGGAACGGAAGAGTCCGCTGTTCCTGCTTTGCCGCGACCGCCTCTCAAGGATTTCATGCGGTACTGGGCAGGATGAGCGGGCGCCGTGCCGAGCCAAACCGACACGGATTCACGCCGAGACGAACGCGGGAAATCAGGTCATCGAAGTCTAATACGCGGTGCGCAAATTGCAGCGCAAGCGACTTGCGGTTTCGCCCCAGCCTCTGCATAACCGGCCCCTCGAGGATGTTTTGAAGCAAATGACAGCACTCACGCGGATGGCGGCGAATGCGGTGACGGCCAGCGCGTTCGTGTCGCTCGTCGCGCTCAGCGCGTGTACTTCCAAGCCCATGCAGGAGAAGCCGGTGTCTGCTACTCGCTCCGTCGCACAGGTCGCAAAGCCGGCTGCCGCGGCCGCGCACGCGGCCATTGGGGACTTCGGTCTGGATCTGAGCGCGCTCAAACCGGGCGTGAAGCCGGGTGATGACTTTTTCGACTACGCCAACGGCGCCTGGCTGGACACGTTCGAGATTCCCGCGGATCGCTCCAGTTTCGGCGCCTTCAACCTCCTTGAGGACCTGTCCGAGAAGCGGGTGCGCGAGATCATCGAGCAGGCTGCCGCCGGCCAACCCGCACCCGGGACGCCGGAACAGAAGATCGGCGACTACTATGCGAGCTTCATGGACGAGGCGGCGATCGAGGCGAACGGGCTTGCCCCGGCTGCGCCGGACCTCAAGCGCATCGCGGCCGCCGCCTCGAAGAAGGAGGTCGCCACGCTGTTCGGTCTGCCCGGCTTCGCTTCGCTGTTCGACATCGACTTGCCGCCGGATCTGAAGAATCCGGATCGCTACACCGTCGTCATCAGCCAGTCGCACCTGGGACTTCCGGACCGCGACTATTATCTGAAGGACGATCCGAAGCTGCAGGAGATCCGTCAGAGGTACAGCGCCTATATCGAGCAGATGCTCACACTCGGCGACGTTCCCGACGCGCACGCGCGGGCGGTGGCGGTGATGGCCTTCGAGACGGAGGCGGCCAAAGCGCAATGGCCGATCGAGAAGCGCCGAGACGTGGAGGCTACATACAACCCGCGCACCAAGGCGCGGCTGATCGCGTACGCCCCGGGCTTCTCCTGGCAGGCCTTTCTCGAGGCCTCCGAGATCGGTTCGCGAGAGAGTCTG
>FTEO01001149.1_pt1 | contig 43771 bp, 41 predicted proteins | sample 1640211 | NCBI WGS metagenome assembly FTEO01 (sample SAMEA3914816, study PRJEB12502) | metagenome | biome: forest; material: soil | place: USA | collected 2011-09-16 | depth 0.3 m | reverse complement strand
GCCGCTCAGTCATCCATGTGCCGGATGACGGCTGTGGCGAACCCCGAGCAGCTCATCAACGTGGCGCCCGGAATCAACCGCTGCAGATCCTCTTCCACGTTCTTGCGCGCCGCCAACTCTCGCTTGGGGGCCTTGATCGCCTCGCGCAGGCGCGCCAGATCGTACGTCAGTTCCTTATGCGCAATGGTGTTGGCGACGCCCTTCAGAATGAGGTCAGCGGCCTCGTTCCATTTCAGGTAGCGAAGCATCATCTCCGCCGACAGGATCAGAGAGCCCGGGTTCACTCGGTCCTTGCCGGCAAAACCCGGCGCGGTGCCGTGCGTAGCCTCGAAAACCGCCAGGCCCTCGCCGATGTTGCCACCCGGCGCGATGCCGATGCCTCCGACCTGTGCGGCGAGCGCATCGGACACGTAATCCCCGTTCAGGTTGAGCGTGGCGATGACGTCGTATTCCTCGGGACGCAGCAGCACCTGCTGCAGGAAGTTGTCCGCGATGACATCCTTGACGACGATCTCCTTACCCGACAGGGGGCTGGGAAATGCCAGCCACGGACCGCCGCCGATTTCCTTCCCGCCGAACTCTTCCTTGGCCAGCTGGTATCCCCAGTTCCGGAAGGCGCCTTCCGTGAACTTCATGATGTTGCCCTTGTGGACCAGCGTGACGGAGACGCGGTCGTGGTCGATCGCGTACTGGATGGCCTTGCGGATCAGCCGCTGGCTGCCCTCCTTGGAGACCGGTTTGATGCCGATGCCGGAGCTCGCCGGGAAGCGGATGCCCGTGACGCCGAACTCACGCTGCAGGTAGGCGATCAGCTTGTGCACTTCGACCGACCCGGCCGGCCATTCGATGCCGGCGTAGATGTCCTCGGTGTTCTCGCGAAACACGACCATGTCCGTAAGGCTCGCATCCTGCATCGGGCTGGAGACTCCGGGGAAGTGCCGGATGGGCCGTACGCACGCATACAGATCGAGACTTTGCCGCATCGCCACGTTGAGGGAGCGTATCCCCTCGCCGATGGGTGTCCCCAGGGGTCCTTTGATCGACACGACGAACTCCCGCAGCGCTTGCAGCGTTTCGTCCGGAAAAAACGACCCGTACAGTTTCGTGGCTTTCTCGCCGCTGTAGAGCTCTACCCAGTGGATCTTCCGCCGCTTTCCGTAGGCCTTCGCGACGGCTGCGTCGACGACGCGCAGCATCGCCGGCGTGACGTCGATACCGATGCCGTCGCCTTCGATAAACGGGATGATCGGATCATCCGGGACATTCAGGGACGAATCCGGGTTGATCGTGATCCTGTGACCCGATCCGGGGAGGACGATGTGCTCATATTGCATGCGGATAGGGGGCCCAAGGTGTGCCTCGACCGCGGGATTCTCGCGAACTCCCGCCGTCAGGTCGAGCGTTGTCGGCGCGAGAGCCTCGCCCTCAGTCGAGCTTTCGGTACGCGCTCAGCGTCAGGAAGGACTGGAAGTCGGCTGCCGTCGTGATCTGGTCGAGCAGCATCGCGGCTTCCTCGAAATGCCCCTTGGCGTACGCCTGTGGGCCGAGCCTCACGGCCAGCCGCTCGCGCTCGGCCTGCAGATATCGGCGGAACAGATCGGCGGTCACGCGGCGGCCGTCCGAGAGAACGCCGGCCGGATGATTGATCCACTGCCAAATCTGGGCGCGGGCGATCTCCGCCGTCGCCGCATCCTCCATCAGGTTGTTGATAGGCACACAACCGTTTCCCGACAGCCACGCGGCCATGTACTGCAGCGAGACGCTGACGTTGTTGCGCAAGCCCTCGTCCGTGATCTGACCCTGTGGAATCTGCAGAAGGTCGGCCGCTGCGACCTTCACGTCGGGCCGCAACCGGGTGACCTGGTTCGGCGTCGGCATGAGGCGGTCAAAGATCTCGCGCGCGATCGGCACCAGTGCCGGGTGCGCCACCCACGTTCCGTCGTGACCGTCGGAGGCCTCCCGCTCCTTGTCCGCCCGCACCTTGGCCAGGGCTCGCTCGTTGGCTTCCGGGTCATTCTTGATCGGAATCTGCGCGGCCATCCCGCCCATCGCGAACGCTCCGCGACGGTGACAGGTGTTGATGCACAACAGCGAATATGAGCGCAGAAAGTGCGTGGTCATCGAAACCTGGTTACGCTCGGGCAGCACGAAATCGTCGCGCTGCGCGAATTTCTTGATGAAACTGAAAATGTAATCCCAGCGCCCGCAGTTGAGGCCGACGATAAAGTCCCTCAGCTCCCAGAGAATCTCGTCCATCTCGAACGCCGCGAGGATCGTCTCGATCAACACGGTGCACTTGATCGTGCCGTGCGGCAGATCGAGGCGCTTTTCCGCGAAGTCGAACACGCGCGCCCACAGCGCCGCCTCATCGTGGTTCTCGAGCTTCGGAAGATAGAAATAGGGGCCGGTGCCCCGTGCGATGAGCTCGTGCGCGTTGTGAAACAGGTACAGTCCGAAATCGAACAGCGCTCCAGGCACGGGCTGGCCGGCCAGGGTCACGTGCTTTTCGTTGAGGTGCCAACCGCGAGGCCGCACGATGAGCACCGCCGTATTCTGGTTCAGACGATAGGTCTTGCCCTCCGGCGAGACGAACTCGATCGTGCGGCGGACGGCATCGCGCAGGTTCTCCTGGCCGGCGACCACGTTCTCCCAGGTCGGCGCGAGCGAGTCCTCGCAGTCGGCCATGAATACCTTCGCGCCCGAATTGAGCGCATTGATGATCATTTTCCGCTCGGTCGGTCCCGTGATCTCCACGCGCCGGTCGAGCAGGTCCTGCGGGACGGGCGCGACCCGCCATTCGGATTCCCGGATGTTGCGGGTCTCGGGGAGGAAATCGGGCAGCTCCCCCGCATCGAGGCGGCGCTGGCGGTCCTCGCGCATCTGCAACAGCTGCGAAACCCGCGGACCGAAACGCTCCACCAGCGAACTGACGAACTCCAGCGCCTCGGGCGACAGGATCGGCTGATGTTCGGCCCGCACAGGGGCACTGATCGCGAGCGGGCGGGGCGGGCTCATGGGGTGATCGTTCTCCGTCGGAACCGTCGACATGGTGACAAGATCAGTCATTTCACGCGGTTAGGCGACACACCACAATAGCGGTGACGGATCCCCGGTCGCAAGATGACACCGGTATCATCCGGGCGAAAATGATCTGTGCGACGGCGACAGCGGGGACGGATCGAAAGCGGCGCCTGGGCGCGCCCTTCACGGACGCTGGGCCCCGGCGCGGCTCAGGTTTGAGCGGCGCGCTTCTCGGCTCGCCGGTTCTGCGATCGTTCCGCGATGAGCATGGCCAGTTCGAGCGCCTGCTCGTGGTTCAGCCTTGGATCCACCGACGATCGGTAGGCCCGCTGGAGGTCGCCGTCCGTGAGGCCTCTGGCACCCCCGGTGCACTCCGTGACGTCCTCCCCGGTCAATTCGATGTGCACTCCGCCCAGGTACGAGCCCATCTCCGCGTGGATCCGGAACGACAGATCGACCTCTCTTAGAATATTCTCGAAGCGGCGCGTCTTGAGGCCCCCGGTGCTGGTTTCGGTATTGCCGTGCATCGGATCGCACACCCACAGCACGGTCTGTCCCGTCTCGCGCACCGCCTCGATCATCTTGGGGAGGCACTGCTCGACATCCTTCGCGCCGAACCGATGGATGAAGGTCAAGCGGCCCGGCACGTTCTGCGGATTCAGGGTGGTGACGAGGCCTTGCAACCAGGCGGAATCCATGGCCGAACCGATCTTCACGCCCACCGGATTGGAGATGCCGCGAAAGAATTCGACATGGGCGCCATCGAGCCGCGCCGTGCGCATACCGATCCACGGCATGTGCGTCGAGAGATTGTACCAGCGGTTCTGGCGCGGAATGAAACGGGTCTGCGCCTGTTCGTAGAGCAGATGCAGGCCCTCGTGACTGCAATAGAAATCGACCAGCGTCGCCTCGTGCACGCCCCGGCCGCTGATGCCCTCGAAGAAATCGAGTGCGTCACCGATCGAATTGACGATCCGCTGGTAGGCATCTTTCAGCTGCGCATGCTTCACGAAGCCCAAGTCCCAGTACTCCGGATGGTGCAGGTCGGCAAAACCTCCATCCACCAGCGCGCGAACGAAATTAAGCGTCAACGCCGCACGCTCATAGCCCCGCAACAGAAGATCCGGATCGGCGGCTCGGGCTGCGGCGGTGAATTCGGGACGGTTGACGAGGTCTCCGCGGTAGCTCGGCAACGTCACGCCGTCGCGCGTCTCCGTGTCCACCGAGCGCGGCTTGGCGTACTGACCGGCCATGCGCCCTACGCGGATGATCGGTTTCTTCAGCCCGTGCAGGAGCACGAGACTCATTTGCAGCAGGATCTTCAGCTTCTTGGCGATCAGGTCCGATTCACACTCGGCAAAGGTCTCCGCGCAGTCCCCGCCCTGCAGCAGGAAGGCCTGGCCGCGCTGTGCGGCCGCAAGCCTCTCCCGCAGCGCGTCGATTTCCCAGGACACGACGATCGGGGGCAACCTTGACAGGTGGGCCACCGCGCGCTCGAGGGCCTTCGCGTCGCCGTAGGTCGGCTGCTGCTGCGCCGGCTTCGTCTGCCAGGTGGCGCTGTGCCAGGAGGTGGTTTCGGGGGAACGCACGGCCTCGATGCTACACCAACGGCCCCAAAACTGGCGTCCCGAGGGGTGTTGAGAGCAGAATGCGCGCCTTTTTAAAGGGACACCTATGCATCGCGTCCTCATCCTCGGTGCCGGCAAGATCGGCGCGCTGATTTCCGGTCTGCTCGCTGAATCAGGCAGCTACCGGGTTCACCTGGGCGATGTGGACGCCACGGCGGCTGAGGCCGTCGTGCGAGCCCACGGGTCGCCCCATCTCACGTCCCACGCCCTGGACGCGACCAACGCGTCTGCGCTCGCGCGACATCTCGCCGCGGAGCCGGTCGACGCGGTCATTTCCAGCCTGCCCTTCTACTGCAACGTCGGCGTGGCGGAGGCGGCGCGGAACGCGGGACTTCACTACTTCGACCTGACGGAAGACGTCGAAGTGACGCGCGCGGTCCGGCGAATCGCCTCAGGGGCAACCCAGGCCTTCGTGCCGCAATGCGGACTGGCCCCGGGATTCATCAGCATCGCGGCGGCAGAGCTGATCACTCACTTTGACGACGTGCGCGCGGTGAAGCTCAGAGTCGGCGCCTTGCCCCAGCATCCGAACAACGTTCTGAAGTACTCGCTCACCTGGTCGACCGAAGGACTGATCAACGAGTACGGCAACCCGTGCCAGTCCGTGGTGGACGGTCGCACCCTGGATGTCTCCCCGCTCGAGGGCCTGGAGGAGATCGAGATCGACGGTACCCTGTATGAGGCGTTCAACACCTCGGGCGGTCTCGGCTCGCTCGCCGAATCACACGGCGCGCACTGCGAGTCGATGAACTACAAGACGATCCGCTACCCCGGTCACTGCGAGCAGATGCGCCTCCTGATGAACGACCTGAAGCTCAACCACGATCGCGGCACGCTGAAGCGGATCCTGGAGAACGCCGTACCCCAGACGCTCCAGGACGTCGTCATCGTCTACGCCGCAGTCACGGGGACGCAGGAAGGGGAACTGCGGGAAGAGAACTACGTCAACAAGGTGTACCCGCAGCTCATCGCGGGCCGGCTATGGTCGGCGATTCAAGTAACCACCGCAGCAGGGATGACCTCCGTGGTCGATCTCGTGCTGGAGCATCCCGAGAAATATCGCGGCTTCGTGGCGCAGGAGCAGTTTCGCCTCACCGGCATCCTCGCCAATCGCTTCGGCCGCTACTACGCGCCCGGCGGGACGAAGGATATCTCCGGCGAGGTCGTGGTCACCGGCAAGACCGGACGCCAGCGCCGCCAACAGAAGGTGACAGCCCGATGAGCACCGTCGACCTGCACTCGATTCTCATGCGGCTGGGATTGGATTCGGTCAGCCCCGGGGCCTGGTCCGGCACGCACGGCTGGTCCGACTCGAAGGACAGCACCCTTCTGAACATCCGCAATCCGGCCGACGGCACCCTCCTCGCCCAAGTGCGTCCCGCAAATGCGGCCGACTATGAGAATGTCGTTGCCTCGGCGCTCGCGACCGCCTCCACCTGGCGCCAGGTGCCCGCGCCGAAGCGCGGCGAGGCGGTGCGGCTGCTGGGAGAAGAGCTGCGCCGCCATAAGAGCGATCTGGGTACCCTTGTGTCCCTGGAGAACGGCAAGATCCTCGCGGAAGGCCTCGGCGAGGTGCAGGAGATGATCGACATCGCCGACTTCGCGGTCGGGCAGTCGCGCATGCTGTACGGTCTGACGATGCACTCCGAGCGGCCGCAACACTGAATGTACGAGCAGTGGCATCCGCTGGGCGTCGTCGGAATCATCTCGGCGTTCAATTTCCCGGTCGCCGTGTGGTCGTGGAACGCGCTCCTGGCGGCGATCTGCGGCAACGTGAGCGTCTGGAAACCCTCGCCGAAGACGCCCCTGACCGCGCTCGCCGTCCAGCATGTCTGCAACCGCACGCTCCAGTCGAACGGCCTGCCGCCGATCTTCCAGCTCTTCATCGACGCAGGCACGGAGCTCGCGGCGCAATTGGTGGACGATGTGCGTATCGCGCTCGTCTCCTTCACCGGCTCGACGGCGGTTGGACGCAAGGTCGGTGAGCGCGTCGCGGCGCGACTCGGCAAGAGCCTTCTTGAGCTGGGAGGCAACAATGCGGTGATCGTCGATGAGTCCGCCAATCTGGATCTGGCGGTTCCCGCTATCGTCTTCGGAGCGGTGGGAACCGCGGGCCAGCGGTGCACCTCGACCCGACGCGTGTTCGTCCACCGAGCGCGTCTGGATGAGCTGGAAAAGAGGCTCGTCCACGCCTACGCGCAGGTGAAGATCGGCAATCCGCTGGAGGAAGGGACTCTCATGGGTCCGCTGATCGACTCCCAGGCGGTCGAGCGTTACAAGGCGGCGATTGCCGCGGCGCGCGCGGCGGGAGGCGCGATCCTCCACGGCGGCAATGTCATGGCGAAGGCCGGCAACTTCGTGGAGCCCACCCTCGTGCGCGCACGCAACGAATGGCCGCTGGTTCAAACAGAGACGTTCGCGCCGATCCTGTATGTGATCCCGGTGGACTCACTCGACGATGCCATCGCACAACAGAACACTTCCGCCCACGGACTCTCCTCGGCTCTGTTCACGGACCGCCTGCAGAACGCGGAAGCCTTCCTCTCCGGTCGCGGCAGCGATTGCGGAATTGCGAACATCAATCTCGGGACCTCCGGCGCTGAAATCGGCGGAGCCTTCGGGGGAGAGAAGGATACGGGGGGCGGCCGCGAGTCGGGCTCGGACGCGTGGAAGGCGTACATGCGCAGGCAGACGAACACGATCAACTGGAGTCGCGAGCTGCCGCTCGCGCAGGGTATTCAGTTCAACGTGTAGTGTCCGATGCCGCGGCGTCGCGGCCAGGAAGCCTGACAGAGAACCTCGCCCCGCCCAGGGGCGAGGCGTCGACGTGCAACGATCCGCCGTACATCTCGACGGTCTCGTGAACCATCGAGAGCCCGATTCCATGCCCTGGAACGCTTTCATCCGTGCGCACGCCGCGCTGCCCGACGCGTCGCCGGTCTTCTTCCGAGATTCCTGGCCCGTCATCCTCAATCTGCAAGCTGAGTCTCTCTCGAGAGAACGCGTAATTGTCGATCTCGACCATCAGCCGCACGTGACTCCTGCACCACTTGCATGCGTTATCCAACAGATTGCCCATCAGCTCGACCAGATCGCCGCGGTCGCCTACGAATTGACTTCCCGGTCCGATCACGATTTCGATCGAGAGATCCTTGCGGGCATAGACCTTGAGAAGGGTCGCGCGCAATTCACTCGCGACGGCGGCGACGTCCACGGGTGCCTGGCCCAGCAATGCACCGCCTGAAGCAGCGGCACGCTTGAGCTGGTGTTCGATGATGCCGCTCATCCGGTCAATTTCCGATCCCAGCGCACCGCCGGACGATCCCGTGTCTGCAGTCACCGCGGAGCGCATCACTGCCAAGGGCGTCTTCAGGCTGTGCGCGAGATTGCCCAGGGTGTCGCGATAGCGTGAGACCCGTTTGCGCTCGCCGATGAGGAGCGCGTTGAGATTCGTGGCCACCCCACTCAACTCGCGCGGATACCCCGTTCCGAGCGTATCGCTGCGCCCCTCCTCGACCGCATGGATTTCCCGTTCGAGCCTGCGTACGGGCCCGAGGACCCAGCGCAAGAGGGCCGCGAGCGTGCCGAGCAGCAGGGCCATGAGCCCGGCAAAAACCTCGAGGAGCTCGCTGCGGAAATGCCAGAGCTGCTCTTCGTAGGGGCCCAGGCTGGCCGCCACGCTGAACGTCAACGTCTGGCCCGTTTCCGGATCGTCCGTGAACTGGATACCGCGGCTCTCTATCGCGACCCGTTCGTCGTCCTTCTCGGTCGCGTACGTGAAATTCTTGCTACCCGGTGGAAGCGCGGGTCCAAAATCGATGGGCACGCCGGCGGTCGATGGCGAGCGCCACAGGGCGTGAGCGCGCGGCGAGCGGATTTGCGCATAGAGTCCTGAACGGGGCGTCGCGAGCGCCGTCTCGAGACTCTTCTGCGCAGGCGCGTACATCCCATTCGGCTGCAGCTCCGCGGCCGCAATCAGCGCCACCATCTGCCCGTCAAGCAGCTGTTGCAAGGACTTGTCGGACAGGGCCCGAAAGCCCATGTCGAGCACGACCATCATCACGCCGAAAAACAGGAACAGCGGAATGGAAACCGAGAACAGCAGCCGACGGCTGAGGGAGTGCACGGCCTACGCGGTCTGCTCGCGGGACAGGGCGAAGCGATAGCCCCGGCCACGCAGGGTCTCGATCGGTTTCAGCTGCTCCTGGGGATCCAGCTTGCGTCGCAGACGCCCGATGAGCACTTCGATCACATTGCTGTCGCGCTCAAAGTCCTCATCGTACAAGCGCTCGGTGAGCTCCGTCTTCGAGATGACTTCGCCGGCCCGCAGCATCAGGTGCTCGAGGATGCGGTATTCGAAGGTCGTCAGCTCGACCGCAACGCCGCTCACCTTGACCGTCTGAGCGCGCGTGTCGAGAGTGATCGGTCCGCAGGTGAGCTCGGGGCTCGCCCAGCCGCCCGCGCGGCGCAGCAGCGCCTGCAGGCGCGCGAGCACCTCCTCGAAATGGAACGGCTTGGCGACGTAGTCGTCCGCGCCCGCCTGCAGGCCCTCCACCTTGTCCTGCCAGTTGTCGCGCGCGGTGAGGATGAGGATGGGATAGCTCTTGTGACCGGCGCGCAGGCGCCGGATCACCTCCAGTCCCGTGAGCTTCGGCAGGCCGAGGTCGATGATCGCCACATCCAGCGGGTATTCGAGACCGGCGAACAGGGCTTCCTCCCCGTCCGCCGCAACGTCCACCGTGAAACCCGCGTCCGTGAGCCGCGCTTTCAGCATGTCTCGCAGCGTGGCTTCGTCTTCTACTACCAACACGCGCACGTCAGTACCTCGCCCGCTCTAGATCACACTCCCGGTAGCGGCATCCACCCGAACCGTCCAGACCCGACCCGAGTCGTTCAGCAGGCGCAGAACGTAGATGGTCTTGCCACCGTCGTCCTGGGATTCCGCGCGAACGACCCGCGCCTTGAATCTCTGTTCGGCCATCTTCACGGCCTGCTCCATGGAAATCCGGTTGTCGGCAATGACTATCGCGCCGCCTTGGCGGGCGATTGTAATGGATTGTGCGAACGATCCGGCAGGAGCCGCAGACACGTACGCCGCCAAACCGAACAGGCCGGCCGCGGCGAGCGCTTGCAGGGCGGAGACGAACGGGAAGCGGCTCAAAGCGGTCATGGTATTCCAGGTGGAAATATCGATGCGGGCAGGAGACTACCTCTGCCCGCATCCCGTGGCCCGCCGGATTGTCCGAGCGTGGGCCAGTAGCCGTGCAATTCGACTGGTGCCAACGATATAAGAACAGCCATGAATGATGACTGAATGGCGCTGACCCGCCGCTGGGGCGTGTTGGCCTCGTCCCGCAAGCGCGATTCAGTCGCTCCGCTTGGCCTGCGACCACAGACCTTCCCACTCTGCAGCGCTGAGCGTCTCGAGCGGCGTGTCCCGGCTGGCTGCCACCCGCTCCATCCGCCGGAAGCGACGCTCGAACTTGCCGTTGGCGGCCCGCAAAGCCTCCTCGGCATCAATCTGCAGATGGCGGCTCCAGTTCGCCAGGGAAAACAGGAGATCGCCCATCTCTTCCGCGACCCGGGCAGAGTCGCTCGCGCCGGACTGCGCGAGCGCCTCATCGACCTCGGCGAGCTCCTCCACGACTTTGTCGCGTACGCGAACGGCGCTCGGCCAGTCGAAACCAACACGTCCCGCGCGGCGGCCGAGTTTGGCCGCCCTGGCGAGTGCCGGCAGCGCTTTCGGGACGTCCGCCAGTGCTCCCGCTTCCGCGCCACGCTCGGCTGCCTGCGCACGTTCCAGTGCCTTCAGCGCCTCCCACGAACGGGTCTGCTCCTGTGAGCTCGAAACCGTGGCCCCTGCAAACACGTGGGGATGGCGGCGTACCAGCTTGCTGTGAATGGAGCGCGCCACGGCCGCAAAGTCGAACCACCCGCGCTCCTCGGCCATCCGCGCATGAAAGACCACCTGGAACAGCAGATCGCCGAGCTCGTCGCGCAGCTTTTCCGGGCTACCGAGCTCGATGGCCTCGGCGACCTCGTACGCCTCTTCGATCGTGTACGGCGCTACGGTTGCGAACGTCTGTTCGCGGTCCCACGGACAGCCGTCCTGCGGGTCGCGGAGGCGCGCCATGAGGGCGATCAGATCGGTCATGGCTCGCTCGGATTCGCTCATGAGGATTCCGGGACGGTGTCGGCCAGACAGAGGCGATAGAGCGTCAACAGCATGCCCGCGGTCGCACCCCAGATGTTGCGCTCGCCAAAGGGAATGTCATACAGCTCGATTTCGGCCTCCCCGACGCCGAACCGGCGGCGGCGCAAGCGATGATTGGCGGGCTCGAAGACGAAACCCAGGGGGACCTCGAACGTGTCCTGCACCTCGTCTGCATCCACCAGCAGCTCAAACCCCGGTCGCACGAAGCCCACGACCGGGGTGACCCGAAAGCCGCTGAGCAGCACGTGATCGGGCTGATATCCCACGATCGACACGAAACGCTCGGCCAGACCGACCTCTTCCTGAGCCTCACGCAGTGCGGCCGTTGCCGGGCCGGAGTCTGACGGCTCGATCCGTCCGCCCGGAAAGCTGATCTGTCCGGCATGATTTCGCAGCTGCGTGGCACGTTGCGTCAACAATACCGTGGGCTCGGGTTCCCGTTCCACCAGCGGGATCAGGACGGCGGCCGGTGTCGGTGCCGAGGGAAAATAAGCCCGGTACTGGCGACTCTCCTGCGCCGTGAGGCCCGGGATCAGCCAGTCTTCCAGGGCGTGCCGGGGCTCGGAGTCCCTGAGGCTCGCCCGGATGCGTGCGCGCCAGTCGATCGGATGCGCCATCGTATCGCTTGAGCTCTCAGCCACCGCCGCCGGCGCCGCCCTTGATGCCCCCTTTGGCCAGCTCCGCGGGGTCGAGCAGGCGCGCCAGCTCGTCGCGCGACAGGTCGGTCAACTGCTCGGCGATTTCCCGGATCGGACGACCCTCGGCGTAGGCCTTCTTGGCGATCGCCGCGCCCTTTTCATAGCCGATGACCGGGTTCAGGGCCGTCACCAGGATCGGATTGCGGTCGAGGGCCTCAGCGAGCCGTGCCTCGTTCACCTTGAAGCCGGCAATCGCCTTGTCGGCCAGGGCCCGTGAGACGTTCGCGAGCAACCGCACGCTCTCGAGCAGATTGTAGGCGATCACCGGAAGCATCACGTTGAGCTGGAAATTGCCCGATTGGCCTGCGATCGTGATCGTTGCATCATGACCTATGACCTGCGCCGCCACCATCGCCGTGGCTTCCGCAATGACCGGGTTCACTTTGCCCGGCATGATGCTGCTGCCCGGCTGCAGCGCCGGCAGCGCGATCTCCGCCAGCCCGGCCAGCGGGCCACTGTTCATCCAACGCAGATCGTTGGCGATTTTCATCAGGCTCACGGCGATCACCTTGAGCTGGCCCGACAGCTCCACGGCCGTATCCTGTGCGGACAGGCCTTCGAAGTAATTGCGGCCCGGAACGAACGGGATGCGCGTCAACGCAGCGAGCTCTTCGCAGCAGCGTGCGCCGAATTCGGGGTGGGCATTGATGCCGGTGCCCACAGCGGTACCTCCTTGTGCGAGGGCGTGGAGCCTCGGTTCGACCGCCGCCAAGCGCTCGATGCCGTGCTCGATCTGCGTACGCCATCCGGATAGCTCCTGCCCCAGAGTCACGGGCATTGCATCCATCAAATGCGTACGCCCCGTCTTCACGATTGCACCGACTTCGCGTTCCTTGGCACGCAGCACGTCGCGTAGATGCCCCAGCGCCGGCATGAGCTCGCCGCGAACCGAGAGCGCGGCGCTGACATGAATCGCGGTCGGAATCACATCGTTGCTGCTCTGACCCATGTTCACGTGATCGTTGGCGTGAACGGGCTTTCCCAGCCGTCGCGACGCCAACGAGGCGATGACCTCGTTCGCGTTCATGTTCGTGCTGGTCCCCGAGCCGGTCTGAAAGACATCGATCGGGAACTCGGCGTCGTGCCGGCCGGCAGCGACTTCCGCCGCGCTGCCGTCGATGGCGCGCGCGCTCTGCTCATCCAGTAGCTGGAGGTGCCTGTTGGCTCGAGCCGCGGCCTGCTTCACGAGGCCGAGCGCTGCGATGAAGGCGCGGGGCATCTTCAGCCCGCTGATCGGGAAATTCTGCACCGCACGCTGAGTCTGAGCGCCCCACAGCGCTTCCGCGGGCACCTGCAGCTCGCCCATGCTGTCGCGCTCGATCCGAAAGGAATTCGTCATGAGAAGCACTCCGGTTATCATTCAAATCCTAGCACTTCGAGGCTCCCGGTAACGCATGGCTGCCAGCACCCGCGACACGCTGTCGCCCCTTGACGCGCTCTCTCCCGTCGACGGTCGCTACCGCAAAGCGACCGAGCCGCTGCGCGCGCTGCTGTCCGAGGCGGGACTGATCCGCGAGCGGATTCGAATCGAAGCGCAGTGGCTGCTGCACCTGGCGGGTGCAGCTCCGCACCTCGCAGGCGCCGCTCTCGCTCCCGCCGTGCGCCGCCGTGCCGAGGAATTGGCGCGTGAGCCCGGTCCCGATGCGGCCGGCGCGGTGAAAGAGATAGAAGAACGCATCAATCACGATGTGAAGGCCGTGGAGTACTACGTTCGGGGCCAACTCGGGGACGCCGGAGCCTCCGGGGCAGTGCTCGAGCTCGTCCATTTCGGATGCACCTCCGAGGACGTCAACAATCTCAGCTACGCCCGCATTCTCCATGCCGCGCGTCGAGTGCTCCACGAGACACTGGAGACGCGGATTGCGGGCCTGACGGAGATGGCTCACCGCTACGCCGACACCGCAATGCTCGCACGCACTCACGGCCAACCAGCGAGCCCGACCACACTCGGTAAGGAAATTGCGAATTTCGCCGCGCGCCTGCGCCGTGCACAGCGCCGGTGGGCGTCGGTCGCGATGCTCGGCAAATGGAACGGCGCGGTGGGCAATTTCAACGCGCACGTGGTCGCGGATCCGCAGACCGATTGGCCTGCCGTGAGCCGTGCATTCGTCGAGTCGCTGGGACTGGAAAACAATTCCTACACCACGCAGATCGAGCCACATGACTGGATCGGGGAATACTGTGATGCCGTCGCGGCCGTGAATGTCGTGCTCATCGACCTGTCACGGGACTGCTGGGGATACATCTCACTCGGCTATCTCAAACAACGCGCCGTCGCGGGGGAAGTCGGCTCCTCCACGATGCCCCACAAAGTCAACCCGATCGACTTCGAGAATGCCGAGGGCAATCTCGGCGTTGCCAACGCGCTCCTGCGACACTTCTCCGAGAAACTTCCGATCTCGCGCTGGCAGCGGGACCTGACCGACTCGACGGTGTTGCGCAACCTGGGCGTGGCGCTCGGACACACGCTGATTGCGTGGCGTGCGCTCGGCCGCGGACTCGAGAAGGTAGCGGCCGACCCGGACAAGATCGCCGCGGACGTTGATGGCGCCTGGGAAGTGTTGGGCGAAGCGCTCCAGACGGTCCTGCGAGCGGCCGGAGTGCCGGACGGCTATGAGAAGCTAAAGGAATTCACACGCGGCCGTTCGATAGACGCGCAGTCGCTCGCGGCGTTCATCGACACGCTGCCTTTGAAGCCGGCCGAAAGGAGTCGCCTGAAGAGGCTCAAGCCGGCCGAGTACACGGGACTCGCCGCGCGCCTGGCTCACGGCGCGTGACCGCTGTGCGGCGCGCGCCTGCACGCTCAACGTCGCCCGCTGGCGACACACCGGGAACAAAGTGCGAACTGCCCCGCGATTCTGCGCCTTCGCAGGCGCCTCCCTCTGGCAAAACGTGACCTGTTCGGCAACCCGGAAGCGGCTCCCCTCTCTAAGATCCCCCGGCCTGCGTCTCAATGCAGGCGATGACGGCAGGCGCCGCTCGTGGACAGACCCGGGGAAAACGATACAACCAGTGCTCTTGCGCAGCTCGCGAACGCGCGCTACGCACCCGAATCCGTTGGCACCCCTGCCGCGGCGCGGCCCGTTTCCGAGTCCCTGACGGTGCTCAGCACGCTCGCGGAGGCCCGCGCGGCCGTCAACGAGATCGCCGCGAGCGCGCAACGCCTGATCTCGATCTACACCCCCGACCTCGAGCCCGATCTGTACGACCAGACGCCCTTTCTGGAGGTCATCAAGCATTTCGTCCTGAAGCGCAGCTTCGCGAAAGTGCGCGTGCTGCTCGCCGAGCCGACCCGAGTCATGCGCGACAGCAATCGTTTCGTGGCCATGGGGCGTCGACTTTCCAGCTGCATCGACATCCGCTACGTCGCCGCCCAGTCGCCGCAGCGCGCCTCCGCCTACCTCATCGCCGATGATCGCGCGATCGTGTACCGCATGCGCGCGGACACCTGGGACGGTGTAGCCGACCTGAACAACCCTCCGGTGGCGAAGTTGTATCTGCAGGAGTTCGACTCCGTGTGGAATGCCAGTGCGCCCGAGCACGGGCTGCGAGTCGCCCGCAGGGGTTGATGTGTTGGCCTCCCCTGTGGCGAATCAGGTCGACGCCGACCTGCCCGTAGAACGTCCCGCCTCGGCGGCTATAATTCCCGGCATGCCGAAGTCCCCGGAAATCACGGTCGCGGCGATCGCCGAAGCGGATGGCCGCTTCCTGGTGGTCGAGGAACGAATCAACCGCCGTCTCGTCTTCAATCAGCCGGCGGGCCACGTCGAGCACGGTGAGACGCTTCTGCAGGCCGTCATCCGCGAAGTGCGTGAAGAGACCGCCTGGCGCTTCGAGCCCCAAGGATTTGTCGGCGCTTACGTATGGTGCAATCCCGCCTCCGGTCGCTCGACGATGCGCTTCGCGTTCACCGGTACGGTTGCCGACCACGACCAAACGCAGGCCCTCGATCGCGGCATTGTGCGCACCCATTGGTTGTCGCGCTCGGAGCTCATAGAGCGCGAACCTCAGCTCCGCAGCCCACTCGTCCTGCGATGCATTGAGGACTATCTGGGCGGCGCCCGCGGGCCACTTGCGAGCGTGGGTGGCTTGAATCTCGCCACGGCGGCCTGCGTCCGCGCACAAACGGTCTGACGGCGGTTGAGAGCGGGTAAAATCCCGCCATGCCTGCCCCTTCGCTTCCTCGTGTCATCGTCGGCCTCTCCGGCGGAGTCGACTCCGCGGTCGCCGCCCTGCTTCTGAAGGAGCACGGTTGGGACGTTCATGGACTCTTCATGAGCAATTGGGAGGATGACGACGACGGCTACTGCACGGCCGCCCAAGACTTTCAGGACGCGCGCGCGGTGGCCCGCGAATTGTCCATCCCGCTGCATCGGGTCAGCTTCGCCGCCGAGTATCGGGCGCGTGTCTTCGATCACTTTCTGCGTGAGCACGCGGCCGGACGCACGCCCAATCCCGACGTACTGTGCAACCGGGAGATCAAGTTCGGCGTAGCGCTGCAATACGTACGCAGGCTGGGCGGCGAGTGGTTCGCAACCGGCCACTACGCCCGCATCCTCAGGGGTGCCACGGGCATCGAGTTGCACAAGGCCCGGGATGCGGCCAAGGACCAGAGTTACTTCCTGCACGCCGTTGATTCAACCCTGTTAGCCGGCACCCTCATGCCGCTGGGCGAGCTCGAGAAGAGCGAGGTCCGGGAGCGCGCGCGCCACGCCGGCCTGCCGGTGTTCGACAAACCCGACAGCACGGGTATCTGCTTCATCGGCGAGCGACCCTTTCGCGAGTTTCTCGGGCGGTTCCTGCGCGATCAGCCGGGACCGATCGAGACGGCGGACGGAGAGCGTATCGGCACGCATCGCGGCCTCGCCTTTTTTACGCTGGGGCAGCGCGAAGGTCTGCAGATCGGCGGGCGGCGCGGCGCGGCGGAAGAGCCCTGGTATGTCGGGGCAAAGGATCCGGGCCGGAATGCTCTCATCGTCGTACAGGGACACGATCATCCGCTTCTTTCGAGAAGCGAGCTCACGACGGGTCGCATGCATTGGCTCGCTGATCCGCGACCCGGACGGTTTGCCTGCGCGGTCAAGGTGCGCTACCGGCAGGCCGACCAGGCGGCAATGCTCGAACCTCGCGCAGATGGTGCGGCGCGCATCGTTTTCGAGCGGCCCCAGCGCGCGGTGACGCCTGGCCAATACGCCGTCGTGTACGACGGAGAACGGTGCCTGGGCGGTGCCGTCATCGAGGTATAATTGAAGCGGCAAAGCCGTCTCTTTGCCGCGGAGGATTCATGACGAACAGCTTCAAGGCGCGCTCGACGTTGCAAGTGGGCGAGCGCTCTTACGAGATCTGGAGCCTGGCTGCGCTGCCGCGCGAGAAAGTGGCGCGCCTGCCCTACTCCTTGAAGATTCTTCTTGAGAACCTGTTGCGGTTCGAGGACGGCGTGAACGTCACCCGCGCCGATATCGAGGCGCTACTGAACTGGGATCCGACGGCGGCGCCGTCCTACGAAATCGCGTTCACGCCAGCGCGCGTCATTCTCCAGGATTTTACCGGCGTGCCGTGCGTCGTCGATCTGGCTGCGATGCGCGACGCCATCGTGAAGCTCGGCGGGGATGCCGAGCGCGTCAACCCGCTCGCTCCCGCGGAGCTGGTGATAGACCACTCCGTACAAGTAGATGAGTATGGAACACGGGGCGCGCTCGCTGCGAACAACAAGATTGAGTTCGCCCGCAACGGCGAGCGGTATGCGTTCCTGCGCTGGGGCCAGGCGGCCTTCCGCAATTTTCAGGTCGTCCCGCCGAATACCGGCATCGTGCACCAGGTCAACCTGGAATTCCTGGGGCGGGTGATCTTCGACGCGGAGTCCCACAGCGGCGCAGGCAGTTCGCGGCAGGCGTATCCGGACACACTCGTCGGGACCGACTCGCATACCACGATGATCAACGGGCTCGGCGTGCTCGGTTGGGGCGTAGGTGGCATTGAAGCCGAAGCGGCCATGCTCGGCCAGCCCGTCACGATGCTCATTCCGCAGGTCATCGGGTTTCGCCTCACGGGCCGGCTGACGCCCGGGGCGACCGCCACGGATCTCGTGCTGACGGTCACGGAGCAACTCCGCAAGCAGGGCGTCGTCGACAAATTCGTGGAGTTCTTCGGAGATGGGCTCGCGAATCTGCCGCTGGCCGATCGCGCCACGATCGCCAACATGGCGCCCGAGTACGGCAGCACCTGCGGCATCTTTCCGATCGACGAAGAGACGATCCGCTACCTGGAGCTCTCCGGGCGCTCGCGCGAGCGCATCGATCTGGTGACCGCGTACGCCAAGTCACAGGGCATGTGGCGCAACCAGGGCGAGAAGTCTGCCGCCTACACCGACGTCCTCGAGCTCGATCTCGGTGAGGTCGAGCCGAGCCTCGCGGGCCCGCGCCGGCCGCAGGACCGCGTCCCGCTGAGGTCGGCGAAGAGCGTTTACACCTCAAACGTCAAGAAAGCCTCGGACGAGCGCGCGGTGAAGAATCCCAGCGCCCACGGCGTAGCAAACGTGTCCGCCGATGGGCAAAGCTTCACGTTGAAGGATGGCGCGGTGCTGATCGCAGCGATCACCAGTTGCACGAACACGTCGAACCCTTCCGTCATGCTGGGTGCCGGCCTGCTGGCGCGCAAAGCGCGCGAGCGCGGACTCAAGGCCAAACCGTGGGTGAAGACGAGTCTGGCTCCTGGATCGCGTGTCGTGACCGACTACTTCACGAAGGCCGGCGTGTTGGATGACCTCGCGGCCGTAGGCTTCGATGTCGTCGGTTACGGATGCACCACGTGCATCGGAAACTCAGGACCGCTCAAGACGGAGATCTCAGCCGGGGTCAAATCCGGCGACATCGTCGCTTGCTCCGTGTTGTCCGGCAACCGCAACTTCGAGGGACGCGTGCACCCGGAAGTGCGGATGAACTTCCTGGCATCGCCCCCCCTGGTCGTGGCCTATGCCCTCGCCGGAACGCTCGACATCGACCTGACCACCGAGCCCTTGGGCGCGGACCGGGCGGGAGAGCCGGTGTTCCTGAGGGATATCTGGCCCACCGACCATGAAGTGCAGGACCTGCTGCTTCGCTCCATCGACTCCGAGATGTTTCGTCACAGTTATGCAAGCGTGTTCAGCGGCGATGAGAACTGGAAGAGCATCCGGATTCCGGCCGGCAAGCGCTACACCTGGGATGCGAAATCGACTTACGTCAAGAATCCGCCCTACTTCGAGGGCATGACGATGACGCCTGCGCCCTTGAGCGACATCCGCGGCGCCCGGGCGCTCGCCGTGCTCGGCGATTCCGTCACCACCGATCACATCTCGCCCGCGGGCAATATTTCCCGGACCAGCCCGGCGGCGCGTTATCTGGTAGAGCAGGGTGTACAGCCCGTCGACTTCAACTCGTACGGCGCGCGGCGCGGCAACCACGAAGTGATGATGCGCGGCACGTTTGCCAACATCCGCCTGCGAAATCTGCTCGTCCCCGGGGTCGAGGGCGGAGTCACGCTTCATCTGCCGAGCCAGGAGCAGACCTCCATCTACGAGGCCGCCATGCGCTACCGGCGGGAAGGAACGCCGCTCGTGGTGCTCGCCGGCCGCGAATACGGTACAGGCTCCTCGCGCGACTGGGCCGCCAAGGGCACAATGTTGCTGGGGGTCAAAGCGGTGATTGCGGAAAGCTTCGAGCGCATCCACCGGTCCAACCTCATCGGCATGGGCGTCGCGCCGCTGCAGTTCCAGCCCGGCCACAGCGCGCAGGCCTTGGGGCTCACGGGCCGCGAGGTGTTCGACATCGCCGGCCTCGGAGGGGGCGATGCCAAGCAGGTTGCCGTGACCGCTGCGGAGCCGGGCGGCAAGCCCATCACGTTTACGGCCCGCGTCCGGATCGATACTCCCAAGGAGCGAGAATACTTCCGTCACGGCGGCATTCTGCAATACGTACTCAGGCAGCTCGCAGCCCCTGCACGCGCGGCCTGACCGCGCGTGCAGCTCGCTGTTTTCGATCTCGACGGAACTGTTACTCGCCGCGACACCCTCTTCCCCTACATCGCCGGATTTCTGCAACGCAGGCCCTGGCGGTGGGCAGGCCTGTGGCGCGGGGTTCCGACTGTCCTGTCGTTCGCCACGGGGAAGGCCGACCACGGCCGCCTGAAATCCGCACTCATCAAGTCGACGCTGGGAGGCTGCCGGCGAGCTGAGCTTTCCGACTGGACCGAGCGTTTCGTCCGCGAGTTGCTCGAGGACGGTCTGTTCCTCGAGGCTCGCAACCAGATCGCCGACCACCGTCGCAGCGGTGACCGCCTGGTCCTGATGAGCGCGAGCATCGATCTGTACGTTCCGGCAGTCGCCCGGGCGCTGGGCTTCGATGAGGTGATCTGTACGGGTATCCGCTGGGACGCGGATCGGTTGCAGGGCGATCTTACGACGCCCAACCGGCGCGGGGCGGAAAAGGCGCGCTGTCTGAGGCAGCTGCGCGAGCGATTCCCGCAACTGCCGATCGTTGCGTATGCAAATGCCGCCAGCGACCTTCAGCACCTGCAGCTGGCGCAGCAGGGCTTTCTGGTCAACGGGTCTGCCTCGGCCCGGGCGAAGGCCCCGTCCGTGGGGGTGGCTAACGTGGTGTGGCGATGAGCGCGTTGTGCTGTAATCTTTCGGCTGTCCGGCCGGTCTTTAGGATCATGGGTCAACCCGCACCAGGATGAACATCATGTCCGTTCGCTTTCCACGGATCGCCCCGTCGGAAATCACGCCGCGCGAAGTCTTTCTGAGCCGCCGGGCCCTCCTCGCGGGCGCCTTGGCGAGCGGCGCGAGCTCGCTGCTGCGAGCCGCCGATGCCCCTGCGCCGCCGTCCGGTGCGACACCGGGCCGGCTTCAGTACACGCGCAACGCGCAGCTGTCCGTGAGCGAAACTCCCAACAAGCTCGCCGAGATCGCCGGCTACAACAACTTCTACGAGTTCGGGACCGACAAGGACGACCCCGCACGCAACGCCGGCACCCTGCACACCTCGCCCTGGGCCGTCACGATCGACGGCGAAGCCGAGGTCAAAGGCAGGTTCACGCTCGAGGACGTGATCCAGCCGCATCCGCTCGAGGAGCGGATCTACCGCTTCCGGTGTGTCGAGGCCTGGTCGATGGTCATTCCCTGGGTGGGGTTCCCGCTCGCGGACCTGCTGGCGCGGTTCAAACCCACCTCGAAGGCGAAATTCGTCGGCTTCACGACGCTCTACGATCCGAAGCAGATGCCCGGGCAACGCGCGCCGGTGCTGCAGTGGCCGTACGTCGAAGCCCTGCGCATGGACGAGGCAATGCATCCCTTGACGCTCATGGTGGTCGGACTGTACGGACAGGTTCTCCCGAATCAGGACGGCGCTCCCCTGCGGCTCATGGCGCCGTGGAAGTACGGCTTCAAGAACATCAAATCGATCGTGAAGATCAGCTTTCTCGAGAAGGCACCGCGCACGACCTGGAACATCGCGGCCCCGGAGGAGTACGGTTTCTTTGCGAACGTGAATCCGCAAGTGGACCATCCCCGCTGGAGCCAGGCGACGGAGCGGCGAATCGGCGGGGCGCTGCTCTCCTCGAGGCGTCCGACGCTGATGTTCAACGGTTATGCGGAGCAGGTCGCCGGGCTCTACCGGGGAATGGACCTGAAGCGTTATTTCTGAGGCCTTGCCGGCGCTGCCGTGGGTTGCGTCACGGCCAAGAGCAACCTCAAAGTTGCATGCGCGGCCGGGGGTGGCTAACATGCAACTAGGAGGTTGCGTATGAGCCCCACGACCGATCGCATCGAAAAGCAGGTCTTCATCAAGGCTGCGCGTACGCGGGTCTGGCGAGCGCTGACGGACCAGACCGAGTTTGGCCAGTGGTTCCGCGTGAAGCTCGCGGATGCCTTCTCGCCCGGTGCCCGCATCACCGGACAGGTCCTCTACGCAGGGTACGAGCACCTGCCGTTCACGATCACCGTCGAGCAGCTCGTGCCCGAGCGGCTGTTCTCCTGGCGCTGGATTCCCAACGCCATCGAGGCTGGGAAGGATTATTCCCGCGAACCAACGACCCTCGTCGTGTTCGAGCTGGAGGAGGCCCCCGGCGGCACGCTCCTCAAAGTGACGGAATCCGGTTTCGACCGGGTGCCGCCCGAGCGTCGCGAAACCGCCTATCGCGGCAACGAGAACGGCTGGAGACTGCAAATGCAGAACATCGAGCGGCATGTCGCCAGCACGTCCTAACCCGAAGACTCGCAGCGCCGACCTGCAGGGTAATGCCCACGTGTTTGCCGCCCTCGGCGATGAGACGCGCCTGCGACTGGTGGCCCGGCTATGCTCGACCGGGCCACTGTCCATCTCCCGCCTCACGGACGGAGCGGCGGTCACGCGGCAGGCGATCACGAAACACCTGGCCGTGCTCGAAGGCGTCGGAATCGTGCGCGGCACTCGCAGCGGACGCGAGCGCCTCTGGGAGCTGGAGCCGCGCCAGATCGAGGCTGCGCGGCAATGTCTGGATCTGATCTCGAAGCAATGGGAGGATGCGCTCGGCCGCCTGAAATTCCTGGTCGAGCGTGAGTCCCGTTGAACGTCGAGCAGCGCTACCGCCTCATCTACAAGCCACTCGTGTTCGCCGCGAGCCTGATTCCCGTGGCGTGGCTTGCCTGTGCCGCATTCGGGTGGCTCGATCAGAGTCTCGGCGCCGACCCGGTGAAGAAGCTCGAGCATTTCTGCGGCAAAACCGCCCTCAATTTTCTGTTGCTCACCTTGCTGGTGACGCCCCTAAAGAACCTGGCGGGGCTGCCGCATCTGCTGCGCATACGCCGGATGCTCGGGCTGTTCGCGTTCTTCTATGTCGGGCTGCACTTTACGATCTACGTGGTTCTTGACCAGGAGTTGCACTTACGGTCGATTCTGGCCGATATCGCCAAGCGGCCCTACATCACGGTCGGGTTCACGGCGCTGCTGATGTTGATTCCCCTTGCGGTCACGTCAACCAACCGCATGATGCGCCGCCTCGGCCGCCGCTGGCAGAAGCTGCACCGGCTCATTTATGTGATCGCGGTGCTGGGTGTGTGGCACTACTACTGGCAGGTGAAACGGGACGTACGCGAACCGTTGATCTACGCCGCGATCCTGGCAGTCCTGCTCGGGTACCGGTATGTGCGCACGAGCGGCTGGCGCACCTCGGGACTCGGGACGGCGAAGCCGCGCGAGCGCCTCAGCCCCACCGACCAGCCGAGGTGAGCGCGGCCGTGCGCTCACATCGAAGTGCGTACCTGCCACAACTCCGGAAAGAAGCTCAGTTCCAGAGCCTTCGCCAGGTATGAAACGCCGCCCGTGCCGCCCGTGCCCGGCTTGTAGCCGATGATCCGCTCGACCGTCTTCAGGTGGTGGAAGCGCCAGAGCTGAAACTTGTGGTCGAGATCCACGAGCCGCTCGGCAAGCTCGTAGAGGTCCCAGTCCTTGTCCGCGTTGTGATACACCCCGAGCCACGCGCCGGCGACTTGCTTGCTCGCGCGGTACGGTTCCTTGAAATCCCGCACGACATAGTCTTCCGGAATACCGTAACCGCGACGGCTGAGGAGGCGCAGCACTTCGTCGTAAAGCGATGGTGCCGTGAGGGCACTCTGGAGAGCCGCCTGCGCTGCCGGGTCGCGCTTGTGGACGGCGACCAGATCGGCGTTCTTGTTTCCGAGGCGAAACTCGAGCAACCGGTACTGGAAGGACTGGAAGCCCGAGGAGCGGCCGAGGACGTTGCGGAATGCGGAATAGTCGAACGGTGTCATGGTCGAGAGGACATCCCAGCTTGCGATGAGCTGACTCTGGACACGCGCAATCCGCGCGAGCTTCTTGAACGTCGGACCCAGGTTGTCGCGTTGCACGCAGGCGAACACTCCATCGAGCTCGTGCAGTACGAGCCGCATCCACAGCTCAGACGCCTGATGCACGACGATGAACATCATCTCGTCGCTCTCGCTCGACAGCGGCTTCTGCGCGTCGAGCACCTTGTCGAGGTGCAGGTACTCACCGTAGGACAGCGACGAGCCCAGCTCCCAATGCACCGCTTCGTCCGAGAGGTCGACGCGCTGGATACGGTTATATTCTGGATCGTCCGGCCCGGTCGTCATGGTGCGTGCTCGTCCCCGAATACCCACGAGGGTACACGGCGCCAGCCGTCGAGCAGTTCACGATCGAGACCGGAATAGTCGGGGCAGTGGCGGGCAACCCGCTGCCAGAATCCGTGCGAGTGGTTCATGTGTCGAGTGTGCACCAGCTCGTGGATAAGCAGGTAACGCACGACCGGAGGTCTTTGAAACAGCAGACAGCAGTTGAGGCTGATCGTGCCGCGCGTGGAGCAGCTGCCCCAGCGCGTGCGCTGGCGGCGCACCAGCACGCGCACGAATTCGAACCCCAATTCGGCCGCGCATGCAGCGAGTGCCGGAGAGAGGAACTCCCGCGCGCGCTCCGTCAGCCAGCGCCGCAGAACCTGCCCGACCGCATGAGCGTCGGAAGTCTCTCCCGCCAGCGTCAACAGGCCTTCCGAGTGGAGCAATCGCACGCGATGAGCGCCGCCGGCCAGATGCACACGCCAACTTTCGTTGCACGCCGGCAGCTCTATCTTCGATGGAGGGAACGGCCCGGGCGGAGAGGCCCTGCGTTTCGCCTCCTCCCGCTTTCTCTCGATCCAGTTTCGATGCCGCTCGATGAATCGCTCGACGGCTCGCGCAGAGGTCCTGGAAGGAACGACAACCTCGACGCGGCCGCTGTGGAATACACGCACCGTCAGACGCCGTGCGCGTTCGCTTTCGCGCACGAGCCACCCCTCGGTCGCGTCCTTGTCAGACCACAGCGGCAACTGGGGCGTAACCATCTCGAACATGAGTCACATGATACATTGCGCGCCAGTCATTGGTCGGAATCGGCAGCATGAGCGAGCCCATCCTTGAAGTCCGCAATCTGGTCAAGGAATATGCCTCCGTCACGGCGGTGAACGGGGTCTGCTTCCGCGTGCCCGAAGGGATCTGTTTCGGCCTGCTGGGCCCGAACGGCGCCGGCAAGACCACCACGATCGAGATCATGGAGGGGATCCTCAGCGCCACGGCGGGGGAAGTCCGGTACCGCGGCCAGCCGATCGGCCAGCGATTCCGCGAGGAAGCCGGAATCCTTTTCCAGAAGACGGCCCTGCAGGACTTCCTCACCGTGCGGCAATGCCTCGCCATGTTCCGAGGGCTGTACGATCGCGGCCTGGACGTGGATGAGGTCATCAGGATCTGCGCGCTGGAGAAGCTTGCGGAGCGCGACAACCGGAAGCTGTCCGGCGGTCAGCAGCAGCGGCTGCTGCTGGCCATTGCACTCGTCAATGATCCGGACATGATTTTTCTGGATGAACCGACCACCGGGCTCGATCCGCAGGCGCGTCGCAATTTCTGGGAGCTCATCCAGTCGATCAAGGCGCGCCGCAAGACGATAATCCTCACCACGCATTACATGGAGGAAGCAGAGCTGCTCTGCGATGAGATTGCCATCATGGACAACGGCAAGATCATCGCGCAGGGGACGCCGCGCGAGCTCCTGAATCAACACTTCGCGGAAGTGTTACTGGAGCTGCCACGGCAGGAGTTCCCGGAGTCCGCCCGCCAGTTGCCCTTGACGGTCATCGACGCGAGCGATCGGATCGAGATCACCACCAACGACCTGGATGCGACCTTGCGAACCCTCCTGGCTGCGCGGGTTCCCCTGCGGAACCTGCGGATCCGCCCACCCAACCTGGAAGATCTGTTCCTCGAGCTGACGGGCAAGGCATTGCGCGCATGATCAGGCGGCTTCTGACCGTCTGGCATGCCCGCAACCTGGAGTTCGTACGCGATCGCAGCACGCTACTCTTTACACTCCTCCTGCCGCTCATGCTGGTCGTCGGCATGAGCTTCGTATTCGGCGGCCCCGAGCGAGCGCTCTTCAAAGTGGGAGTGCTCACCGCCGCAGCGTCCATCGACAAGCACGCGCATCCCTTTCTGCGTGAGCGCTTCGTCGACTTCCTGCCGGTCGCCACACCGGCCGACGGCCTCCACAAAGTCACCCATCAACAGATCGATCTGCTCGTCGATCTGGCCTCCGCTACCCCGCATTACTGGGTCAACACGGATTCACCCAAGGGCTACATCGTGGAGAAACTGCTGCTCGCCGCCGCGCCCGGGGCCCAGCGCGAGCCCGTCACAGGCGCCGCCACACGCTACCTTGACTGGCTGTTTCCAGGCATCCTCGGAATGAACATGATGTTCAGCTGCCTCTTCGGAGTCGGCTACGTCGTGCTCCGCTACCGCAAGAACGGCTTCCTCAAGCGTCTCCACGCGACGCCCCTGACGGCCTTCGAGTTCCTGACCGCCCAGGTTCTTTCACGGCTGTGCCTGATTCTCTTCGTGACCGGCGTGCTGTACGTCGGCATCGGCACGATCATTCATTTTCACTCGGCCGGAAACCTCGCGCTGCTCGCGCTCCTGGCCGTGCTCGCGGCGCTGTCGATGATTGCGCTTGGCCTGACGATCGCCGCACGCTTTGCCAGCGAGGAGCTCGTGGGAGGGCTGCTGAACCTGCTGACCTGGCCGATGATGCTGTTGTCAGGCATCTGGTTCTCGCTCGAGGGCTCCCCAAAGTGGGTCCAATGGGTGGCGGATGTGTTTCCCCTCACGCACCTGCTGGAGGGGTCGCGAGCCATCATGCTCGACGGGGCGGGGATGGCGCAGATCGCCCCGCACCTCGTGTACCTCGCCGTGACGGCCGTGGCCTTCCTTGCATTCGGCGCCTGGTCTTTCCGCTGGCGCATCGAATAGGCCCTGACGGACGGCGACCGCGGCGGCGGGTCCCGAGCGCTTGCGAAGGATTTCCTGAGGAGCATCGACTGTGCGATTTTTCAGCGACAACACCGCGAGCGCGTGCCCGGAAATCATCGAGGCGATCTCGTCGGCCAATCACGGTCTTGAGAAAGCCTACGGCGATGATCAATGGACGCGGCGCCTCGATCAGGTCCTGAGTGGCTTCTTCGGTACGGACATACGTGCGTTCGCCGTTGCCACCGGCACAGCCGCGAACTCTCTGAGCCTGGCGACGTTGAGTCCACCGTACGGGGCGATCTTTGCACACGAGGAGGCGCATATCGCGTGCGACGAATGCGGTGCGCCGGGATTCTTTTCCGGCGGAGCGCAGCTGGCCCTGATTGCGGGCGAGCATGCCAAGCTCACCGCGGCCGCATTTGAAGCCGCCCTCGATGCGCACCCGCTTTCCGTCCACAGCGTTCAGCCGGCAGCCGTGTCCCTCACTCAAGCGACCGAGTACGGCACGACGTACCGGCCGGCGGAGATCGCGGCCGTAAGCGAAATTGCGCACCGGCGCGGCATGAAGGTTCATATGGACGGCGCACGGTTTGCGAATTCGGTTGCCTTCCTCGGATGCGATCCTGCCGAGATCACCTGGCGCGCTGGCGTGGACGTTCTGTCGCTCGGAGCGACGAAGAACGGCGCGCTCGGTGCGGAGGCGGTTGTTTTCTTCGACCTCGCCGCCGTCAAGGACTTCGAATTGCGTCGCAAGCGCGCCGGGCATCTGCTTTCCAAGTCACGTTATGTGGCTGCGCAATTGCTCGCCTACGTGCAGACGGATGTGTGGCGACGGAACGCCGCGCGCACGAACGGGTTCGCTCAGCGGATCGCAAAATCCGCCGGCCACGCGCTGCTGTATCCCGTCGAGGCGAACGAGGTGTTCCTGCGGCTGGGCGACGCACGCAAGCATTCGCTGCGCGCGGCCGGGTTCGAGTTCTACGACTGGGGCCCGCAGACCTCCGGCGAAGCCCGCATCGTCGTTTCCTGGGACCAGCTCGAGGATGACGTCAGCACCCTGTGTCGAGCTCTGGAGACGAGCTAAGCGCCGCATGGGCGTGTCGATATACCCTGATGACGCTCACAATTCGCGCAGCCCCGTCGTGACCGGCTGACGCGCAGCGCGCAGCGCAGGGAAAAGACCTCCTACCAGCCCGATGGTGAGCGCCCACTTCAGCCCATCCCACAGCAGCGGCGGTGAGACTTTGAACGCGAAGACGACCTGGCTGAAGTTCGAGCCCAGCGTCGAGGCCGTGTAGTTATCGAAGAGGGCCCACGCCAGTGCGGCGCCGATCACGCCGCCCAACAGCGCGAGCAGCAACGTTTCGACCATCACCGACAGAATCACCGGGGTGCCCCTGAAGCCGATGGCACGCAACGTGGCAATTTCCCTCGATCGGGCCGCAACCGCGGCGTACATCGTGTTGAGCGCGCCAAACACCGCGCCGATGGCCATAATGACCCCGACAACCGTTCCCAGAATGCGGATGGTGGTGGAAATCGTGGCCGACTGAGCGTTGTAGAATTGCCGCGTCGTACTGACGTCGACCTGCAGCCTGCGATCCGACTCCAGGCCCGCCTTGAAGGCATCGAATGCCGCAGGGCTCGTCAGCCGCACCGTCACGGAGGTCGTGCTGCTGCCCCGGCGATACGCTGAACCCACGATATCCGTGTCGCCCCACAGCTCGGAATTGTGCGAGTCACCTGAATCGAACGCGCCGACGACCGTCCACACCTGGCCATTCAGCTTGAGGGTCGAGCCGGGCTCGACATTCGCAAACTGCCGGCGGGCGTCCTTGCCGGCGAGGAGCTCGCGCAGCCCTGACTTGAACTTTCTGCCCGCGGTGATCTGTACCTTCGGCCGCAGCTCCCAGGCGCGCTCCCCGACTCCGCGAACCTCGACGTTGGCGTCGAGACCCGTTGTCTTCTTCGGTAGTGATGCCACCACGACGAGCTCAGGTGATGCGATGGGATCGCCGCTCGTCCCGTGCAGCACTTGCGGCGCCTGAGCCACCAGCGCCGCGGAGTCATGGGCGAGGACCGAATTGAGCTCCGTCTGCGAACCGGCGCGCATCACGATGGCCGTCTCGTCATTGCCGGTCTCCTTCAGGGTCTGCTGGAATCCCTGGGCCATCGACAGCAGAGCCACGAGCACCGCGACGACTCCCGCGATGCCGACGACGACCACGGATGATGAGCCGAGCCGCTGCGGAATGGTCGCAATACCGATCTGAATGACGGACAGAACCTGTCGGCCGCCGCGCGTGGTGGCGGCGATCCCCGTCAGCACGGCCACGATCGCCAACAGCAGCCACCAGGGCGCTGCCAGCAGAATGACGATCGGGACGACGAAGTAAGCGACGAGAGCGCCGATCACCCGCAGCTGCGCCAGTGTGTTCCCGCGGCGACTCATGTCGGCTTAGCGCCCGGAGAGCGCATCGACGATGCGCAGGCGCATGCCGCGCCAGGCCGGCAGAAATCCAACGGCGAGTCCGATCAGGGTCGCCAGGATCAGGCCCCGCGCCCATTCCGTCGCGCCAACGGGTGGGAGCGAGAGCTGGCCCGCGAGCTGTCCCCGGACGGCCACTACCGCAACGCCGGCGAGCAGCAGCCCGATCGACGCTCCGATCACCAGCAGCAGAACGGCTTCGCCCAGCACGAGCGCAAGCACGCTGCGGCTGGAGAATCCGATGGTCTTCAGGATCGCGAGCTCGGGAATCCGCTCACGCACGGCCTGCGCCATGGTGTTGCCGGTGAGCAGCACCAGGGTGAAGAACACTGCCGCCATGATCGAGCCGACGATCAGGCCGATGTCGGCAAATTGACCCACCAGCGCGGCGGTGAACGCCTGCTCGGTCTCGGTCTTCGTCTCGTGATCGGAATCGGCTGAGAGTGCGTCGATCGCCTGCCCCACACTGTCCCCCTGCCGCGGGTCGGTCAGCTTGACTGCGTAGGTGCCCACCTGGCCCGTGCCGAACTGCCGCGCCTCATCGAAGTACTTATAGTTGAAGAACAGTGCGTTCTCCTCCCCACGCGCCTCCGGATTGCTGACGCGATAGATCCCTACGAGATCGAACGTCCAGGTATTGGAACCGCCCTTCTGCGGATAGATCGTCGCCTGCAGCGGAATCTTGTCGCCGATCCTCCAGCCGAAACGCTTCGCCAGGTTCTCTCCGACCACCGCTCCCGTGCGGGTCGCGCGGAAGGCACGCTGCTGCTGCGCCGGCAACTGCCATTCAGGATGCAGATCGAAGTAGTTCTCGGCGACCGCCTGGTTGGGGAAGAACACACGCCCGTCCTGGTACTGCCCTCCAAACCAGTTCGTGTACGACACCGCGGCGACGCCGGGGACCGCCTGTATGCGCGAGTAAAGACTCATCGGTAGCGCCATCGTGAAGCTGATCTTCGAGACCGTGATCAGCCGGTCGGCGCCCGCCAGACTCCCGCTGACGTTGCCGAACGCAGTGCGCACGGTATCCAGCAGTCCGAACAGCAGAAACGCCGCCAACACCGATAACACCGTGAAGGCGGTGCGCGACTTGCGGCGCACGAGTGCGGCCCAGATCAGGTGCAGATACTTCACGGCAGTGAGGGCTCCGGGTTCTCCACGAGCGTGCCTTTGTCCAGATGCAGCGTGTGGTGCGCGTACTCTGCGGCTTTCGGATCGTGCGTAACCATGACGATCGTCTTGCCGTGATCGCGATTCAGATCCTGCATGAGTGTCAGCACTTCGGTGGCCGATTGCCGGTCCAGGTCGCCGGTCGGCTCATCGCATACCAGCAGCGTCGGATCGGAGACGATTGCCCGGGCGATCGCCACACGCTGCTGCTGCCCGCCGGACAACTCACCGGGCTTGTGCAGGGAGCGGTCGGACAGCCCCACCAGCTCCAGCGCGATGGCCGCCTTGCGCTTGCGCTCCGTGGCGGACAGCTTCGTCAACAGGAGCGGCAGCTCGACGTTCCGGCGCGCGGTAAGCATCGGCAGCAGGTTGTAGAACTGGAAGACAAATCCGACGTTCGATGCCCGCCACTTCGCGAGCGCATCTTCTCCCAGCTGCTCGATATGCCGACCGGCAACGGCGATGCTGCCGTCGGTGGGAGAGTCGAGGCCGCCGATGAGATTCAACAGCGTGGTCTTTCCCGAGCCGGACGGCCCCATCAGCGCGATGAAATCATTCGCCCCGATGTCCAGATTGATATGGTGCAGGACTTCCAGCTTCTGCTGCCCGCGGATGTAGACCTTGCTCAGGCCCCGAATCTCAACGAGGGTAGTCACCGGGAGCGCCTCACTCCTGCTTCACGGCTACGCGGGCACCGTCATTCATCTCCGCCGGGGGAGACCTGACGATCCGCGTGCCGCTGGATAACTCCTGGACGAGTTTCAGATCCCCGAAGGTCTGTCCGGCGGACACGCCCCGGGCGTGGACGCGATCGCCTTCCACGGCGAACACGACACTCTTCCCACCCCGGTCCACGATCGAGGTCGCGGGGATCAACACGCCCTTCGGAGGGGGAGCGCCGGCGGCGCTCTTGGCCGACTGGAACGAGACCCGCACGCCCATGTCGGGGAGGATACGGGGATCTTTCTGGTCGATGGCGACACGCACCTTGACCGTCGCCTTGCTACGGTCGGCCGTTGGGATGATCGCGATGACATGCGCCGGAATCGACCAGTCGGGGTACGCATCGAGGGTCGCCTGGGCAGGTTGATTCGCCTGCACGCGGTTGATGTACGCCTCGTTGACGTCCACCTCGATCTCGAGGGAATCCATGTCGACGATGGTCCCTATTCCCGTGCGGGTGAAGCCGCCGCCCGCCGACAGCGGCGAGACAATTTCACCGGCTTGGGCGGCCTTTGCAATGACGACCCCGGAGAAGGGAGCGTGGACGGTCGTGTAGTCGAGCTGCACCTGCGCGCTTCGGACCTGCGCGCCGGAAAGGTCAATCTGCCGCTGCTGCAAGTTCACTTGCGCCTCCAGGGTCTCGACCTGCGTGCGGGCGTTCTCGAGCGCCTGCTGGGAAACCAGATGCCGGTCGACGAGACCCTCGTTGCGCACCAGGTCGCGGCGCGCCTGGGCAAGTTGTGCCTCGAATTGCACCAACGAGGCCCGGGCGGTCTGCAGTTGGGCATTCGCCTGAGCCACGGCCGCCTTCTGAGTGGTGTCATCCACCAGCGCGAGGATCTGGCCCGCCTTCACGTGCTCGCCTTCCTCGATCAGCAGTTTGGTCAACTTACCGGTCACCTGCGCCGAAACGGTCGCCTGGACCCGTGCCGTCACATAGCCGGTCGCCTGGAGGATCGCGGTCGAGCCGGGGTCGGCCGACGGCGCTACGGCAGTCGCCTCCTCGATCTCGAATTTTTGACCGCGCAGCTGGTACATGGCGGCGGCGCCCGCCGCGAGAGCGAGCAGCAATGCCCCTATGCCGAAGAGGATCCAACGGCGGCGTCCCGGACGAGCCGCGGAATATTCATCTCGCTGATCACGCTCGATATGAAGCTCATGCAGCAGTTTCTTCTTCTCATCGTCCAGGGGCATGCACTCTTTCCCTTTAGGTCTGCGGATTCTCACCCGGCCAGGGCGTGAACGGATACGGCAGGCTCTCGGTCACGAACGTCAGGAACTCGATGATCTGTTGCGAATAACGCGCCAGCGCAGCGCCGAAACGCGCCACTTCCGCGTGCGGCCGGCCATTGACCAGGCGCAGAATCAGCTGCACGAGCGTGACGACCGCCAACGTCCAGCACAACAACCAGAAGACGACGGCGAACACGAGCATGTACAGCACCCGCAGGCCCATATCGGAACCCGTCGGAGGCGTCACGGTCTGCGGCACGTTCATCGAAGTCCTCCCCAACGCGCGCGTGCGAGTGAACCCGAACGAAGAGTCAACCGGAAGTAATTTTTGTCATCAACCGCCGGGCCTGTCCGAACTCCGGCGCCGCCAGCAGCGCGCGTTCGAGCGCGTCACGCGCTGCGACGGTGTCCCCCCGGTCCAGGTAAATGCGCCCCAGGTACGCGTAGGCCTCCGCCAGACCCCATCCGGGCACGTGCACGATGTCCTCCCGCTCGTCTTCGAGCGCTGCGATGGCCTTCTTGAGTTTACCGACCGCGCGCTCCTTGTCTTCACCGTTCGGCGCACGCTCGAAGGCACCTACCGCATCGAGCAGGAGCACTCGAGGATTCCGCGGCGCCAGGTGCAACGCCTTTTCGATCAAAGATCGACTCTTCGGTGCGGCCAACGGCGCCCGCCATCCGTCGATGTCGGACAGTAGCGCTAGGCAGGCCGATTTCAGCGCCAGGGTCTCGGCGAGAGCAGCGCCCAGCGGATTCGCCTGCGCGGCGTGATCGAGACTTGCGACGCAGCGGCCGGCGCGATCGCGCGCACGGGATTTATCCTTGGCCGACTCGAGTTGGCTCAGGCGGTAGTCGGCCAGTCCCGCGTAGTAGCTCCTGATCCCGTCCGGGGATGAATCCGCTGCAAGCTGGCCCGTCAGACCCTCCAGCGCTCGCCCATCCTCCGTGTAGTAACCGTATTCGATGCGGCTCTCGAGATCGACCCACCTAGAGTCGGTTGGCGCGCTCGCGGCAAACGCGGCCAGCGGCACCACCGCACACGCAACGCCAGTCAGTGCTGCAACGAATCCCGCGCCGCGAGTCGTGCCTTGGATCGGCCAGGCGACAAGCGGCGCAGGCGACTCTCTGCGTAAGACGGTGGTGGAAGGCATCGTAAGTGCTTGCATGGCGCCTCGGGTAGAATGGCGCGGCGCATGACGAAAGATAGCATAAGCTCGCGCTTCTCCCCTGCTGCGCCCCGAGCCGAGACGGTAGCGCACGAATCGGCCCGCCACCCCGAGCGCAAAAATGCAGGCCTCGCGCGCATCGCCCCTCTGATAGACATCGGGATCAATCTCGCTCACGACAGCTACGACGCGGATCGCGACTCAGTACTTGCGCGCGCCGCGTCCGCCGGTGTCGTGCAGATGGTCATCACCGGCGCGAGCGTTTCGAGTACACGCGAGGCCATTCAGCTCGTTCGGGCGCATCCGCGCCGGCTGTTCGCAACCGCCGGGGTACATCCACACCACGCAACGGAACTGACGGATGAGTTGCTCGCGCAGGTGGAGGAGCTCGCCAGGACTTCCGAGGTGGTCGCCGTCGGTGAATGCGGGCTCGACTATTTCCGGAATTTCTCGCCACCGGAGGCGCAACGCGCAGCGTTTCAGCGGCAGCTGGAGTTGGCGGCCCGCCTCGGAAAGCCTGTATTCCTGCATGAACGCGCTGCGCATGAGGACTTCGTGTCGATCGTAGGCGAGCATCGGAGGGCCCTCAGCGGCGGTGTCGCGCACTGCTTTACCGGTACGCAACGGGAGCTCATGCGCTATCTCGAGCTGGATCTGGCCATCGGGATTACGGGTTGGATCTGCGACGAACGGCGGGGCGCTCACTTGCTCCCGCTGATGCGGGAAATCCCAGCCGACCGCCTGCTCCTCGAGACCGACGGACCGTACCTGATTCCGCGGACGCTGACTCCCAGGCCGTCCTCCCGCCGCAATGAACCCGCGTACTTGCCCCTGATTGCGGCCACGGTCGCCCAAGCCCGCGGGGAGTCGGTTCAATCGATCGCGAATTCAAGCACCGCGGCCGCGCGCAAACTCTTCCGTCTTCCTCTAATGGACTCGAATGATACGTCTTAATAGATTGATACTACAGGCGTTTATAGTACGATGAATCTGCAAGCGCTGACCCGGTTCGTGCGCGCGGTCTGGGACGACTCGATCCTCGAGCGGCTCGCCGCGTACGTTCGCATCCCGAACAAGTCGCCCCTGTTCGATTCCGATTGGGAGTCGAACGGCTACATGGAAGCCGCCGTGCAGCTGATGGCCGATTGGTGTCGCGCGCAGCCGATCGAGGGCATGCAGGTGGAGGTCCGGCGCTTGCCCGGAAAGACGCCCCTGCTGTTCGTTGACATTCGCGGCGAGCTCCCCGGGTGCGCACTGCTCTACGGACATCTGGACAAGCAACCCGAATTCACCGGCTGGCTGCCGGGACTGAGTCCCTGGGAGCCTGTGGTGCGCGATGGCAAGCTCTATGGCCGCGGAAGCGCCGATGACGGCTATGCGGTATTCAGCTCCCTCACGGCCATTGCGGCGTTGCGCGCACAAGGCGTCTCGCTCCCGCGCTGCATACTGATCATTGAGGCGTCGGAAGAGAGTGGCAGCGTGGACCTTCCGGCGCACCTTCACGCCCTGGGCAACGCGCTCGGCGATCCGTCGCTCGTCGTTTGCCTGGACGCCGAGTGCGGTAACTACCAGCAACTGTGGTGCACGACCTCCCTGCGAGGCAATCTCGTGGGCACGCTGCATGTGCGTGTGCTCGATGAGGGCGTGCATTCGGGCATGGGCACGGGCATCGCTCCGACTCCGTTTCGCATCGTCGAGCAACTCCTCGCTCGGATCGAGCATCCGGTCACCGGGGAGCTGCTTCTCGATGAGCTTCAGGCCGATATCCCCAAGGACCGGCGCGCGCAGATCGCGGCCGCGGCCCAAGTGCTGGGAGACTCGGTCGCCGGCAAGATCCCCTTCGCGCACGGCGTGCGTCCAGTCTCCAACGACCCGATCGAGCTGCTCATCAACACGACGTGGCGAGCGACACTCGCCGTAACAGGCGCCGATGGGCTTCCGGCGGTGGGCTCCGCGGGAAACGTGCTGTTACCCGAGCTCGCGTTCAAATTGTCGCTTCGACTACCTCCGAGCGTCGATGCGGGCCGCGCGGCTGCCGCGGTCCGCCGGGCGCTGGAAGAGGATCCCCCGTATGGGGCGCAAGTCCGGTTTGAGGGCGGCTCGGGTGCCGGCGGGTGGAATGCGCCACCCTTCGCGGCCTGGCTGGAAGAATCGATTATGAGCGCATCGCGCCAGGTCTACGGACGGGATGCCGTTCACGTCGGATGCGGCGGCACGATCCCGTTCATGGGGATGCTGGGAAAGCAGTTTCCGCGCACGCAATTCTTCATCACCGGCGTGTTGGGTCCCCATTCGAACGCCCACGGCCCGAACGAATTCCTGCACCTCGAGTACGCAAAGCAACTGACGGTGTGCGTGTCGCTGGTGCTTGCGGATCACGCGAAGACGTTGGGTTGAGTGAAGCCGGGAGCGTCAAACCGAAGCTGACGGTCAGCGCATGTGCGCCATGTAGCTGGGCTTCACCGCGCTCTTCAGCTTCTGCCAGGGCTCGGCGAAGCGGGTCACCGTGCCGGAGTAACCGTCGTGCTCGGCAGAAGGGAACTCCGCGGGCAAGGAGTCGACCATGAGCGTCCACTTCGGCAGCCCTTTCGGGAAGCTTCCGCGGCGGGTGAATACGATGCGCCCCTCGACCGGCACATCGCCGGCCACCGCCTTTACGGCGGCAATGCGGTCGTACAGCGAGCTTTGCGGATTCGTGAAAGTGAAGCGGCGGGGGCCGTCCATGACCGTCCATTCCGCCATCTGGTCACCGCCGAAGATATTGCCTTGAATGTCACGCAGGTCCACAACCAGGATGCCGCGCGCGGTCAGAAGCAGGAAATCGACATGAAAGCCGGCACCCATCCCGTCCGGGACGAGCATGTCGACCAGATGATCGGACCCGGCGGCGGTGACCGCCGCACGAAGCGCCTTGCGTGCGCTGTATTGCCGGTACCAGCGCCAGAGCCACGAACCGGCGAAGCCGAGCAGCGCGGCGCCTGCGATGAGCACCCACGCGGTCGGCGGAAGATTCTTGAGCTCGTCCACTAAGACCTGCCTTCGTCAAGGCAGATGCGCAGCGCGGCGAGGCTCGCTTCTATCTCCGTGCACGCGGTGGGGCGCGCCAAGAGCCTTCGCAGCGTCTCGGGCACCGGGACTTCGCGCCCGATCAGCGGCTCGACGACCTCGCGGAATTTGGCGGGGTGCGCCGTTGCGACAATGACCCAGTGGCCGGACTGCTGCCGTTCGCGGGAAAGCCGGGCATAAGCCTCCGCCGCTGTGGCCGTATGGGGGCACCAGATCTGACCCAACGTGTCGAATCCTCGGCGGATGCGGTTACGAATGGACTCGTCATCCACGCTGTCTGCGGTAACGGCCGTGCGCAGATCCCGGATCTCGGGAAAGAGGCCCCACAGCCGCTCCATGTTGCTTGGGTCGCCGACGTCCATTGAACAGGCTAACGTAGCAACGCTCGGCCGGGGGCGCCAGTCGCCGCTGTCGAGGTAATCCGGCACCGTCCGATTCGCGTTGTGCGCGAGCACGATATCCCCGATCGGCAGACCGATTTTTCGAGCCCAGATGCAGGCCACCGCGTTGCCGAGGTTGCCGCTGGGAATCACGAACGAGGTCGGCCGGCGGTGCGTTCGCCAGACATCCAGGCTCGTGGCGGCATAATAAACAGCCTGCGGCAGGAGTCGACCGAGATTGATGCTGTTCGCAGACGACAACTCGGTCTGCTCCCGCAGCAGGGGGTCGACCAAGGCCTCTTTGACCATGCGCTGACAGTCATCGAATGTGCCCCGCACGGCGTAGGAGCTGACGTTGCCTCCCCAGCAGGTGAGCTGGCGCTCCTGCGTGGGCGATACCAGGCCCTTGGGAAACAGCACGGCGACCTCGATCCCCGGCCTGCCGTGGAAAGCCGCTGCCACCGCCCCCCCGGTGTCTCCCGAGGTGGCGACCAGGACGGTCAGCGGACGCGTACCCGGCTTCCGCAGCCGCGCCAGGCTGGCTGCCAGGAATTGTGCGCCGAAGTCCTTGAACGCCGCCGTGGGCCCGTGAAACAGCTCGAGCACGCCGAGTCTGCCGTCCGCGGCAAGCGATATGCAGGGAGCGGGGAAATTGAACGCTTCACGCGTCACCGCGGGAAGCGCTGCGGCAAAGTCTTCGCCCTCAACGAACGGGGCCAACAGTGCGGCCGCCAGACCCGCCAGGTCGGTGAACCCGGCCAGGGATTCCGGCTCGATGCGGGGCCAGGCGGCCGGCGCGTACAGTCCCCCGTCCGGGGCAAGTCCCCTCAGCAGGGCTTCCGCAAACCCGACGGTGGCCGTGGAGTCGCGGGTGCTTCTGAATCGCATTGCGGTCATGGTGGCCATCAGGTCGCCACGATACGGGCGCCGTCTGAGTGGATCGCCGTGATCCACTGGTCGATCTGGATCGAGCGGCGGCCGAACTCCCGGGACATCGCTTCGAGCACGGCCGCCGCGCTGGCCTCCCGGGCCCAGGCGAACATCGTCGGACCTGCGCCGGAAATCGAGCACCCGAGCGCCCCGGCATCCAACGAGGCCCGACGCACCTCCTGGAAGCCGGGAATGAGCGCCTGGCGCTGCGGCTCGATCACGACGTCCTCGAGGGATGCGCGAATCATGTCCAGATCGTTCGTGTAGCAGCCGGAAATGAACCCGGCGAGATTGGCGGTCTGCCAAACGAAATCGGACAGATCCACGGTGCGACTGAGAATCGCGCGCGCCTGCTTGGTTGATAGAAACATGTGGGGATGCACGATGACGGCCCGCACATCCGGGGGGACCGGAATCTGTTTGACGCGCGGATGATCGATTCCGACCGTGAGCACCAGCCCCCCGAACAATGACGGGGAAATGTTGTCGACGTGCAGCGACCCGCTCGCCACCGCCTCACCCTGCATCGCGAACTGCAGCAGCTCGAGCTTCGTGCAGGGCTCATCCAGAAGCGCATTCGCGGCGACGACGGCCCCGACCGCCGAGGCTGCGGAGCCTCCGAGCCCGGAACCGAGGGGAATGCCCTTGTCGATTTCCATTGAGAACCCGAAGGGCGGGCGCAGGGCCTCCTGCATGGCCATCAGCGCACGCCCGGCCGTGTTCCGCTGCGGCTCCTGCGGGAGCTGTCCGGCGACGCCCTTGATGCCTGTGATGACCACGCCCGGCTCTTTCCGGCGCGCGACCGTAACGCGATCCCCCAGAGCATCGACCGCAAAGCCGAGGATGTCGAAGCCAATGGCGACGTTGCCGACGGACGCCGGAGCAAACGCGGTCGCGCGGTCCTGTCCGAAGAGAACCGCAGCCTGCTGCGCTGTCACATCCGTGCTCCAAGATAGGCGGCCAGTCGCAGCAGGTCCGAGAACACCCCGCCCGCAGTCACTTCAGGACCCGCGCCGGGACCCTGAACGATCAGCGGGTTGTCGCAATACCATCGGGTCGCGAAGCGCACGACGTTATCGGTGAGCGCGATGTTCGCAAACGCGTGTTTGAGCTCGAACTCAACGACGCCGACCGTCGCCTCGCCCTTGGCCGTGATCCGACCGACGTAGCGCAGCACTTTCCCGCGCGCGCGTGCATTCTCGAACCGCTCGCGCATTGCACCGTCGAATCGGGGCAGTCGAGTCATGAATTCCTCGATGGTCCCGCTCTCCAGGCCGGCTGGAACCAGGCTTTCCACCGTCACATCCGCCAGCTCCAACTCGAGCCCCATCTCGCGCCCCAGGATAATCAGCTTGCGCGCCACATCCATGCCGGAAAGATCGTCGCGCGGATCGGGTTCCGTATAGCCGCGTTGACGCGCGTCGCGGACGATGTCGGAGAAGGGCGTGCGGCCGTCGTACACGTTGAAGAGGTACGCCAGTGTTCCGGAGAAGATCCCTTCGATGCTCGTGATGTCATCGCCCGTCTCGCGTAGATCGCGAAGCGTGTGAATTATGGGGAGGCCCGCGCCGACATTGGCTTCATACAGAAAATGGGAGCCGCCGGTCCGGCGCGCTTCGCGCAGCCGGCGGTAGAAAGCGAAATCCGCGCTGTTGGCCTTCTTGTTCGGCGTGACGAGGTGAATGCCGGCGGCGAGCCACTCCGGATACCGCTGCGCCACCTCGCTGCTCGCCGTGCAATCGATGAGGACGGTGTGGGGCAGATGTTCGACGCGCACGTGCTGCACGAAGCGATCAAGATCCGCAGGCGCCGTGCTCTGTTCGTACCGGGCCCGCCAATCGTGCAGCTGCACCCCCGGATCGGCCAGCAGCATACGTTTCGTGCCCAGCAGTCCGCGCACCCGCAGATCGAGCTTGACTTGATCGTGCAGGCGGGCGGTTTGGGATGCGATCTGATCCAGCAGAACCCGTCCGACGCTTCCGGGTCCGATGATCCCAATCGACAGCGTATGCGGAGACAGATACAGGCCCGCGTGCACGGCGCGTAACGCGCGTGTTGTGTGCCTTCCTTCGATCACGACGGAGATATTGCGCTCCGAGGCGCCCTGCGCGATCGCACGCACGTTCACGCTCGCCGTGCCCAAAGCATTGAACACCTTTCCGGAAATGCCCGGCGTGCCGGCCATGCCGTCGCCGACCACCGCGAGAATGGCGAGATCGCCATTCACTTCGACACTTTGAATCTGGCCTGCCTTCAATTCGCGCTCGAAGGCGTGCCGAACCACGGAAGCCGCGCGCTCCGCCTGCTCCGCCGGAATCGCGCAGCAGATCGAGTGCTCGGAGCTGCCCTGGGAAATGAGAATGACGGAAATCCCCTCTTCCCGCAGCGCGCCGAACAGTCTGTGGGCCGTGCCGGGCACGCCGATCATGCCGGCGCCCTCCACGTTCACGAGCGCGATCTTCTCGATGCTGGTAATCCCCTTCACCGGCAGCTTCGAAGTCGGGTGCGCGCAGATGAGTGTGCCCGGCTTCTCCGGAGCGAACGTGTTGCGGATCCAGATCGGGATGCTGCGCCCGACGGCCGGCGCCATCGTTTGCGGATGGATGACCTTGGCGCCGAAATAGGCGAGCTCCATCGCCTCGTTGTACGAGAGCGAGTCGATGACGGTGGCGTCCGGCACCCGACGCGGGTCCGCGGAGAGCACACCGTCCACGTCCGTCCAAATGTGAATCTCGCGGGCTTCCAGCAGAGCGCCAAATATCGAGCCGGAGAAATCGCTCCCGTTCCGCCCGAGGGTGGTCTGCACACCGCGCGGGTCCGATGCGATGAATCCGGTAATGACAAGAGTGCCTGCGAAGTCGGCGGCGACCTCGTCTTGCAATTTCGCGCGCGACTCGGCCCATTGGATCCCCGGTCCCAACGGACCCCACTCGACGACGACCACGCGCCGCGCGTCGATCCACTGCACCGGGCCGTGCCTGCGACCGCGCTGCTCCAGGTAACGGTGGAACAATTTGGTGGACCAGATCTCCCCGTAGCCCGCGATGAGATCGCTCACGTTGCGAGCGGCCGCCCGGGTGAGCTTGACGGTCTGGAGAATCCCTTCGAGATCGTGACAGTCGCGGTCGAAGCCGGCCAGAAACAGCCGCGCTGATTCCGCGCTCAGCAGCGCCTCTGCGATCGTGGCGTGCCGCGCCCGCAACGCAGCGAGCTCTCCCCGAAAGAAATCGTCCTGGCGCTCGGCCAGGTCCACGAGTCTCAGGAGCGCATCCGTGACGCCTCGGCAGGCGGACAGGACGATTCCGAGCCGCTCATCACGGAGGGATTCGAGAATCGTGGCAACGCGACGGAAGCAGTCGGCGTCGGCGACGCTCGACCCCCCGAACTTGTGCACGACCCAGGGATCGGATTTGACCATCGAAATTGCCATGGAATGAAGCCAAACGCCGCGCGACTCTACTGACGCGCTTGAGAGCACGCAATGACCCTGTTCTCGTGCAGCGCGCCCATGAGCGGCCCACGGGGCAACGGCGCTGCGGCTCAGCCGAGACGTTTGCGGAATCGCAGGGCCGCGAGCGAGACCGCCGCGATCAGAAACACCGAGAGCTTGATCACAGACGGCGCCAGGGAGCCCAGATCCGCCCCACGCAGCACGATGCCGCGCACGATGTCGTTGAAATGGGTCAGTGGCAGGATTTGCGCAAACCACTGCACTGCCGGGGGCATGCCGTCGAAGGGAAACAGGAACCCCGACAGCAGGATCGAAGGCAGCAGTGTGAGGAATCCGAGCTGCATCGCCTGAAACTGGGTCTGGACGAGCGTCGAGATCACCAGGCCCAGCGCGAGGGTGGCCGCGATGAACAGGCTCGCCCCGAGGTAGAGCTGGGTCACGCTCCCGTTGACCGGTACGTCGAACAGCAGGAGCCCGGTTGCCAGGATGATCGTCGTCTGCACGAGCCCCACGATGACGTACGGCAACAGCTTGCCGATCATCAGCTCGACAGAACGTACCGGCGTCGTGATTAGAAGCTCGAGGTTACCCCGCTCACGTTCACGGACGAGCGAGACTGCCGTGAAGATCACCATTGTCATGCTGAGGATTACACCGATCAGCGCGGGCACGATCTGGACCGGCGTGCGCCGCTCGGGGTTGTACTCCGTCAGGATCTCCAACGTGCGCGGCAGCGCGGGCCGGACGCCGGGCCGTAGTGCGGGCGGAAGATTCATTAGTGCTCGAAGAGGGTCGGCGACCCCGGGCGCAGAACCGTCCACCATGAGCTGCGCGATCGGGCGGTCTCCCTCGATGCGCCGGCGCTCGAAGTCGGGCGGTATGTAGAGACCGGCCGAGATACGTCCCGCGGCCAGTAGAGCCTGCAGCTCCGGCGCCCCCCGAACGCTGGCGACGAAGTGGACCACCTGCCCCGCTTCCAGATCGGACACCAGTGCGCGCGAACCGGAGGTGCCGGCGGCGTCGGCGACGGCAGCCCGCAAGTGCCGCACGTCCATGTTGATTCCATACCCGAAAATGAGAATCTGCATCAGCGGGATCCCGATGATCATGGCGCCGGTCAAACGGTCTCGCCGCAACTGACGGACCTCCTTGCCGGCGATGGCGCTCACGCGGGAAAAGAACGCGGCGATCGATTTCATCGAACGGCCCTTACTCGGGGCGAGCTTCAAGCGTGGCGGCCACGAAGACATCTTCGAGATTGGCGCGCACCTCGTTCACCTGCGCCGGGACCGAAGCCGTTCCCAGAGCCTGGGCTATGAGCGTCGCGGGGTCGCTGGCGCTCTTGTCCACCAGGGCGTGCAGTCGCAGACCCAGCTGAGCCTGGCTGCGCACCGACGGCAAGTCGCGCAGGACACGACGCGCGCCCTCGGTGTCCTGCGCCTGGACTTCGACCACGTGAAGCGGCAATTCGTCCATGAGTTTCTCCGGCGGTCCTTCCGCGACCAGCCTTCCCTGACTCAGGATGGCGAGCCGATGGCAGCGCTCGGCCTCATCCATGTAGTGAGTGGAGACCAGCACGGTCGTGCCCCGGGAAGCCAGCGAGAACAGACTCTCCCAAAAGTCACGGCGACTCTGGGGATCGACGGCGCTCGTGGGCTCATCGAGCAGCAGCAGTTCCGGCTCATGGAGGGTAGCCGCCGCCAACGCCAGGCGCTGGCGCTGGCCGCCACTCATCGCCCCCGCAAGACGCCCGGAAAGCGGCGCAAGATGAAACTCCTGCAGCGCGGCGTCGATCCGATCACGAGTTCGCGCGCGGCCCAAAGTATAGATGCGGGCGATGAATTGCAGGTTCTCGCTCACCGTGAGGTCATCCCAGAGGGAGAACTTCTGCGTCATGTAACCGAGCCTGCGCCGGAGTGCTTCCGAGTCCCGGGGCACATCCAGACCCAGGACGCGAATGCTTCCCGCGGTTGGGTTCAGAAGGCCGCAAAGCATACGGATCGTCGTGGACTTGCCCGAGCCGTTCGGTCCGAGGAATCCGTAGATGTGGGCTCGGGGAATCCGGAGGGTGACCCGATCCACCGCGGTGACATTGCCAAACCGCCGGGTCAGCTCGTGCGCCTCGATCGCAGGACTGAGCGCCGCCGGCGTGTCTGCGACCTCAGCCACGATCGGCTCCGAGAATCTCCACTTCCACCGGAACCCCGGCGGGAAGGTTCCGGACCCGGGCGTCCGCCACTTCCACTTCGGCGAGGAAAGCGAGACGACTGCGATCGCGTTGCGTCAATGCGAAGTACGGCGTGAACGCCGAGTCGCTTGCGACGTAGCGCACGAATCCGTCGAGTGGCTGGGCGCGCCCGTCGACGAAGATATGCGCGCGACTCCCGGCCTTGACGTGAATCCGTTGCGACTCCGGAACGTACACGCGCGCGAACGCGGGGGTGTCGGCCAACATCACGACCACCGGGTTCCCTTTCGCCGGCCGCTCTCCCATCCTGTACGGAAGCGCCTCGATCACCCCCGGTCGGGTCGCGCGAACGATGAGGCGTGCATCCGTCAGTTCCAACTCTCGCGCCGCCGACTCCGCCGCATCCACGGCCGCGCGCGCCTGATCGATCTCCTCGATACGATTGCCATGCAGCAGCGTGTTCAGCTGTTCCCGGGCTTCACGCAGACTCGCGTGCGAAGCGTCGTTCGCCGCGCGTGCCTGATCCAGCTGGCTCAGCGACACGAGTTGCTGTCGGACCAATTCGGCGACGCGCTTGAATTCCCGCTC
>FTEO01001133.1_pt1 | contig 43776 bp, 40 predicted proteins | sample 1640211 | NCBI WGS metagenome assembly FTEO01 (sample SAMEA3914816, study PRJEB12502) | metagenome | biome: forest; material: soil | place: USA | collected 2011-09-16 | depth 0.3 m | reverse complement strand
TGCAGGATTCGACGGAGCAGACAGCTTGCAGCACTCTTGCAATCGATGGCGCGTCGCGACCAATGAGCACCGCATGACGGACTTTGCCGCGCAACGCGTCCGCGAGCGGCGCGAAGTCCTGGTTCTTGCCGTCACCCCCGGCAATCATCACCAGAGGGCCCCTCATCCCGCCGACCGCTGCGAGCGTGGCGCCGACGTTGGTGCCCTTGGAATCATTGATGTAGGTGACGCCATCGACCTCCGCCACCCACTGGGAGCGATGTGCCAGGCCTGCGAATTCACGGAGCTCGGCGAGCATGACGGTCAAAGGCAGTTCCAGCGCCTCGCCGAGCGCCAGCGCCGCCAACGCGTTGGCCGCGTTGTGAAGACCTTTGATCTTCATCGCGGATACACTCAACACAGGCTCGCCTCTGCGTGTCAGCCATACCTCACCGGCATCGTTGATGGCCACGGCATAGTCCGCACCGATCGAGGCGCGCAAGGAGAAGCTCAGCGTATGTTGGCCGGGCCTCGGCATGGCCACTACGAGCGGATCGTCCAGGTTGATCACGGCCGTATCGCAGCGGGCAAAGATCCGAGCCTTTGCGTCTGCATACGCTTCGACGGAGGCATACCTGTCGAGGTGGTCGGGAGTCACGTTGAGCACGGTCGCCGCCCTGAGATCCAGCGACTGCGTCGTCTCAAGCTGAAAGCTGGAGAGCTCGAGCACATAAAGCTGCGTGATTTCCGCACAGCCGTGGGCGGCGGCCAGCAGATCCAGCGCGGGTTCACCCAGGTTGCCGCCCACGCGCACCTTGACTCCGGCTCGCTCAGCCATGCGGCCGACAAGCGTCGTGACTGTACTTTTTCCGTTCGTTCCGGTGATACCCACCACCGGTGCGTCGACGACGCGCGCGAACATCTCGATGTCGCCGACGATTTCAAGTCCGCGTGCCCGGGCTTCCGCGAAGAACGGGTCTGCCAGCGGTACGCCGGGCGATGCGACCACGCATACAGCGTCGTCGAGCAATTGTGTGTCCAGGGTCCCGAGGCGCACGGTGACGTCTGGATACAACTGACGCAATCGCTTCAGCTCGGGCGGCTGCGCGCGCGTATCGGTGACCGCGATCCGCCAGCCCAACGAATGCAGATGCCGCGCACAGGACAAACCCGTACGGCCCAGGCCCACGATCACGGCAGAAGAGGGTTTGACCGCGCTGCTCATCTCAATTTCAACGTCGCGAGCCCGAACAGGACCAGCAGCAGGGAAATGATCCAGAAGCGCACGATCACCTTCGGCTCGGCCCAGCCCTTGAGCTCGAAGTGATGGTGAATCGGGGCCATGCGAAACAGCCGCTTGCCCGTGAGCTTGTAGGAGGCTACCTGCAGGATGACGGAGGCGGTCTCCAGCACGAACACGCCGCCCATGACGAGGGTGACGACTTCCTGGCGCACGATCACCGCGAGCACGCCGATCGCGGCGCCGATCGCGAGTGCGCCGACGTCCCCCATGAAAACCTGCGCGGGATACGAGTTGAACCATAGGAAGCCCAAGCCCGCACCGGCGAGTGCCGCGCAGAAAATCAGGAGCTCGCCCGCTCCCCGGATTTCAGGAATCTGCAGATAGTTGGCAAACACGGCGTTGCCGCTCGCGTAGGCGAAGATCCCCAACGCGGCGGCGACCAGAGCCGCCGGCATGATCGCCAGGCCATCGAGCCCGTCCGTCAGGTTCACCGCGTTGCTCATCCCGACGATCATCAGGTAGCCCAGCGCGATGAAGCTGAAAGCCGACAGCGGCTCGGCGAATGACTTCAGAAACGGCAGGAACAGCGTCGTCTCCGCCGGTTCGGTCGCGGTGAAGTAGAGCGTCGCGGCGGTGGAGATTCCGGCGACCGACTGCCAGAAATACTTCCAGCGCGGCACGAGACCCTTCGAGTTTCGGACGACCAGCTTCAGATAGTCGTCGTAGAAACCGATGAAGCCGAATGCAAACGTGACGCCGAGCACCGTCCACACGAAACGATTCGACAGCTCGGCCCACAGGAGCGTGCTCACGAGGGTCGTCACGAGAATCAGCGCGCCGCCCATCGTCGGCGTGCCGGCCTTGGGCAAATGGGTCTTGGGCCCGTCGTCGCGTACGACCTGTCCGATCTGGTAACGCGACAGACTGAAGATCATCTTCGGTCCGACGATCAGCGAGATCGCCAGCGCCGACACCGTGGCCAGGATCGCGCGGAACGTGAGGTACGAGAAAACGTTGAAGCCGGAATACCAGACCGTAAGCCGCTGTGCGAGCCAGTAGAGCACTTAAGACCCGCCTGTAGTGTGGGTTGTGCCGACGAGGGCGTCCACGACGCGCTCGAGCCTGTTCACCCGCGAGCCCTTGATGAGCATGCGCACGTCGGCTGGCGCCGAACCGAGGGCCTGCGCGAGTGCCGCCGGGTCCGCAAACCACGTTGCGCCGGCTCCGAAGCTCTCGACCGCCAGCGCCGCAAGGGGACCCATCGCGTACAGTCGCTCGATTCCGCGCTCCCGTGCGAACACACCGATCTGCTCATGCGCGCTCTGGGCGTATTCACCGAGCTCGGCCATGTCGCCAAGCACGAGCCACCGGCGTCCCTCGAGATCCGCAAGGACTTCGATCCCGGCGCGCACGGAGCTCGGATTGGCGTTATAGGAATCGTCGATCAGCCACGCGCCGCTCGCGGCTTTCTTGAACTGCAGACGTCCCGGGACCCCTCGCACAGCCGCCAGTCCCGTGACGATGTGCTGGAGGGTGGCGCCGGCGGCACTTGCCGACGCAGCCGCCGCGAGTGCGTTCGAAACATTGTGGCGCCCGCCCATCTGCAATTCGACAGCGGCGCGACCCGCCGGCCCGGACAGCGTGAAACGGGTGACGAAGCCGTCCGCGCCGATAGCCGTGCGAATGTCCGACGCGCCAAAGTCAGCCGGCGCCCGGATGCCGAAAGTCACCACGCGTGCGGCAGTCATCTTCCGCCACAGCCCCGCGAATTCGTCGTCAGCATTGATCACCGCCGTCGCGTCTTTGGCCAGTCCTTCGACCATTTCACCTTCGGCTCGCGCAACGCCTGCCAGGCTTCCGAATCCTTCGAGGTGCTCGGCGCCCGCGTTCGTGATCAGGCCGACCGTCGGACGCGCGATGCGCACCAGAGCGGCAACCTCTCCAGCGCGGTTCGCACCCATCTCGATGACGGCAAATCGATCCGTCGGCTCGATCCGCAACAAGGTGAGCGGAACCCCGATATGGTTGTTCAGATTGCCGCGGGTCGCAAGGCAACTGCCCGCCTGTGAAAGGATCGTCGAGGTCATCTCTTTCGCCGTGGTCTTCCCGTTGCTGCCCGCAACGCCGACCAGGGGAATCGAGAACTGACTTCGCCAGGCGTGTCCGCCGCGCTCCAACGCCGCCTGTGTATCCTGAACCACGATCTGGGAGATACCGACGCTCTGCTCGGAATCGACGACGGCGCCCGCAGCACCCGCCGACTGCGCCGCGCTCACGAACTCATTGGCATTGAAGTGGGGACCGCGCAACGCGACGAACAACTCGCCGCGCTTGAGCGTGCGGGTATCGCTGCATACCCCGGAGAATCCCCGGTCCGAGCCGCGGAGCAGCCCGCCGCACGCCTGAGCGAACTCTGCAAGCGTGCGCTTCACGCCCCCCCTCCCCCGAGCGCGGCGCTCACGACGGCCTGATCGCTGAAGGCGCGGCGAACGGTTCCGTAGATCTGATAATCCTCATGTCCTTTTCCGGCCACCAGCACTACGTCAGCAGCGCCCGCTCGCCGCAGTGCCGTGCGAATCGCCAGTGCTCGGTCGTGTTCCACCAGCGGCGACGGCCCTCGGATTCCCTTCAGAATGTCCGCAACGATTTTCGGCGGATCCTCGGTTCGAGGATTGTCGTCGGTGACGATTGTCTCGTCCGCCAGCTCGGCGGCAATGCGGCCCATCATTGGACGTTTCCCGGCGTCCCGATCCCCTCCGCATCCGAACACCACGAGCACCCGGCCATGACAATGCGCGCGAGCGGCGCGGAGGGCCTTCGACAATCCATCCGGGGTGTGCGCGTAGTCGACAATGGCCAGCGGTTGCCCGTTTCTTCCGCCAAAGAGCTCCATGCGACCGCTCGGAGCCTTGCAGCTAGCCAACGCCGCACTGGCCTGCGCGAGCGGAACGTTCCAGACGAGCAGAACGGCCAGGACCGTCAGCACGTTATCCACGTTGAAATCACCAATGAGGGGCACGGCGAGCTCACCTGGTCCCCAGCTCGATTCGATGGCGATGCGCAGGCCGGCCGACTCGTGGATGATGCGACTGGCGCGAACGATCTCGGCGTCCCGCAAGGAGCTGACGGAAGCGGCGGGAGAATGAACGTTCCGTGTAGTGATGATAAGGCGCGCGGAAGAAAGTTGCGCGGCGAGGTGGAAACCGAACGGGTCGTCCACGTTGATGACGCGATGCGCCAGCGTGGGCCACGCGAGCAGTTGAGCCTTTGCCGCGCCGTAGGCTTCCATCGTTCGGTGGTAATCCAGATGGTCGCGGGTGAGATTTGTGAACGCCGCCGTCTCGAAGCGGACCGCGGCGACGCGGTGCTGATCGATCGCATGCGATGACACTTCCATACTCACGCATTCGGCACCGAGCTTCCTCAGAGCGGCGAGCTGTCGATGAACGGTCACGGCGTCCGGCGTGGTGTGCTGGGTTGCGATGAGCGTGGGAGGAATTCCGAACCCCAGCGTTCCCATGTAGGCCGCCGGGCGGTGGCAGGCCTGAAGGGCTTGGGCCAGAAGCCACGCGCACGTGGTCTTGCCGTTCGTTCCGGTAATGCCGGCGACCGTCAGCGCCTGCGCCGGAGCACCGAAGAAACGATCGGCGATGACTCCGACGTGACGACTCAACTGTGGAACCGCGGCGATAAAGATGTCCGAGCCGAATTCGGGCGCCGGACTGGGGCCTTCGCCACCCGATTCGTAGAGTACGGCCCGGGCCCCGCGGGCAACCGCCTGTGGGGCAAACTGCAGCCCATGATGTGTTCGTCCCCGGCACGCCAGAAACAACGCGCCGGGAGAAACTGACCCGCTATCGAGGGTCAGGTCGCTTACCGTGACATCCGCAGGCACAGTGACGAGGCCTGCCGTCAGCTCGCTCAATGAGCGTACGCCGATCTCTTTGGTCCGCTGGGCCATCACGGCAGCGCGGCGGTGCGCACGGGCACAGTGTTGGGTGTGGAAGGCAATTCCTCGGGGCCGTTCACCGGCTGGTCGGGCGCCTCCGCCAGCAAACGCAGCGCCCCGCCGACGACCGCCGAAAACACCGGTGCAGAAACCTCTCCGCCTCGATGCAGACCGGCGCTCGGCTCGTCGATGACGACGACAGCCGCCAGACGGGGTGCCGTGGCCGGCGCCACGCCGCCGAATATGGCCATGAAACGATCGGTGTTATAGCCACCGGCGGTCGCCTTCCAGGCGGTCCCGGTCTTGCCGGAGACACGATAGCCTGGAATGGCAGCTCGCTTGCCCGTGGCGCCTTCCTGCACGACGACCGACTCCAGCATGCCTACCAAAGTGCGGCAGACGCGTTCGTCGAGCACCCGTTGCCCTACCGGAGGTGAATCGACCCTGAGGAAGGTAATGGGTCGGCTCAATCCGAATGAGCCGACTGTGGCGTAGGCGTGCGCCAGCTGCAGGGGCGTGACCGAAATATTGTAGCCATGAGACATCGTGGCGATCGTCACCGGACGCCACGTCGAGTAGCTCGTGAACAATCCCGCCGACTCGCCGGGGTACCCACTCATCGTGACCTGGCCGAACCCAAGACGAGTGAGCGTAGTCCAGATCTGCTCGGGCGCCAGGCTCAAAGCCAGGTGCGCCATCCCCACGTTCGAGCTCTTGGCGAGGATGGTGGCGATGTTGACCGCCCCGAGGTTCCTTTCGTCCTCCTCCAGCTTCGCACCCACCTTGAAGAAGCCCGGCGAGGTGTCGATGATGCTGTGCTCGTCGTATTTGCCGGAAGCGATGCCCGAGGCGACGAAGAACGGCTTGATGGACGAGCCGGGCTCGAAGATGTCCGTCGCCGCCCGGTTGCGATAGGTATTGGCGACGAACTGATCCCGGTCGTTCGGGTTGAAGGCCGGCTGGTTCACCATCGCCAGCACTTCGCCGGTCGCGACGTCGAGGACGACGATCGATCCCGCCTTAGCGCGCTGGTCGCGGATGGCGGCTTTCAGCTCACGGTAGGCGAGGTACTGGATTCTCAGGTCGATCGACAGAACGAGATCTCGACCGGGCCGTGCCGCGCGGATGCTTTCGACATCCTGGACACTCTGGCCATAGCGATCCTGAATGATCCGCTTCGCCCCGTTCTCGCCGGCGAGCCAGTGATCGAAGGAGAGCTCGAGGCCCTCCTGCCCCGCGTCATCGATATTCGTGAAACCGAGGATGTGCCCCGCAACTTCGCCAGCGGGGTAATAACGGCGATATTCGCGCGAGATGTTGACACCCGCAATGCCGAGCGCCTTGACCCGCAGCGCCTCGTCAGGTTGTCTGCCGCGCGCTACATACAGGTAGTCACGGTCAAGGTTGCTCGTGATTCGACGAGTGAGTTCCTGGCGGTCCATCTTCAAAGTGCTGGCCAGACGCGGAATCTGATCCGAGTCGAGCGCGAGCTCCTTGGGATTCACGGTCACCGCATCTACCGGAGTGCTCACCGCGAGCGGCTCCCCGTATCGATCCGTGATCGTGCCGCGGTGGGCGGCTATCAGCACGGCGCGCGAGTACCGCAGATCCCCCTCCTTGGCCAGAAAGGAATGGTCGACGAGCTGCAGGTTCACCGCGCGCCACACGAGGCCCGCCGCGCCGCAAACGAGCAGCCCGACCAGCAGGTACGACCTCCACCGGAACGAGGCAGAGATATCTCGGGTGTTACGTGCCTTCATGGAGCGATGATCTCGATCTCCTTGGGCGGCGGCATCGTCATGTGGAGCTTCGTGCTCGCAACGCGCTCGACAAAGGCGTGCGTCGACCACGCGCTTTGCTCAAGCTGCAACTGTCCCCATTCGATCTCTAGATTGTCCCGGCGCCCGTTGAGTTTCTCGAGCTCGACAAACAGCTCGCGCGTCCGATGCTTGCAGTAGATCGCACCCGCTGCCGAACCCAGGGCAGCGATCCACAGCACGGTCACCGCCACTACGAGAAACTTCGTGTTGAGAAGCCTAGTCATGCGTCGCCTCAAGCTCGAACCGCGACCGCGCCGCGCAGCTCATGCGACTTTCTCCGCGACCCGAAGCATTGCGCTGCGGGCGCGCGGGTTGCGCTGTACCTCGGCGTCGCTCGCCCGGCTCTTGCGTCCAACGAGCTGCATCCGCGGTCGGGCCCCGGGCGGCAGAGTGGGAAGATCGAGGAACGCCGGGTCGATCTGCGACTCACGCCGCATGAAGTTCTTGACCGCGCGGTCCTCGAGCGAGTGGAAACTGATGACGGCCAGGCGACCGCCGGGACAGAGCGCGTCGGCGGCTGCGGAAAGCCCTTTCTCGAGCTGCCCGAGCTCATCGTTGATGAACATTCGCAGCGCCTGAAACGTGCGCGTGGCCGGATGCTTTCCCGGCTCGCGAGTACGCACCGCACGTGACACGAGTGCGGCGAGCTCATTCGTACGTGTAAGCGGGTGCTCGTCGCGCGCGGTAACGATGAACTGTGCGACGCGCCGGGCGAATCGCTCCTCTCCAAGCGTGGCGATCACTTCGCGAATCTCGTCGAAGCTCGCCCGAGCGAGCCAGGCCGAGACGGGCTCGCCGCGTGTCGTGTCCATGCGCATGTCGAGCGGACCGTCCGAGCGGAAACTGAAACCGCGGGCCGGGTCGTCGAGCTGCGGTGATGAGACGCCGAGGTCGAAGAGCACCCCCCTGCAAGGGAGGCCGTGCGCGTGTGCCGGCACGAGCGTGGCGAGATCGGCAAACGACGCATGGACGAGCGCAAGCCGCATTTCGTCGGCAAAGCGCTCGTGGCCGGCCGCGATGGCCTCAGGGTCCCGATCGATCGCGAGCACGCGGCCTTCTCGACCCAAGGCCTGGAGAATGAGTGCCGTATGACCGCCACGCCCGAACGTCGCATCGACATAATAACCGCCCGCCTCGAGGGCCAAAGCCGCGAGCGCCTCTCCGACAAGCACCGGTGTGTGCTCATCCACCATAGAAGCGGAGAGAGACCGCCCCCCGAACTGCTCTGCTGTTGTCATGCACCGCGCACTTTTCATGCGCTTGGCGCACCTTCTTTGGGATCTCCGCGACCTCTTTTGGAAGCCGCGAACCCCCGCCCTACTCGTCGCGCGCTGCACACGCCGACGAAGAAAACCAAGGCCCTCCGCATGTCCCGCCGTCGATGTCGAGCCCCGAGCTTCCGCGCACCGCCGTGCGCTAGAGCGTCAGGGAATCCAGCTCCGACGGAAGGTCCGTCGTCGCCTCCTCGCTCTTCAGCCATTGATCGCGCCGTTCCGTCCAGCGCGCTTCATCCCACAGCTCGATCCGATTACCCTGACCGACCAGCATTCCGTGCCGCTCCAGCTTCGCGACCTCGCGCAGCTCCGGCGGCAAGAGAAACCGAAAATGCCCGTCGAGCTCGAGCTCGGTCGCGTACCCGACCATGAGCCGCTGAAGCCGCCGCGCCTGGGGGTGCAGGGTGGGCAAGCTCATGAGCTTGCGTTCGACCTGCTCCCACTCCGGCTGGGGATAGATGAGGAGGCATTGATCGCGGTCGACCGTCACCACGAGCTTGCCTTGGGCGTCGGCGACGATCTGCGCCCGGTACCGGGCCGGCATCACCATCCGGCCCTTTTCGTCCAGGGTTACTTTTGCTGCACCGCGAAACATACCCTGGAGCGAAGGACTCGCCCATTCCCACCCACTTTGACCCACCGGCCGCCACTATAGAAATCGCGGCCCGACTATGTCAATTGGGAAAGTGAGAAATTCGTCGCAATCACAACGACTTATGTTGGATGGGAAACGCTCCCGAACAGTATTCGCAGCGCCCGGCCCGGCATTCGTCATAGCAATCAGCGGCTTGCCCGGCGAACCTTATACAGTGGTTCACCTTAGGCTCCGCTGTAGGGGAAATGTAGGGCGGAAGGCGTCAAAAAGCGGGGATCCGGCGCTTCCCTTGCAGCATAAACGTACGGGGTTCGCAGTTTCCTGCGAACCCCGTAAGCCCCGCGCGTTAGCGCGTGGGAAGTCGGCCTGTAAGCCGGGTTCTGTCGAGGGCAATCATTCCTCTGGGATCCACGTCGCCATGGACCTCTAGCAGCCTACCCGGAAGCGCACGCGGATCGGCGCTGCTTCTCCCGTTGCCGGTGACGGCTTCAGGAGACGCTGCTTCCCTATTTGGCCTTGCTCCAGGTGGGGTTTACCATGCCGACCCTGTTACCAGGGTCGCGGTGCGCTCTTACCGCACCGTTTCACCCTTGCCGTCCCTTGCGACACAAGCCGCAAAGTCTTAGGCGGTCTGCTTTCTGTTGCACTTTCCGTGGGCTCGCGCCCCCCAGGCGTTACCTGGCACCTGATCCGCCGGAGCCCGGACTTTCCTCCATCCCCGCCTGCCCTTCGGCACGCAAGAACAGCGACTGCCCGGCCGGCTCCCCGCGCTCACGATAAGGGCACGCAAAGAGATGTCAATCGGGTTCTGCAGAATCCGCATCAGTGCTCGCTTCCGGGTCTACTCGGGATTCCCCCGAACGCGTGACAAGCGCATAAGCCTGACTGCGCTTCGCCCCAGTCAACTGAGCAGCGATCGCCGCGGCCCTTCCGGGTGGCAGTTCCTTCGCGAGCAGATCGACGGCGTGACGCAACAGCTGCATGTCAACAGGTGTAGTCGCTTCCGGCGCGCCCTCCACCACAACCGTGATCTCTCCGCGTTGGAAGTTAGGTTCAGCGCGCGCGCGCGCCGCCAGTTCCTCCAGTGTGCCGCGATAAACAGTCTCGTAAGACTTCGTCATCTCGCGCGCGACCACCGCCTGCCGGGATCCGCCGAATTCCGCCACCAGATCCACCAGCATTTCCGCGATACGGTGCGGCGCCTCGAAAAACACGAGCGTGCGCACTTCATTCGCCAGCCGCGCGAGCTGCGCGCGTCGCTCCTTCTCCCGCGCCGGCATGAAACCCTCGAAGCAGAATCGGCTGGTTGGCAATCCCGCAACCGCAAGCGCCGCAGTGATCGCCGACGGTCCGGGAACTGCGAGCACTTCATACCCGCCGCGCGCGGCATCACGCACCAGCTCGAACCCTGGATCGGACAGCAACGGTGTACCGGCGTCGCTCACAAGCACGATGGTTTCGCCTGCTTCGAGCCGCGCCAGCAGCTCCGGTATGCGCTGAGCCTCGTTGTACGCATGCAGCGACAGGAGTGGCTTGGAAACGCCGATCGCCTGCAGCAGGGCAAGCGTGTGACGCGTATCCTCCGCCGCAATGAGGTCGGCGTTCTCGAGCGCCTGCCGCGCACGTGCGCTCAGATCGTCGAGATTTCCGATCGGGGTGGCCACGACTTGCAGCCGGCCTCGCGACTTGCCCACTATAATCCTGTCCTGGCGCCGCGGTATGCAGCGGCTGCCTGAGCATCCTGCCCGTCAAATCGAGGCCCTTCAACCAGCCGGCTGGCCTTAGATTCGGGCCTTAGACAGGGGCCTTAAGACAGGGCGTTTGCGGTGGCGCATCGATTCGTGAGCCAGGCGACCTGCGGCCAAGGTGAAACATGACGTTTGAGGGAGCGGATTGATGGGTGCGCAAAGGGATCGAGGCAGCTCAGCCGCGCGATGGATCATTCGCTGTGCCGGTCTGTGCGCAACGGTTCTGGCCCTATCCGGATGTCCGGGTCTTGGTACGCGCAGTGAGCTGCCACCGTCGGTGGAGCGCGCCCAAGACCTCGAGCAGCAAGGGGACACAGCCGGTGCTGCGCGCGTCTACGAGCAGTTGGCAGAACAGAACGCCGGGGCTGATCGAAGTGCCTACGCTCTACGGGCAGCGCATGCGTGGCTGGCGGCGCGCCGGCCGGACGAAGCGGCGCGTGCCTTAGGCATGGCTCAGCCACCGCTGACGCCCCAACAAGTCTTCGACCGCCAGATGTTGGATGTGGAGATCCTCCTCGGACGCGGACAAGGCGCCTTGGCGGTGCAGAGACTCAACTCGATCCCCGAACCGCGCACCGCGCCCGAAGCCTCCCGCTACCAGGCCTTGAAGCAGCAGGCGACGTTGGCCGCCGCGGGCCGGCAACCGAACGGCCCGCTTCAGACCTCGCCCACAGCCTCGGCCCACGTGGCCCTTTTGCTGCCGATTACCGGGAGAACCGCGGCGGCGGCGCTGAGCGTTCGCGATGGTTTCATGACGGCGTTCTACCAGTCGCCGGCCGCGCAACGACCCGAGATCCGCGTCTACGACACAGGCGAAGCCAGCATCGCCGAGGCGGTTACGCGCGCCACACAGGAAGGCGCCGAGTTCATAGTCGGTCCGCTGACGCGCGAGGAAATCGTTGCGGCGTCCGAGCTGGCGGTGAGACATCCACCGGTGCTCGCGTTGAATTTTCTCCCTGTCGAGAAGCCCGCACCGGCGGCGTTCTACCAATTCGCGTTGTCGCCGGAGGACGAGGCGCGCCAGGCGGCGCGCAGGATCATCGCCGACGGACACAGGGTCGGAATTGCCTTCGTCCCGACAGGTGACTGGGGCACCCGCGTGCTGACGGCCTTCACGCAGGAGCTGCAAGCCGGAGGCGGCACGCTGTTGACGAATGCGGCGATTGATTCCGGCCTCACCGACTTCGCCGAGCCGATCACCCAGTCATTGCGCATCAGCGACAGTGAATCGCGCCACAAGCGACTCGAGTCCGTGCTGGGAACGAAGCTGCAGTTCGAGCCCCGCCGCCGGGCCGACATCCAGTTCATCTTTGCGCCCGCACCGGCCAACATGGAACGCCTCCTGCGGCCGCAGTTGCGATTCCATTTCGCCGGCGACATCCCGACCTACGCGACCTCCGATGCGTTTGAGCCGGATCCCCGCTCGAACCAGGATCTCGAAGCGCTCATGTTTCCCGACATGCCGTGGATGCTCGGTGGGGATCTGGCGGACGCGGTGCGCGAAGCCGCGCGCAACGCCTGGCCCAACGGCGCAGCCCGCCGCGGCCGCTTGTTCGCGTTCGGCTTCGACGCGTACCGCCTCGCAATGGCGCTGCGCGAGCATCCGGATGCGACGAATGTGAACCTCGAGGGACTGACCGGACGCCTGAGCCTGGACAGGGATCGGCATGTGCGTCGCGAGCTGGGTTGGGCGCAGTTGAAGAACGGCGAGCTGCGACTCCTGCCGCCATCGGCGACTCAATAGGTCAGGGAAGCCGTACGGGGCCCAAGGATGGCGGGGAATATCAGCGGGGCACAGCTACGCGCGCGGGTCGCGCGCGGACGCATCGCTGTCGAGTTGGGACGCGCGGCCGAAGACATCGCGGCGCGCTTCCTGATCTCGCAGGGACTCGAGGTCGTCTTGCGAAACTTTCGCCGCCGGCTGGGCGAGATCGACCTGGTTGCCCGAGACAAGGACGTGCTCGTCGTGGCGGAAGTGCGTACTCGATCGAGCAACCGATATGGAGGCGCCGCGGCCAGCATCGACGCGCGCAAGCAACGACGGATCATCCTCGCGACGCTGTTGATGCTGCGGCGATACAAACAATACGCGCGGATGCGAGTGCGCTTCGACGTCCTCGTTGTGTCGGACGTGCTGTCGGAGAAGCCGCAAGTCCAATGGATCAGGCAGGCCTTCCTGGCTATTTGACGACCTTCAACTGCGGACGACGTGCACCGCCGCCTTCGCGTGCACCGCCGCCGTCTTCCGCAGGTTTCGGACTGCTGGGCGGTTCCGGCCCCAGATCCTGCTCCGAGAACACCATGCCTTCACCCGTTTCGCGCGCGTAGATCCCCAACACGGCGCTGATCGGAACTCGCACGTGATGCACGACACCTGCGAAGCGCGCGTCGAACTCTATATCCTCGTTACCGAGGCGAAGTCTTTGGGTGGCGCTCCCGCTCAGATTCAGAACGATCTTGCCATCCTTGACGTACGCTTGCGGAACTTCCGAGCCCGCCCGTGCGGCATCGACGATGACGTGCGGTGTATGACCGCATTCGGTCATCCACTCGTGCATGGCCCGTAAGAGATACGGACGCTTGGTCGGAAGATGGATCGATGAGTTGGACATGAGTCGCGCGCGAGTAGACGTTAGAGGAGTCGCATTTCCTGTTCGGTATCGGAAAGGCTCTCGCGAAAGGCGGGACGCGAGAAAATCAGTCCCGCATATTTGATGATCGGTTGCGCCGGCGGCGGCAGATCGATCTCATAGTGAGGCAGGCGCCACAGCACCGGCGCAATCGTCGCATCGACCAGCGAGAACTCATCGGACAGGAAATAGGGCTTCACCTTGAAGAGCTCCGTACTCTGCAGGATGGTGTCGCGCAGGATCTTCTTCAACCGCACCGTCTGCTTCTTGTCCGGCTCCTGCTCGATCTGCTGCACCAGGGCGTACCAGTCGCGCTCGATGCGGTACAGAGCCAGGCGGAACTGCGCCCGCGTCACCGGATCCACCGGCATCAGCGGCGGGTGGGGAAAGCGCTCATCGAGGTATTCGATGATCACCCGTGAGTCGTACAGGACCAGGTCGCGGTCCACGAGCGTCGGTACGCTGTGATACGGATTCAGATCGAGAAGGTCTTCCGGAAATTTACCCGGCTCAACGCTCACGATGTCGATGCTGATCCCTTTTTCAGCAAGGACGATCCGCGTGCGATGACTCCACGGGTCATTGGGCGCGGAAAACAAGGTCATGATGGATCGTCTGCTCGACAAATTCCGCTCCCGCGATCCGGTTGTTCCCGCTACTGCACGTCCTTCCAGTATTCCCGCTTCATCAGCCACGCAAGCCAGGTGAATACGAGCAGGAACAGCACCACCCACAGCCCGATCGAGTGACGCTGTGTCTGGGTCGGATCCCCGACGTAGTCCAGGAAGTTCACGGTATCACGTACGAAAGCATCGTACTCCGCGGCGCTCATCCGGCCGGGGGCTATCTGCTCGAAGTGGTCGAATTTCTGCTCCGACGCCGCTCTGCCGTCGGCGGTGCGGGTGTCCACGTTCTTGTAGACGGCCTTCTTCAGGCCTTCCAGCTCCGACAGAACGTGCGGCATCGAGGCATTCGGCAGACGCAGGTTGTTCGCACCGGTCTGGCGCGTCGGGTCGACGTAGAAGGTCTTGAGGAACTGGTAGAGGTAATTGACCCCCCGCTCCCGCGCCATCAGTGACAGATCCGGCGGCGCCTTGCCGAACCAAGCCTCGGCGTCCGCCGCCGGCAGGCTGCTGAGGATGTAATTGACCGCCTGGTCGCCGGGCGGAACGAGGTCCTGCTGGAGCTCGCCGGGGGGAATCTTGAGGTCCTCGCCGACCCGCGACCAACGCGCGTACTTCAACGAATGGCAGCCGAGGCAATAGCTCGTGAAATTCCGGGCCCCTCTCTGCAGCGATGCGTAGTTGACGACGCTGGTGTCGGCCGTCCAGGTCTCCCAGTCCGAGGATCCCGCAGCCTTCTCGTCGCCGCCCGCAGCCTCCGCCGCACAGGCGCCACTCGATGCGAGCAGCGCCGCAAGAACGAGAATGGAGCTCATCCCACGCATGGCTTTACCGGCGCGACCGACCTCAATGCGCATGATAGACAACCCTCTCGGGCACCGGCTTCACAGGATCCCAGCGCGACCAGAAGTACATCGTGCCCCAGAACAGGAAGTAGAGGATCGTGAACGTCCGGCCCAGGACGACGTAGATGCCCTCAGGAGGCCGCATTCCCATGAAACCGAGTCCGACGAAGGAAACGACGAAGACCGCGAGCGCGGTCCGGGACATCCAGCCGCGGTACCGCATCGACTTCACGGGCGACCGGTCCAGCCACGGCAGGAAGAAGAAGGCAACGATGGCCAGGAGCATGGCCAGTGCGCCCAGACGTTGGTCCGGGATGGCGCGCAGAATCGCGTAGAAGGGCGTGAAGTACCATACGGGTGTGATGTCGGGAGGCGTCGACACCGGATTCGCCGGCTCGAAGTTGGCCGACTCCAGGAAGATGCCGCCCAGGGTCGGCGCGAAGAACACGATGACGGCGAAGACCACCAGGAATGCCGCAATGCCAACCGTGTCTTTGACCGTGTAGTAGGGATGGAACGGAATCCCATCTACAGGCTTGCCGTCCGGACCGACCTTCTCCTTGATCTCAATGCCGTCCGGATTGTTGGAGCCCGTGCGTCGCAAGGCCACCAGGTGCAGGCCGACCAGCGCCAGCAGGACCAGCGGCACGGCCACTACGTGCAGCGCAAAGAAGCGATTCAGCGTCGCATCGGCGATGGCGTAGTCCCCTCGGATCCATTCCACGAGTCCCGGACCTATCACCGGAATGGTCCCGAAGAGGTTCACGATGACCTGCGCGCCCCAGAACGACATATTGCCCCACGGCAGCACGTAGCCCATGAACGCCTCGGCCATCAGTGCCAGGTACACGAGCATGCCGACGATCCACAGCAGCTCGCGCGGTGACTTGTACGAGCCGTACAGGAATGCGCGGAACATGTGCAGGTAGACGACGACGAAGAATGCCGAGGCGCCGGTCGAGTGCAGCAGGCGGATCAACCATCCGTAGTCCACTTCCCGCATGATGTATTCGACCGAATCGAAGGACGTGGCCTCGCCCGGCTTGTAGAACATCGTGAGGAAGATGCCGGTGAGGAGCTGCATCACCAGCACGAACAGCGCGATGAAACCGAAGAAGTACCAGAAGTTGAAGTTCTTCGGAGCGTAGTAGCCGGTCAGCTGGTTCTCGACGAACTCATCGACCGGCAGGCGCTTGTTGAGCCAGCCCATGAAGCCCTTCCGCGGGGCCGGTGCCGGCCCCGAAGGTGCGCCGGGTGGAGAATTGACGGCCATCAGGCAGCTCCCTTCTCATCGACGCCCACGACGAGCCTGTGGTCGCTCGGAAAACTGTACGGGGGTATCCGCAGGTTGACGGAAGCCGGCGAGCCGTTGAATACGCGGCCGGCGAGATCGAAGCGCGAGCCGTGGCAGGGACACAGGTAACCGCCGGGCCACATCGCCCCCATCTCAGGGGTGTCCTTCTCGAAGCGCTGCTTGGGCAGGCAACCCAGGTGCGTGCAGATTCCAATGAGGACGAGCACGTCAGGCTTGCGCGCCCGCAGCGGGTTTTTGGCGTACGGCGGCTGTTCGGAATTCTCCGACTGGGGATCCTTGAGCTCACCGTCGTGACCCTGCAGGCTCGCCACCATTTCCGGCGTACGCTTCACGACGTAGATGGGTTGTTTGCGCCACAGGATGATGGCCATCTGGCCCGCATCGAGCTTCGAGAGGTCGAAGTCGATGGGGACACCCAGCGCCCGCGCGCGCTCCGAAGGCTTCCAGGAAGCGACGAACGGCACGGCGGCGATCACCGCGCCGACCGCACCGACACCGATCGTTGCCGTGGTTAGAAACTTGCGCCGACTCAGGTCGACATCTTCATTGGCGACGACAACGTTTTCGGCCATCTAGGGGCTCTCCCGCAAACAATTCACAATCCACACACTTGTCGTCCGCGCATCGCTCGCCGCGCGCGTACGGCACGTGCGCACGGGTGCTGTTTCCGGCTTTCGGGGGGCGGCGCATTATACACAAACGGGGGGCCCGTCCGTGGGCCACCTCCTTGACCACACACAACGTCCGGCCTCGCCTGCGGCAGGCCGATTTCAATTCGGGGTGACAGATGATCGAACGCTTGAGCCGCGGGCTCGTTTTCATTGCCGGTTCCATGGTCGGGGGGCTCGCTCTGGCTTTCGTGATCGTGGCACTGCGCCCGGATCTGATCCGGCGCGGAGCCGCGATCGCCCCACTCATCTCCGCGCGGCCCTCTGCGGAGGCTCCTGCGCCGGTCCGGGTCACGTACTCAGCGGCCGTGCAGCGCGCCGCCCCGTCGGTCGTGAACGTCTATACGGCGCGCCTGGTAACCGAACGCGTAACACCCCAGACGCTTGGCGAGCTTTTCGGGGACTTCCTGCCGCAATACCGGCAACGGATCGAACGCAGTCTCGGTTCCGGGGTGATCGTCGATGAGGCGGGCCACATAGTGACCAACCACCACGTCATCGCGAACGCGGATTCCGTTCGGGTTCAACTGGCCGATGGCCGTGTGGCGGATGCGCATGTGGTCGGGCGCGACCCCGACACCGACCTCGCGGTACTCAAGATCGATCTGACACAGCTGCCGGTCGCCGTTTTCGGGCGCTCGGATCGGCTGAAGGTCGGCGACGTCGTGCTGGCAATAGGCAATCCGATCGGATTGTCCCAAACCGTGACGCACGGCATCGTCAGCGCCACGAGCCGCCAGCAGCTGGGAGTGGCGACACTCGAGGACTTCATCCAGACGGACGCCGCCATCAACTTCGGCAACTCCGGGGGGGCGCTGGTCGATTCGAGCGGGGCGCTCATCGGTATCAATACCGCGATCGTCGCCAAGAACCTCGGGGTGGAGGGTATCGGCTTCGCGATCCCGGTGAACATGGTCCGCGGCGTGTTGACGGATATCATCTCGCACGGGCGTGTGATCCGCGGCTGGATCGGCATTGTGCCGGAGGACGTCTCGGACGAGCAGGCGGCGCAGCTGGGACTGGCTCGGGGAGGAGTCCTCCTGGCGAATCTCTACGTGGGCAGTCCCGGCGAACAGGCGGGCCTGCGACCGGGCGATCTGATCGTCGAAGTCGACGGATCGGCGGTCCGCAGCGCCCAGGACACGCTTGCGCGGGTTGCCATCCACAAACCGGGTTCGACACTTGCGATCAAGGTCCTGCGCGCCGGCAAGACGCTCGAGGTCAAGGCAACCGTGAGCGAGCAGGCGCACACTCCGTAGAACGGAACTGAGAATCGAGGCGCACCATGCCCACCCTTCCCGGCATCGATGTCCGTCGCTTCGCGTCGCGCGCCGAGCTCGACTCGGCACTTATCGAGCGTCTCGACCGAGCGATCACCGCCACTGCCCAGGGCGGGACGGCACTCATGCTCTCAGGGGGTAGTACGCCGATGCCGGCGTACCGCGAACTCGCCACCCGCGCGCCGCAGCCTGCGGCGAACCTGAGCGTCCTGTTCTCAGACGACCGCTATGTCCCTTCGACCGCGGAGGCGAGCAACTATCACCAGGCTCTGCCGCTCATCTCCGCACTGGCTCTGCGCGATGAGAGCGTGTTGCGGGTACGCACGGAGCTGCCGCTCGAGGATGCAGCCAAGGACTACGAGAAGCGCATCGATGCGCTGCTGCTGGCCGGAGCCACTTTTCGCTTGGGTCTGCTCGGTCTCGGCGCGGACGGACATACGGCTTCACTTTTCAACACCGGAGATCTCGCTCGCGCGAAGGGTCACCGTGCAATCCCTGTGAACCGTCCTGACGGCATGCAAGCCGTAAGCGTCACACCGGAAGTCCTCGCTCACTTCTCCGAGCTGGTTTTCATCGTCACCGGCGTCGACAAACGCGATGCCGTGCAGGCGCTTGTTAACCGCGACCCTGCTCTTGTGGCCTTCGGAGCCATCGAAAGCCGGTCCAGAACCGAAGTCTGGCTCGCTGATGTCTGATGGCGAACCCGACATCGGAATTCACGAGTCGGATCCGACTGTCCAAGCTTTCTGGCGCGAGCTACGGGGCGTAGTCGCTGAGCTGCCCCGGCAGGCACGAGCGGGTCCATTGTCTGGCATCGGCGCCAGGGTTGTGCCAGCTGCAGGGTCCCGCCGTAATGATGCCCTCGGCTTCCGCCGGTCCCCACGTCCCGGGGGTGTACTCATACACGGGAGTCTCGGTTCCCAGCGCAGGATCGACGATGGCCCAGGCGGCCTCCACCTCGTCCTGCCGGGCGAAGTGGGCCGTGTCGCCGATCATCGCACTGCTGATAAGTCGCTCGTACGCGTCCATCTCGTCACCCTGCTCCTGCGCGACGAACAGCTCCACATCGCGACCATGCATCGTGGGCCCCGCCTTCTTGGCGTGCGCACCCAGAGCAATGGCCACATCGGGACCGACCCGGAATCGAAAATAGTTCGGCTGCGCCGGCCCGAGATCTCCGAACACCCTCGCCGGCGGAGCGCGTAGATCCACGACAACCTCCGTTGCCGTGACGGGCAAGCACTTCCCGGCCCGCAGGTAGAACGGCACACCGCTCCAGCGCCACGAGTCGATGTCGAGCCGCAGGGCCGCGAACGTCTCCACCTTCGAGTCGGGAGCCACGCCCGGCTCCTGGCGATAGCCGCGAAACTGAGCACGCACCAGGTGCTTCCGCGAGAGCGGTCGGGCCGACTTGAAGACTTTGACCTTCTCATCGCGCAGCGACTCTGCGTCGGTGTTGACTGGCGGCTCCATCGCGAGAAAGGCCACTATCTGCAGGAGGTGATTCTGCATGACGTCGCGAATCGCGCCCGCCTCCTCGTAGAACTTGCCGCGCCCGGCGACACCGATCTTCTCGGCCATCGTCACCTGCACGCTGGCGACGAAGTTGCGGTTCCAGATCGGCTCCAGAAACGCATTGGCAAACCGGAAGTACAGCAGATTCTGCACGGCTTCCTTGCCGAGGTAATGATCGATGCGAAAGATGCTGGTCTCCGGAAATTCCTTGAGCAGCGTCCGGTTCAACGCCTGCGCGGAAGCCAGATCGCGCCCGAACGGCTTCTCGACGACGACCCGAGCAGCGCCGGCCGAGCATTTCATCTCGCCAAGGTGGCCGATGACCACCGGAAACACGCTCGGCGGAATCGCCAGGTAGAACAGCGGGCGATGAGCGTTATCGAGCGCTTTCTTCAGAGCGTCGAAAGTCGAGCTCTTGTTGTAGTCGCCATCGACATAGCGAAGCAGCACCGTCAGCTTCTGGACGACCGCCTCATCGCGGCTCTTGACGTTGTCGTCAATGCTCTTGCGAACATGCGCGATGAACTGCTCGTTGGTCCAGCCGGCGCGGGCGACGCCGATCACGGGAACCGTCAACAGGCCACGGCGCACCAGGTTGTACACGGAGGGGTAGATTTTCTTGTAGCACAGATCGCCGCTTGCGCCGAAGATGACGACTGCGTCGGAGTCACGGCGTTCCATCAGGAAGACCTTCCCGCCTTCTCGAGGTGTCCACCGAACCCGAGGCGCATCGAAGACAGGAGCTTGTCAGCGAACTCCGCGCGTCCCCGCGATTCGAACCGCGCATACAGCGCGGCGCTCAACACATTCACCGGCACACCGACGTCGATCGCTGCCTGCACCGTCCAGCGCCCTTCGCCCGAGTCCGAGACCCGTCCACCGAAGCTCGTGAGCTTCGGGTCCGACGCGAGAGCCCCGGCCGTGAGGTCCAGCAATCGGGATGAAATGATGCTGCCATGCCGCCACACCTCGGCCACCGCCGCGATGTCCAGTTCGTACTGGTAGTAACGGGGATCCGACAGGGGCGCCGTTTCCGCATCCGCCTCGCGGCTCTCGAGTCCGGCGTTCGCGTGCGCTAGCAGATTGAGGCCTTCCGCGTACGCGGCCATCAGGCCGTATTCGATTCCGTTGTGAACCATCTTTACGAAGTGGCCGGCGCCGTGAGCGCCGCAATGCAGATACCCGCGCGCTGCCGTGCCCACCTTTGGCGCGGCCCCAGACGTCCCGGGTCCCGTGGAAGTTGCGCCGTTTCCCGGCGCAAGCGTCGCAAAAATCGAATCGAGAGACTTCACGGTGGGCGTCTCGCCGCCGATCATCAGGCAGAAGCCGTGCTCAAAGCCCAGCACGCCGCCGCTGGTTCCGACATCCACGTAGTGGATTCCCGCTTCCGCGAGTTGGCCGGCTCGCCGGATGTCGTCGTGATAGTGGGAATTGCCGCCGTCGATGAGGATGTCGCCCTTCTGCAGCAACGGTCGCAGGTCGGCGATGAGAGCATCCACGATACCGGCCGGCACCATGATCCACACCGCGCGTGGCGCTTCGAGCGCACCCACGAGCTCGCGCAGGGTGTTCACGCCCGTGGCGCCTTCCGCCGCGACAGCCCTTACCGCATCAGCCGAGCGGTCATACGCCACACAGTCGTGACCGCCCGTGAGCAACCGGCGCACCATGTTCGCGCCCATTCGCCCCAATCCGATCATCCCGATTCGCATAGCGACTCCTAATTCGGCACACGCTTGATCTGCGCTCCCAACTGCGCGAGCTTCTCCTCGATCGCCTCGTAACCCCGATCGATGTGGTAGATGCGCTCCACGTCGGTGCGTCCTTCCGCGACCAGTCCGGCCAGCACGAGACTCGCCGAGGCGCGCAGATCGGTCGCCATGACCGGGGCCGCCGTCAACCTCTCGACCCCGCGAATGATGGCGGTATTGCCCTCGAGCCGGATCTCCGCCCCGAGCCGCCGCATCTCGAGCATGTGCATGAAGCGATTTTCGAAAATCGTCTCGATGATGGTGCCGACGCTCGACGCAATGGTGTTCAACGCGGCGAACTGCGCCTGCATGTCCGTCGGAAACGCCGGATACGGTGCCGTGCGCACATCGACCGAAGACGGCCTGCGGCCGCGCATATCGATCTCGATCCAGTTCTCGCCGATGCCGAGCTTCGCTCCGGCTTCCTCGAGCTTCACGAGCACCGCATCGAGGTGCTCCGGACGCGTGTTCTTGATTCGAACGATGCCGCGGGTGATCGCACCGGCGACGAGATAGGTCCCGCTCTCGATCCGATCCGGTAACACCTCATAAGAGGTGCCCCGCAGGCGCTTGACCCCTTGAATGGCGATCTTGTCGGTTCCCGCGCCCTGAATCTTCGCTCCCATGGCGATCAGAAAATTGGCCAGATCGATCACTTCCGGCTCACGCGCAGCATTCTCGAGAATCGTTTCGCCATCGGCGAGCGTGGCCGCCATCATCAGGTTCTCAGTGCCGGTGACGGTGACCGTGTCGAGCACCAGTCGCGCGCCTTTCAGTCGACTCGCGCGTGCCCGGATGTAGCCGCCTTCGATCGTGATATCGGCTCCCATCGCCTGCAGTCCGGCGACATGGATGTTGACCGGACGGGAGCCGATGGCACAACCGCCGGGCAGGGACACGTCGGCTTTGCCGAATCGCGCAAGAAGCGGACCCAGGACGAGGATCGACGCGCGCATGGTCTTGACCAGCTCGTAGGGTGCGAAGCACTCCTTCACGGTTGACCCGTCGATCTCGATGCTCATCTTTTCGTTGATCGTCACCGTGGCGCCCATGCGCCCGATGAGCTCGACGGTGGTCGTGACATCGTTGAGGTGCGGGACGTTGGCGACCGTCACGGGGTCATCGGCGAGCAGCGCGCCGGCCAGGATGGGTAACGTCGCATTCTTGGCGCCGGAAATACGCACCTCGCCCTCGAGGGGAACGCCCCCCTGGATCTGCAGCTTGTCCATGTCACCTCACGCTGTGGCTGGACGCCCGCTGTTGCGACTCTTCTGGCGTCAGAGCCTCGATCGACAGCGCGTGAATCTCGCGCCCCATGAGCTCCCCCAGAGCCCGGTAGACGAGCTGGTGCCGCGCCAGACTGCGCTGGCCGGAGAACTCGAGGGCGACTACGCGCGCCGAGAAATGCGTGTTGTCGTCCGATTCGACGCGGACGTCGGCGCCGGGAAGGCCCGCGCGGATGAGCTGGGCCACTTGTTCGGGATTCATGGGCGGCATATTACCGTTTTACGCCCTCGTTCCGGCACCCTAAGTGAGGCGCGCCGCCGCTCCAGGAAGCCATGAATGGCCTCGATCACGCCTATAATGCAGGCAATGCAAACCGCCCCCGACCGCCAAGTCGACGATGCCCTGCTGCTCGCGTCCGCGCGCCGCTCGCTTGAAATCGAGGCCCGGGCGGTGCAGTTGCTGCAGATGCGGCTCGATTCCCAGTTCGTGGCGGCATGCCGCGTGTGTCTCGCCTGCCAGGGCCGTGTGGTCGTCACCGGAATCGGCAAATCGGGCCACATTGCCGGCAAGATCGCAGCCACGCTGGCCAGCACCGGCACCCCTGCATTCTTCATGCACCCGGCCGAAGCGGGTCACGGTGACCTCGGCATGATCACGCGCACCGACGTGTTGCTCGCGATCTCGAACTCCGGTGAGACGCCCGAGCTGGTGCTCCTGTTGCCCCACCTCAAACGCCTCGGCGTGCCGTTGATCGTGCTCGTCGGGAAGGCCGATTCGACTCTGGGCCGCGCCGCGAGCGTGACGATCGACGTCAGCGTTGCTGAAGAGGCCTGTCCTCACAATCTCGCGCCGACTGCGAGCACGACCGCGACGCTTGCGATGGGCGATGCCTTGGCGGTCTCCGTACTCGAGGCACGCGGCTTCACGAAACAGGATTTCGCGCGGTCGCATCCCGGCGGAACCCTGGGGCGTAAGTTGCTGCTGCACGTGGAAGACATGATGCGTGTCGGAGAGGCCGTTCCCCACGTTCTGCCTGACTCGCTGCTTGGCGAGGGACTGATGGAAATGTCACGCAAGGGGTTGGGGATGACCGTGGTAGTCGACCGGGACGGTCTCATTCTTGGTGTGTTCACGGACGGCGACCTTCGCCGCACGCTCGACAAGCAGATCGATTTCCATACGACTCCCATGAGTGCGGTGATGACGCGCAACGGCAAAACGATCGCCCCGCGCGCCCTTGCCGCCGAGGCCGTGCATCTGATGGACGTTCATCGCATCACGGCGCTCCCGGTTGCAGACGAGCACGGACGACTTGTCGGCGCATTGAATGTGCATGACCTGTTTCGCGCCGGCGTCGTTTGAGCTCTTCAGCGCAGCTGCACGCATGACACGCAGAGCTGCCGCCGCTATTCGCCTGCTCGTCCTGGATGTCGACGGGGTGATGACGGATGGACGCCTGTACTTCGGACCGCGCGGCGAAGCCCTCAAGGTGTTTCACGTCCGCGACGGCTTGGGCATCCAGCAGATCCGCGAGGCGCGGATCGATGTCGCCGTGATCAGCGGCCGCAAGTCGGCCATGGTCGCCCTTCGGTGCCGCGAGTTGGGTGTGCGGCACCTGTTGCAGGGGCAGCCGGACAAGCTGGTTGCATTCCAGCGTCTGACGTCCCAGCTCGAGGTGGATCCCTCCACCTGCGCGTGTGTCGGCGATGATGTGCCGGACGTGCCGCTCATGCACAAGGTCGGGCTTGCGTTCGCCGTGGCAGATGCACATGCCGACGCGAAGAACGCAGCCCATGTCATCACGTCCCTTGCGGGGGGTCAGGGCGCCGTTCGCGAGGTATGCGATTTTCTGCTGGCCGCACGTAAGCGCCGAGCGGGCGCCCGATGATCTATCGAGTGTTCATCGTCGTGGTCTTTATCGCCATCATCGTCGGCTCGGTGATGTTGGGAGGACAACAGCGCGAGGCCGTTTCGCCGACCACGGTTGATGAAAGAGCGGGCGATCTGGGTTATGCGGCCCGCCACGCGCAGCTCATCGAGACAGGCGCCGATGGGCATCCTCTCTACACGATCGACGCCGACCTCATCAGCGAGCCCCCCGGGGCCGTCGATGTCCAGCTGCAACAGGTCCGGATGGGTTTCCGCGACAACTCGGGCAACACCTGGACGGGGCGGGCCGATAATGGTGTCGTGGCGCAGGATACGGGTAAGGTTGAGCTGGCGGGCGACGTGCACATCTCGGGAGTGTTGCCGGGCTCGAAGGATCGGGCGAACATCACCACCGACCGGCTCTTCGTGGACACGCATGCGCAGCTCGTGACGACGGACCAGCCCGTGACCCTCGCCCTATCGGGGCGCGAGATCAAGGCGACAGGCTTGTCGGCGGATTTGAATGACCGGGTCGTGCATCTGGAGTCGGACGTTCATGGCACGTACTCCCCATAGCCCGCTCGCCGTTCTGTGGCTATTGCTCGTCACCTTGGCTACCGGTGCGGCGGATGCGGCGCCGGCGAAGAAGGAGGACTCGCGGCAGCAGCCGATCAAGCTCGACGCGGCCTCGACCGTGGTCGATTACAAGACGAATTCCGTCGTTTTCACGGACATCGTGATCACTCAGGATGACATCAGAGTGCAGGCCGACCGTGCGCATGCCACGGGCCTCACTTTCGACAACACCGAGTGGACGTTCGAGGGAAACGTACGCATCCAGTCCGAGCAGCGCGGCAACCTGCGCGCGGACCAGGCGGTGATCGAATTCAAGAACAACCGCATCGCCAAGGCCACGGTCGTCGGCTCGCCCGCGGAGTTCGAGCAGAAGCGCGCCGACTCGGACCAGATGACGCACGGCCACGCCGGCGAGATCGTGTACGACGTGACGGACGGAACGGTGCGCCTGTCCAGGGATGCATGGCTGTCGGACGGCCGCAACGAAATCAGCAGTGCGCTGCTCGTCTACAACATCCGCGAACAGAAGGTGCAGGGTTCGACGCCGCCGGGGACCGATGGACGCGTGCACATCACGATCTCCCCCAACGGCAGGATCGAGACCGAAAAGAAGCCATGACCTCGCTCAAAGCTTCGAGCCTGGCCAAGAGCTACAAGTCGCGCCAGGTCGTGCGCGATCTGTCGCTCGAGGTGTCCAACGGCGAGGTCGTCGGCCTGCTGGGGCCGAACGGCGCCGGCAAGACCACGGCGTTCTACATGATCGTGGGCCTGGTGAACTGCGATGCCGGCAGCATTCACCTGGACGAACGGGACATCACCTTCCTGCCGATGCACCGGCGAGCGCAGTTGGGCTTAGGGTACCTGCCCCAGGAGGCCTCGGTGTTCCGCAAGCTGTCCGTCGAAAACAACGTGATGGCGATTCTGGAGACGCGCGACGACCTGGATCGCGCGGCGCGGGAGCAACGGCTGGAAAAGCTGCTGGAGGAGCTGCGGATCGGGCATGTACGCCGTAGTCTCGGACTGTCCCTCTCGGGTGGCGAACGCCGCCGGGTCGAGATTGCGCGGGCGCTTGCGGCGGAGCCCCGGTTCATGTTGCTGGATGAGCCGTTCGCCGGCGTCGATCCGCTGTCCGTCCTGGATATCCAGAGAATCATCCGGGAGCTCACGACCCGCAACATCGGGGTACTGATTACCGACCACAACGTCCGCGAGACTTTGGGCGTGTGCGGCCGCGCTTACATAGTGAACCAGGGGACGGTAATTGCGTCGGGTTCTGCGGAAGAAATCCTTGCCAACCCCCAAGTGCGTGAGGTGTACTTGGGCGAGTCGTTTCGCCTCTGAAGCCCTCCCGGGCGAGTTTGAAGCGCTTTGTTTTCAAAGACTTACGAGGAAGGCTCCAAGGTTTTGCCCGTGCCACCATGCTGAAACCCTCCCTGCAGCTGAAGCTGGGTCAGCAACTGACCATGACCCCGCAGCTGCAGCAGGCCATCCGACTTCTGCAGCTGCCCGCGCTCGAGCTCCAGGCCCACATCCGCGAGCTTCTCGAGACGAACGTCATGCTCGAGCCCGTCGACGACACCGAGGCCACCGGCGTCTTCGAGGCCGTCGAAGCCCCTGTACCGGCCGAACCCGAACGCACGGCCCCCGAAAGCACCGTAGAGGTCGTCGACGAGGGTTGGGGCGAACAGAGCGTCGGTCCTGCCGAGACTCCGTGGAGCAGCGCAGATGACGATGAGCGCCAGCAGGAGTTTGCCGACTTCTCCGGCCAGTCCCTGCAGGAACACCTTCTGTGGCAGCTCGAGCTTGCGAAGCTGGAACCGCGCGAGCTGTCCATCGCGCGGGCCATAGTAGATGCCATCAGCGATGACGGATACGTTACCGAGCCGCTGGACGAGATCGCCGGTACGTTGCGCCCCGAGATCGAATGCGACGCCGCCGAAGTAGAGGCTGTTCTGGGAGGAGTGCAGGCGCTGGATCCCCCGGGCGTCGGGGCCCGTTCGGTCGGCGAATGCATCGAGCTGCAACTGCGCCAGCTGGACCCGGCAACGCCGGGGTTCAACACCGCGATTCAGATCGCGCGCCATCACCTGGAGCTCGTCGCGGAGCGCGAGCACTCCCTGCTGCGTCGCGAGTTGCGGGCAACGGACGAGGAGATCGCGTCCGCGCTCGCGTTAGTGCGCTCCTGTCATCCGCGGCCCGGCTCGACCGTGAGCGCGGGCTCCGCGGAATACGTCGTTCCGGATGTTTTTGTGCGTCGCACCGATCACGGGTGGGCGGTGGAGATCAACGCGGCCACGCTGCCCCGGGTGCGACTCAACAGCAGCTACGCCAGCCTCATTGGCCGCAATGCGAGCCACGCTTCGATGCGAGCCCAGCTGCAGGAGGCGCGCTGGTTGCTGAAGAGCCTGGAAATCCGCCACGAGACGCTGATCAAGGTCGCTCGCTCCATCGTCGAGCGCCAGACGGCGTTCCTCGAGCACGGCGACGAGCACATGCGCCCGATGATCCTGAAGGACATCGCCGAAGCGGTCGGCATGCACGAGTCGACGATCTCGCGCGTGACCTCCGGCAAATACATGCACACCCCCCGCGGGGTGTTCGAGCTGCGTTATTTCTTCTCCAGCCAGGTCGAGGGTGCCGACGGTTCGGGCACGTCCTCGACGGCCATCCGCGCCAAGATCCGCAAGCTGGTGAAGGAAGAGGACAGCGACACGCCCCTGAGTGACGGCCGCATCGCCGAGCTGCTGTCCGCTGAAGGAATTCCGGTCGCGCGCCGCACCGTCGCCAAATACCGCGAAGCGATGGGGATTGCTCCGTCGAACGAGCGCCGCCGCGCGGGATCTAAACAGATGTAAGCGTTGGTTACAGTGCAATCAGTGAGTAAGGAGACGCCTATGCAGCTCAACGTCACCGGCCACCATGTCGAGGTCACTCCGGCTCTGCGCGGCTACGTGGAAAAGAAGCTGGAGCGCATCGGTCGGCACTTCGACCAGGTCATCGACGTTCACTGTGTATTGACCGTGGAGAAACTGCGACAGAAGGCTGAGGCCACGCTGCACGTCAGCGGGAACGCCATTCACGCCGACGCCACCGAAGAAGACATGTACGCCGCCATCGACGCCCTGGCGGACAAGCTCGACCGGTGCATCAAGAAACACAAGGAAAAGCTCACCGACCACCATGCCGCCGAGACCCGGCGCGCCATCCGAATCTGACAGTTGGGTTGGGCGTCCCCGCAGGCCATAGCCTGCGGGGACGCACCGGACGCGAGACAAGACCCGGGGCAGAGCCCGGGGGCGCTCAGCGCGACCCGCACGCACCGCGAAGGTGCGCGGTCCACGGTGTCCCCGCGACCACCGTCGCACGCAGTGCGGCTTATATCGCGTTGGAGAGCGCTTGCGCCCGTCATGCGGGCTGGATAACGTCCACACGCGTGCGCATCATCATCCTCAGCGGCCTGTCCGGTTCCGGCAAGAGTGTGGCTCTGCACATGCTCGAGGACCTCGGCTTTTACTGCATCGACAACATTCCAGCCGCGATGCTCAAACCGTTCATCTCCTATACCGTGCGCGGCCCGGAGTCGACTTACGAGCGCACGGCGATCGGTCTCGACGCGCGCAACACGGCTGGGGAGATTGCCACCGTCCCGCAGCTCATCGACGAGCTGCGTCGCAGCGGAATCCATTGCGAGGTGATTTTCCTCGTCACGGGTGAGGAGGAGCTGCTGCGGCGATTCGCGGAACCCCGCCGCAAGCACCCGATGAGTCGCAACAACGTCGACCTGCGCGAAGCCATGGCGATGGAACGGACACTGTTGGATCCGATCGTCAACGCGGCGGACCTCGTGATAGACACATCGAAGATGGGCGTGCACGCCCTGCGTGACATCATTCACCAGCGGGTCGAGCAGCGTGCGGTCAATCGCCTGTCCGTGTCGTTCGAATCCTTCGGGTTCAAGTACGGCATTCCGGGCGATGCCGATTTCGTCTTTGACGCGCGCTCCCTGCCAAACCCGTACTGGGAGCCGGGTCTGCGAAACCTCACCGGGCGCGACCCCGAAGTGATCCGCTTCCTGGAGGGACAGACCAATGTCGCCACACTGATCCAGGACATCGCGCGCTTCGTCGAGGCCCGCATCCCCGAGTACCTGGCCAGCAACCGGGGTTACCTTACGGTGGCCGTGGGTTGCACCGGGGGGCAGCACCGTTCCGTCTACATCGTCGACCGGCTTGCGGATATGTTTGCGGCACGCCTCCCGACCGTGACCGCCCGGCACGGGTTTCTACCCGTCCCGCAGTTGTTCCAGATCTCCAAGCCGCCGGCCGTCAACGGCTGAGCGCGCTTCATCGGATTCCAGAAGGTCGTCCACGGCGGGTGGCTCTACGTGGCTTGAGCCACACCCGGCGAGGTCATCACCGGCGGCAACTTCTCACCGCTCATGAAAGCCATCAGCGGCGAGCGCGCTTCCATCGCGTCGCGATACCCCAGCTTGATCAGCTCGCGGGTGTAACCCGCCTCGAACATCAGGTAGCTCGGAAGCTGCAGGCCGGATGAATCGCGTCCGCCTATGACCCGCAACAAGGTCCGCAAACCCGAGGGCATGTTGGCGACGTGGCGGGATGCGATCTCGCGCGGATCGACGCTGGGCGCGAGCATGAGTGTCTCGACATACCGCAGGCCGCGGGCCGCTTCGGGCGCCGCGGTCACGAGTTGGTTGATTCGCTCGACCTGTTCGAGATCTCCGTAGATCTGGTCTGTGAACAGCGTATCGAGCATGTAACCGAAAATCTCGCCCGGAGTCGGCATCGCAGTCTCGGGGCGATCGACGACCACGCCTGCCTGACGCCGAGCGCGCACGCCGATGATCAGCAGGCGATCTGCCCCAAGATGAATGGCGGGGCTCAGCGGATTGAGCTGCCGCATCGCCCCGTCGCCGAAAAACTCTTCACCCAGCTTCATGGGCGGGAACAACAGCGGGATCGCGGCGCTCGCCATCAGATGATCCAATGTGAGCTCGGCCCGACGCCCCACTCTTTGCACGCGCGCCCATTCCGGGATGGCTTCGATGCCGTCGTAGAAGGCGACCGACTGACCGGTCCCGTAGCTCGTCGAACACAACGCCAGGGCGTTGAGGTGACCCCGGGCGATGCTCCTGCGAATCCCCGAGCAGTCGACGTGGACTCCCAGCAGCTGTCGCAGTGGCGAGTTGTCGAGAAGCGATTTCGGCGGCGACAACACCAGCCCGCCGGATATCAAGGCGAGCACCCAATGGAAGCCGGCACGGAACATGTGCACCGGATCGACGTGAAATACGTGATCGGAGCGGAAGTTGGCCCACACCCGCTCGAGACCTGCGACCGCGCGCCGCCAGTGGTGCGCCTCGGACGCGAGAACACCGGCAGCAATCGCCCCCGCCGAGGTGCCGACGATCACCTGAAACGGGTTGCGCGAACGCGGCATCAGCTCCGCCAGAGCGAGCAGCACTCCGACTTGATACGCGGATCGCGCACCGCCCCCTGTCAGAACGAGGCCCACCGTAGGTCGGCCCGCGGAGCGGTACTTGGATTCAAAGGACCCGTCCATCACGGAATGATACTGCCGGGGGAGGTTTGCGCTCAGCGCGGGCGCAGTGTGATCGTGTGCTGGACAGGACCGGGAAGAAAAGGAAGTGGTTCACCGCGTGCCCATTCCATGAAGCCTGCGCGGTAGAACGGTGACAGGGGATGGCCACTCTGGCCGCCCGGCATGTGCATGTAACCCTCGGACTCGTGGCCCGGAGAGACGCTGAAGCGCTCCGAAGCGCCGAAAATCGCCCCTTGTACACGCGGCATGTCGTGATCCCCGGGCAACTGCAGTGTCGGCATGTCCAACAGGGCCGCCAGGAATGGCAACGAACGGGACAGTGGATGCCGGATGCGGATCGTGTTCTGGCTCCCCCAGGTGCACCGGCTCAGAGAACCGCATTGCTGCTGAAGAGTGGCCACCGTCGCGTCGACCTGCGCGAGCAGGAAATCCCGCCAGCCGGCATAACCTCTCGCCAGCAGATGCAGTGGCTGCTCCTTGAGCACACGCCAGAGCGGCTGCTCGAATTGGGTGGGCGTGCTGTAGCTCTCGTCCGCCTCGATGCGCAGGCCGCTCAACATCATGTTCCACACCGCAGCCTCGGTCCGGTCTCGCCAATCGCGTACCAGCCGGTAGCCGACGGAGCTCGTGCCCGCAGTGGCATCCCAACCCGCCACCAGCCGCCGAAGCTCGGCACGGGCCGGAGAATTGCGGGTGCTGCTCGCATCGAGCAGCTCGAGCAGCAGAGCGCGCCAGCGCGTCAGGAACACGGCTCGATCGTCGAGCTGGACCCGCAGCATGTCGGCCGGCGTGGCGGGGTGCCGGAGGGCCAGCAAGTCGTCCCTGATCTGGCCGGCTCTCGCACCGAGGTCATATTCGGACCCCAACGAGGCCACGTCCGCTCCGATGGCCTGCTCCTGCTGCGGATCGGAGGTGACCCGCGCGTTGGCGCTCCAGATGCGTCCCCCCTGGGGGTCGATCACAGCCGGGTGAGCGGATCCTTCCAGCCACGCGGAGCGGCCACTCGACCGCATCGATCCGACCTCGACGGGAACCCGGCCGAAGATCGCCCAACCGATGTGGCCCGCGCGATCGCCGACGACGGCGTTCTGATGTGGAATGCCGATCGTGGGCGCCAGCGCGAGGGCCTCTTTCGTCGAGCGCACGCTCTCCAGGTTGAGAAGGTTGAAGTTGCTGGCGGCAGGAACCTGCGCAAGCCAGGTTCCGAACCAGCATTCCCCGCGAGTCGGGTGCGCCTCCAGCAGGACGCCCGCGGGCGCGGATCTGACCGGCAACCGGACGCTCGCCTCGCCGTGAACCCGGATCTCCTCCCATCGAACCGTGAGGGTCAGGGGACCCGAGGGGGTCTGCAGGTCGCGCTCACCCACGGCGGTGCAGGCAACCCGCTCGACATCGAGCCACTTTCCGTAGCTGTTGGTGAATCCCCACGCAATCTGGCCATTCGAGCCTGCAACCATGACGGGCGCTCCGGGGAGCGTGACTCCTGTCAGATCGATGCCCGAACCCGTGCCGGGTACGGTCCTGATGCGTACGCGATACCAGACTACCGGGACCCGCTGGCCGAGATGCATGTCGTTCGACACGAGGGCGGCCCCTGTCGCCGTGTGATTCCCCGCGACGACCCAGTTGTTGCTGCCGACGATCGCGTGTGTCAATGCAACATGAGCGGACGTCAGGGGGCCGTCAGCATCCCGTATGTCGAGGACCTCGCGCACCGGGATCGCTGCTTCCTGATCGTCGTTCTGCGGCCGCAACCCCACCGCGGGGGCGTCCCAGCGCGTCCTCGGTGGATAGAAGAAACTCAGCGCGCATTTCCACTGCCGACCGCAAAGGGGTCCGCCGAGGCGGTCGTTGACTTCGCGGCGCAGGATCTCCCGGTGGAAACCGAGGTATTGAAGCTGCCACCACATCGCGTGCAGTACGAGGACCGAATCCTCCGGCAGCCAGGCGGCCGGACGGGACCCCAACACCAGGTATTCCCAAGGGCGCGCACGCAAGCTCCCGAGGCCGTCGTTCACTCCGCGCGCGTACGCGTCGATGATTGCCTGGTGCTCCGGCGTCGCCTGGCGAAGAACCTCTTGCGCGACAGACCTGAAACGAAAGACGCGCGCCTGCTCATCCTGAGCCAGCGCGGCTCTGCCGACCAGCTCCGCAAGCTCCCCGGCGGCCAGGCGACGGGAAAGGTCCATCTCGAAGAATCGGTCCTGGCCGTGCACGAATCCCGTCGCGTAGGCCAGATCGGTCCGGTTCCGTGCGGTAAGGGTGGGAACGCCGAGACCGTCTCGTTCGATGGTCACGGGCGCGGCGAGCCCGGAGACCCCGAGTGTTCCATCGAGCTGGGGTAACGATGCGCGCAGCACCGCGTGCACGAGGGTCAGCGGTGCGAAAACCAGCACCGCCAAGGCAATCGCGACAGCCCGCCACTTCACGGATCCAGGGAGACCTTCAGGATCTGCATCGAATTCGTGCCGCCCTGGACTCCCGACAGCTCCCCTTTGGTGAGGATCACCAGATCGTTCTTCTTCACCAGATCGAGCTCGAGCAGGCGCGTGAACAGTGATCTGTACAGATCCTCTGTCGTGCTTCCCGCGGTCACGTCAAAGATAAACGGATACACGCCGCGATAGATCGTTACCCGGCGGCGCGTGGCTTCGTGCCGCGTGAAGGCGTAGACCGGGATATCCGAACGGATACGAGACATCCAAAGCGGTGTTGCCCCGGACTCCGTCAGAGCGACGATGGCACGAACCCGCATGTGATTGGCCGTGTACATCACGGCCATGGCGATCGCTTCCTCGGTACCGCGGAACTGACCTTCGACGCGATGACGCGAGCGGGTGTGGGTGAGCTGGTATTTTTCCGCGCCCTCGATCACCTGGGCCATCGCTTCCACGACGCGCAAGGGATAACGGCCGGTGGCCGTCTCCGCCGACAGCATCACCGCATCCGTTCCGTCCATCACCGCGTTGGCCACGTCGCTCACTTCCGCGCGTGTCGGGATGGGGTTCTGGATCATCGATTCCATCATTTGCGTCGCCGTGATCACGACGCGATTGCGGTTGCGGCTCTGATGGATGATCGTTTTCTGCAAACCGGTCAGCTCGGCGTATCCCATTTCCACGCCCAGGTCGCCGCGCGCGACCATGACCACATCCGCCGCTTCGATGATGCCCGTCAGATTCGCGACTGCTTCGTGACGCTCGATCTTGGCGACGATGCGGGCCTCGCCTCCGGCCTGACGCACGAGTGTGCGTGCCTGCTCGATATCCGCGGCGTCACGCGCAAACGAGACGGCGATATAGTCGATGCGCTCTTCCGCGCCGAACTTGATGTCGTCCCGGTCCTTGTCGGATAGCGCGGGCGCGGAAATGCCGCCCCCCTGGCGATTGAGCCCCTTGCGATCGGAGAGCTCGCCACCGACCCGCACGCGGGTCTCGATCTTCGTGGGAGTCACGCGGTCGACATCCAGAACGATCTGCCCGTCGTTGAGCAGCAGAGCGTCGCCTGCCGCCACATCCTTGGGAAGATCCTTGTAGGCGCAGCCCACCGTCTCGACCGTGCCCGCCTTCGGATCAAGCTGCATATCGAGGGTGAACGGCTGGCCCTCCACCAGCATGACCTTGCCTTCCACGAAGCCCTCGATGCGGATCTTCGGGCCACCGAGATCGAGCAGCACACCGATGCACTTGTCCGCCCGGGTTGCGGCCTCGCGCACCAGGTAAAGACGCTTGCGGCGTTCCTCCACCGTGCCGTGAGACGCGTTGAGTCGGACGACATCCACTCCGGCACGCATCATCAGGGTGAGAACTGCGAGGTCGTCCGTCGCCGGTCCTACCGTGGCGACAATCTTCGTACGTCTAAGCATAATTCCTGGTCTGCAGCGAGCTGCGGCCTGAGACTCAAATGGGATGTGCGGCTTTGCGCGAATCCCCTTCAGAGGTTGCGCGCAACACATGACAATCGCTGCGCTCCGCCTCGGAGCGCATTGATATCACCCCTTCGCACGTTCTTCCAGGGCGACGACGGCGGGGAGGGTCTTGCCCTCCACGAATTCAAGGAATGCACCGCCGCCGGTGGAAATGTACGAGATGCCATCCTCCACGCCGTATTTCTCGATCGCGGCCAGCGTGTCACCGCCGCCGGCCAGCGAAAATGCCTTGCTGCGTGCGATGGCGTGCGCAATCGCGCGCGTGCCTTCCCCGAACTGCTCGACTTCGAACACGCCGAGGGGGCCGTTCCACACGATCGTCCCGGCGGATTGCAGCAGCTCGCTGAACTGATCGCTCGTGTCCGGGCCGATGTCGAGAATCATCTCATCGGGGCGCACGTCGTGGATCGTCCGCACGTCCGCGTGCGCGGTCGCCGCGAATTCCTTCGCGACGACGACATCGGTCGGAAGCGGAATCTCCGTGCCCCGGGCACGCGCTTTGTCCATCAGGTGGCGGGCGACGTCGAGCATCTCCGCCTCGTGGAGCGATTTGCCGACGACGCGGCCGGACGCGGCGAGGAACGTATTGGCGATGCCCCCGCCGACAATGAGCTGGTCCACTTTCTCGAGGAGCGACTCGAGCACGGTGAGCTTGGTCGAGACCTTCGATCCCCCCACAATCGCCACGAGCGGCCGCGCAGGTTGGTGAAGTGCGGTTTCGAGCGCTTCCAATTCGCCGACGAGCAGAGGTCCCGCGCAGGCGATCTTTGCGAACCGCGCGACACCATGAGTGCTCGCCTCGGCGCGATGTGCGGTTCCGAAGGCGTCCATCACGAACACATCACACAGTTCCGCCATCCGGCGTGCCAGCGCCTCATCGTCCTTCTTCTCGCCCTTATTGAAGCGCACGTTTTCGCACAGCACGGCATCACCGGGCGCGCAATCCACGCCATCCAGCCAGCGCTTGCGTAACGGGACGGGTTTGCCGAGCAGATCCGACAAGCGCGCGGCGACCGGCGCGAGTGAGAACTGTTCGTCGTACTTACCCTCCTCGGGGCGGCCGAGATGCGAAAGTATGAACACCTTCGCGCGCTGATCGAGCGCGTAGCGGATTGTGGGCAGGGCCGCGCGAATGCGCGCATCGCTCGTCACCACGCCGTCCTGCACCGGGACGTTCAGGTCTTCGCGGATGAGGACCCGCTTGTTGCGCAGATCGGTATCCGTCATGCGCAGAACCTTCATGTGGCTTTGGACCAGGCCACCGCGGCGTCGATCATGCGGTTGGAGAACCCCCACTCGTTGTCGTACCAGGCGCAAACCTTCACGAGCGTGCCCTCGATCACCTTGGTGAGCGTTGCATCGAAGATCGACGAATGCGCATCCCCATTGAAATCCACGGAGACCAGCGGCGCGTCATTGTAGGCCAGGATGCCCTTCATCGCGCCGGACGCGGCGTCAGCCAAGGTCTTGTTGACTTCCTCCAGGCTCGTGGCGCGCTTGGCCGTGAATGTCAGATCGACGAGCGAGACGTTGATCGTCGGCACTCGCACCGCGAAGCCGTCGAGTTTGCCCTTCAGCTCCGGCAGGACGAGCCCCACCGCGGCGGCGGCGCCCGTCTTGGTCGGAATCTGCGACATCGTGGCAGAGCGGGCGCGCCGCAGGTCCGTGTGGTAGACGTCAGTCAGCACCTGATCGTTCGTATACGAATGAATCGTCGTCATGATACCGGCGACGATCCCGACTTTGTCGTGCAGTACCTTGGCGACGGGCGCGAGGCAGTTGGTCGTGCACGAGGCATTGGATACCACGGTGTGGCTCGCCTTGAGCACATTGTGATTCACGCCGTACACGATCGTCGCATCGACATCTTCGCCGCCGGGCGCGGAGATGATGACCTTGTTCGCGCCGCCCTTCAGGTGGCCCGAGGCCTTGGCCTTGGTCGTGAACAGGCCGGTGCATTCAAGAACGATGTCGACGCCGAGGTTGCCCCACGGAAGCTTTGACGGATCGCGCTCCGCGAGCACCCGGATACGGTCGCCATTGACGACCATCGAGTCGCCGTCGACCGCCACCTCGCCGGGGAATCTGCCGTGCACCGTGTCATAGCGGGTGAGGTGCGCATTCGTCTTGGCGTCGCCGAGGTCGTTGAGCGCTACGATCTGCATCTCCGCTGTACGCTTACCCTGGTAGAGCGCGCGCAGAACGTTGCGCCCGATGCGCCCGTAACCGTTGATGCCCACCTTGATTGCCATGTCCTGATCCTCAGTTCTGCTGTGTGCGGAAGAATGATACTGCCTCGCTCACACCGATCGCTGCAGCAGCCCCTCGATTTCCCGGGTCACATTATCGACGGTGAAGCCGAAGTGCGGAAACAGATCGGTGGCCCGGCCGGACGCGCCGAAACGGTCTATACCGAGGACGCGGCCGTCAGAGCCCACGTATCGCCACCAGGAAAGCGTCGCTGCCGCTTCGACGGCGAGCCGCCGCTTGAGGGTGCGCGGGAGGACAGTTTCGCGGTATCCCTCGTCCTGCGCGTCGAAAACCTCCGCGCAAGGCATCGATACGAGCCGCACGCGCCGGCCGCTCTTGTTCAGAGCATTGACGGCCTGGGCTGCGAGCCCGATCTCGGAGCCGCTCGCGATGACGAGGCACTCCGGCGGTCCATCGGCGTCGATCAGCACATAAGCGCCGCGCCGGATATCCGACCGCTGCTGCGCAGTTCGCGCCTGTGCGGGCAGCGCCTGCCGGGTCAGAACGAGTGCCGTCGGACCCTGGTGCTCGACGGCAGCCACCCACGAGATCGCTGTCTCGACTCCATCGCAAGGTCTCCAGACCGTCATATTGGGCATCGCGCGCAGGCTGGTCAGGTGCTCTACCGGCTGGTGCGTTGGACCGTCCTCGCCGAGGCCGATGGAGTCATGGCTGTAAACCAGAACGACGCGCGTATTCATCAGCGCGGCAAGACGCACCGCGTTGCGCGCGTAGTCCGAGAAGACCAGAAACGTGCCGCCGTATGGAATGAAGCCGCCGTGCAGAGCCATTCCGTTCATTGCGGCCGTCATGCCGAATTCGCGTACTCCGTAATGGATGTAATTCCCGGACGCATCCTCCGGAGTAATCGCACGCGCACCCTTGAACAGAGTGTTGTTGGAGCCCGTCAGATCTGCAGATCCGCCGATCAGGTCCGGGACCGCGGGTCCTATGATGTCCAGCACGGACTGCGAGGACTGCCGCGTGGCCTTCGCGCCTGTCTCCTCGCTCATCGCGGCTATTGCGGCGGCGACGGTACCGGCCCAATTCTGCGGTAGCTCGCGACGCACGCGCCGGTCGAACTCGCGAGCGAGCTCGGGGTAGGCATCGCGAAAGCGCAGGAACAGTTCGCGCCACGCAGACTCTGCCGCCGCGCCGCGGCGGCGTTGATCCCACTGCGCGCGCAACTCATCGGGGACGACGAACGGCTCGCTGGCCCAGCCGATGGCCTTACGGGTGGCGGCCACTTCGTCGGCGCCGAGTGCCTCGCCGTGCGTTGCCTTTGTGCCTTGCTTGTTGGGCGCGCCCCAGCCGATGACGGTCCTGCAGCAGATGATCGAGGGCCGCCCGGTCTCTGCCCGGGCGGACGCGAGCGCGGCGGAGACCGCATCCGAGTCGTGACCGTCGACGTCGGCGAGCGCCTGCCAGCCGTACGCCTCGAATCGCTTCGCCGTGTCGTCCCTGAACCAGCCGGCGACCTTGCCGTCGATGGAGATCCCGTTCTGATCGTAGAACACGATGAGTTTTCCCAGCCCGAAGGCGCCGGCCAGGGAGCACGCCTCGTGCGAGATGCCTTCCATGAGACATCCGTCGCCGGCGAACACATACGTGTGGTGATCGACGATGTTGAATCCGGGCCGGTTGAATTGGGCCGCGAGCATCTTTTCCGCGAAGGCCATGCCGACCGCCGTCGCGAGCCCCTGTCCCAAGGGGCCGGTGGTGGTCTCGATGCCGAGCGCAGGCTCATGCTCCGGGTGTCCCGCCGTGCGGGAACCCAGTTGCCGGAAATTCTTGATTTCCTCGATTCCGAGCGGGTAGCCCGTGAGGTGGAGCAGCGCGTACAGCAACATCGAAGCGTGGCCGTTCGACAGCACGAAACGGTCTCGATCCACCCACTGGGGGTTGCCTGGGTTGTGCTTGAGGACGCCGTTCCAAAGAACCTCTGCAATATCCGCCAGCCCCATGGGAGCGCCCGGGTGCCCCGAGTTGGCGCGTTGGACCGCATCCATCGCGAGGGCTCGGATAGCGTTGGCAAGTTCACGGCGTGTGGTCATGCGGATCTTTACACTTGATTCGGAGGGCATCGCCTGCCGCTTTTTTTCGGCAGAAACTCTTCAGCAGGTGACGCGCAGGGTGCGCGAGGGCGGCCGCTGCGAAGCGGCCGCGCATTTTCCATCAGTCTCGCCCGATGCTCAATCTCGATTGACCACCCGGAGGCGCCGCGGCTGTCGGGTGGGGCCGACAGAACTTAATTCGGCAGCGCAATGGGACCCGCAATATGTGCGTGGGCGGGTTCACATTATCGCGACGTGCCCCGGCGACTGCGTCATGTTCGGAACAGCCGATCCCATCCTCTTGACCCAGTTCACTGCATCCGAAAAGGCCTCTGCTACGATCTTGCGGCACCGCAGGGGCGAGCGTAGGAACTTCGATTGCGCCGCGGTGGTCCGTTATTCACTTGCAGGAGGTGGCCCGGCCCGATCGGCCGGCGCTCTCTGCAGCGGGTAAACAGCGTGGTGACTACCCGCTTATGGCACGGCGAAAGGACTATGAGCGTATTGCGTCTGACTCACTTCACGGACCCCCATCTCTACGGCAGCGAAACGGAAACGCTCCGCGGAGTCGCTACTTTGCCCGCGCTCAAGGCCACGCTAGCCCACGCACAGGCGCGAGACTGGCCGCCGGATGCCGTTCTGGTGAGCGGTGACCTCGTTCAGGACGATCCCGCCGGTTATACGCACTTTCGCCGCGTGTTCGGCTCGCTGGGCATGCCCGTGCTGTGCCTCCCAGGCAATCACGATGAACCTCGGATCATGCGCAAGGCGCTCGAGGGCGAGCCTTTCGTCGTAGGCGGATTCGTCGACTTCGGGCTGTGGCGCATCGTTCTTCTCGACAGCACGCTACCCGGCTCCGCAAGCGGACGGTTGAGCGCGCAGAGCCTCGCCGAGCTCGACGCGACTCTCGGCGGGGCGCGCGGCCGTCATTGTCTGGTTTGTCTTCACCATCACCCCGTGCCGATGTCAAGTCGCTGGCTGGATGCCGTCGCGCTCGAGAATCCAGATGAATTCCTGCAAACGATCGACCGCCACCCCAACGTGCGCGCTATTGTCTGGGGTCATGTGCACCAGAGCTTTGACGGTCTGCGCAAGGGTGTCCGGCTGCTCGCGACCCCGGCGACCTGCGCGCAATTCCTGCCGCGCGCCGACGAATTTGCCGTTGACGGGCGACCGCCCGGATACCGCACTCTGGAGTTGCGGCCCGACGGAACGCTGCTGACGGAGGTCGTGTGGGTCGAGAAATTCGCCGCTGGCTCGTCTCGCTCGGTCTGCTCGGCTGCCTGACGGCCCATGCGGCCAGCCCGGTCTGGGCCATCCGCGGCGCGCACAACACCGTCTACCTGGCCGGCTCGGTGCATCTGCTCAGGGCGGACGACTCCGTCCTACCCGCTGGATTCAATCGCGCCTACGCCGGCTCGAAAGGGCTGGTCATGGAGCTCGATATCGGCAAGCTGGACCCGATGGAAGCGGCCGGCTGGATGATGGAGAACGGTGCCCTTCCCGAGGGCGTCACGCTTCGCAAGAAACTCGGGGATGCGCGCTACGCGCGCATCAGCGCCGAGGCGAACCGGCTCGGCCTGCCCGCCGGATTGCTCGATCAGCTCCAACCCTGGGTGATCGGGATGCAGCTGCTCGAAGTGCAATACCAGCAGCTCGGATTCCAGGCGGACCAGGGGGTCGAGCAGCAACTCGACCAGCGGGCACAGGCGGATGGCAAGACGGTCAGCGGTCTGGAGACGCTCGCCGAACAGCTGGGCGTGCTCGGCGCGATGTCCGATGACGACCAGCTGCGCTTCCTGGACATGATCGTCTCGGAAATGCACGACGTCGGAACCGACACCCAGGCGGTCATCGCGGCCTGGCGCACTGGGGATGCGTCGCGCCTGGCGGCGCTTCTCAGCGATGAGTACAAATCCTTTCCGGCGTTGTACCGCACGCTCGTCTCCGAGCGGAACAAACGGTGGATGCCGCAGATCGAGCGGCTGCTGCAGGGGAGCCAGGACTACTTCGTCGTGGTCGGCGCGCTGCACCTGGTGGGGGACGGCGGTCTGCTCGAGCTCGTGCGGCGCGACGGCTATCACCCGGAACAGCTCAACTAGAACGGCCCGCGGAGTCCTTCCCCATCATGTACAGTTGCAGGTACTTGCGCCTGACGTAGTTGGCTTCGACCAGCGCGAACACCAGACCGCGCCAGCCGTCGAGGAATCCGAGTCGCAGGAGAAAGCCGCGCACGAACCGCCACTGCGGATTCAACAGCACTTTTCCCAACCCGCAGCGCCCGCCGCTGTTGTAAAGTGATTCCGCCATCAACGCGGCGTAACGCTGCATGCGATCCTGATGATCCGCAAGGTTGCGGTAAGAAAAATGCTCGAGGTGTCCGCGCATCCGCCCGACGGGGCCGTCCACCTGAGTGTTCTCGTGAATCTCGCGTCCGGTCCAGCGACCGCGGCGCCGGTCAAATAGTCTGACCAGACGATCGGGATACGCATTGCCATGGCGCAGGAAGCGGCCGAAGTAATCCGTGATGCGGGGCATGGACCAGCCCGCGCCGGAGGCGAATCCCCGGTCCCGCTCGGCTTCGATTTCTGCACGCAGTTGGGTGGTGACACGCTCGTCGGCATCCAGACACAGGACCCAGTCGTTCGCGGCGGCATCAACGGCGAACTGCTTCTGCGAGCGGTAGCCGGGCCAGTCCCGCTCGATCACCCGCGCTCCGAGTGCGGTCGCCAGGTCACGCGTCGCATCGCTCGAATGCGAGTCCACCACCACGATCTCGTCGCAGAAGCTCACCGAGCGCAGGCAGGCCTCGATGCGATCGGCTTCATTGTAAGAAATGATGCAGGCGGACAATCGGCTGCGGCCGCTTTTCTCCACTTCCACCTCGTCTTTCGCACCAGCTTCAAAGCCGTAGAATAACCCCAATGTCCTCCATCTTGTTCTACGACCCCTCTTGTCAGCAGCCGTATGACACACGCACGCTGCGTGACAAAGCGACGGGCGGTACGGAGGCGAGCGTGACTCGTGTTGCGGACGCACTCGGCGCCTATGTCATGCAGCACAATCGGACCGAAGCTTTCGGCACATACCTTCCACCTGGGAAGATAGCGGGTATCGATTCCGTTGTGCTGAATCGTGACTCCAGGGCCCTGCCCATCGTTCGGGATCTGTATCCACAAGCATGCGTGTACCTCTGGGTTCACGATTTGCTGAGTCCGGGCTCGAAGCGCGGCCGCCGGCTGGCTTCTACGGCCTCGCTGCTCAGGGACATGGCGGTCACCATCATCTGCGTCTCGGATTCTCAGCGCCGCGGCGTGGAGGCGACGCTGCAGCAAATGCGGATCGATGATCAAGTCCGTGCCCACACGATCTACAACCCCGTATCCGATGAGCTGGCCCCCGACGGTTCGGCCGTGGACCCCAACAAGCTTGTGTTCTTCTCCTCGCCGAACAAAGGTCTGGCCTATACCCTCGATGCGTTCCGCGCCATGCGTCGTCGGATTCCTGATCTGTACCTGCGCGTCGGCAATCCCGGCTACAAGCGCGGCAGGCCGGCCGGCATCGAGGGAGTCGAATGGCTCGGGCCGCAGCCGCAGGAGCGGATGCACATGGAAGTGCGTTCGGCATTGTGCACATTCGTTCCAAACTTCGTTCTGCCCGAGACGTTCGGCCTTGTTTTCGCCGAGTCGAAGGCGGTGGGCACCCCGGTCCTGACTCACGATTGCGGCGCGGCCGCGGAAGTCGTCGGTGATCCGGATCAGGTGCTGCCTCTCTCATATGCGCAGCGCGCGTATGAAGCCGCCGCCGGCACTCTGTCGATCCGATGGCGAGCCGGCCCCGCGCGCTTCGCCGAGCGTCTGGGTCTCTTCGATCCGTACATCGAACGCATCAGCGCCTGGCGCTCCGGAGGCCGACCGAAGACCGGACCCGATCCCAGATTTCGTCTCACGGCCGTTCTGGAACGGTGGCGCGAGCTGTTGGGGCATGGATGAAGCTGTTCTGTGTGGTGCGCTGGTCCGCGGCCAGCAGCCCCAGCCTTTCGAGCCGCGCCTCGATCGCTCGTAACGTGCGTCCGTGCTGCGCAGCGATCCCGGCCAGCGGCTCGCCGCCCTGGAACCTGGCAATCAGGCCCTGTTCCTCGTCCACGCTCCAGGCTCGCCCGACATTGCCGGGCAACTGCGCTCGACGCTGCGCGCGCGCGGCCATCTGCTCGAGTGCGTGGACTCCCGCAAGCAAGGCTCGCAGAACATCCGCGTGTTGCAGCACTGTGCCGGCAGAGAGCTCCTCGCCCGTCAGCGGATCGGTTCCCTGAACCAGAGCCTGGAGAATCTGTCGCGCCTTGGTGTCCCTCATGAATGCTTCCCTCCGTGGTCTTTGACGACCGCGCACAGTGTGGTGCCTGCGATGTGCCGCGGCCCAGCCGGAAAGGCTCCGCGTTCGTGGAGAAACGCCCATTCGCGTCCAAGAGCGGCGGCGTGGCGGAGAGGTCAGAGGCGCGGCTGCGCGAGTGAAGCGAGCGCTGCGATATACTTCTCGTCAGGGCAGCTGGCGCCCGGACCCGTCGCCCACTGGAATTCACAACATGCGCGCGTTCGCCTTGTTTCTCGGGCTGATCGTCATCTCGGTGGCGACGATCGGGGTATTCACCTACCCAGCCTGGCTGCTCCTGCACCCCCATTTCAATTTTCCGTTTCACCGCATCGGCGAGCGCATCGCCATGCTCGTCGGACTCGCAGGCTTCCTGATCCTTGCGCCGCGAATGCGCCTGAGTGATCGCGCCAGCCTTGGCTACGGGATACCTCGCGGGAAGTTCGCGCGCGAATTGATCATCGGACTCCTGGTGGGTGTCGTCACGATGTTGGTCATCGTCGGCGCCATGGCCGCATTGGGCCTGCGCGACTGGCACAAGGCAGCCCTCCTCGATGCCCCCAAGCTGGCGAAGTTGATCGGCCAGGCGCTCGCGAGCGGCCTCGTCGTGGCGCTCATCGAAGAAACCGCCCTGCGCGGGATCATATTCACGGGCATTCAACGCGAGTCCGGCACGACGGCGGCGG
>FTEO01000928.1_pt1 | contig 47173 bp, 48 predicted proteins | sample 1640211 | NCBI WGS metagenome assembly FTEO01 (sample SAMEA3914816, study PRJEB12502) | metagenome | biome: forest; material: soil | place: USA | collected 2011-09-16 | depth 0.3 m | reverse complement strand
CGGTTGATCGGATACGCCGAATCGAACAAAGCCTCGAGTCTGGCGAGGGTGGAGTGCATCCGTGGATCGCGCACTGTGTGGGTATCGGCCTCTCCACCAGCATGGACGGCCGCGAGGATCACCGCGATGTCCAGCTCCTTGGACGATCGCTCACCGGAGCTCAGGACACGCGACCGATAGTATTGCGGTTCGGCGAGCCAGAAGCCATCGAGCATTCGACGTATGTCAAGGGCCGCGGCGCGATATGCCTCGACGGTCGCGCGCTCTCCCGACGATTCGAGCCAGTCAGCTCCCTCGTCCAGAGCCGCAGCGGACACGCACAACGTGTAGTAGTGCAGGCCGCTCTCTTCTTCCCAGATGTCGAACGACGGCTCGCGCGCGTGTACCAAGGCGAACGACAAGTCGAAGCGCAGCAGCCGCGTTACTTCGGCGATCAGATCGGCATCGAACGCCGCGCTACGAACCCACCGCAACACCGCAAGCGCCCGTAACGGAGGCCCATCATGTTGCGGACGCGCCCAGCTTGATATGTCGAGCGTGCCGTCGGGATTGACACGCGTTTCGGCAGCGACGGCGTCGCCGTAAGCCAACGCGAGGTCCGCTTCGTTGCGGACATACTTTACGAAATCCTCCGCAACCCCCGTCCGCCAGGCTGGCACGGCGACCAGAGCGCGCCCGTCGAGATGCAGCAGCTCGAGGCTGAAGCGGACGAAATCCGCGAAGTGTCCGGCCGCCTCCGGCCCGACGGTTCCGTCTTCGTGCAGCCGCCGCAGGGCATCGATCACCACGGCGGAGTCGCGAAACCAGTGAAAGAAATAGTCGGGATCCGGATCATAGGCAGCGAGGACGGGCGAGGCGACGATCGAGCCCTCGTGCGGCCGGATGGTCTGCGCGAACCCCGGCCGGGTCTTGGTGATCGCGACGGGCGAGATACTCATGAGCATCGCCGGCGCCGCGCGGCGATACTGCTGTTCGAGCCATTGCTCGAACGACTCCATCAACCGCCGCTCGCCCCGCTTAAGTGCGGGCTGTCGAACTGCAGCCGGCGCAGCCCGACCTGCACTTCCGGCACGCTCATGAACAGCTTCCAGAGCAAGCCGCTGCGAAAGTTCTCCATCATGACGACAATGGGCCCCTGATCGATGGCGACGTAGGTGTCGGCGTACCAGTCCCGCTGCTCGCAGAACGCATCGACGAAACCGTAGCGCCCCCAGATTTTCTCACCGTGCTCGCTCAGGAAGTGGCGCAATGCGCTCATCACTGCGTCCGGAGCGTACGGCAGACTTGCGAGAGCTGCGGTCGGTGCGATCGTGCCGTCGTCGCAGTCGGGTGCGTGGGCCGCATAGCCGTCGGGGTCGTCACTGGCGGTAAGTCCCCAACAGGAAGGTCCGTAGCCTGGGTACTTGTTGGGATTGGCCATGCAGTGCGCGCGATTGATCTGCACGTGCCGCACATTGAGCTGCCAGTAGTTCGCGTATCGATCCGTGAGGCCGCGCGGATCCAGACCGCAGAACGAGTAGTGGGAGAAGAAAAGCGGACCGCCGTAAGGCATGCCCAGTGGCAGCTCGATGCCGTAGTACGTGTTGCCGTTCAGAAAGCCGCGACCCGCGGCAAATCCCTGATGATAGACACTGGGATCGATGGCATAGCGCGGCGCGGATGCGGCCAGAACGTAGGTGACCAGGCACTCGTTCCAACCGCGGATCTCGTGATCCAGTGCCCAGCCGTTATGGGAGCTCCAGTGCCAGTAGAGCACCTTGCGGCCTCCCTGCGTGTACCAGTCCCATTCCACCTCCTCCCAGAGCCTCGTGATTTGATCGCGCAGTAATTTTTCAGCCCGGGTGTCACGTTGGAAATACTGCCGTGCACACAACAGCCCCATGCACAACAGGGACGTCTCCACCAGGTCCCCGCCATCGTCCTTGCGGAAGAACGGGATGGTCGCTCCGGTGCGTCCATTCACGAAGTGCGGGTAGGCCCCGTGATAGCACGTCGCCCGGTTCAACAACTCGAGCATCTGGCCAATCCGTTCCACGGCCGCCTCTCGCGTGACCCAGCCACGCTCCACGCCGACGATGAGCGCCATGACGCCGAAACCCGACCCCCCGATGGCGCACTTGTCATCCACCGCCTCCGCGTGGGTCGTGCATCGATCGGGTGCCAGGCAGCTGCTCGGGTGGGCGCCTTCCCAGAAGAACCCGAACGTCTGGCGCTGGACGAGATCGACGAGCTCCTCGTCGGGCAACCCCGCGAGCGAGGCGGGGGTCGGCCTGCTTTCCGATCGGGCAGCGCTTCTGCCCCAGGCTTTGACTGCCGGATCCTTCTCCGCTCTGGGCACGGACACCTCCTCATCGTGGCGAATGATTCTGAACCGCTTTCGGGCCTCTGGCAGCCCCCGGCGCCTTGAGCCTGGGGCTACACGCGCAGCTCGAGCTTGCACCGCGCTGGACCCCATTTTTACGCCATGTTGCGGATGAGGAATGTGAATCAGCCGCCGCGCTGGCGAATTCCTGCCGCCCACCTATCATGCCAGTGATCTATTTGAGGGCTTTGGATTCGATGAGCCGGATCGAGACGCTGATTGGCGACATGACGCTCGAGGAGAAGCTGGGCCAGCTCACCATGACGGCCTCCAGCTCCGCAGTGACGGGGCCGATCATTGCAGGGGACTCCACGGAATCGCTCAAGAACGGCTCCATCGGCAATCTGCTGAACCTGGTCGGTCCGGGACCCACGCATGAGATGCAGCGCCTGGCGGTCGAGAACTCCCGGCTGGGCATCCCGCTTCTGATCGGGCTGGACGTCATCCACGGACATCGCACCCTGTTTCCGATTCCTCTGGCGGAGGCCGCCTTGTTCGATCCCGAGGCCTGGGAAGAGACGGCACGGGAAGCGGCCAAGGAGGCGGCGCACGACGGGCTGGGACTGACCTTCGCCCCGATGCTGGATGTTTCCCGCGACCCGCGCTGGGGTCGCACGGCGGAGGGACCCGGGGAAGATGCGTGGCTCGCGGCAAGTATCGCGGCAGCCAAGATTCGTGGCTTCCAAGGCCACGACTTGTCATCGCCGGACTCGCTGGCCGCGTGCGCAAAACACTTCTGCGCATACGGGCCGGTGACGGCAGGGCGCGAGTATGCCTCCGTCGACATCTCGGAACGGACGCTGCACGAAGTCCACTTGCCGCCGTTCGAAGCAGCCGTGGCCGCCGGCGTGGCCACGATCATGCCGGCATTTACCGACCTTGCCGGCATTCCGATGACGGCGAATGGCGCCCTGCTCCGTGACCACCTGCGCGACAAGCTCGGCTTCGACGGCGTCCTGGTGAGCGACTTCAACGCGATCGCCGAGCTCATTCGTCACGGCGTGGCTGCCGATTTGGCCGAGGCCGCAGCATTGGCGCTGAACGCCGGCGTCGACATCGACATGATGGCGGACGCCTATCGGCGGGGTCTGCCCATCGCGCTGCAACGGGGTCTCGTCACGATGGCGCGGATCGACGAAGCGGTACGCCGAGTGCTCAGACTCAAAGAGCGCCTTGGGCTCTTCGATGACCCGTTTCGAAGAGGATCGAGGCCGGAAGCGCCCGCCGCGATCGCACACCGACGGCAGCTCGCACGTACGGTCGCCGCGCGCGCCATAGTGCTGCTGAAGAACGATCGGGGGGCGCTGCCGCTCGCGAAGTCGATCAGACATCTGGCAGTCATTGGACCCCTCGCGGATGCGGGGGTTGAGATGTGTGGGTGCTGGGCGGCAGCGGGCGAGCCGGAGCGTAATGTCGCAGTGGTGGCGGGGCTGCACAGGGCGTTGCCTGGAATCGAAATCGCGCACGCCCCGGGCGTGGAGATCGAAAGTGAGGATCAGTCTGGCATCGCAGCGGCAGTGGCTTTGTGCGAGCGAGCGGACGCGGTGTTGTTGTGTCTGGGCGAGGCCGCACGCATGAGCGGAGAGGCGGCGAGTCGCGCCTGCCTCGGCCTTCCCGGCCAGCAGCGCGCGCTGGCGGAAGCTGTGTTCGAAAGAGCCTGCGCACGCCGCATCCCTGTCTCGGTGATCCTGTTCTCAGGCAGGCCACTGGTCATTCCATGGCTCGCGGAGCAAGCGGATGCGTTGCTGGCAGCCTGGTTTCTCGGGAGCGAAGCCGGCAATGCCATCGCAGATGTCGTGACGGGACGGATCTCGCCGAGCGGTCGCACACCGATCAGCTGGCCCCGGGCACTGGGACAAGTGCCGATCTTCTTCGGCCAGCGGCCGGGTGGCCGACCCGCGGATCCGCGGGATCCCTTCACCAGCAAGTACCTGGATACGCCCAACGAGCCGCTGTATCCCTTCGGCCACGGGTTGACCTATGGGCGCTTCAGTCTCGCCAACTACCGGGTCGGCCCGGAAATCGTCGCGGTGACCGACACGATCGAGGCTCAGATCGAAGTCACGAACGAGGGCGGGCAGCGGGCGCAGGAGACCCTCTTCCTGTTTACGCACGATAAGGTCGCTACCGTTGCGCGCCCCCTCCTCGAGCTCAAAGGGTTCGGCAGGATCAGCCTCGGCCCGGGTGAGACGGGGACCGTTCGACTCTCGCTGCCCGCTGCGCAGCTGCGCTTTCTCGGCCGGGATCTGACTTCCGTGTTCGAGGCGGGCGAGGTGGAGATCCTGTGCGGACCGTGCGCCGACAGCTCAAAGCTGCTGACGCGCACGATCCGGTTGCGCGTGTGAGGTTGTGAAGGTACGCCGCCTGGCGGGGGGCGCAACCCAACACGAGCGGACCCTACGCGACCCGAGGCAACGCCGCTCGTTATGATTTGGGGCGCTATGATTTGGGGCGCCTCTCGTTATGACCTGTTGGATATAACGATCGACCACCGATCGGCTGCCACCGCGTACGCGCTTGCTTCGGCCTGGGAGCGGGTGGGATAGTCCGCGTCCGCCGGCAAGTGCCGGCAGGGGGATATCCGCATGGCTCAATCGTCGGCCGGCAGGCGCTTCGGCATTATCATCGGCATCATCGCCGTCATTGGGTTGCTGGCATTGGCGTGGATGGTCGTTCGTCCCGGACCGATGGCGTTCGCCTCAGGCAAAGCCGTGAAACTGTCGGACTACAGCGGGCATCCGACGGGGGTTCCGGCGGATTTTCAGGCAACGGACGCGATCGCGCGCGGACGTTACCTGACCCAGGCTGCGGATTGCCAGGCCTGCCATACCACGGAGGGCGGCAAGCCGTTCGCGGGCGGACGTCCGTTCGTGACGGATTTCGGCACCCTGTACTCTCCGAACATCACTCCCGATGCGCAAACCGGCATCGGCGGCTGGAGCGACGCGGAATTTCTCAAGGCCGTGCACGAAGGGGTAGGCCGCGGCGGGATCAGCCTCTACCCGGCGTTTCCGTACGCCGCCTACACCTATCTCACCGACGAGGACGTCCTGGCCGTCAAGGCGTATCTGGCCACCGTCGAGCCGGTGCACAGCACGCCTCCCGCCAACAACCTGAAAGCGCCGTTCAACCAGCGTTGGCTGATGGCGGTCTGGTCGGGCTTCTACAATCCGAACAAACGTTTCGAGCCGCTCGCCGACCGCAGCCCCGAATGGAACCGCGGCGCCTATCTCGTCGAAGCGCTCGGCCACTGCGGTGACTGTCACACGCCCCGGACCGCGCTTCAGGCGCTGGACAACCGGCACAAATTCGCCGGCGGGATGGCGGAAGGCTGGCGCGCCTACAATCTCTCGAGCGACAAGGAGTCCGGCATCGGCACGTGGACTGAAGCGGACCTGACGCAGTACCTCAAGACGGGGCACTCAATGAACCGCGGCACGGCCTTCGGCCCCATGGCCGAGGCGGTGCACCTCAGCTTTGCGAATCTGACCGCGTCCGACATTCGTGCCATCGTCGACTACGTGCGCAGCGTGCCTGCGGTGGACACACCTGACCTGCGCTCGCCGAAGATGCAGCCGGCCTCGAAGGATCCGGCGCAGGGCGTCGCTGCCAATCTGGACCCGCACGGCAAGGCCTTCTTCGAAGGAGTGTGCTCAGGGTGTCACGGCTGGACCGGCGAGACCCCATCCGTGCCGCACGCAACTCTGACCGGCACTCGCGCCATCAACGATCCCACCGCCACCAATGTCGCCCTGGCCGTGCTGCACGGCTCGAAGCAGCTGCCGTCCGACGGCTCGGTCGCCATGCCCGCGTTCGGCGCCGCGTACTCGGATCGTGACATTGCCGCCGTATCCAACTACGTCACGGCTCGATTCGGAGTGCAGGGATCGGCGCTGACGGCCGAGGACGTGCGCAAACTTCGGCAGCAGATGTAGGCTTTTGAACGGCCAATTCAGTAATGGGGCGGGCGCTCTTCCTCGGGTGCCCGCTCTCCCGCTTCCGATCTGACGGCGTCGAGGCGCTCCGCGAGCGTCTTGAGCTGCGCTCCCAGCGCATCAATCTGCTGCTGCTGGCGGAACACCACATCGCTGAGCTCAGCGTTGGCACGCTCCAGATAGGCGATCTTCGTTTCGATCTGCTCGAGTGTCTCGCGCGTCATGTCCCTCAAGGGCTCCTGCAGGCGGGAGACCGCCAGGATCTGGACACAGGCATCGGGGCGAACGCGGCTGCACGCACGAGCGGGTCCGTTTTGGCATGATGGACGATGCCGGAGCCAAAGGAGAAGGACGTGGCCAGCGTTTCACGGCTCGACGGGCTCGTCAGCCGATAGCGGGCCGGCGGATAGCGGCCGGCGGTCAACCGGCTGAGCGGCTTGCCGACTCCACAGAGCAACGCGCCAGGGACATGCGGAACCTCGATCGAATGCTTGCCGTACGTCACTTCCAGGCGAGCGCACTCATCGTGGTCCAGGATCGTGAGGAGCGCAGGCTCGCCGGTCAGGCCTGTGTCGGTAGGTGCACGGGCATCGGCTCGCGAGCCCTGCCTTTGGCTGACGATGTTGAGCCGGCACGAGGCATCGCCCGTGTACCGGTCGACGAAGTAATTGTCGCCGAGGCGCATCCCTCGGGCGAACGAGGTCATCAGCCTGTGGGAGAGTCCCGTGACCGCGGCCATATACTCACGCACGATGTCGCCGAATCCCGGTAATTGAAAGAATACGTCCCGATCCGGCGATGCGAAGGCCGGCAGCGCCGCTGACTCGTCTTTGGTGAAAGCGCTGTCGAAGATCAGCTCCTCCCGGAATTCCGCGAGTCCGGCCAGCGAGGCGCGCACGCGGTGCTCAACGCCGACCTCGCGTGCGAAGAAACTTCGGCTCAGCCGCGCGAGCGAATCGATCAGTCCAGGGTCTATGGAATGGTTGACGAGGCGGAAGATCCCGAACTCCGCGGCTGCCCAGTCGATCTGAGCGGCCACATGGTCGCGCCACGGATTGCCGACTTCGAACAGGGAAAGGTCGATCACGGGCAGCCGCGGTGCGTCTGTAAAGGATGTCATGAGCGGGTGCTCCAATGCACCGCAGGAAGCGGACGGGCATTGAACGTAACGCAACTCGACCCACCTTGAGAAACGCCCGTTGATTGGGTGCTGATAACCAAAGTACGCGGGACCGGTGACAAGCCGGTGACACCAACCGGACATCAAAGGCCCAGCGAACGGAAAAAACCGCGTGGGCACGGACGGCCTTGCCTGGCGTTGAAACGACGACGTCCCGGCGCGGCGCATCCGTGTCAGAATTTCTCGACCCAGGGCCGCAGCTCCAGCTCCCAACTCCAGGCACTGCGGGCCTGCCGCAGCACATGCAGGTAACTGGCGGCAATGGCGTCGGGATCGAGCATCGAATCGGGATTGCCCGGCGGTTCGCTGCGGCCGGGATTGCGGATCTCTCCGTCGATCACGAAATGGGCCACGTGAATGCCCTGCGGCGCGAGCTCGCGCGCGAGGCTTTGCGCCAGCCCCCTGAGTGCGAATTTTCCCATGGCGAACGGCGCCGACCGCGCGTATCCCTTCACACTCGCGGAAGCTCCCGTAAAGAAGATGGCACCGTGATGATTTGGAATCATGCGTCGCGCCGCCTGCTGGGCGACCAGGAAACCTCCAAAAGCACTGACCGCCACGCCACGCTCGACCTCGGCAGGAACCAGATCGACGAATGGGCCACGGACGCGTCCGCTTGCGTTATAAACCACGACATCCGGTGCTCCCATTTCACCCTCGACCTCCGAGAACAACTCGCGCACCTGATCCGTCTTTGTCGCGTCCACCGCGTAAGCCCGTGCCCGCGTCTCCGCGCACAGCGGCTCGAGCTTCTCTATGTTTCGGGCACACAGCGCCACGCGCATCCCCTCGTGTGCGAACGCTCGTGCCAGCGACGAGCTCAAGCCCGCGCCGGTTCCCACGATCAACGCGGTCTTGTATTCAATCGACTGAAGAGACATGGACGTCCACCTCTGCGATACCTGCGATCGAGCAGTGCATCCTGTCCCCAGCCCTCACCGGTCCGACGCCTGCCGGCGTGCCGGTAAAGATCACATCTCCCGGGCACAGGGTGTAGTGCGAGGATGCGTACTCCACGAGCCGCTGCACGTCGAATATCAGATCGCGAGTCGAGGCTTGTTGCCGCGTTTGGCCGTTAACGCGCAACTCCAGCCGCAGGTTGTTCGGATCGGCGATCTCATCACTCGTGACCAGCCACGGACCGAGCACGCTGAAGCCGTCAAGCGACTTGCGCAGGCTGCGGTCTTCAGGACCGCGCAGCGTCATGTCCAGGCCCAGCGTATATCCGCACACATGCTCGAGCGCCCGTGCGCGAGGAATACCGCTGCCGGCCTTGCCGACGATCGCGACCAGCTCGATCTCATGATCCGTACGGCGCTCCGGAAAGCGAATTACCACGGGCTGCGATACTCCGATTACCGAGGTGGAGGCCTTCAGGAACAGACCGTAGTGAGCGATGGTCTTGACATCCTTCTCGAAATGGACACCCCCGTCCGCGTTGGCCTCCGCCTGATGCAACAGGTAGTTGACGGGGGCGGCGATCACCTTCGGAGGATTCGCGACCGGGCTGTGAAAGAACGCCGAGGCGATCTCGACGCGCGGCGCGCGCTCAACGAGCTCGCGAGCCGCGGCCAGAACCTCCTGCAGATGCTCGATCAGCAGATCGGTGCGCGGCAGCGGCCAGCGAACGCTCGGCAAGACCTCGAGCGCCGGGGTGACGTCGATGATCCTGTCGCCCTCCCGCAGTCCAAGCCGGTTGTCGTTGAAACGGCAGATCCTTGCCATCAGCCCGATGCCTCCTCGATACTGAATACTTCGTCCCGATCAGGGACGCTCCCACCAGCATTCACGCCACACACCCAGCTTCTCCTGGATCACCCTGTCGGAGGCGCCGAAGAGGACCGACTCTGCGTCCGCGTGATGAAAGCTCTCGCACCAGCTGGGTACGACAAACACATCGTGCTCGCCCCACTCGAAGCGTCGGCCCCCGATCACCGAATAGCCGGTTCCTTCGACCACGATGAAGATCGTGCCGTCTGTCGAGCGGTACGGGGAAGTCCGGTAGCCCCGCGGTAACAGCTGAGCCCACGTGGCAATGGTGGGAATGGCCCAGTCGCCGTTCACTGGATTGATGTACCGCATCTTGAATCCGAACGGCCCCTCCGGCTCCCGGAAGCGTGCGATTCCGTGCAACGCTGCGCGCGTCCGCTCGTACGGGTAGTTGAAAATGGGCGACGTGTTTCGGGTCGTGTCATAGCTCACCGGCAGCATGTTGAGAGCCGCCTCCGCGGTCGAGGCACCCGCAGGCCGCCGCTGTGACGCGGGCCGCTCGAAGTGATCCTCGCGAAACCCGCAGTCCAGCAGATTCACGACGTGAACGTCGAGCACATCCAGCCAGATGACCGGGTCGGAACCCTCGTTGCCGTGCTCGTGCCACGTCCAGGACGGTGTCACAACGAAGTCGCCGGGCGACATCGGCCCTCGTTCGCCGTCGACCGTGGTGTATCCGCCGACGCCTTCGACCACCAAACGCAGCGCCGCCGCAACGTGCCGGTGCACACGCGCGATCTCGCCGGGCATGACAACCTGCAGTCCCGCGTACAAGCTGCGCGTGATTTTGGACTCCGTCGGCAACGCAGGATTCTCCAGGATAAGTACGCGGCGCTCGGCTTCTTCCGCGCTGATGAGTGCGCCGGCTTCGATCAGGAACGGTCGCACGTGATCGTACCGCCACAGCGCGGGCGCCGCCGGACTCGCCGGTTCCTTGGCCACCAGACCCTGGATCACACGCCACAGCGGCGTGAGATCGGCCGCCCTCGCCCGATCGTAAAACGCATCCCGGTCAAGTGTTTCCGCGGCCACCTTAAGAACCTCCTCCGCCCCGCATGCGGCGTCAAACGCAGCCGACGCATCCGAGCGTATCGTGCGCTGCGCAGCCGTGCGGGGCAACCTGCTGCGCCGACACGCGCAGCTGCGCTACCGCCGGAAATCGAGATCTCGCGCCGCCAGCCGCGGCTGTTGCGCGCCCGCATGACCTTTCCGAAGCGCAGACCCGTCATGAACTCATAACTAAATACATGCATATGCCCATTGTCTGTCATGGGCATATGCCCTATATTCCCGCTCACGGAACGATGTATGAGTAAAGACGGTAATCCATTTCCCAACGAGGCGCCTTGCAACGCCACGGCGATGCGCAAGGCGTCCCGGCGGCTGACGCAGATGTACGATGACGCGCTGGAGGGCTGCGGGCTGCGTTCCACGCAGTTCGCGATCCTAGTGGAGCTGTACCTGTGGCTGAAGGAGGCGCCCACCGTTGCGGAGCTTGCGGCCAAACTGGTCATGGACCGCTCGGCTCTCGGACACAATCTGCGTCCGCTGGCGCGGGAGGGGCTCGTCGCGTTGCAGGAAGGAACGGAGGATCGTCGGCGGCGACACGTCGGCCTGACGATGCGTGGACGGGCGAAGGTGCGGGAAGCGCTGCGGTTGTGGGAAAAGGCGCAGGCTCGTTTCAACGAAGTATTCGGAGAGTCGCGGGCGGCGAAGTTACGCGCGACGCTGTTGGAAATTGCCTTCGATGAGAGGCTCGGGACGCTCAAGGGTTGAGCTTTTTTTGAAGTACTTATGGGCATATGCCCGTTATTGAACCCAGGAAATCATCATGCATCCTTTGAAGTCGATTCTACCGGTGCTCGGTGCGGCCCTGACGCTGCTGTCGGCCCGTGGTTTGGCGGCGGACCTATCCATCAACGTCCCCGACACGCCGCAGGCACGGCTGGCGTCTGATCTCATTGGCCGCGTGACGGCTGCGCTGGTGGAGAGACTGGGTGGCGGCCTGTCAAACGTCTGGATTTTTCCGACCGGCGATCCACACACCGTATTCGTTCAATACAGCCGGGCGGGGACATCTACCGCAGCCGCAACGACCGTACCTGTAATCCATCTGGCGCTCGTGGTGATGAATGGCGATCACATCGCACAAGTCCACGAGTTCACAGACGCTGGATCCAACAGTCCACTGCACGCGCGGCCACTGCACGCGAAGAACTGAGGAGAAGATCATGGCTGAATCCAAACATCCCGGCACTGCCCTCATCACCGGCGCATCCTCGGGCATCGGTGCGATCTATGCGGACCGTCTCGCCCGGCGCGGATACGATCTCGTCCTGGTCGCACGCCGTCGCGAGAGACTCGAGGCAAGCGCCGCAAGGATTCAAGCCGAGACGGGTCGAGCCGTCAACGTCCTCGTCGCCGACCTGAACGATCGCAAGGATGTGGCGCGCGTCGAAGTGGCGCTTCGCTGCGACGCGAGCCTCAGCCTTCTGGTCAACAGTGCGGGAACCGCCTCGGCCTCTCCCCTGTTGAATTCTGATGTCGATCGAATGGAAGAGATGATCGGCCTCAACGTGACGGCACTGACTCGCCTTACGTACGCCGCCGTGCCGGGTTTCGTCGCCCGCCACGAGGGCACGATCGTCAACATCGCCTCGGTTGTCGGTGTGGCACCGGAGCTGCTGAACGGCGTTTACGGAGCCACCAAGGCATTCGTGATTGCCTTCAGCAGGTCGCTGCGGCATGAGCTGGCCGGTGAGGGGATACGGATTCAGGCGGTTTTGCCCGGCGCGACGGTGACCGAACTCTGGGAGAACGCCGGAGCCCCCATCGCTTCGCTTCCGCAAGAGGTTCAGGAGGGATTCATGTCGGCGGCGGACATGGTCGAGGCCTCACTTGCGGGCCTGGACCGGGGCGAATGGGTGACGATCCCGTCGCTCCCCGAGGCGGCCGACTGGGACGCATACGAGGCCGCACGACAGGTACTGCTTCCCAATCTTTCGCGCGCCAAGCCCGCCGGACGCTACCGGGTGCCGACCTGAACCGCTGACCCATAGGCTTAGTCGTTAAACGACCCATAGGCTTAGTCGTTAATCGGGGGGCGCTTTCGCAGGCGCCCTCCCTCCCCGTCCTGTGGTAAGCTGCTGATTACACCTGCCTTCCAGCCGCGCTCGTTCACCCAGCGCGAAGCTGTGCACCCACCCTCAATTCGAGTCTCGCGGGCCTGATCGTCCGCGCTCACGGAAGCGATGAAGACGCCTAAAGGCCTGCAACCCCTAATAGACGACGGAGTCATCGACGAAGTCATCCGCTCACTCAAAAGCGGCAAGGAAGCGACGGTCTACCTCGTGCGCTCGGGTACCCAGATCCGCTGCGCGAAGGTCTATCGGGACATGGCCCAGCGCAGTTTTCAACGACGCGCGCAGTACCAGGAAGGGCGTAAGGTTCGGGGCAGCCGCGAAACCCGCGCGATGGGCAAGAGTACCCGCTTCGGCCGCAGGGAGCAGGAGCACGAGTGGAAGAACGCTGAAGTCGACGCGCTCTACCGACTCACCGAAGCCGGAGTACGGGTACCGAAGCCCTTCGGTTACTTCAACGATGTTCTGGTTATGGAGCTCGTTACCGATGCCAACGGCGAGCCTGCGCCGCGCATGGGACAGATCGAGCTGTCGGCCGAGACAGCGCGCGAGTACCACCGCTTTCTGATACGCCAGATCGTACGAATGCTGAGCATCGGGCTCATCCACGGGGATCTGTCGGAATTCAACGTGCTGGTCGCTCCTGACGGCCCGGTCATCATTGACTTGCCGCAGGTCGTCAACGCCGCCGGCAACAATGGCGCGTTTGCCATGCTCGAACGCGACACGAACAACATCCGATCGACCCTCGGCCGGTTTGCGCCCGAGCTGCTGGCGACCGACTACGCCCTGGAAATGTGGAAGCTGTACGAGCAGGGCGCGCTGCGACCGGACAGCAAGCTCACAGGTGTCTTCCTGCGCGATAAGGCGCCAGCTGATTCGAGCGGCGTGCTGCGCGTAGTGGATGACGCGCGCGAGGAAGCGATCCGCCGCCAACTCGGCCGGGAAAACCTCGGCCGGGACAACTAGATTTCGTAAACAACCCTATGAACGATACCTTACGGACACCCGGCTTTCGCGAGCTCGGGTTGACCGACCCCATTCTCGAGGCGCTGCAGGCCGTCGGCTACGAGACGCCCTCGCCGATCCAGGCGCAGACGATCCCCCTGCTCCTGTCCGGTGCCGACATGCTCGGCCAGGCTCAGACCGGCACGGGGAAGACGGCAGCATTCGCGTTGCCCGTTCTGATGCGGATCGACCTGAAGAGCCGCGGCCCTCAGGCCCTGGTGATGGTGCCGACCCGTGAGCTCGCCATTCAGGTGGCGGAGGCCTTTCAGCGCTATGCGATCAATCTCAAGGGGTTTCACGTACTGCCCATCTACGGCGGGCAGAGCTACACCCCGCAGCTCAAGGGCCTGAAACGCGGCGCGCACGTTATCGTCGGCACCCCCGGGCGTGTGATGGACCACATGAAACGCGGGGCGCTGGATCTGGCGACTCTGCGATTCATCGTGCTCGACGAGGGGGACGAGATGCTGCAGATGGGGTTCGTGGACGATATCGAATGGATCCTGGAGCAGGCGCCCACGCAGCGGCAGATTGCCCTGTTCTCAGCGACGATGCCGGCGGCGATACGCCGTATCGCTCAGAAGCACATGCGCTCTGCCGTGGAAGTGACGATCCAGAATCGAGCGAGCACCGTGCCGAAAATCCGGCAGCGATACTGGCTGGTGAGCGGCCTGCACAAGCTCGACGCGCTCACCCGCTTGCTCGAGGCGGAGCGGTTCGAAGCGATGCTGGTGTTCGTGCGCACCAAGCTCGAAACAGCCGATCTCGCCGAGCGCCTGCAGGCGCGGGGTTTCGGTGCTGCGCCCTTGAACGGGGACATTCCGCAGCAGCAACGCGAACGCACGATCGCGCGCCTGAAGGCAGGGCAACTGGACATATTGGTTGCAACGGACGTTGCGGCGCGGGGCCTCGACGTCGAGCGCATCTCTCACGTCATCAACTACGACATTCCTTACGACTCGGAAACGTATATTCATCGTATCGGGCGAACTGGCCGTGCCGGACGCAGCGGCGAGGCGATTCTGTTCGTCGCGCCGCGTGAGCGAAACATGCTGCGCATCATCGAGCGGATCACGAAACAACCCATCGAGCCGATGAGGCTCCCGAGCGTCGAAGATGTGAATGAGCAACGGGTTCAGAAGTTCAAGGAGCGCATCGCGAACGCGGTTCAAAGCCATGCAGGCAACGTTTTCCAGCCTTTACTCGAACAGATGGAACGCGACCAGAATCTTCCCGCCATCGAGATCGCCGCAGCACTCGCCAGCCTGTTGCAGGGATCGGCTCCCTTCCTGCTCACTCCGAAGCCGGGCGCCGCCAGGGAAACGGCCGGTGCGGAGACGTGGTCGCACGAGGCGGCGAATGACGCAGCAGCGGCTCCCGAGAGCCGCGGATCGGGCGAAGCCCGTCCGCCGTCCGCGCGCAAAGGCGGCCCCCGTGTGCAGACGTATCGCATCGAAGTGGGCCATGCACACGGGGTTCAGCCGGGAAACATAGTGGGCGCGATCGCGAATGAAGCGGGACTGGAGGGTCGCAACATCGGTCACATCGACATACGCGACGACCACAGTTTTGTGGATCTGCCGGTGGGCATGCCGAAGGAGATCTTCAACGACCTGCAGGCGGTGCGTGTGCGGGGGGTTGAGCTGCGCATCAGTCGCGTCGACTCGAAGCCGGCGCGCGGGGAGCGCTCTGAGAATTCACCGCGAACCGCGCACCCCGCTCAGGCCTCGGCAGGCAGATCTAAAGAGCGGGCCGCTCCTCGAGCGCGTCCACGCGATTCGGGTAGAAAGCGACAGGGTCCTTGATATCGGCAACCCCCGGATAAGGTGCCTCGCAGGTCCAGACCGTGTTGGTCGACCGATCCGACGCTGGCCGGAATGCTGCGATAGGCGCAGTCTCCCTGGCACGCACACTAGGTCGCAGGGCCCGTTCGCCGTAGCTGCGACATGTCGCAATGCTTACGCGGAACGTATTGCACTGGCGGGCAGGTCGACTCGCGCAACTCACGTTGCGCGAGCGTGCAGCCGCGAGCAAGCGTCGCGGCCGTGCGAATGGCAGCCTTACCTGAGGGCGGTGCTATTGCTGATGATGACTTCGACGCGCCGGTTCTCCTGCCGCCCGGACGCCGATTCGTTGCCCGCAACGGGATCGCTCTTACCCTTGCCCAGGGCCGCCAACCGTGTCGAACTGATGCCCTGACCCGACAGGTAGGATCGCACCGAGTCCGCGCGCCGCTCCGACAGACCTTGGTTGTAATCCTCGCTCCCCACACTGTCCGTGTGCCCCTCGATCACCGCCGTGCGATCCGGATACTTGTTCATGAAAGCGACGAGCTTGTTGAGATGCCCGGTGGCGCCGGACTTCAGATCCGCTTTGCCAGTGGTGAACAGGACATCGCCCAACGTGAGGACCAAGCCTCGATCCGTTGCCTTCGCCTGCAACACATCGACCTGCCGCTGCAATTCCGCGGCCTGCTGATCGGAGTTCGCTGCAGCGAGGCGCGCGGCTTCGGAGTCGCCACGTGCCCGATCCGCGGCAGCCCTTTCTTCCGCTCCCTCAGCACGCGCGAGCAGGGCTTGGTTCTTCGCCGTGTCGGCCTCGTGAGTGCGCGCATCCAGGCGCGACTTCTCGGCCTGTTCCTTGAGCGCCGGCCGCTGATCTTCCGCATACTTCGTTTCGGCCAACGCCCTGGCTGTCTCCACTTTCCGGTCGGCGATGTACACGCGCGTAGCCGCCAGTTCGTGGTCCGGCTGCGAAATCTCAGCCGTACGCACGGCTGTCTCGGCGTCCTTGAGCGCGACAGGTGCACGGGTCGCGAGTTGTGGATCCGACTGAAGCTGTGTCAGCTTCATACGAGCTTCCGCAGCTCCGTCCGGCTTGACCGGCGCCGAGGCGCAGGCCGCAACAAGTATCGATGTCACCGCTGCGGCGAGCAATGTTCCAGTGAGCTTCGCGCTGCGTGTGTTCATGGCTTGTCTCCTGACGTGCGCTGCAATTCCTGCGTCAGCGTATCGTTGCTGTGCGCCATTTCATCGTTGACTGATCTGGCCTTCGCGGACGTGCTCTTCGCGGCGGCGAGCTCGGCTTCGGCTCGTGACTGCTCGGCAAAACGCTCGGCCATCACCATCTTCTCCTCCTTGACGGCGGAATCGGCCGAAGCGAGCTTCGTGCGAGCTTCGCTCAATTCCCCGGCGGCATAGCGGGCGGCTTCGACGCGCTCCGCGTTTGCAATGGCTTGCTGCGCGGCCTGGAGACTTGCAGTGGGCGGCGGGGTTGAGGCGCAGGCGGCGAGCAGCAGCGCACCTGCGAGTGTGACTGCGGCGCGCAGACATCGGCCAGGGTGTGCTTGCGATGTGACATACGTGTTCATATTCATTCCTACTTCAGCTGCATCGAGTTCTGGACGGACTTGACGACGCCGACGGCGCTGGCAACCCTCGCCACCCAACCGATGAGCCCGCCGACTACAAGCCATGCGATGACGTTCATGAGTTTTTCCATACTTGCTGCTTAGGCGACGGTACGCGGCAACCGGACTTCGGTCTGTACGCCACCGCACGTCCGCTCCGTAAGCCACTGCGCTGGCGGCTCGACGCTGGTTTGTGCGCTACCGTACGCAGCAAAGGCCGTTTGATCTATACTCGGAGGCGTGGTACCGGTCCGGATCGCCACGGAGACATCCTCCATGCCTGGCATGACAGCCCGCTCCCACGAACCTGAGAAGAACCGCATTCTCGGTGCCCTGTCGGCCGGGGAGCGCGAACGCGTTTTTCCGCACCTGCAGCTCGTGCCGATGCCTCTGGGCAGAGTGCTGTATGAGTCGGGCGACGTGCTGCGCCATGTTTACTTTCCGACCGATTCGATCGTCTCGCTGCTGTACGTGCTGGAGGATGGCGCGTCGGCCGAAATTTCGGTCGTCGGCAATGACGGACTCATCGGCGTCGCCCTGTTCATGGGGGGCGAGACGACTCCGAGCCGTGCGATCGTGCAGAGTGCCGGCCACGCTTATCGCTTGATGGGCCAATTGCTGAAGGAGGAATTTCACCGCAGCGGCGCCATGCAGCTGCTGCTCCTGAAGTACACCCAGGCGCTGATCACGCAAATGGCACAGACCGCGGTCTGCAACCGGCATCACTCCGTCGATCAGCAGTTGTGCCGCTGGCTGCTGCTGTCCCTCGACCGGCTGAACTCCAACCGACTGACCATGACCCAGGAGCTCATCGCGAACATGCTTGGCGTGCGCCGCGAAGGAGTCACGGATGCCGCGGGAAAGCTTCAGAAGCTTGGCGTGATCCGCTACGCTCGCGGCCAGATCACGGTGCTCGACCGTCCGAAGCTGGAACAGCTGTGCTGCGAGTGCTACGGCGTGGTGAAGAAGGAAACGGACCGTCTCTTGTTGATCAGCATGCCCGCCGTGATTTGATCGCCCCGGCGCGCGAGCCGCGATCCGGTCCCGCCGCCGTTTCCGGCAGTGAACGCCGCAGCGCTTCCGTGACACTAATGAGAGTGGAACGGTTCGAAGAGGAGCGCTGCGTGCCGCCCCGGACACAACCGAAGATTCGCTACGATCGCGCCAGAATCGCGTTCTGCTGCAGCGGCGTGCTGCTCATGAGCTTCGGCGCCGCAGGAACACCCGCCTGTCCGGGCATCCACGTCACGATCCTGAATATCCGCAATGCCGTCGGCACGGTGGATTGCGCACTGTTCGCCTCGCCCAACGGCTTCCCTGCAGACGTGCTGCGCTCCGCCATGAGACTAACGGCAATGAAGGTGCCGAACCGGACCGCTCGGTGCGATTTCGACGACGTTCCCGCGGGCACGTACGCGTTGGTCGCGCTGCACGATGAGAACATGAACGCGCGCGTCGACTACAGCTGGATCGGCGTACCGAAGGAGGGTTACGGCTTCTCCAACGACGCCAAGGGCAATTTCGGCGCCCCTTCCTTCTCGCAGGCGGAATTCGTCTACGACGGCAAGTCGCTCGAACTCACGGTGACGCTACACTACTGACGGCGAGCTGGCGGTCGCCGCTTCAGAGGGCGGTCTGGGCAGCCTCTCTGGGCAGGCGCACGGCAAACTCGCTCCCTCTTCCCGGACCCGCACTTCCTGCAGTGACGCTTCCGCCGTGCAACTGCACGATGTCGCGTACGAGTGCGAGCCCGAGACCGAGACCCGACTTGGAGTGCACGGTCGCCTCATCCGCGCGGGCGAACAGTTCGAAGACTTGCGGCAATGCATCGTGCGCGATCCCTATCCCGGAGTCCCGGACGCGAACCACAACCTCACCGTGCGTGATATGCATCCAGACACTCAGGTCGCCGCCCGCGTTCGTGTACTTCGCCGCGTTGGCGAGGAGATTCACGAATACCTGCTCCAGTCGGCTAGGATCGGCCTGCACCCACACCGGCTTCTCCGGCATTGCGGTCGTCAACGTGTGACGGCGCTCGCTGATGTCCGATTCGAGCGTCTCGATCGCGTCGCGGACGATGGCTCGGAGGTCCAGCCGTTCGCAATTCAAACGCAACCGTCCATGCGCGATACGCGACACGTCCGACAGATCGTCGACGAGGCGGGTCATCTTGCGGACCTGACGTTCGATCAAGGCCAGCGAGCGGCTGCGCCCCGAGGCCTCACCCGACTGCAGGCCCAGCGCGCGGATGGCATTGTGGATCGAGGCGAGGGGCGTACGAAGCTCGTGGCCGACCATCGCAAGGAACAGGTCCTTGCGGCGATTCGACGCAACGTCGGCCGGCTCGGCTATCATCGGTTGGCTGTACATGTTGACCCTTGCCGGTGAAGGCCGTCCACGCAAGTCCAGTCGTTGCCCGAGTAATCGACGAAAGCGTCGGCCGGCACGGCTAGAGCCGTGCAGCCCGCGCCGTCGCGACGGAAACCGCGCTCGCATTTCCAACGGTTGCCGTTGGTGTCCAGGTAGGCATTCGCGGGTACCTGAACGGGCAGGCAAGCGGCGGAGCTCTTGGCGAAACCTCGCTCGCAGTCCCAGTCATCGCCGGCACTTACCAGAAAGCCGTTGGCGGGCACGGGGACGGGGACACATTTGTGCCGCTCGACGCGATAGCCTCGCTCGCACTCCCAGCCGCGGACGTATGCGGAATCGGAAGCAAAGGCATGAGGCGGCACGGCGATGCGTTCGCACACGCCGGTCTTGTTGCGAAAGCCGCGATTACACTGCCAGCCGGCTCCGTATGCCGAATCGTCCGCGTACGCATCCGCGGGCACTGTGATCACGGCGCAACGCTGATCGATCTTGCGGTACCCGCGATTGCACTCCCAGTCGCTGCCGGAGGTACTCAGGTAAGCATTCGGAGGCACTTTGACGGCGGCGCACAGGTCGCCCACCCGATGAAACCCGCGCAGGCACTCCCAATGGCTTCCCCAAGTGCCTCCATAGAGGCTTGCGCGAGCGTTGCTAGGCATCGGACTCGCGGCGTTCTCAGCTGCAGCGGTGACGACGACCGCCAGCGACAGTGCGAGTGCGAGCGTTTGGAAGGACCGCTTCGTCATTGTCGCGTTTTGCATTCAACTCCTACTCCCGCCGAGATCCCGCAGGACAGGAGCCGAGTGTGCGCGCTTGCGGCCAAGCTCTCCGTACGCCAGCGAACAGTGAATCGCGGCGACGCGCAAGGGCGCCGCAAATTACCAGTGCGGGAAGCCGATCATTCGGCCCGCATCCTCGTCCCACAGCTTCATGCGTGCGCACCGCAGGCTGGCACGCAACGTCAGGCGCGGTGCGCATTGCAGATACGGACTGGATTTAAAAGCCGCGCGCAGGCGATAGCTTGGAACGCGGGGAGAGACGTGATGAATGTGATGATAACCGATGTTGCCCGTGAACCAATGGATCACACCGGGCAGGTCGTAATACGAGCTGCCTTCGACCGCGGCCCTGTTCGAATCCCACGCCTGCTGCCGCGACCAGTACGCGTGCTCGAAAGTGTGCTGTACATAGAACAGCCACACCCCCAGGGCGCCGGCGATCAGAACGACAGGCAGATGGACCAGCAGCACGGTGGACCACCCGAACCCCAGGCTGCAAGCGCTCGCGACGAGCAAGAGCATCAGATCGTTGAGCACTACGCTGGCCCATTCCCGCTTCCACGACAGCGGCATGTCGAAGGGGATCCGGTGCTTGATCAGGAACTGATATGTCGGGCCGATCCCCAGCAGCACGGGCATGCTGCGGTAGCACCGGTAGCCGAAGCGGCGCCATCGCGAGCGCGACCGGTACTCGTTCAAGGTCAGAGTCCGGACATCGCCGAATTCGCGCCGATCCAGATTGCCGGAGGTGCCGTGGTGCACGGCATGGGTCTTTTTCCAATAGCCGAACGGGAACAGCGTGATCAGCCCCAGGCAGGCGCCGACCCAGTGGTTGGCCCGCCGGCTCGCGAAGTACGAACCGTGACCACAATCGTGCTGGATGATGAAGAGGCGCACGTACATGCCCGCCGCTGGCAGGGCCAGGAGCAGCGTCCACCCGTAGCCCCAAGCGGCGTTCACGCTCCACGCCATCAGCACCCACAAAATTACAAACGTGGGCAGCGTGTTGGCCAGCTGCCAGAGTCCCCGCGGCAGGGATGGCTTTGCGAAGCCGGCGCACAGCTCGCGCGGATTGACGATCGAAGGCTGGGTCACCGGCGCAGCTTCCAGCCGATCACGCACGGACGTCTGTGCGCTTGCGCACAATGGTCGCCGCGGTGTTCCTTGGTGTTGCCACCCGCTGCTGGCAAGCTAGACTTGCGCCGGTTCGTCCATGCTGGTCAACCAAAAGGGGTGTTTCCATGAATCGTTTCCTGCTGGCCGCCTGCCTCTCCTGCGCGGTCGCCGTTCCCGCCTACGCCGCGCTCGATCCGGGCGCAACGGCTCCCGTATTCACCGCGCAAGCCTCGCTTGCCGGCAAGGAATTCAAGTTCCAGCTCGCGGACGCCCTGAAGAAGGGTCCGGTTGTCGTCTACTTCTACCCTTCAGCGTTCACGGGAGGATGCAACATCCAGGCACACACCTTCGCCGAGAACATGGACAAGTTCCATGCCGCCGGCGCCACGGTCATTGGTGTATCACTGGACAAGATCGCCACGCTCAATCAGTTTTCGGCGGATCCCGAGTACTGCGCGGGCAAGCTGCCCGTCGCCTCCGACGCTGACGGCAAGATCGCTCACAGCTACGATCTGAAAGTCATGGACGCCCATCCGGGCATGAAGAACACGCGGGGCGACGAGATCGACCACGGGTTCGCCGAACGGACGACGTTCATCGTCACACCCGATGGCAAAGTGGCGGCCACCGTCGGTGGCATGAAGCCTGCGGACAACGTCCAGAAATCGCTGGAGGTCGTGCAGCAGCTGACGGCTGCGAAAACCGGGAAGTAAGACGGGAAAGTGATCAGGGCGCCCTGCGAGCCCAGAACGAGCCCGTCCGCACGGTGAAGGATCCATCGGCCTCGAGGGCCAGCGCCTCCTGAACATCGCGAGCTGCAGAGCACTGCAGCTCGCGAATCACGGCGACCCTCGCCTGTGGCGTTCGCATCCGCTCGACCCACGAGGAAAACTCCAGCCGCAGCGGCCATTGGAACGCCTCGACGTCCCGGAAGCCCGCCTGCGCGAGCAGATCCTGCCATTGGCTGCCGGAACGGTTGCGCACGTGTGACGGATCCCGGAGCAACTCAAGGGTCTGCAGATGCGTGTCAACCAGCGGATCCTCGTCACCCAGCACGTCGATGACCAGCAACCGTCCTCCGGGGACCAGCACGCGGCTCATCTCTCTCAGTCCCGCTTCAAGATGCCTCCAATGGTGCGCGCTGTAACGTGTCACCGCCCACCCGAAGGATGAGTCGTCGAACGGCAACGACTCAGCTCCCGCCTGGCAGGTCTCGATCCGGGAGAGCCCGCGCATGGCAGCAGCCTGCGTCACCGTCGCGAGCATGGCGGCCGAAGGGTCGAGTGCCACCACACGCGCCGCCCCCCTGCCGAGGGTCGACGCCAGCGCAAAGCTCAGATGCCCTGCTCCGCAGCCCACATCCAGGGCGCCGAGGACTGGGAGCGCCTTCCCGCCTCCCGACAGCGCTTGCCGGAGCAGTGACTCGGCGTGCGACAGATCCGGACCGCGGGCGTGTACCCCGCTTTGCAGGTAGGCCTGTGCCTGCGAGTCGAACTGATCGTGAACTTTCTGGTCGTGCGAACGCATCGCGGCACTCCAACGGAACGACCCGTGGACGCTACGCGTCCACGGGCGGACAGCGTCTGCAGGCGCTATTCGTTCACGGACGCTACCCGTGCGTTTATTCGGGTACAAGGATGTCAGTTATCCTATTATAAGAGCCCCCAAGGTTCCGCGGCCCTCACCCAATCATGCAACCGCCAAAGGGGGCGCGTTCTCACTCAGCCGGGCGCGGACCCCCGTTGCTCGGGGAGTTCCTGCGCGCCCGCAGGGACCGACTCAAACCTGCGGACGTCGGCCTGTCAGATGGTTCGCGGCGGCGCGCGCCAGGGCTGCGGAGGGAGGAAGTCGCGAGCCTGTGCGGAATCAGTCCGACCTGGTACACGTGGATCGAGCAGGGCCGCACGAAGGCGATTTCGGTCGGGACCCTCGGGGCGATCGCGCATGGACTGCGGCTGTCGCCGGCGGAGCGGGCCTACCTGTTCGAGCTCGCGTCGCGAGCCGACCCGGCGCCGCTCCGCGGGATCGACCCGGATCTCCGGCAGCTTGCGCTCCTGGTTCGCGCAGTGAGCACGCCGGCCTATCTCCTCGACCGGCACTGGGACGCCATCGCCTGGAACAAACCGGCCGCCGACTTGTTCGCGGACTGGCTGGGTGGCCGGCGGGGTACGCAATCAGTGGCCCAGTCGCCCGGTGAGCCGGGTGGCGCGCGCAATCTCCTGCGCTACGTGTTCCTCCATCCCCGGGCGGATTCGTTTATTGTCGACTGGCCTGAACGGGCGCGACGATTGGTCGCCGAATATCGTGCCGACACGGCGGCATGGCACGACAATCCCACGCGTCGCTCCCTGGTCGACGAGCTGAGTGGGAGAAGTACGACTTTTGCTGCCGCGTGGCGTCTGCAGAACGTCCTTTCGCGCGCGGGCGGCTTGCGGACGTTCCAACATGCCCGACGCGGCCGTTGTGTCTACGAGCAGTTCACGCTCACAGTGGCACAACGGACCGAGCTGAAATTGACGGTGCTGGTTCCGCTGCGTATTGCTGAGATAATGCCGGCACGGCTTTCACCGTCGGCTTGAGAGGGTATCGTGGATCCTCCGCTCATTCCGTTCGGGCTCACCGCGGTGTTCGTCAACGTGCTGCTCGACCAGCTCGGTCTGCCTGTGCCCGCGGTTCCGACTCTCATCGTCGCGGGGGCTCTCGCGGCCGACAACCGGTTGTCGGCCAGCGGACTCATCGCAGTCGCAGTCGCCGCCTGCTTGGTGGGCGACACGACGTGGTATCTCGCCGGGCGCCGGTACGGCAACCGCGTCATGAAGATGTTGTGCCGGGTCTCTCTGACGCCCGACTCCTGTGTCAGTCAGACGCAGGCGCGCTTCGAGCGCTGGGGCTCCAACGCTCTGCTGGTGTCCAAGTTCGTGCCCGGGCTTTCGATCATCGCACCACCGCTCGCGGGTGCGACGCGGATGACTTTTCTGCGGTTCAGCGTGTTCGGCACTGTTGGCTCGGCGCTGTGGGTCTGCATGTTTGTGGCGGCGGGTGCGCTGCTACACAAGCAGATCGATCAGCTGCTCCCGCGTCTGCAGGCCGTCGGCAGTGTTGCCGTCCTCATCCTCGCCGGGCTTCTGGCAGGTTACATCGCGTTCAAATGGTGGGAGCGCCGTCGTTTTTACGCCTTTCTGCGGATGGCGCGCATCTCTGTCAGCGAGCTTTACGATCTGATGGATGCGGGGACGGCACCGCTGATCGTCGACGTGCGTTCGCAGACGGCCCGATCCCTGGATCCGCGCCGGATTCCAGGCGCGCTGCACGTGCCCGTGCAGGACATCGAACAGCAGGTCCGGCAGCTACCGCGCGATCGGGAAATCGTTCTGTATTGTACTTGCCCGAACGAGGCATCCGCTGCCAAGGTCGCCAGGCTTCTGATGAGCTACGGGTTCAAGCGCGTCCGTCCGCTAAATGGAGGGCTCGACGCCTGGGTCGCCGCCGGTTACGCCGTGGAGACGTTTCCTGAAGTCAAAGTGGACATCATCTTGTCAAACCCGGGCGAGCAGGTCTTGAGCGGACGTCGCGGCTGAGCCATACCGCCGGGACGCCTTGAATTGCGTCGCGAACCTCCTGACACTGATCCTCCATGGCACGAGATCCGCTCCGCAGTTTCCTCGATCGCCACGAACGGCTCTTCGTTCTGACGGGTGCCGGCTGCAGCACCGACTCCGGCATACCCGACTATCGCGACAGCGACGGAGGCTGGAAGCGGGCGCCGCCTGTGATGTTCCGGGCGTTCATGGACGAGCTGCACACGCGGCAGCGGTATTGGGCGCGCAGCCTAGTCGGTTGGCAGAGCTTCCGGCGCGCGCAGCCGAACGACGCCCATCACGCATTGGCTCAGCTTGAAAGGGAAGACCGCATCGAGCTGCTCGTGACGCAGAATGTCGATCGTCTGCACCAGGCTGCCGGGAGCACCGCGGTGCTCGATCTGCACGGCCGCCTCGACATCGTGCGTTGCATGGAGTGCGAAATTCGCCTGCCGCGCGAACGGGTACAGATCGAGCTCCTGCAGCACAACGACGCCTGGTCGGGCGCCGCGGTACGCTCGGCGCCCGATGGCGATGCGGATCTGGAGAGCGTTGATTTTTCCGGATTCCGTGTCCCCGCGTGCCCGCATTGCGGAGGAGTGCTGAAACCCGATGTGGTGTTCTTCGGCGAGAGCGTCCCGAGCGACCGCGTGGCAGCGGCGCTGCGTGGACTGGAGCATGCCGATGCCTTGCTCGTGGTCGGCTCGTCGTTGATGGTGTACTCCGGCTACCGGTTCGTGCGCGCCGCCGCGCGGAACGGAACGCCGATCGCCGCCGTCAATCTCGGACGAACACGGGCGGATGAGCTGTTGACGCTGAAGGTGGCCGAGTCGTGCGGATCAGCGCTATCCTTCCTGTTGGGGCGGCCGGCGGTGGCCGCGCGCACCGGTTGAGGACCCCGCAGATGTCTGTTCACGGGCTCGTTCTGTTCTGCCTTGCCTATCTGCTCGCGACGGCCACTCCCGGCCCGGGAATCGGAGCAATCGTCGCCCGCGTCATCGGCCGCGGCACCGGCGGCATAGGGTATTTCATCGCCGGCTTCGTCATCGCCGACCTGACCTGGTTCACGCTGGCGGCAACCGGTATGGCGGTGTTGGCGCAGACGGCGCATTCCGTGTTTGTCGTCATCAAGTTTGCGGGAGCCGGCTACCTGCTGTTCCTTGCATTCCGCCTCTGGACGGCGCCTGTCGGTCCAATCGCCGGGCACGCCGGCCCGCGGCAGCAGAGCGGGCTGCGGCTGTTTCTCGCGGGACTGTCGCTGACCCTGGGCAACCCCAAGGTCATGATCTTCTTCCTCGCCCTGTTGCCGACGGTGATCGATCTGACGGCGCTGCCCGTACCGGCGTTTCTGGAAATCGCGGCGGCCATGTGTGTGATTCTGACGCTCGTGCTGAGCGCCTATGCGGCGGCCGCCCGGCGGGCAAGGCATTTCTTTCGCAGCAAACCTGCCGTTCGCTGGTTGAACCGCAGCACGGGAACCGTCATGGCGGGCGCAGCCGTTGCCGTGGCCACGCGTTGACCGCGCCCACGAGCCCTCGCGACCAGCACCCAACGTCGGTTGCTACCGCTGCGGCTCGCGTCCTCGCGCGAGGATCAGGGGCGCCCGTACATTCCGATCAGGGTGGCCTTGGCCAGCGTGAACTCGTGCGCGGTCCTGGTGACCATGGCGCCGCTCGCCTCGGCTGGAACAGGCAGCTTCTCCACCTTCAGCGCATATAGCGTGAACAAGTAGCGATGAGCGGGCTCGCCGGCCGTGGGACACGGCCCGTCGTAGGCGATGTTGCCGCTGTCCACGCGTCCCAACGCCGCTCCCCGAGGCAATGCAACGCTGTGCGCGACTCCCGCGCCCGCCGGCAGCGATGTTGCCCCGACGGGAATGTCGTAGAGGACCCAGTGCCACCAGCCCGAAGGGGTTCCGTGCTCGTCCATATCGAACACCGTCAGTGCGAAGCTCTTCGTGCCCGGCGGAGCCCCGTGCCACTGCAGGGGCGGCGAGAGGTTCTTGCCGGTGCAGGCGTACTCGTTCAACACGTTCGCAATCGGGATGCGCTCGTGATTGTGAAAAGCGGTGCTGGAGAGGCTCAGCGCATCGGCCGTGGCGGCGGTTGTGAGGCCTTTGATCGTCAGGATCGCAAGGCAAGTGCCCAACACAGCCCATCTGGTCATAGGAAATCCTGCTCGCCCGACACGGCTGGGGGTGATATCAGCCTCAATTATGCCCGACCACCGCGCGGCGCAGCCTGACAAGATCGTGGCGCGTCGCAATGTCGCGACGATCGGCCGCGAGCCGCGAGTCGCGCAGGATCTGACAATTTTGCTACTGTTCAGCCTCGCAAACGAGTCCCTCATGCCGCCATTCTCGATCCTGGACCTCGCGCCCATCCCCCAGGGCGGGAGCGCCGCCGATGCGCTGCGCAACTCGCTCAGTCTTGCGCAGACGGCGGAAGAGCTTGGGTACCACCGCTTCTGGCTTGCGGAGCATCACGGCATGGCGGGAATCGCCAGTGCCGCGACGGCCGTGGTCATCGGGCACGTTGCCGGCGGCACCCGCCGGATTCGCGTGGGTTCGGGCGGCATCATGCTGCCGAACCACGCGCCCCTCGTGATCGCCGAGCAGTTCGGAACCCTGGCTTCGCTTTTTCCCGATCGGATTGATCTCGGCCTCGGGCGCGCGCCCGGCACGGATCCGCTCACCGCGCGAGCTCTGCGGCGCGACCTGACTACGCGCGCGGAGGAATTCGCCCACGACGTCCAGGAGTTGCAGGCCTACTTCGCCCCGGCCGTGCCCGGCCAAAGAATCCACGCAGTACCGGGAGAGGGACTGAACGTGCCGATCTGGCTGCTCGGATCGAGCTCGTACGGGGCGCAGCTCGCCGCGCTACTCGGATTACCCTACGCGTTCGCTTCACATTTCGCGCCTGATGAAATGATGCGGGCACTCGAGCTCTACCGCTCGAGCTTCCGCAGCTCAGCCCAGTTGGAACGGCCCTACGCGATGCTCACGGTGAACATCTTTGCAGCCGACACGGACGCCGAGGCGCGCCGCCATTTCACGTCCCTGCAGCAGGCCTTTCTCAATCTAAGACGGGGCACTCCGGGCAAAGTCCCTGCACCGATCGACGACATCGAGACGTTCTGGTCGCCTGAGGAGAAGGCCGGGGTTGCGCGCGCCCTGGCCTATTCGTTCGTGGGTACGGCCGATACGATCGAACCGGGCTTGCGGGCCTTCCTCGCCCGCACACAAGCGCAGGAATTGATGGTCGCCGGACACTTCCACGATCATGCCGCCAGACTCCGGTCCCTGCAGATCGCGGCGCAGGTGCGAGACCGGATCGCCGCGAGCTGAAGCCTCCGGTCAGATCCTGTTTGCCGGCGGGAACCCGCCGCATGTCGTTCCAACGCCGCCTGCCTGTCGCCATTCCCTCCGCGTGCACGTGCGTTCCCGGAACGCCACGCCTTGACGTGACATCTGATGTCATGACCCTTCACGGAATTCTCGTCAGGAGAAAGCACGATGCACAAGCCGATGTACGCCCTCTGGACGGGGCTGTTCGCCTGTATGGCTGGGGGCGCGTGGGCCCAGGGCTCAGGACCCACCGACCCGCAGATCGCCGCGATCGTCGTCATCGCCAACCAGGTCGACATCGACGCTGGCCGGCTGGCCAAGTCGAAGTCCAGATCGAAAGACGTGCAGGGCTTTGCGCAACTCATGGTCACCGATCACACCGGCGTGAACGCCGCGGCCGGCGCACTCGTACAGAAGCTGCACGTTACGCCGGAGTCCAACCCGACCAGTGAGAGCCTCAAGCAAGGTGGGGAACAGAATGTCGCGGCTCTGAAGAAGCTCAGCGACGGCGCGTTCGACAAAGCCTACGTCAACCACGAAGTCGCGTATCACCAGGCAGTCCTGGACGCGGTCGACAAGACCCTGATTCCCAGCGCCCAGAACCCGGAGCTGAAGGCCTTGCTGGTAAAGGTTCGTCCCGCGTTTGCAGCTCACCTGGAGCATGCGAAACGCCTCCAGGCCACGCTGGGCGGCAAAGGATCCTAAAGGTGTTCCGCGGCCTGAGAGCGTCAGGCGTGCTGCGAGCGTGCATCCTGGCGCCAGCGGGCCTGCTTCTGAGCGGTACCTCGCCCACGAGCCACGTCATCAGCATCGAGCACGTCATCAGCATCGAGAACGTACAGTTCAGTCCCCAGGAACTGACTGTCAAGCGCGGTGACCGTGTCGTATGGGTCAACAGGGATCTGTTTCCCCACACGGCCACGGCGAGCGCGCATGCATTCGATTCCCGCAGCATTGCCGCAAATGCGTCCTGGACTTTCGCAGCACGCACACCCGGCGAGTATGCTTACGCGTGCACGTTTCATCCGACGATGAAAGGTAAGCTCACGGTCGAATGAGCGCGCCCACAAGAACCGGCCGGCGAGTCCGGCAATGAGTCCCGAGCCACGGTTCGCAGCCGCCGCGGCCGATGAGGCCTCCCTCGTCCGTCGCGTCGTCAAGGGCGATCGCATGGCATTCGAGCAGCTCATGCGCATTCACAACCGGCGCCTGTACCGGTTAGCGCGAGCGTCGTTGCGCGATGAGACCGAGGCGCAGGATGCGCTCCAGGACGCGTACCTGTGCGCTTATCGGTCGATGCACCAGTTTCGCGGCGATGCCGCGCTATCCACCTGGCTATCCCGCCTCGTACTCAACGAATGTCTGGGCAGGCAGCGTCGCTCGACACGCCGGCAGAATGTGATTCCCATGGTCAGCTCAGAAACCCACCGCGATGCGGTCGACGCGGTGGCCGATCCCGTTGAGTTGCCGGACAAGGCCTTCGCACGGGTGCAGATGCGCGCCGTCCTCGAACGAAAAGTCAGCGAGTTGCCCGAGCATTTCCGCATCGTCTTCGTGCTGCGTTCCGTGGAAGAGGTGAGCGTCGAGGACACCGCGCAGACCTTGCGTATTCCCCCTGAAACCGTTCGCAGCCGACACTTCCGCGCAAAGAGTCTGCTGCGTGAGTCGTTCGCGCGGGAAGTGGACCTTGCTGAGCGCGACCTGTTCGAATTCGGCGGGGCGCATTGCGACAGTGTCATCTGCGCGGTGTTTGCGCTACTTGATCGCGCCCTGCCACCGAGTTAGCGCTCTTCAGCTCACGTAGCGGCTCGGGAATACGATCCGAAACGTCGTTCCACGTCCGCGCTGCGTCTCCAGCTCGATGCTCGCGTCCAGCAACTCGCACAAACGCTTCACGATGGACAGACCGATACCCTCTCCCGTACGCTGCGAGTTATCGGATCCCGACGGAAGCGTCGGTGCATTGGGCAAGTTGGCCCCTTGGGGCTCGTGCACGGAGGTCTCTTGCGCGATCGCATGTGCTTCCTGCGTTGCCTCACTGATCACATGGGCGAGCGGGGTCGCCGCTGTCCCCTCGAGACCGACTCCGGTATCCTGTACGCACAGAGCCCATCGCCTCAGCTCGTTCAAAGTTACCTCCAGGCACGAGACGACTACACCGCCGCTCTGAGTGTATTTGAGTGCATTCAGGATCAGATTCTGCGCGATGCGCCGCACCTTCACGGCATCCGCCTCGACGACCAGCGCGGCCGGAACCTCGACCTTCAGGAACAGACGACGCTCGGCCGCCAGCGGTTGAAGGGAATCGCACAGCTCGGAAATCGTGCTTCCGACGTCGCACGTAGACACTTCACGGTGCTCGCGGCCCGCCTCGAGCCGCGTGAGCTCGATCAGATCACTCAACAGGCTATCGAGCGAATCTGCGCTCTTGCGCACCCGGCTCACGAACGTAGGTAACTGTGGCGTGGCCACTGCGTGTCCCAGTGCGGAGGCGGCCAGCTTCACGGCGCCGACCGTTCCGCGAAGATCGTGCGCCGCCTCACGCCACAGCTCGGTCCGCTCGCGATCGAGGGTGCGCAGCTGTTGCAGCGCTCGCTCCAGCTCACCGAGCCGCCCTGCCGCTTCCGCCCGCTCGAGCGCCGCGTGACTGCCCGCGCTCTCGATCATGCAGTCGACAAAAAGCTGGGCGAGCATGGTGCGCGCCGTGCTGATGACCGACGGGACGAGTCCGGAATCCCCGAGCGCGAACGCTTCCAACTCATGCAGCATGCAGATGTGCAAGTGACCCCACTCGCGCATAGTCTCCCGTGAGTTGTAGCCGTGCAGCCAGCGATGCTCGCCGTGATCCGACGCACCCGACCGCTCCTCAGCAATCGCCGCCGACTCATCAGTTCGGTCCCGCGCTCGCAGCGCACGGTCGAACGCGTCGAGAATGCGCGGAATGTGATCGATGAACTGGCTGCGGGGAAGCGCGGCCGCCGCACTCACCTTGGGGTCGTTGTCTACCGCGATCCGCCAGCGCGCGAGGATCGGCTCCCGCTGTCTCTTCAAGTGCGTCGCGACGAGAGCGAACTGGTGATGCGAGGCGGACGTCATTGCGCAGCGCCTCCTACAGCGGCGTCAAAGGTGATCCGCACAATTACGTTAAATGTGCGCTCAGGCAAGCTTGGTCCGCAGCGGCGCCGGTGTCGGCGCCTTCACGTCAGCACCCATGAAACCAGCATCCCAGGGTGGTCCGGCGAGCGCGCGACGTCCGTACGCACGAGCACATCCGCACTGGTCACGGACCCACGCGCGCCGCTCGGCCTCGGAGTCCGCCCAGGATCACTCGGCAAGGCGGCGGCTAGCGCGAGAGGCCACTCAAGCCCAGAGAGCGCGAGCGCACGGGCGACTTGGGACGCGTCCTGATCCGCGCGCAGCACATGCGTCACTTTATGGCCACCTCGGCAGTCATGTTGACCGCGGAACCGCACTGTGAGGTTCGCATCCCGCGCGAGCGTCTCGAGGATAAAGAAATCCATGTATGTACCCAATCCCACCAGCCGGGTCGGTGCCGCCCCGAGGCGCTGTCGAAGGGTGCCGTACCACAACGTTCCGGCGTCTCCAGCGACAGGCAAGGCTGGCGTGCCCCGGGCGACGAACGTCTGCGCGAACGCGCGAGCATCGGAATACCTGTCGTTGAATACGACGAAATCAAATGCGGCACTGGGCGCCGTGATCGCGCCGGATGAGGAGACTGACGAACGCCATGAGCCGGTAGCCGCGACTGTGGCGACCGACGCCGCGCCCGCGATGAAGCCTCTCTTGGTGATCATCGTGTGCCTCAACGAGCTGCCCGGGTGAGATAGGCGACGATTGCATCGACGTCGGCGTCCGACACCTCCGTCCGGCGATAAGGCGGCATGCTGCCTAGTCCCGCGCGAACGACAGTGCGGATTGCGGCGACCGTCAGGTCCGTGCGGCTTTCGAGCACGGCGCTCTTCTGGTCCATGCGCCTTGCTAGCCGGTTGCTCCCCCAGAGGCCCGGCGCGTGACACGGCAGACAGGCGCGGTAATAGAGTTGTTTGCCCTGAGCCTGCGAGGGTGTCAGGTCTTCCCGATCGGCGGCCTGTATCGGTGCGCAGACGCTGAGGGCAAGCACCCAGGTGAGCCTGACTTTCATCTGGGCGGGACTCTCTTGCCGCGCAGCGCGGCGGGCCAGATCCCCTGCTTGCCCGGCGCAAGGATACCGCGCGGATCGAGGGCATCCTTGATCCGCTCGTTCAGTTTTCTCAGCGCATGGCCGTTGAACCCGTACATCTCGGCAACGTTGTCCATGAACGAGATGTGGGCGCGGTAGTCGCCGATGCCCTTGGCGGCCCCGTCCTGCGCGAGCACGCGATACAACTCTCGGCCCTTGCGGGTCATCTCGGCATCGTCCTTGTTGAAGAACGTCACCGCGTTGACCACGATTGCACGCGGTCCGATGTTCAACAGTCCGCAGTAGTAATCGATCCCGTATTCAATGAACCTTCGGTGGATCGCCTCGTACAGCTCGCTCACCCGCTCACCGATCGGCGCCACGACCGGTGCGAAGTTGATATGGCCTCCCGGTCCACCGTACCAATCGACGCCGGCGAGGGCCGACAGGCCCGGCGTCACACGCATCCACGACTCCAGGGGTTGCCCACGGTGCCACCGGCGCGCCTGGACCTTGGCTCCGGGCACGCTCGCGAACGCTTCCCGGATCACGGCCTCGCGCAGATCCAGGCCCTTGTCGGAGTCGAACAGATTGAAACCGGCATTCCACATTCCCCGGCCCTGCGCCTCGAGGTAGCCGGCGACGATTTCGAGCGGCAGGCTGCCCGCGCCCCGGTAGAACGTGTCACGCGTTCTGCCCTGCGCCGAGAGCTCATCCATGACATTCCGGAACGGATTCGTGATCGTGTAAGGTGCGTTGATGGTGTTATCCAGCCGCAGCGGCCGCAATGTGTCGACGAACACGGCAAGATCGGCGACCTTCGGAACGCTGATCGCGAAGCCGGCAACGGCTTCGGGCTCGGGCATCAGCCACACGCCCATCTTGGTCACGACCCCAAAGTTTGATTGGGTGAACATGCCGTCCCAGACGGGCCCGTACCCGTATTTGAATACCTGCCACTCGCGGCTTCCCGCCACGGCTCCCATTCCTGTGCGGACGATCTCGCCGTTGGCGAGCACGACTTCCATGCCGCAGATCGTTTCCGCATGGACGCCATACGGCGTGTAGCCCACACCGTGCTCCAGTGCGTTCCCGATGACGCTGCCCCAACCGGGCGCCGGCGTCGAGATCCACAGCTTGCCGCCCGCCGCCTGCAGCGCGTTGAACAGGTCGAAGAAGCTCACTCCCGGCTCCACCAGCGCGTAACCAAGGCGCGCGTCGATTTCCAGGATCCGGTTCATGCGCTTCAGATCCAAAACGACACTGCCCCGCAGCACCGGAGCGGAACCGCCGTAAGCGAGGTTCCGGCCGGAAGAGATCGGCCACAGGGGAATCCCGTACCGGTCGGCAACCTTGACGACCGCCTGCACCGCTTCAGCCGACTGCGGTGCCACCGCGGCAGCGCAGGCGTGTTCCTCGGCATCCCCCGGCGCAAAGGCGTCGAGATATGAATGACGATCCTCGTCCGAAACCAACACCCACTGCTCGCCGACGGCGGCGGCGAAACCGCGCAGTGCTCTCTGGAAGTCCGCAGCGCTGAGTCCCGGAGGCAATACGGATTGGGGCGCCATAAGGGTATTCACAGCACCGCGAAGTAGCGGATCAGGTTGCCGTCGGACTTACGCTCGCCAATGCCGACGAACACGTGGCGCATCAGCCAGTCATGCGGACCCGTTTCGACTTCGAACGTCGGCGCGGCCCGCAGGTAGTAGTCAGCGGGCTCGACGGTCGGGCCGCCCGAAAAAGCCATCTCCCGCAAGCGCCGCAGGGTATCCGGCTGGCGTCCCCACAGGTAGCCCTTGTTGTAGAGCAGGATCAGCGTCCCATCGTCTTCCTGCAGCATGTACCGGGCGTCGAGGGCGAGAACACCATCGGGACGGAATAAGGCGTAGTCGCCGCCGCTGTTAGGAACGGCCTTGCCACGCAGGCGTGGCCCTTGGAATTCCCCGCTGTCCACATATACGGCGCCGCGTCCGGCGCCGCTGGGCATCGAGGTAATGTTCTGCACGCGCGTGAAACGCAGGCGCAGCTCGAAAGCGAACTCAAGCCTCGGGGCAGTCGCGCAGGCTAAAACCGGGGGCGTCGGGTCGGTCATCGCTGCTGCGGGCGCGCGGTATGGGTTCTCACAGCGAGCTCCCGGGGCCGTTTGCGCGGCACCCGCGTCCCGTGCCCGGGAAAGCGGGCGAGAACCGGTCCGTCCCACAGCCGGATGGTGGGCTCCTGGAACAGCCATTCCCCGTCGATCTTGATGAGCCGGTCATCGTGTAGTAGCCGGCGAATCTGAGGACGTAGGGTGGCTCTCCACGGCATTCCGCCACGCGCAATGAGATCCTGGATCGCGATACGGTCCTCTCCCGAAGGCTTGTTCGACTTTTGCATAGGCACCCTTTCGAAGGCATTGCCGGGGGGCTTGCCCCGCCGCGATGGCTGCGCGGAAAGGACGCATCCGCGCCCGCTCATGACCCTCATTTGCTTGCGGGTGAAGCCGACGCAGTATGGGGGAGTCAGCGCCCCAGGTTGAAGGGCAGCGCCTTCTGCTAGTATTCTGACCACCAGTTTGCCGGCCGGCACGGCTTGTCGCATGCTAAGGATCTGGGAGGGGGCAATACCAACATGAGTAACACCTTACAGCGCGTTCAACTCTCCGACTTTCTGAAGAGCTGCCGGGCGCGCACTGCGCCCACCTCGGTCGGCCTGACGCCGGCCAGCCGGCGGCGCTCCAAAGGACTCAGGCGCGAGGATGTCGCCGCCCTCGCTGGCTTGAGCGCCACCTGGTACACCTGGCTGGAGCAGGGGCGCGATGTGCACCCCTCGGAACGGGTTCTGGAAAGACTGAGCGGCGCGTTGGGGCTGTCGCCCGCTGAACGCGACTATCTCTTCATGCTGACCCAGAAACGCCCGCCGCCGCTGGCGTCCACGGGCGGTGAGGAAGTGCGCCCCGCGGTGCGCAGAATGCTGGACTCGGTGAATGTGCCGGCGCTCGTGCACACGCGCCGTTGGGATGTCATCGGATGGAACCAGATCTGGAGCCGCTGTTTTCCGGACTTCGGCATCCGGCCCACGAACGAGCGCAATCTCCTGAAGATCCTGCTCACGGACGTCGATTTCCAACGCCAGCCCCACGAGCAGGAAGAGATCGCGCGCCGGGTGTTAGCCAAGGTACGGCTCGACTACAGCCAGTCGGCGGATGACCCGGCCTTCGACCGGCTCATCGAGGAGCTGACGGCGGCATGCCCGATCTTTCACCGCCTGTGGCGCAGCTCGGAGATCGTGAACTGCTCCGAGGGCGTCTATACGACCTCCTACGCTGGCATCGGCGAGATCTCTTTCGAGCACACCTCCTACACCATCGAAGGGTCGCCGCATCTGCGGCTGCTGCTCTTCTGTCCCTCCGACGTCGCGAGCGGCCGGAACCTGGTGCAGCTGGTGCGCCAGCGGCCCGGCCGCCCCGACTCGTCGCAGAGCGGGCTGGCGAGCTAACTGTTGCGAGGCCGTTCGGTCACGTCCACCTGGTAGTAGTCGAACACGAGGTCACGGTATGCGGCGCCATCGCCTTGCGTCAGCTCGTCGATCGAGCCGGCCGGCGCCGCCTTGAGCTCATCCTTCGTGTAGTCGACGACATATGAGCCGCTCTGCGGATCGTAGTCCAGAGCGGGCCAGGGAAGGGGGTGATACTTCTCGGCCATTCCGAGAAATCCCCCGAAGCCGACGACGGCGAACAGGATGCTGTTGGATTCCTTGTCCAGAACGAGGTCCTCGACTTCACCGATCTTCTTGCCGGTCGGATCGATCACATTCGTCCCAATGACTTTCTTCGCGCGGATCGCCGATGTGTGGCCAGTGGCGGTCGTCATGTCTGCACTCCTCCTGATGTGAACTTCAAGTGCGCCGTTCGTCGCAACGATGGGCGCGTGTTCACAATGGCGCGCGCGCGGGAAGGTTCCTCTTGACTTGAATGCGGCGCCGGCCGACGCTCGCGGCCATGTCAGAGGTTGAAAGTCGCGGTGTGCTGCAACCGAAAAGCCGGAACTTGATCGCCGCGGCGCAACAGCTGACTCGCTACCTTCACGAGCTCACCGCGCGGCCCAGGATCAAGGCCACGGTGCCGTCGCCTGTCGCGCAACTGAAGGCCGTCGACCCCAGACGCGCGAGCGTGCGCGGCCCGGAATGAAGATCATCCGGCTCGGCGACTGCTACTTCGACGTGCACGCCCCCGCACAGTGCGCGCGCGTCAGTCCGACTGCGCTCAAATTGTTTTTCAGCCTGATGAAGGACTGGGCGGTCGGTGACCAGGAGGCGCGCACGTTGATGGGACGCCTCACGAGCGAGGAGTTCGAGAGAATGCGCGCCGCTCCGTGCAGCCAGATCCTCGATCCGACGAAGTTGAAGCGCATTGCAGGTCTGCTCAGCGTGCGCCGGGAGCTCAATCAGCTCTACGGAGTCAACGTCGGGAACGAGTGGGTGCGGCTGCCAAACGGTCACCCGATGTTCTGCCACGTGCTGCCGATCACTTATCTTGTCATTGGAGGCGTGCAAGCCACGACCAGCGTCGTGCGGCTGCTCGTTCGACAACGCCGAGCCTCGTACGAGCCCGACTCCGTCAGCCTTGGACAGCGGGCTGCGCCGTCAGACTGACCCGATTTCGGCCCGCCCGTTTGGCGACGTACATCGCGGCATCGGCGCGCTCGATGAGGGCGTCCACACCGTCGGCCTGGCCGGCGACCGCCACGCCTACGGACAGTGTGACTTCGCCGATCGACTCCCGTCCGTCGGCGCGGTGTATCCGACCGCGGGCCACGGATTCCCGAATCTGCTCAGCCAGCGTCGCAGCGCCTGCGAGGGTGGTATGCGGAAGCAGCACTGCGAACTCATCGCCGCCGATCCGTGCAGCGCAATCCCGCCCCTTGATGCTCGTTTGCAGCACGTGCGCCACGGACCGAATGACCTTGTCACCCAACACGTGACCGAACGTATCGTTGATCGACTTGAAGTCGTCGATGTCGGCGATCAGCAGCGCGCTGCCGGAAAGACCCGCGTGCTCGCGCATCACCTCCTGGATGGCGCTCTCGAGCCCCCGCCGGTTCTTCAACCCCGTCAGTGAGTCGAGCTGTGCCTCGCTCTGCGTGCGCTGGAGGCTCTCGTTCAGCAGGCTCACCTCCCGGGTGCTCGACTCGAGCTTCCTCGACAGCTCCGCAGCTACCGTGTGCATGTGCTGGGCGTCCTCTCGGAGGGCGCCAACCACCTTGCGCAGCGACTCCTCGTCCAGTTGCCCGGACAGCTGACCCATATGTTCCTGCAGGTCGCGATCGAACTGCGCCGTCTCGGCGCTCGCCGTGGCGGCATTCTGCGTCGTGTCCTCGAGGACCGTGCGCAACCGCTGCTGCAGCGCCTCGAGGACCTTGACATCGCGCGCGGCGATGAGCTGGGAATACAGGCGCTGAACGTCCTCGTCCGTGAGAGCCACGCTCGCGGCCAGGCGGGCTTCCAGAATCCGTGTCAGCTCCGGATTCAGGCCGGCGATGTGCTCGTACCAGAGCGTGAAACTCAGCGGATGGAACGAGGCCCGCTGGCGGCTCATCAAGGGCAGCGCCTGCCTGAGGATCTCGATGCTCCGGTCTCTGGTTTCGTTGTAACGCATGACTCAGGTCCTGGTCGAAAGCGAACTGCACCCAAGCCATTATCGGCGCCCGGGCGCAAGACTTCAGCCGCAGAGGTACCGGAACCGCACAAATCTCATCGGACCCGAGCTTTGCCGGAATCGCTAAAACCAGCTTCGGGCGCCACGCTCGTCGCCTCGCGACGACAGATGCCTATTTCCCGAGCGATCCGCGCAGGCGTGGCACCCTCAGCAGCGAGCGCACCAATGCAAAGGCCTCGACGGCGGGCAGCGGGCGTGCCAGCAGATAGCCCTGGATCGTGCTGCAGTGCTCCTGGGCCAGAAATTGCCGCTGTTCCTGGGTTTCGACTCCCTCTGCGACGACCTCGAGCCCCAGCGCCAGCCCGAGCGCTATGGCCGCGCGGCAGAGCGCCGCGTCGTGCACGTTCGCCGTGCAATCCTTCACCAAAGACCGGTCGATCTTCACGCAATCCACGTTGAGCAGCTTCAGCCGTGACAAGGAGGAATGGCCGGTCCCGAAATCATCGATCGCGAGTGACACACCCAGAGCGCGCAACCTCGCCATGTGTCGCGCTGCCAGCTCCGGAGAGCGCATCGCAACGGTCTCCGTGATTTCCAGCTCGAGGGTTTCCGGCGGCAAGTGCGCCGCCGACAGCGCCGCCGCAATTCTCTCGGACAACTCCTCGCGAGCAAACTGCACGGGCGACAGGTTGACCGAGAACTGCAGGGGCTCGGCGCCGGACTCGAGCCAGGAGCGCGCATCCTGACACGCTCTCTCGAGCACCCACTGCCCGATCGAGTCGATGAGGCCGGTCTCCTCGGCGATCGGAATGAACAGACCGGGGAGCACGAGCCCGCGTGTCGGGTGATTCCAGCGAAGCAAGGCCTCGATGGACGTGGGCCGGCCCGTGACCGTGTCCATGCGTGGCTGGTAATACAGCTCGAGCTCATTGCGCTCGAGCGCATCGCGCAGCTCCACTTCGAGCGACAACCGGTCGGTGCCGGGACGCATCGCGTTCTCGAACAATCGATACGAGTCGCCGCCGTGCGCCTTGGCGCTGTACATCGCGAGGTCAGCGTGTTTCAGCAGAGTCGAGCTGTCGGCGCCGTCCTTGGGTGCAAGACTGATTCCGATGCTGCAGGTCGTGTAGACCGTGCGGCTCGAGAGGCGGAAGTTGCCACGCAACTGTCTGAACAGCTTCTGCACTAGCGCATCGACGTGCGTCTCATCCGGCAGGCTGCCCAGAACCAGCACGAATTCGTCCCCGCCGAGCCTTGCCACGACATCGTCGTCGCGCAGCGTCGATTTCAAGCGCCGCGCGATCTCGACCAGCAGCTCATCGCCAACATCGTGGCCGAGCGTATCGTTGACGTACTTGAAGCGATCGAGGTCGATCAGCACGACCGCGAGCGGCTTGCCGGTCTCGAGCGAGGCGTCGAGCATATCCTCCAGCTTCGAGCGCAGTCCGAGACGATTGTCCAGACCCGTGAGGGCGTCGTGGTAGGCGAGGAAGGAAATGCGCTGCTCGGAACGCTTGCGCACACTGATATCTTCGACCATCGACCAGATGTGCCGCGTCCCGTCGGTCGAATGCACGATGATGCCGGTGATCTGCACCGGCACCCGCGAGCCATCCTTGCGCTTCAGGCTCATCTCCACCGGTCCGAAGCGGCCGTCGTGCAGCAGCGACTCGATTCGCAGCGGCCGATCGGAGCTGCCGTCGGTGACTTCCCAGTCCGACCATTTCAACGAGAGGATCTCATCCTGCGCATAGCCGGTGATCATCTCCACGGCCCGGTTCGTCTGCAGAAACCGTCCATCCATATCGTTGAGCGCGATCCCCAGAGGGGAGAGGTCGTAGAGACTGCGCAGTTTCGCCTCGCTGAGGCGCAACTCTTCCCGTGCATGTTTGCTGGAGGTCACATCGGCGACGTAGCCGTGCCAGACGGTGCTCCCGTCGTCCATCCTGCGCGGCAGCGCATCACCCTCGACCCATCCCACCGCGCCGTCCGGTCGGATGACGCGATGCTCCAGGTGCCAGGGTTGCAGAGTCTCGCGGGAGCGCTGCATCGACTCAGCCACCGCGTCGCGATCGTCCTCGTGCGAAACCCTCCGCAGCACGGCCCCATCATTCATCAACGCCTCGGGAGGCAGTCCGTACACGCTGTGAGCTCCCGGGCTCACGTAAAGAAACTCACCCTTGGCCTCGGGGGCATGCCGCCACTGAAAGATCATTCCCGGAACGTTCTCGGCGATCAGGGCAAGCCGCTCGCTTGCGAGGCGGCGCTGCTCCTCCGCCACCTTGTGCTCGGTGATGTCGAACTGGACGCCGTACATTCGCAGCGGCTTGCCGTCGGGGGCGCGCTCGAGCACTCCGCCCGCGCCGAGCACCCAACGCCACTTGCCGTCTTTGCCGAGAAGTCGATGATGCCCGCGAAACAGGTCGCTGCGGCCCTCCATGACCTCGCGGATGCTCCGATCGCAATGATCACGATCGTTCGGGTGACAGATTTCACGTAGCCATTCCAGACTGTGGATCCGTTCGTCGGCGGGGTAACCGAGTGTGGTGAGAAAGACCGAGTTGGTCTCGACCATGTCGGTCGTCGCGTCCCATTCCCAGGTTCCGATGTTCCCTCCCTGGATCATCATCTGCGCACGACTCTCGTTGCGTCGCGAAGCATCGCGCTTGCGCACCTCGGCAGTCACGTCGGCCTGGATGCACACCCATCCCTTGAGAGTGCCCTTCTCGTCCCGCAACGGGCGCGCATCGGTGTCGAGCCACCATTCGCGGCCATCCTTGCTGCGCACGAGAATTTCGAAGCGGACACCCCTGCCGGCCGCGAATGCGCCGCGGACGCGGCAAACGGTTTCCGCATCGGTACGCGAGAAATAAAGCAGATCGCTCGCCTTGCTGCCGCCCGCTTCCGCCGTCGTATACCCGGTCATCTGGGTGAAGCTCTCGTTGACCCAGACGATGCGGCGCTGCGCATCGTTGATGGTCACACCGTAACCGGTGGCCTGCGCCACCATCGGAATCCAATCCCGGGCGCTTTCGGTCGTGATTTCCCCCATGGGCCGCGGAGCGGCCGAGCGCCCTCGCCGCCACGTCCAAACAAGCGCCGTGAGGAGGACGACTCCCAGCAGCGCGTCGAGATAATTGCCTAGGCTCATGACGCCGCAGATAACCGACTTAAGGCTTGTTTCGGCCGGACGCACAGGATCTTGACGAAACGGGCACCGTGAACGCGAAGTGCGTCACAGGGCTGCACCAAATACTCGCACCGGTCCGGCGACCCTCGGTAGCGGCCGCGGCTAAGGAACGCGATTTGACAAAACCTCAGTCCCTGAGCCGCGCCCGCAGCTGCGCCACTTCGGGCGCGGAGAGTCCGATCTGCTCCAGGTAGCCACGGATACCACCGCAGCGATCCAGGTACTCGAGCATCCGGTGCGCGCCTTCGGGCGGGCACCGGACCGCTTCCAGGATCTCCGCGCGCTCGCGATGCGCGTAGCGAGCCAAGTAGGCTTCGCGCAGATGCTCGGCGCTCACGGAATAATCGTAGGCGATCGCCTCCGCCGTGACATCGGCAAGCGCCAGCAGCACAGCCGCAATGAGGCCCGTGCGATCTTTGCCTGCAACGCAATGAAACAGCAGCGGTCCTTCCGGAGCCGCAGCGATGATCTGCAGCACCGCCTTGAGCTGCGAGCGCGCGTGAGTGAGGACTTCGCACTTCCACTTCTCCTTCGGACCCTCTGCGCTCATGCGCCCCCAGCGTTCCGCACTCTGCGCAAGCAGCGAGATGTGGCGGTAACCGGCGTGCCGCGCCAGCGGATTCGGGCTGGCGGCGACTTCCTCAGGCCAGCGCAAGTCGATGATCGTCTTGATCCCGAACTCGCCAACGGATCTCAAGCCTTCGGACGTGAGCTGCACCGGATCATCGGCGCGCAGCACCGAGCGCCAGCGCGTCGCGGCGCCGTCCGATGTTGGATAACCTCCGAGATCACGGGCGTTGAGCAGCGCGGGGAAATTGAGAACGCGCCGCGGATCTTGCCTCGGCCGCGGATCTTGCATCGATCGAATCATTCGCATCATTCCCGCGGTTCGTACCGTATTATCCTCGGGCACCCCGCCATCGCGCAATCGAAAGACTGCAACCATGACCAAGCTGATCGGGATCTCCGGGAGCCTGCGCCGTGGCTCTTTCAATACCGCGCTGCTGCGTGCCGCGGTGGGACTCATGCCGCCCGATTCCGAGCTCGAGGTGGCCACGATTCGCGGCATCCCCCTGTACGACGGAGACATCGAGGCGACGCAGGGCATTCCGGCGAGCGCCGCCGTGCTGAAGGAAGCGATCGTCGCCGCTGATGGGCTCCTGCTCGTCACCCCGGAATACAACAACAGCATTCCCGGCGTATTCAAGAACACAATCGACTGGCTCTCCCGGCCTGCGGCCGATGCCAAGCGTGTGTTCGGCGGCAAGCCGATCGCGCTCATCGGCGCTTCGCCGGGAAATTTCGGCACCACCCTGAGTCAAGCCGCCTGGCTCCCGGTACTGCGGACGCTCGGAACCCGGACGTGGTTCGGCGGCCGGCTGATGGTCCCGCGCGCCGCACAGGTGTTCGATGACGCCGGTACACTCAAGGATGAGACCGTGAAAGAACAGCTGCGCCAGTTCCTACTCGGCTACGTGGCCTTCGTCCGCGAGCGACCCGCTCACTAACGCTCGTCCCAGTCCTGTGCAGCGAGACGGGCAAACTCACGTTTCATCACTTCGACCCGGGCGACATACGTGCGCGCCTCGTGATCTCCGCAGCGCTGCCCGTCGGTCAATCTAAGTCCCCGCCGGGCGTACTCGGCGCCCGCGCCCGCGCCGCACAGATGGATCAAGGCCGCGAGGTTTTGCTGCTGCTGCAGCGTTGCGGACTCAATCCGGTACCGTGCCAGGATGTCCCGGACGTGCACATCGAGGTACGCCGAGGTGAGCTCGACCGCGTGACTCGGCACGACTCGGAAGTAGAGGGTGTTGAACCAACACGAGCGCCAGTCATCCCACGGTCCGTCCTCGATGACGGCGTGATCATGGATGCAATAGCGTTTCGCCTCGGCAAAGGTGCCGTCGGTGATCTGGTACATGCCCACTGCGCTCGTCGCGGGCCTGTAGATTTCGAACGGCCGCAGTTTCCAGGACCATCGCCAGTAGGTGCGCGCAACCGGGTTGCCCGAACCTTCGACCTGGGCCAGCGCCGCAAGCAGCTCCGGGCGGATGACAGTCGTGGCATGTTTCCTGAAGATGGGCCCATATTCCCGCCAAGTCTCCGGCGGACTCTTGAATAGCGTGCCGCTGACGGGGAAGAACAGCTCCGTGGGCTTGCGGACGACCTGGTAAATCCAGTTGACGGCGAGGGACAGGGCCAGAACGATCGTCAAGCCGCTGATGACCTGCATCGTTGTCGGCGCACGCCGGAAGGCGCGCAGCCAGCGTCGGCGCAGAGGCGCGCCCGGCCAGAGTCTGGAAATTCGGAATTTATGACGGCGGCTTCTCGAGGGCTTCCGCGATGCCGGTCGTGTGGCGGGTGTGCGCGGCATCAGGCACGGCTCTTCATTCTCGTATTGTGGCAGGAACGGCAGTTGCGTTCCGAAGATGGCATGGCACTGCGAAAACTCTCGACGTATCGCGCCCGGCGGGATTTCAGCAAGACACCGGAGCCCAGCGGCCGCAGTGACGTTGCGCCTTCCCCCGTCCTGCGGTTCGTCATTCAGAAGCATGCCGCGCGGCGGCTGCACTACGATCTGCGACTCGAGCTCGGCGGGGTGTTCAAGTCATGGGCGGTGACCCGCGGTCCGTCGCTCGATCCGACGCAGAAGCGCCTGGCGGTGGAGGTCGAGGATCACCCCCTGGACTATGGCGACTTCGAAGGCACCATTCCGCCCGGCGAGTATGGCGGTGGCACTGTGCAGCTGTGGGATCGCGGCTCCTGGCGTGCGCTCGGAAGCGAGTCCCCTCAGGATCAGCTGCTCGCGGGTGAGCTCAAATTCGAGCTGGAGGGGGACCGCCTGCATGGCAGCTGGGTGCTGGTGCGCATGAAGGCAGATCGTTTCGGCGGCAAGCGCACGAACTGGCTGCTGATCAAACTTCATGACAAGAGCGCGCGCCCGGATGATGGGGACGGGGTTCTCGCGCAAGACCGCTCCGTCGCTTCCGGACGGGCCATGTCCGATATTGCCGCGGGACAGGGGCGCCGCCCGAAGCCTTTCATGCTCAGAGGCCGGTCGACGGCCAGAGCCGATGCCGTGTGGCATTCGAATCGGAGCCTCGCGGGTACTCAGGCAGACACACGCGCCGGGACGCCGGCCCCGCCTCGCCAGTCCCGGCGCTTGCCGACGACCGGCCAAAAAATTCCGCACTTCGTCAAACCAGAGCTGTGTCGTCTGGTCGACCGCCCGCCCGTCGCAAAAGGTTGGGCACACGAAGTGAAATTCGACGGCTATCGGGCGCAGCTGCGCGTCGTCAACAGCCACGCGACACTCAAGACTCGCAAAGGGCTGGACTGGACCACGAAGTTCGCTTCGATCGCACGCAGCGCGACACATCTGCCGGATGCACTGATCGACGGCGAGGTCGTGGCGCTCGACGCACAGGGTGCCTCGAGCTTCTCGGCGTTGCAGGCAGCGCTCTCGGAGGGCGCCGACGACCGACTCATTTACTACGCCTTCGACCTCCTGTTCGCAAACGGTGAGGATCTGCGGGAGCGGCCGCTGTCGGAGCGCAAAGGCCGCCTGAGAGCGCTGCTGGATGCGCTCCCCCGGAGCGACCGGGACCGGATCCGTTATGTTGAGCACTTCGAGACCGCAGGCGATGCCGTGCTCAAGTCGGCCTGCCGGATGTCGTTGGAGGGAATCGTTTCCAAGCGGCTGGATTCGCCCTACACCTCGACGCGGTCGGAAAACTGGACGAAAGCGAAGTGTCGCGGCGGTCAGGAAGTGATCATCGGCGGCTGGACGACGGATCAGGGTGCGCTTCGCTCGCTGCTCGCGGGAGTGTACCGCGACGGACAGCTCGCCTACGTGGGCCGCATCGGCACCGGCTTCGGCCGCGACAAAGTCAAGGTCCTGCTGCCGAAACTGAAGGGCCTGCAGACACGGGAGAGTCCGTTTCGTGGCGCGGGCGCGCCGCGACCGGCCCGCGACATCCGCTGGGTCAGGCCGGAAGCGGTGGCGGAAATCGAGTTTGCCGGGTGGACCGGGGACGGCAATATTCGTCAAGCCGCCTACAAAGGGCTGCGCGAAGACAAACCCGCGCGGGAGGTCGTCATCGAACAGCCGGAGGCAGTCACTGAAGTGCAGAAATCAAACGCCGTTCGTTCCGCAAGACAACGCTCCCGCAGCGAGCGCTCCTCGACCGCGCCACGCAACGCACGCAAGCCGGCAACCTCGGACGCGGCGCCGCGCGCTCGTACGTCCAAGGCCTCGGTCCCGGGTGCGCCCGTCGTCATGGGAGTCGCCATCTCGCACCCCGACAAGCCGCTCTGGCCGGATGCCGCAGATGGCAAACCGGTCACCAAGCTGGATCTGGCGAATTATTACGCGGCGCTCGGCGCCTGGATCCTGCCGCACGTCGCGGGCCGACCCTGCTCTATCGTGCGCGCGCCCGACGGCATCGCCGGTCAGAAATTCTTTCAGCGCCACGCAATGCCGGGCACCTCCAACCTGTTGGAGCTGGTGCGTGTCTCGGGGGATCGGCAACCGTATCTGCAGATCGACCGGCACGAAGGACTCGTTGCGGTCGCGCAGATCGCCGGCCTCGAGCTGCATCCCTGGAACTGCCTGCCGGGTAAACCTGACACGCCCGGACGGCTCGTCTTCGATCTGGATCCGGGCCCCGGAGTTGACTTCGGCGCCACGATCGCCGCTGCGCGGGAGCTGCGCGAACGGCTGGAAAGGTTGGGGTTGACGGCCTTCTGCAAGACCACCGGCGGCAAGGGCCTGCATGTGGTGACGCCGCTGGCCGCCGCACCCACAGGCCGGCAGCCGGACTGGAAGCTTGCCAAGACGTTCGCCCAGACGGTCTGTACGCAAATGGCGGATGACAGTCCCGAGCGCTTCGTCGTGAACATGGCGAAGAACGTGCGCGCGGGTCGCATCTTCCTGGATTACCTGCGAAACGACCGCACCGCCACAGCCGTCGCCCCGCTGTCCACGCGCGCTCGCCCGGGCGCTACGGTATCGATGCCCCTGCATTGGCACAGTCTGCGCGCCGGCCTCGATCCTGCGCGCTTCACACTGCGCACGGCGCCCGCGCAGATCGCGAAATCCAAGGCGTGGGAGGAGTACGAGGCGGGCGCGAGACCGCTGCGGGAGGCGATCGCCAAGCTGACTGCACGCAAGGACTGAGCTTTCTGCACAGCCCGGCGGCCGGTTCGATGTCGAAATGACCCAACGTCAACGCACGAGGTTTCCATCATGCCGCGAGCGATCTGGAAAGGAGCCATTTCCTTCGGGCTCGTCTATATCCCGGTGGAGCTGCAGTCCGCCTTGCGCAGCGGAACCATCGACCTGGATCTGCTGGACAGCCGGGACTTCTCCCCGGTCGGCTACCAGCGAATCAACAAGCGCACCGGCGCCGTGGTTGCCTGGGGCGACATCGTCAAGGGCTACCAATACAAGAAGGGCGATTACGTGGCGCTGTCGGATGAGGACTTTCGTCAGGCGAACGTGCAGGCCTCCCAGACAGTCGAGATCCACAGCTTCACGCAAGGCACCGACATCCCGCCGGAGTTCTACGAGACGCCCTACTATCTGGTGCCGAGCAAGGGGGGTGAAAAGGGCTACACCCTGCTGCGTGAGACTCTGCAAGAGAGCGGCAAGGTCGCCGTGGGCAGCCTGGTGATGCGTGCGCGGCAGCACCTGTGCATCATCAGGGCCGAAGAGCGCGCACTCATGCTCATCACTCTTCGATTTGCCGACGAGATCAAGGCGCAGGATGAGCTCGAGCTCCCCGCGCCGAACTCAAAAGCGGCAAGAGTGTCGCCGCGGGAGGTGGCCATGGCGGAACGGCTTGTCGAGGAAATGAGTGCCCCCTGGCGGCCGCAGGACTACCGCGATACCTATCGCGAGGATCTGATGCGGCGTATCCACGAAAAAATCCGCAAGAAACAGACGCACGTACTGACTCAGAAGGAAAAGCAGCCGAGGGATGAACGCAAGAGCGCCGAGATCATCGACCTCATGTCAGTTCTGAAGAAGAGCCTGGAATCGCGCGGATCCGCTGCCCGCGGACGGGCATCGCATGAGCGCGCCGGCGGGGTGACCGGCACACGCCGTCGACCGGCGAAACGGGCATCGGCGCCACGACGACGCCGAGCATAGAAGCACCGAGGGTGCAAT
>FTEO01000464.1_pt1 | contig 47217 bp, 42 predicted proteins | sample 1640211 | NCBI WGS metagenome assembly FTEO01 (sample SAMEA3914816, study PRJEB12502) | metagenome | biome: forest; material: soil | place: USA | collected 2011-09-16 | depth 0.3 m | reverse complement strand
TTCAATCTGCTCACGACGCAGGCGCTCCTCGGCGCGTTCGACAACCTGTGGCATCACGAGATCACGGAACGGCTCCCGGCGAAGCGCTCGGCGGCAACGATGTTCAGCGCCTTCGGCGGCGCCGCATTCGCGTGGTCGATCCGGAATACCTTCGCGGCGCTTCATCACAGTCGCCCACCCGAATGGGTGCGCAGCGCGATCGTGCCCGGCAAGTCAGCGAATCCAAGGAACGTGCTGATTGGCGGCGCGACAGGTTTCGTGGGCAGTCACCTGGTTCGTAGGCTGATCGCGCGTGGAGATACCGTCACCGTGATCACGCGGGATGCCGATCGCGCGCTCGATCGCTTCGGTCCGCACGTGCGCGTCGTAACGGATCTGAACGTCATTGACGCCGCCGCGCGCTTCGACGCGATCGTGAATCTCGCGGGTGCGACGATCCTGGGCCTTCCCTGGACGCAACATCGTCGCAGCGTGCTGGTCGAGAGCCGCGTCAGTACGACGAGAGCGCTCGTCAATCTGTGCGCACGCCTGGAGCGTCCGCCAGCTGCGTTCGTCAACGCGAGTGCGATTGGCTACTACGGCATCCATGACGACGCGCTCCTCGACGAGGAAAGCGCGCCGCAGTCGATCTTCCAGTCACAGCTCTGCCAGCGTTGGGAGGAAGCGGCGCTGGCAGCTGAAGCCGTTTGCCCGCGCGTCGTGCGGCTGCGTCTCGGTCTCGTGCTGGGCAAGGGTGGTGGCGCGTTACCAGCGCTGGCGATGCCCGTACGTCTCGGCATGGGCGCTGTTCTCGGCAGCGGTGCGCAGTGGGTCTCGTGGATTCACATCGATGACCTGGTACGGCTCATCGAGTTCGCGTTCGACGAGCCTTCAATGCGAGGTGCCGTGAATGCCGTGGCTCCGCACCCGGAAACACACCTGCAGTTCCAACGCGTGCTCGCACGCACGCTTCATCGTCCGATGTGGATGCGCGTGCCGGCATTCGTCGTTCGTGCGGGCCTCGGCGAGATGGCACAACTGCTGCTCGACGGGCAACGGGTATTGCCGAAGCGTGCGTTGGCGATGGGCTTTGCCTTCCAGCATCCCGACTTGCCGGAAGCGCTGACTCAGCTCGAGCGCTAGCTTTCCCCGATCTCGAACTCAACGGTGACGCCGAGATCGCTGAGTGCACGCCCGACCTGTGGCGTGAGCGTGAAGCCATGCAGTGCCTGCGGCGACAGCTCGACGAGCAGGCTCACCTCGCCCCCTTCCGTCTGAACTCGCCGCACGAAGTCCGCGTGCGTGCGCAGGAACGATGAGGTGCAGAGCGTGAGCGCCATCGAGAGCGACTCCGACACCATGCTCTGCAGGCGTTCCTTCGCAAGCGCGAACCGCGGCCGGTCCGGGAAACTCAGGTCAAACGAGCTGAACGTGGCAGGCTCGAGCGTGCCGAGCCAGTAACTCTCGGAATGGACGGACGTGGCAGCGATGCCGCTGATCGATTCTCGCGGCTCGCCTGCCTTGAACGAGTGCTCGGCCTGTAGCCGCAGCACACGCGAAATCTCTGCGGGGTCCATGGACGGATGCCGGATACGGAGCGTCAGCTCGAACGGCTGCGAATGCGCTTGCAAGAGATCTCGGGCTTCCATGAACCGGCCTCCGACGATGACTCGATGCGAATGGGGGCCGATCTCAGCACGAAGCGCGGAGTGCGGCAAGTGTGCCCGCAGCCGCTTTTCCGAATCGACTAAAACAATTCGATGGGGTCTACGTCCAGCGCCCAGCGGACGCGACGCGCACTTTTCAGTTGTTCGACTTCGGGCAACCACGTCGTGAGGAAGCGGTGCAGCGCCGCACGGTCCGTGCTCTCGAGAAGCAGCTGCGCGTGATAGCGGCCGGCTCGTTTTGCCATGGCCGCGGGAACGGGGCCACGCAGCTGCACTTCGCGCGGCGGACGCATCAGCGCGCGAGCGTCGGTGAGGAATGCGAGTGCGGCTTCGGGCGTTGGAGCGGAGTCGCGCACGGCCGCCAGTCGACTGAATGGCGGCCACGCGGCCTGAGCTCGCTCGTCGAGCGCCACGCGCGCAAACCCGTCGTAGCCTTCCTTCAGCAGGTTGAGCAGCAACGGATGTTCCGGAAACTCCGTCTGGATCAGCACTTCGCCCGGCTTGTTGCCGCGACCCGCACGTCCGGCCACCTGCACGATGGTCTGCGCCAGGCGCTCCGGTGCGCGAAAGTCCGTGCTGAACAAGCCTTGGTCGGCATTCATCACGATGACGAGCGTGACGTTCGGGAAGTGATGGCCCTTCGTCACCATCTGCGTGCCGACGAGAATGCGCGCCTCACCGGAATGCATCCGCCGCATCACCGTTTCCATATCGCCGCGCTTGCGGACGACGTCGCGATCGAGGCGGGCGAGGGGCGCCTGGGGAAAGAGTTGCGCGAGTGCTTCTTCAATGCGCTCCGTACCCTGTCCCACCGGTTTGACAGCGAAACCGCAGACCGTGCAGCGCGCGGGCAGCGGCGCGTCCGCTCCGCAATGGTGACACCGGAGCCGATCTGCGGATCGGTGGACGGTGAGCCGCGCATCGCAATCCCGGCAAGGGGCGATCCAGCCGCACGCCGTGCACAGAAGCGTGGGCGCATAGCCGCGTCGATTCAGAAACACGAGGATCTGCCCGTCGTCCTTCAGGTGTCGCTCGATGGCTTGCAGCGCGGGCGTCGAGATGCCGGCCTGGACTGCGGTCGCGCGCAGGTCGACGAGCGCTACGCGCGGCGGCTCTGCTTGCGCGGCTCGTCTGGGGAGTGACAAGCGGACGTAGCGCCCATTGTTCACGTTGTGAAGTGTCTCGAGGGCCGGAGTGGCCGAGCCCAGCACGATGGGCACGCCACTCTGTTGAGCACGCACCACAGCGAGATCGCGCGCCGAATACCGGAAGCCTCCCTCGTGCTGCTTGAATGAGGCGTCGTGTTCTTCGTCCACGACGATGACCCCGAGGTTGGGCACGGGCGCGAACACGGCTGACCGCGTTCCCAGCACGATCTGCGCATGGCCGCTGAAGGCCGCACGCCATGCCTCCAGGCGCTCGTTGTCCGTGAGCGCGGAATGAAGCACTGCCAGGGGCACCGCGAATCGTTCGCGGAATCGCTCGACGAGCTGCGGCGTGAGTCCTATCTCGGGTACGAGGACGAGCGCGCGCTCACCGCGGGCCAGCGCGCGCGCCACGATCTGCAGATACACCTCGGTCTTGCCGCTGCCCGTGATGCCGTAGAGCACGAATGCGCTGAAGCGGCCGAGCGACTCGCTGATACGTTCGACCGCGAAGTGTTGTTCGGGCGCGAGCTCCGGAGCGTTCAAACGAACAGCCTCCGCGTCGGTGGCGACGGGGTCGGGCGCAGCCGGCCGCTCCACCGGCTGCTCGGTGGAGACAATCCAGCCGCGCTTCGCAAGAGCGCGGGCTGCGGGCTGCCAGTCTTCCATTACCGAGCGCAGGGCCGACGCTGTGGCTCCGTTTTGCTCGACGAGGTGAGCGAGCAGGTCGCGTTGTTTGTGGGCTCGCCGCGGCTCGCCGCGTGCGAATGCCTCAGCACCCGCCGCGGTGGGCGACCACAGCTCTTCAACGGCGACCGTCGGTGCGCCCGAGCGCAGGGCCTTCGGTATTGCCGCGGCAATGACTTCGCCGATGGGGTGGTGGTAGTACTCGGCCGCCCAGCGGAGCAGTTCCACGGCGGCCTTGTCGAGTACCGGCTGTGCATCCAGCACGTCCAGCACCGACTTCAGCCGATCGGCCGGAAGGTCCGAGGACTCGGCGTGGGCCATGACGAGCCCGACGAGCCGCTGGCGCCCGAACGGCACGCGCACCCGCTGCCCGATTTCAGCACCGCCGCCGTTAGCTTCTCCGGGCGGCAGGTAGTCGAACAGCCGCCGCAGCGGCATGTCGAGGGCAATGCGCAGCACGGCGCTCATGGGGAGGCAGGCCCAGGAGAAAACCAAGGCGAGGACCAGACAGAAGGCCTGGACGAGAGCGGACGCAGGGACGACGAGGGCGAGAACAAGGGGGGCGGGGAATCTGTTTAATCAGTCGCTTAGGTCGTAGCGGATGCGGTCAACCCGGTCCGCACCGTGCGCGTTGTACGCGCCATGTCTGCGTTTGCTACGCTCGCGCCGGTTTATAGCATGCCTGCCGCATCACCCGGCGACGTGGATCTGCCCCATTCCAGCTCGAAAACCCGCAACGGCGCACTCAACCAGTTCCTGGCCAGCGTCGAGCTGAAGGCATTCAAGATCGCCCAGCTCGCCCTGCGCCACGAGGACGACGCGCTCGATGCGGTGCAGGACGCCATGCTCCAGCTGGCGCGGGCCTATGGCGCCCGCCCCGAGGAGGAATGGAAGCCCCTGTTCTACCGCATCCTCGAGAATCGCATTCGGGACGTGCAGCGCCGACGCATGGTCCGCGGCCGCATCATGTCCTGGCTGCCCTTCCGCCGCAGTGAGGACGACGAGGACCCGCCCGACCCGGTGGATCAGGCGCCGAGTCTCGATCCGGGCCCGCCGCGCAAACTCGAGCTCGAGGAGGCCATGACGGCCCTGGAAAAAGCGGTGGGGGCCTTGCCGAATCGGCAGCAACAGGCTTTCCTACTGCGCAGTCTCGAAGGTCTCGATGTAGCCGAGACGGCCGCCGCGATGGGTTGCTCGGAAGGCAGCGTCAAGACACATTACTTCCGGGCCTTGCAGACCCTGCGCGCCGAGCTGGGGGATTTCTGGTCATGAATGCGGATCAGCTGAACGACAAGACGAAGGAGTTCGAAGCGCACGCGAAGAGCACGCTCGAAGAGAGCGTCACGCGCGTGAATGCGCGGGTGCGGTCGCGCCTGAATCAGGCACGTCACGCGGCGCTGGAAGAAATCGCCGCGCGCCCTCGGTCTTTCTGGCGCAACCCGGCGCTCATGCCGGCCACCGGTGCGGTGGCGGCGGCCGTGGTGGTGGCTTTCATGCTGAGCACGCGCCACGGCGCCGAGCACGGCCTGCCCTCGAGCGAGGGTCAGAGCGGGTACGAAGATATCGAGATGCTCGCGGACACCGAGGGCCTGGATCTGGTCGAAGGCGGTGACGGCGGATTCTACGAGTGGGCTGCGGCCGAGGGCGACGCGGCTGACGGGCCCAGCGGTTGAAGCTGGGCCGGCGCGCCTGGCTCGTTTGCCTGTTCGTGGGGCTCATCCCCGCCGGGCAGGCAGACGATGCGAAGACGCCTCCGAAAGCGGTCGCTCCCAAAGCGCCGCCGGCCAAAGTGGCTGCCGTACCGGAGGCTGACGACGAGTTGCTGGAGTTTCTGGGGGGTGTGGATTCAGAGACGGGTGACCAGGACTGGCTGGACTACCTGTCGCGGACCGATATCGGGAAGGTCGCTGCCAGGGCACGCCGCCGCGCGGCCCTCGCGACCGAGGTGAATAAAGATGATTAACGTGCGTTCAACCCTGCTGGCGGCGCTGCTGCTGGCCGCGGTGCCGGCGTACGCACAGCAGGCGGAATCCCCGCCGGCGCAAAGCACGGAGTGGTCGAGCCTTTCGCCCGACCAGCAGCACGTGCTCGAGCGGTACCGCAACAACTGGAACACGCTGACGCCGGAGCGCCAGCAGACTCTCGTGCGCGGCAGTCAGCGCTGGTTGTCGATGTCGCCGGATGAGCGCTCCACCGCCAAGGATCGCTTCCAGCGCTGGCGCGACCTGCCGCCGGACAATCGCAAACAGCTGCGCGATCGCTGGGAGAAATTCCGCGCGCTGCCGCCTGAGCAGCAGAACAACGTTCGGGACAACTTTCGCAAATTCAGGAATCTTCCGCCCGAGGAGCGCAAGCAGTTGCGCGAGCGCTGGAACAGCGCCACTCCGCAGGAACGTCAGAACATGCTCGAGCGCGCGCGTGAGCAGCGCCAGCGACCTCCGCGCGGCCGCGGCCGCCGTCTCAACGAACCCTGATCAAACTCACGGCTTCGCACTCGGGGCGGCCGGTGTGCGAACCGCGACGGGGACGTTGCACACGTCCACGTGGCCCGCCTTGTACTTGAACCAGTCGTCACCGCGATTGCGGCGTGATTCCACTAACGCTGCGAACGTAGGCGTGTCGGTACGAATCACTTCCGATGGCGTGCGCTCGCTGACCGGCACGTCCGCTGCAACGCGTATGGAGCGGATGGGCGTGCGCTCCTCGGGCTTTTCATAGAAGCCGAGCGGGCCTGTGCCCCGGCGCAACGTCGATAGCAGCTCCATTCCTTTGAGCACTCTCCCCACGAGCGTCACGTTTCTATCCAGGTGCCGCGGTGAGTGGCCGATCACGACGTAGAGCTCAGTGCCGCCACCGCTGTCCGCATCGTTGTCTCTGCCCGCGCCAACTGCTCCATAGCAATGCGTGAGCCAGGCAGTACCGGTGCTTGAGTCCCGCGCGGCGGCAAAGCCTGCGGAGAAACCCACTTGCGGCGCGAAGGTGTCCGCGTCCGGGAGCGCCGTGAAGGTGAGCCCTTTTGCAGGGCGTGCGAATTCCGCGCGCAAGGTCTTTCTGGCCGAGTGAATCTCGCGCTTGCCGTCCGCGTCGCCCCATTGAACGACGTAGTTGTCCTGCGCGCGCATGAACGCGAGCCCGTCGAAGTAACCCTCGCGAACGAGCGCCAGGATGTTCGCAACGTGGTTCGGGGCGAACTCCGGCGCCAGTTCAATCACAACGCGACCGGAGGCGAGCTCCAGGTACAGCGTGCGTTGCGGATCGAGGGAGCGCCAGTCGGTGGGCTTCGAGGCGGCGAGAATATCGGCCGTGTTCTGCGCGCGAAGGGGTGACGAGAGTGTGGCCATGATGGCCAGAAGCGTCATGAAACCGGATCTCCTCACGCGAAGCCTCCCAGTACGTTCCGGCCCGTTGTCCGGCCGGCTGTCAGTCTAAGGCCAGAATTCACGTGTACGCCGCTTTTGGCGGCCGGATACACTGCGGCGCGTGCCAGTAGCCCTCGCATGATGCGACCTGGCAATGCGAAAGGTTCCGCGCGTGCGATTCGGCAAGTTACGGCTCCGAGCGATTCTGGCGCTCCTCGTACTGACTACGACACTGCCTCTCGGCCTCTTCGCGGGGACGCTCATCGCGCGTTATTCGAGCGAGGCCCGCAGCATCGTCGAGCGTCGCAACGTGGAGACGGCGCGGGCGGTCTCCGTTGCCATCGATCAGCATGTGGAAAGCGTGCGCTCGGCGCTTCAGGCGCTTGCGGCAACCGCGCTGCTGGACGCACCGGATCGCCCCACCTTCAATGCCGTCGCGCTGCGGCTCGTGCCCACTCAACCGGGTTGGTACGCGATTCTGCTCGTGCACCCCTCCGGCGCGATCATGGCGGATACGGCGCTGGGGCCCGAGGACACACCCTCGTTCACCACGGCGGACTGGGTGCGGTCGGTGCTCACGACCAAACGCCCCGCGGTGTCGAATCTATTTCAGGACGCGACCACTGGCGGCTACTTCTTCGTCGTCGCCGTGCCCGTGATCCGCGGCGGCGAGATCCGTTCGGTGCTCGCGGCGCAGATCCGCTCCAACAGCCTCAGCGATATCCTGCGACGGCAAAGCGCCCCGCCGGACGGTGTGATCTCGCTGGTGGATGGCTCGCCGCACATCATGGCGCGCACTCGTGGCGAACCGGAGTACGTGGGCAAAGAGCCCAGCGCCGATTTTCGCGCGATGGTTACGCGCATGAGCGAGGGTAGCTGGCGTTCGGTGATGCTCGAGGGTGTGCCCGCGTATGCGTCGATGAGCCGCTCACCGGTCACCGGCTGGACCGTGGGCATTGGAATTCCCGCTGCGGACATGGAGCGGCCGATTCGCAATTCCATGTGGGCGCTCGGCTTGGTCGGTGCGCTCATTCTCGCGGTCGGCGTGGTCTGCGCGCTGGTGCTGAGCACGTTCATCGTGCGCTCCATGGCCTCTGCCGCGTCTGCGGCGCGGTCGCTGGCTCGCGGCGAGCCGGTGCTGACCGGACCATCGCGCATCGCCGAGGCGGATGAGCTCTCCACTGCGCTTCTCGAAGCGGCCAACATTCTGGACGCGCGCATCCGTGAGCGCGACCAGGCATTGCTCGCAGAGCGAGTCGCTCGTTCCGCGAGTGAGAAGGATGAAGCGCGTCTCGGTGTAACGCTGCGCAGTATCGGTGACGCGGTGATCACTACCGACCCCGCTGGGCGCGTGACCATGCTCAATCCGGTGGCGCAGGCGCTCACCGGCTGGAGCGAAGCCGCGGCGATCGGCAAGGCCATCGAGGTGGTGTTCAACATCATCCAGGAGGACACGCGTCATCCGGTCGAGAATCCGGTGAGCAAGGTGTTTCGCGAGGGTCGCATCGTCGGCCTCGCCAATCACACGCTGCTCGTCGCGCGCGATGGTCGCGAAACACCGATCGAAGATAGCGCCGCACCGATTCGCGCTGCGGACGGCGCGCTCATTGGCATCGTGCTCGTGTTTCGCGACGCGTCCGAGCGGCGTGAGGCGGAACGCCGGCGGCAAACGGTCCTGGCGCGCGAGCAGGATGCGCGGCGCGAGGCTGAATCCCTGAGCCGCAGCAAGGATGAGTTCGTCGCCACGGTCTCCCACGAATTGCGCACGCCGCTGAATGCGATCTTCGGCTGGGTCCGGCTGCTACGCAGTGGCAATCTGAATCAAGCTCAGCACGCACACGCCCTCGAAGTGGTGGAGCGCAATACGCGCGCACAGGCGCAGCTCATTGAAGATCTGCTCGACATGTCGCGCGTGGTCACGGGGCATCTGCGGCTCGAGCTGCGGCGCGTCGATCTCGCTACGGTGATTCATAGCGCTGTCGATGCTGTGAAGCCGGCGGCGGAGGCGAAGGGGCTGAACGTCGTGCTCAACCTCGATCCGGCCGTCGGGCCGATCTCCGGCGATCCGGATCGTCTGCAGCAGATCGTGTGGAATTTGCTCACGAACTCGGTGAAGTTCACGCCGAAGGGTGGGAGCATCGAGATCACGCTCCTTACGGACGGTTCGGATGCGGTGCTGCGTGTAGCCGACACCGGCATGGGTATCGGAAGCGAGTTGCTGCCACATGTGTTCGAACGGTTCAGGCAGGGAACTTCATCTCCTTCCCGCACGCATGGTGGCCTCGGCATAGGACTCGCGCTCGTGCGTCATCTCACGGAGATGCACGGTGGCACCGTCGTGGCGGCGAGCGAGGGTCAGGATCGTGGCACGAGTTTCACGATTCGAATTCCCGTGCTGGGCGGGCGCGCGATGGTGGAGCAGGCTTCGCTCGTGCCCATCGAGGAGCTTGCGCAGGGCGCGCACGCCCACCTGCTGGATGATTTCACCGTTCTCGTCGTTGACGACGATGCCGATGCGCGCGACCTGATCGGCACCGCACTCCGACACGCAGGCGCGAACGTGGTGCCGGCGGCGTCCGTGCGCGACGCGCTCGATATTCTGCAGGCGACGCAGCCTCACGTGCTCGTGAGCGACATCGCCATGCCGAACGGCACGGGCTACGACCTGATCCGGGAAATTCGACTGATGCCGCACCTGGCGCACCTCCCTGCCATCGCCCTGACCGCGTACGGACGTGTGGAGGATCGCGATCGCGCGCTCAGCGCCGGCTTCAACTTTCACATCGTGAAGCCCGTGGAGCCGCTGCATCTTCTGCACGCGGTCGCGGCGGCCGTGGGGCGCGCCTGACTTCCGCCTGACACGGATCCGTGAAGCCTCCTCGTGCGCAGGGGTTCGCGCTAGCGCGCTTTCATCTCCGCTTTCTCGACAACCTTGCCGTCCTTCAGGCTCACGACCCAAAGCTGTGGCGCGGGCCACACGGAGTACCGGTATTCGGTATCACCGTGCAGATACAGATTCGTGGTCGTCTTCTCCTGCGGCGGCCCCATGGTCGTGAAGACTTTGTCGGCCGCATCGCCGATGTTCACGCGATCGAAGGCGCCGCTCAGGCTGTGACTGCGCGAGACGACGAACATCACCGGGCCGATGACCAGCAGCAGGAGCAGCACACCGACATTGCGAACGTTCTTCATAGGACTCACTCGAGTGGGCGATGACTCTATCCAAATCGGATCAGCTCGTGAATCTCGGCATGGATGCCGTCGCGGCTCACTTCGAGCATGCCGAGGGTCACGGGCAGCTTGAACCGCCGCGGCCCGGCGCTGCCGGGGTTCACGAACAGCACGCCGTCTTTGGTTGCAGTGGTCGGCTTGTGCGAGTGGCCTGTCACGACCACTGCAAAGCCGGCCGCTGCCGGATCAAGATCGAGATCGGCGATGTCATGCAGGACGTAGAGGCGACGATTCGCGACTTCGAGGACTTCGGTGAGCGCGATGCGGTTCGCCCACGCTTCCCGATCGTTGTTGCCGCGAACCGCCGTGACGGGCGCGATCCTGCCGAGCGCCGAGAGCACGTCCGGCGAGCCAATGTCGCCCGCGTGCACGATGTGAGTGACGCCTTTCAATGCCGCAAGGGCTTCGGGTCGCAGCAGGCCGTGCGTATCGGAAATCACGCCGACGCGAATCACGCCTTTTTTGGACTGCGGCGTCATTGGAGCCGCTGAGCCATCAGCGCGACTGCCACTCGCGGAGCTTCCCGCCGGCAACTGCTACCGGAACGGTGAGGACGAGTGTGGTCAGGTGATACCACGCTGGCGCGGTGCTCCACGCGATGATGGCTGTGGCAATGCCGAACACCAGCGCAAGGCAACCGACTGCGAGCGCATGGGCCATCGGCCGCCGGATCGCGATGCGTGCCGTGACATAGCCGCCGACGAATCCGAAGAGAGCCGTGTACGCCAGCATGACCATCAACCCGCCGGCGCTCGTGGGCCGGCCGTTGGTGTCGAAAGCCGTGGACGCAACATTGCGAAATACGATGTCACCGCCCAGCGAAAGGATCGCAGTGGTGAAGAACCCCGCGGCAACCGCAAAGATACTGCGGACCGGCGCCGGCTCGCCCGTCGTCATCGCATGACTCCTGCAGCGTCTATCCGGCGGCTTTCACGGCCTGGATCAGCTCCGCGGCGGCTTTCTGCGCGTCGCCGTACAGCATGCGCGTGTTGTCGAGATAGAAGAGGCCGTTCTCGATTCCCGAGAACCCCGCACCCTGACCGCGCTTGATGACGATGACGTTCTTCGCCTTGTCGGCGTTGAGAATCGGCATGCCGTAGATCGGGCTCGACTTGTCGGTGCGCGCGACCGGATTCACCACGTCGTTCGCGCCGATGATCAGCGCGACGTCTGCCGTTTCAAACTCGGCATTGATCTCGTCGATATCCGCAATGAGGTCGTACGGCACGCCCGCCTCGGCCAGCAGCACGTTCATGTGGCCCGGCATGCGGCCGGCTACCGGGTGGATGGCGAAGCGCACCGCCACGCCGCGGTCGATGAGCAGCTGACTCAGCTCCCAGATCTTGTGCTGGGCCTGGGCGACGGCCATGCCGTAACCCGGTACGATGATCACCTTCTGCGCGAACGCCATCATGACGCCTACGTCTGCCGCCTCGATGGGCTTCAGCGCGCCGCTGACGGTGCCTGTGGCGACAGCGCCGCCGGTGTCTCCGAAGCCGGAGAACAGCACGTTACCGAGCGAGCGGTTCATGGCCTTGGCCATCAACTGCGTGAGCAGCGTGCCGGCCGAGCCGACTACCGTGCCCGCGATGATCATCGCCGCGTTGTTGAGCACGAAACCTTCGAACGCCACGGCGAGCCCGGTCAACGCGTTGTAGAGCGAGATGACGACGGGCATGTCCGCGCCGCCGATGGGCAACGTCATCGTCACGCCGAGAATCAGCGCCAGCACGAAGAACGCCGTCACGATTGCGGGGGACGCGTTGAGCTGCAGCGCCACCATGCCGCCGAGGATCAGCGCGGCGATGACGATGAGCACATTCAGGATCTGCTGGCCGGAAAAGCGCAGCGAGCGCTTGATGAGTCCCTGCAGCTTGCCGAACGCAATGGCGCTACCGCCGAAGGAGATGGCACCGATGAGGCCGCCCACCGCTGCGAGCGTCGACGTGGGCAAGCCCACGTGTAACTCGGCGCCAGGCTCCGCCATCGACAGCTTGTACAACTCCACCGCGGCAATCGCTGCGGCCGCGCCGCCGCCCATGCCGTTGTAGAGCGCGATCATCTGCGGCATGTCGGTCATGGCGACGCGCTTGCCGCTCCACCACGCCAGCACGCCGCCCGCCAGCACGGCCGCGCCGATGAGCGGGTAGTTCGTCATGTCCGGATACGCGAAGGTGACGATCGTCGCCACCAGCATGCCGGCGCCGGCCCACAGGATGCCGCTGCGCGCCGTCACAGGTGAGCTCATGCGCTTGAGGCCGAGGATGAACAGGGCTGCCGTGACGAAGTAGCTCGCCTGGATGAGCAACTCCCGGTTGTGCACGTCTGCGAGCATCAGTGCGCCCCTTTGCTCTGATCCGCTTTCTTGCCGCGGGTGCCGCTCGACTTGAACATCTCGAGCATGCGTTCGGTAACGACATAGCCGCCTACCGCGTTGCCTGCCGCCAGCAGCACGCCGATGAACCCGATGGTCTTTTCGAGCGGCGTGTGCGCGGAGCCGAGCGCCACCATCGCCCCCACGAGCACGATGCCGTGGACGAAGTTGGAGCCGGACATCAGCGGCGTGTGCAGGATCACGGGAACGCGCGAGATGACCTCGTACCCGGTGAAGGCCGCGAGCATGAAAATATAAAGTGCAACGATTCCCGTCATGGATGCTTCCCCCTCGCGTGCCGGCTCAGCTGTCGAGTGTTTTCAGCGTCGGTTCGTGTTTCACCACGCCATCGTGCGTGAGGCACGATTGCGCGAACACCTCATCGGTCCAGTCGATCTTGAGCTCACCCTTGTCGAGGGCGGGCTTCATGAAGTTCAGGAGATTGCGCGCGTACATCTCGCTTGCGTTGTAGGCCAGGTCCGCGGCGAGGTTCACCGGCCCGATGATGCTCACGCCGTTGTGCACCACCACTTCACCTGCACGCGTGAGCTCGCAATTGCCGCCTTGCTCAGCGGCGATGTCCACGACGACTGAGCCCGGCCGCATGCGCTCAACTGCCGCGCGCGAGATGATCTTTGGCGCCGGCCGGCCAGGAACCGAGGCTGTGGTCACTACGCAATCCGCCGCGGCGATGCGCGAGTCGAGCACTTCCTGCTGCTTCGCCTTTTCTTCCGCGGTGAGCTCGCGCGCGTACCCGCCGGTGCCCTCTGCGCTCACGCCGGTGTCGACGAACTTCGCGCCGAGAGACTTCACCTGTTCCCGAGTCGCGCTACGCACGTCATAAGCTTCCACTACCGCGCCAAGTCGCCGCGCCGTTGCGATGGCCTGCAACCCAGCAACGCCGGCACCAATGATCAGCACCTGCGACGGGCGGATGGTGCCCGCGGCCGTGGTGAGCATGGGAAAGAACTTAGGCAGATGGTTCGCGGCGATCAGTACCGCCTTGTATCCGGCAATGGCCGCCTGCGACGACAGCGCATCCATCGATTGCGCGCGCGAGATACGCGGGATCAGCTCCACCGCGAAGCTCGTAATGTGTCGATCCCGCAGCGCTTTCACTTCGGCTTTGCGTGCATGCGGCTGCATGAAGCCCGCGACCACGGCGCCGCTTTTCAATTGCTCGATCTGTTGAAGCGTGAGGGGCTGAACGGTGAGTATGATGTCGGCTGCACCGAGCACGGCGGCCGCAGAGCTGGCCCACTCCACATTCTTGTAGAGCGCGTCAGGAAAGTTCGCCTGGGCTCCCGCACCTTGTTCGAGGAGCACGCGCGCGCCGGTTTGCGCGAATTTCGCGGCCACTTCGGGGACCAGACTCACACGTGTTTCGTGTGGCGCGCTCTCACGGAGTGCACCGATTGTGACGGGCATGCGTGTCCCTTATGGGTCGTTACGTGGCCGGCCGACCACGAGGATTGGAAATCCTTAATTAAATTAACATCTTGCGACGTTGAATTCTTGCATAAATCTGCCGTATCTTACAGCGCCCATGTTAGGCATCGATCTCGACAAGGCGGACCACGGTTCCCACGACGATATGCGCATCGTGGCATCCCCGGCTGCCCGCGGCTTGTCGCAGATGGTGCTGCGCACGGACGTCGCTGGAATGCCTCTCGAGTGGATCGACTACAAGGAAGCGGCCCGCCTTTATCACCAGGATCAGGTGGCTTACACCTGCGGTTCGCCGCTTTATCAGCTCTACGGCGGCACCAACGCCCTCACGGGGCGTCGGACCGTGCTGGAAGTGAATTCCATCGTCGCGACGCTCGGGCACACAGGCAATCCGGGCAACACCCGTCACGACTACGTGCCGCCGCTCAACAACCAGACCTTGTTCCGGCGGGACGCGTATCTGTGCATGTACTGCAGCGTGCGCTTCCCGTCCCGTGAGCTCTCCCGCGACCACATCCGGCCCTTCAGCCAGGGCGGGCTCGATGTCTGGACGAACGTCGTCACGGCCTGCCGCCGCTGCAACAATCACAAGGCGTCGCGCACGCCCGAGCAGGCCAAGATGCAGCTCATCGCGGTGCCGTTCACCCCGACCTATGCGGAGTACATCTTCCTGAAGGGGCGGCGCGTGCTCGCCGACCAGATGGAATACCTGCTCGCGCACTTTCCGCGTTCGAGCCCTCTGCACGCTCGCATCCAGCGCTGGCTCAGTTGATCTATCTCGTCGACGCGTCGGTCTATATCTTCCGCGCGTATCACGCTCTACCGCCGGACATGGTCGACCGCGATGGCAACCCCGCGCACGCCGTGTTCGGCTTCGCCCGAATGATGGGCGATCTGATCGAGCGGGCTCGGCCGAAGTACATCGCCGTGGCGTTCGACAAGAGCCTGATGAAATGCTTCCGCAATCGCATCTACCCCGGCTACAAGGCTCACCGCGACCCGCCGCCAGCGGATCTCGAGTTCCAGTTCGGGCGCTGCATGGAGCTTTGCCGGTGCCTTGGGATCACCGCGCTCGCGAGCACCGAATACGAAGCGGACGACATCATCGGCACGCTCGTGACCACCATGCGCCGCGAAGGCGTGCGCTCCACCGTCATTACGCGCGACAAGGATCTGTCCCAGCTCATCCGTGAAGGCGATGTGTACTGGGACTTCGGTGGCCGCGGCCCGTTCGGCTACCACGACATGGAGCGGCAGTTCGGTGTGGTGCCGGAGCGTTTTGCGGACTATCTCGCTCTGACGGGCGATACGGTAGACAACATCCCGGGAATTCCCGGCATCGGCCCCAAGACCGCCGCGGCCCTCATGAAGGAGTTCGCGTCGCTCGACCATCTGTACGCGGATCTCGAGCGGGTGGTCACGCTGAAGCTGCGGGGTGCCGTGGCGCTTGGCGCACGGCTACGCGAGCACCGGGAGGCCGCATTTCTGGCGCGCCAGTTGACCGGGATCATGTGTGAGGTGCCGCTCGAGATCGGTACCGATGCACTTCGGCGGCGGGTGCCCGACGTCCCGGCCCTGGCGAGCTTCTACGACAACCAGGGCTTCGGCCCCTTCCTGCGCCGTCAAGGCGAGCGCCTGGCACAGCTGCCGTAACCGGCCGGGAATCGACTCAGCCTGGCGGCGGCACCACTGCAGCGGTCACGCAGCCCAGCACCTCGTCGGCGCCATCCGGGTTGCGTGTCATGAGCTGCGCCGGCTCGCGCTCGAGCGAGCTCACGTCGAAGCGCACGACCCAGCTGCCATCGCGCTGCTGGCGAGAGGAATAGCGACTGCTCGCAAGCTCGCGGCCGGCGCTGTCTGCGGCGGCCACGCGGCGTTCGGTCGACACGCCCGGCACCCGCAGGACCACCGCCCGGGTGTTCGCCGCCACCGGCAGCTTGGTGCACTCGGCATCCCCGCGGGTGAGGGCGGGCATGTTGAAGATGGCGGTCTCGCTCGAGTCGATGCTCGGCCGCTGCATCGAGCTCGCGAACCAGCCGGCCAGGCCGCTCACGGCGACGGCGCCGACGAAAGACGCCGCCATGCCCCAGCCACCCCACCAGTGCTTGCGGAACGGCTTGGCGGCCTCGACGACGGCGGGCGCCGGCATGTGGTGCTTGATCACGCGCCACGCCTCGACATCGTTGACGCACTCGGAGCACCCCATCATGTGGAGCTCGAATGCCTCCTGGTAAGGCTCATCCAGCTCGTTCGCGACGTACGCGGCGGCGGTCTGGCTCGATTTGAACTGCACGTGATCCATTGTTCTTCTACCCATCCATTGAGTGGGCTTCCGCGCTGTTCCCTGCGAAGCCCTGTTTGCGCAAGATCTCGACGAAGCGCTGCCGTGCGCGCCACAACACCTGGTTGAACTGCAACTCGGTCAGGTTCATCGATTCCCGAATGCTGACCCGCGCTTCCTCGCGCAGATAGAACCGCTCCAGCACTTCCCGGTCGCGCGGCATCGGCAGCCGCGTCATGAGCTCGCGGACGCACTTCGCCCGCAGGTCGTGATCGAGGGATTCCTCGAGCGACAGGGCTTCGTCGCGCAGATTGGAGAGCAGCTCGCCGTCGCTTTCATGGCGGCGGGAAAGCTCGCCACGCCAGTACGCCGTCGCCAGCTTGCATGCCGTTCGATACAAATAGCCTCCAAGGTTGCTCGGGTCATCGAGTCCTTCCGCCCGGATCTTCTTGATCGCCTGCAGGAACGTCCGCTGCAAAAGATCCTGGGCCGCATCCCGATCGATGCGTCGTTGGAGAAATACCTGCATCAAGGGGCGCCGATATCTCAGATAGATTGCATCCTGCATCTCGCCGCGTTCGGCGACGGCCGTCACGAGAATCGAATCCGTGGGATCGGAGGCGACAGAAGCGGGTCCTGTGACGGATTCGGTATAGGTCATGGTGAGGGCCCCTTTGGCTTTCCTGGCTCGAGGCACACGCGTGCTGTTTTTCCCTTCATAGATAGTGTACACGCGTCAGCTAGCGGCACTCCCTTCGGGTAATACCCACTGAGATCTGGCTGCGAACGGCGCAGCGTACGAGACATCCGTTCTCGCACCACCGTCCCCAGAAACTCGTCTGCCGAGAATCTAGCATAGCGTGGGCTCGACCAGATCCCGGCCAGAAGTCCCGACAGGATGGCGGTCGAGTTCGAGCTGCCGTGCTCGATCCGGTAGCCGGCCTGGCTGGTCGAAGCCCCGAGGACGCACGCGCTCGGTGCGCCAAAGTTGAGCCCCGGGGGAGCGGGGCTCGTGCCGGGCGAGATTATGTCGTCGTTGCCGACAGGCACCGCCCGAACGATGCGGCGAAAAGTGTAGGCGGCCGGAAACCCGGCCACGGCCTCGCCCTTGTCTGGAACGCTCGTCACAACGATGGCGCCGCCAGGCGCCGCGCTGTCCGCGACGCGAGCGAAGGCCGCATCGAGCTCCGGAGTGGCCATGGCCCAGTGTGCGCTGAAGCTCAGGATCTTCGCCCCCATGCGCGTCGCATAGTCGAGAGCCCGGATGATCCGCTCGGGATCCGGCCGGTCCTTCGAGCCGCCGCCGCAGCCGACGATGCGCAGAACCATGATGCGCGCGCCGTCTGACCCTGCCGCGGCGATACCTGCGCCATTGTTGCGTTCGGCGGCGATCAGGCTCGCCATGAACGTTCCATGACTGGTGCGGCCGACGCAGTCGCCCTGAGGCGCGACGATCGGGTCGTCGTCCACGAAATCCCAACCATGGAGATCGTCTACATAACCGTTGCCGTCGTCATCGACACCGGGTTTTCCGTGGGCCTCCCGCTCGTTCGTCCAGAGCTGGTGGCGCAACTCGACGTGCCCGATGTCTGCGCCGTCGTCAAAGAGCGCGACGACCACTGGCTTGCGCGGCGCCCCGTGATCCCAGGCCAGGGAGCCAGCGACGTAATCAACCCACCACTGGTTACCGTTGCGATAGCCGCAGTCGTTGGTCGACGCGTCATCGACCGAGGCAGAGGGAATGAGCGAAGAGCAGGCGAGTGCCTGGCAGGCGTACTGGCCAGGCTCTGCCGAGCCCTGCGCGGCTGCAACGCTCGCGAATGCGATGAACGCGGCGAGCGCGCAGCAAGCCCTATGTGACATGCCCCATTCTAAGAGAAACGCGACAAGCGAGCCCCCTCTGGCTCGCCTGTCGCGTATGACCGGCCGCGGATAGAGCGTCGCGCGACCTCGTGCGGTCAATTCTGGGAGATGATCGTCCCGTTGGTATCGAGCTGCAGGTTGCTGCCCGCATCGGTGTCGACCAGCACGATGGCGGCGCTCGAGGGACCCTTTGCATTGCGCGGAAAGATCAGAAGGTGATGCTTCTGGCCGTGAAGGGTGACCGTGCCGTACCAGTGCTCGTAGGGGTAGTAGGGCTCGGCACTCACGGCGAAGCCCGACTGCGCGAGAAACGACGAGCTCGCCTCTGCGCCCGGAATGCATTCGAAGTCCGCAGGAAGCGCGGCCATCTTCGCGCCGGCACGGTATTCGAGACTCACATTCCGCCATCCGGAGCGCCACACATGGTCAGGCGTGTCGAGCGGCTTGAGCGAGTAGGTGACACTGCCGTCGTCCGCGGCGACCGGGGCAATGCTGAACTGGTTGCCGGGTTGGGTATGGCCGCCGCCACCCGCGTGCGCCTCGGTGCAGTCCCGATTCACAGTCCATGCGCTGAAGAAGTAGTCGGGGATACCCGACGGCGTTTGCGCCTGGGCCTTCGGCTCGATGCTGGCGATGAGAGCGAGCGCGGTGGAAAACAGCAATACGGGAACAACGCGGGACATGAGAGTCTCCTCGGGAGTGGGTGGCGAACGAATCGCACGACATCACTGCACCGAGAAGCCGCGTTATCTCAGCCGCTCTCACCGCGGCGTGGGCGATGAGCGCAAGGCTCGCGTGGCCGCGGAGTTATACGGTTGTACGGGGGCGCGCGGGCGCGCGCCCGCCTGGTCAGAGCGTAGTGTCCGGCCAACCGTAGAGCGTGAATGCGGCCCAGTCGCGTGACGTTCCCGCGTGTGCGAAGTCAAGCTGTGTCTGTCTCAGAGCCGCGGCCGCAGCGAGATGCTCGACGAGAAGATATTTGTAGAACACCTGCATGAACGGCGCCGTCGCGTCGTCCGCGATTCGCCAGTAGCTCGCCACGACGGATGCCGCGCCGGCCTGCAAAAAAGCCTGTGCGGGCCCGAGCACGCCTTCGCCGGGCAACAGCCGGCCGCGCGAGGTGTCGCACGCGCTCAACACGACGAGTCGCGACGCGATCTTCATGTTGAGGATATCCAGCAGGCCGAATTTTCCGGGCCCGCCTCGTGAGGTCGCATCCGGTGTCAGCAAGAGTGCCGACAACCGCGGACGGTAGGCGTCCACATAGCCATGTGTGGCGATGTGCAGCAGCTCGGGGCTGGATTCCGCAGCCGCGCGCAGGCCGGTGGGCGTAGCGTCGCACCCGAGCTGCGCGTGAACGCGGCTCGCTGGCAAGGCTCGATGGGCCAGTTGTTCGATGGCGAGCACTTCCGCGCGACTGCCTGGCAGTCGTGGAAGCGTGCTGGTGACAGAGCGCGTGACAGATCGGTCGACGCCCCCCTGCGCGGAAGCGGTCTCGAGACCGTGTCCCGCGCATTCGCGTTCCCAGTCGGAAGTCCGGAATACCGGATCGCCGATCAATTCGAAACGCGGCGCGCTCTCACGGGGCGCGGGCTTGTTACGGGTATGGTTCACGAACAGCGTGGAAGGCATGACGGAAATTTCGGCGCGTTCGAGGAGCAGCGGCGCGCCTTCTGCGGCCGACCACGGCAGCACGGCGAACGGGATCGTGTGCAGCGAATCGTCCGGAACGAAAATGACGCGCGGCCGTGTCACGTACGGCGTGATGGGCCAGAGTGCAAGCTGCGCCAGGCGTTGCGCAGCGCGCCGAACATCGCTGGGCGCCGTTTCCGGGTTTCGCAGCCGCTCGTAAAGATCCGCGGCTGCCGTAGCGATGGCGATGCGACTCGCGAGCTTCGTCACGCGAATGCTCTCGCTGTCGATCACGAACGCAAACATGTCTTCGTGCGCGACCGCGTATTCGACGACGGTGGCATCGAGCGCGGCCAGCCGATGCTGCAGGTCTGCATGAGCCGAAGGATCGGAGGCGATTTCCGGCTCCCCGCCTACGGCTCTCAGCGCCTCACCCGAAATGGCTGCCGTCGGTGCAGACGGCGATCCGGAGGCGAGCTGCGAGATCTGGCGCATGAGCTCGTGGTAGCGATCGGAGGCGCCGGTCTCGGAGTTGATCGCGCGGACGTCCGTCGCCTGGTTTGCGGCGTAACGCAGGCTGCGCGCGCGGCCGCGCTCGGAAATGTCGAATGCCTCCCACACGTCCGCCGGATTCGCGGGGGAGTCCGTGGCGAAGAGGCTCGCCAGGTCCGCGAACACCGTGTGCTGAGACGCAAGCCACGTGGCGCGCTTCTCGGCATCGAGATCGTCTATGGGCACTTGCTCGATGAGTCCCGCTGCCGTTCGCAGGATCGATTCTGCGGTGGCGCGCTCGGAGCTTTTGCCGTAGCTGCTTGCCATGAGTTGCAGCGAATCCACGATCTGGCCCACATCCGCGCGCGCACTACCCAGTGCCAGGGAGCGATTCGCATAGTCGCGGGCCACCATCGGCCGGTTCTCGAGGAGCGCCGAACGCGCAAGGCCGAGATAGGCGAGCGAGCGATTCTCGTGAGTGGGTGGGAGTGCCGCCTGATCTGCGACCGTGACGCCGCGTTGGAAGGCCTCACGCGCCGCGCCGGCCTTCCCGTGATCGAGCAGTGCGGCGCCTTCCGCATTCGCGAGCCGAAGCTGCATACGTGGTGTGAACGCATACGGGCGGGCTGCATCGAGACAGCGCGCTGATTCCACATCGTTGTTCGAGAGCTTCGAGGCATCGCGCAGTCCCAACAGAGCGTTGAACACTGCAAGCTTCCCATCGGCACTCAGCGTGTCAGCTGCCGGTGCGGACAGGCAAGCCGTGTCGGCAGGTGTGTCAGCCAGATCATTGGAGTCTTCGCTCGCGAATTCCTGCGCCGAGGAGTCGGCTCGTGGGGTGCTCGCCGATTCGCGCTTTGCCCGCGACAACAGCTCGCGACAATCGAGCGACGCAGCTCGAGTGAGGTACGTGTGACCTTCGCCGATGCTGCCTACCTGCACGAGCAGTGTGCCCAGCCTCGCAAGGCTCATCCGTGTGCCATCGCAGTCTTCTACTGCCGCGTGCAGCCTGATCGAGTTGCGATGGGACTGCTCACTCGGCTTGAACAGACCGGCCGTGCCTTGCAGGCGTCCGTAGTTGCTCCAGATGTCTGCACTGAGCTTCGGGTCCAGATCTTCCGGCAACACCCGCAGTGCGTCGCCGTACGCCTGCAGAGCCACCGTGTAGTTCCGCTGTTCTTCGGCAAGGATCGCTACGTTCTGCCGGGCGCGCGCGTTGCACTCCCAGTCATGCAGCTTCTCGCAGCGTTCGGCCGCACGCATGAAGAGGGCGGTGGCGCCCGGCACGTTGTCTGCCTGGAACTCCATGAAGCCGCGCAGAATGTCGAAGCGTGGGAGCTCCCGTTCTCCGTAGCGCGCCTGCTCGGCAAGGGCCTGTGCAGTGCGCAGCAGCTCGAGCACGCGAGCGCGCAGGATGTCCGCGCTGAAGCGCTCGGATTCGAGGAGCGAGCGCGCTTGCAAAGCGACCAGCGCGCTGCGCAGGCCGGGGTCCGCCGCAGTACCGAAGTCGGCGAGTGCCCAGGTGGCCAGCACATACGCATTGTCGTCCTCGCGGAGATTCCCGTAGGCAATCTCCGCGAGTGCATGGCGCGATTGCGCCGCTCGCGTGGTGTTGATGCGAGTGAAGTCCCGAGCCGCGGCGAGATATAGATCGAATGCGCGCTGCGCGTTGTCTGCCTGCACGGCTTGTCCCGCTGCCGCGAATGCGCGCTCCGCGCGGAGCTGTCCGGCATCTCTAGGGTCCAGGCGGTCTGCGGAGATGCAGACCTCGCCCGTAATGTCCGGGGAGTCGTGGGCGCGGATCTTGAGTGTCAGCGATGCGTTCGCGTGCGAGTCTGCGACGAATGTCATGACGCCGAGGCGATCGACGGGAGATTTCGTGGACTGCGTAGCGCTGCCTACGGAGCTCGACAGAGTGGCGATGACGGAAATGCCCCGCTGCCGGATGAGAATACGCAACGGCGTCCCCGCGACTGCGCCCGCGGTGGCACTCGCCGTGTTAGCCACACTCACGGAAACGGGCTGCGAGCCGCTGATGGGCGAGCACTGTTCCGCCATGACGGGCTGAGGCGTGGGATGCGACGTGCAGGCCGTGAGCGTTGCCAGCGCGCACGGCATGAAAACTGCAAAGACGCAGATGCTGAAAGGTTGACCCCGCATACCGCACTTCTACGCCATTGCGATTCGGCGCGCCAAGGGTGCCGCGGCACGCCGCATGCCCCTTTCACATCGATCAGGCACGTCGATTGGGCACGCCGATTTGGCGGCGACGCGTACCGCTCGGTATGCTCCGCGCCCACGCGAAAAATGAGCCGGGGTGTTTTCATGGCCCAGCCGAGCATCCAGTCCATTCTGCTCGAGGAACGCAGCTTCGAGCCGCCGAAAGAGTTCGCCGCGCACGCGCAGCTCAAACAGGCTGCAGTGGACGCGTTGTACGAGCAGGCCGCCGCGGACCCCGTCGGCTTCTGGGCGGACCTCGCACGCCGCGAGCTCACCTGGCACACGCCGTTTACCGTAACGCTGGATGACTCCAGCGCACCGAACTACCGCTGGTTCGCGGACGGCAAGCTGAATGTGTCCTACAACTGCCTGGACGTTCATCTCGAGAAGCGCGGGCACAAGACCGCCATCATCTTCGAGGGCGAGCCGGGCGACACGCGCCGCTTGAGCTACCGGGAGCTGCACGCTCAGGTGTGCCGCTTCGCCAACGCGCTCAAGGCGAGCGGCGTGAAGAGCGGCGACCGTGTGGTCATCTATATGCCGCTCGTCCCCGAGATCGTCATCGCCATGCAGGCCTGCGCGCGCATCGGTGCCATTCACTCGGTGGTGTTCGGCGGTTTTTCGGCTCCTTCACTGAAGGACCGCATCGAGGATGCCGGGGCGAAGCTCCTCATCACCGCGGACGGGGGTCGCCGGGGCGGGCATGTGGTCGAGCTCAAAGCCGCCGTGGACAAGGCGCTGGCGGGCGGGTGCCCGACCATCGAGCGCGTCATCGTTCTCAAGCGCACGGGTGAGCCCGTGAGTCTGACGGCCGGGCGGGACGTGTGGTGGGACGATGTCATCGAAGGCCAGCCGGCAACGTGCGATCCGGTGTGGGTCGACGCCGAGCATCCGCTCTTTCTTCTCTATACGTCCGGCTCCACGGGGAAGCCGAAGGGCATTCAGCACTCGAGCGCTGGCTATCTGCTGGGTGCCAAAACCACGAGCCAGTGGGTGTTCGATCTGCGCGAAGACGACGTGTACTGGTGTACCGCGGATGTGGGCTGGGTCACGGGACATAGTTACGTTGCGTATGGCCCCATCGCCGCAGGCGCCACCGTGCTTCTCTACGAAGGAGCGCCCACCTATCCGGATGGCGGGCGCTTCTGGAAGCTCTGCGAAACGCACGGCGTCTCCATCTTCTATACTGCGCCGACGGCCATTCGCGCCCTGATGAAGCTGGGCGATGAGATCCCCGCGAAGTACGACCTGTCGCGTCTGCGGCTGCTCGGAAGCGTAGGCGAGCCCATCAATCCGGAAGCCTGGATGTGGTACCAGCGTGTCATTGGCGGAGGTCGTTGCCCGATCGTCGACACGTGGTGGCAGACCGAAACCGGCTCGATCATGATCTCGCCGCTGCCGGGCACGACGCCGACCAAGCCGGGCTCCTGCACGAAGCCGCTGCCGGGCATCGATGCCGATATCGTCGATGACCAGGGCAACAGCGTCACGCGCGCGGATGCCGGCGGCTATCTCGTGATTCGCAAGCCGTGGCCGGCGATGCTGCGAACCATCTGGGGCGACAACGAGCGCTACCTCAGCACGTATTGGGAGAAATTCCAGAACCGCTTCTATGTGGCGGGCGACAGTGCGCATCGCGACAAGGAGGGTTACGTCTGGATCATGGGTCGCATCGATGACGTGTTGAACGTCGCAGGCCATCGCCTCGGCACCATGGAAATCGAATCCGCGCTCGTCTCCCATCCGCGCGTCGCCGAGGCGGCCGTGGTGGGCAAGCCGCACGAGGTGAAGGGCGAGTCCGTCTTTGCGTACGTGGTCTGTCGAGGCCAGCGGCCTACCGGCGATGTGGCCGATCTCGTGAAGGAGCTGCGCAACTGGGTGACCCAGGAGCTCGGTGCCATCGCACGCCCCGATGACATTCGCTTCGCCGACAATCTGCCGAAGACCCGCTCCGGCAAAATCATGCGCCGCCTGCTGCGCACGATCGCCCGGGGCGAAGCGATCACCCAGGATGTCTCGACCCTGGAGAATCCTGCGATCATCGATCAGCTCCGCGGCGTGGATTCGCCGGCGGCGAAGCGAGCTCGGCCTGCGAAGCCCGTTGCAATGGCGAAGCCGCAGAAGTCCGCGAAGCGCGCTGCCAAGAGCGCCGCGAAAAAGCGGGCCGCGCCGGCTCGAACGCGCGCCCCCGCCAAAGCGAGTGCCCGCAGGGCTGTGAAAAAGCCTGCTCCCAAAGCGGCCGCCCGCCGACTGGGCAAGAGTCTGAGGCGTCTGGGCAAGACGGCATTGGGCGTCATCGCGAGCCGCCTGCCGGGTCGCAAGAAGGCGAAGCGGCGGGGGCGTTAAGGCGTTCCTGCCGCGTGCGCGACGATCCGGAACTTCACTTTGAGATCGTCCAGCACCCGCAACGCGCCGCCGAGCAGGCTGAAGGGGGTGAGCCCGATATCGGTCTGTTTGAGGGGGGCCTCGCCCTGCACGACGAGTTGATCCCCTTCGAGGGTGTAGCGCACGGGCACGACGAGTGAGTACGCCTGGTCCCGAACGATCACCCGCACCTGCGCTTGCAGTTCCTCGCCCACGCGCTGCAGGGCTTCCGACTGCATCCTGATCTCGGGATAGCGATCTGCGTTCAGCAGCGCCTCGCCGAGCATGTTCCGCCGAGTCCCGTCCCGGGCGTCCTGCGGTACCTCAGGCGGGAAATCCGCGCCCTCCTGTGACCGCAGCTCTTTTTCGTCGACGACCAGGAGGTTCACCGGCATATGGACATCAAACGACGATCGCAATGGGTCCTCAGGGACATAGGCCGTGCCGGTGAGGTCGTGCGAGGCGATGACATGGTTATGCCCCGCGCGCGCCAGTGGCCCGCCGCGGTACACGAGCACCGTCAGCAGTGAGGCGGCCGAATCAATTCTGAACGTCCGGCCCTCGTGTTGGCTGGCCTGCGCAGAGGGGCCGGCGGTAGGTGCCGAGGCCGGCGGCGTCTGCCGCGTGGGCGCGGTAGCACATGCTGTGAGCAGAACCGCAAGGAGGACGACCGCCGTCCTCTGGATTTTGTAAGCTGCGCGCACCCGACTAAGCTTAATCACATGGCCATCCGAAACACTATCGTTCGCTGGGGCTCATTCTCCCAGCTGCTGCACTGGCTGATTGTCGCGCTCATCATCACCCAGTTCGTGCTGGCCAGCATGGAGACCAGTCTGCCGCTCGGCATGGCGAAGCTCGGCTTGCTCGCGCGCCACAAATCGGTGGGCATCACGATCCTGGGCCTCGCCATTCTGCGTCTGTTGTGGCGCTCGGTGAACCCGACGCCTGCGCTGCCGAACACACTGAAGCCGTACGAGCGGGTGCTGGCGAAGGTGACGCATTTCCTGCTCTACGCCCTGCTGTTCCTCATGCCGCTCACCGGCTGGATCATGAGCTCCGCGCGCAGTTTTCCAGTGAGCTGGTTCAATCTCGTCCAGTTGCCGGACCTCGTTCGCCCGAACCGTCCGCTCTACGACGCCCTGCACCAGACCCACGAAATTCTGGCCTGGACGCTGGTTGCCGTGGCGACGCTGCATGCCCTGGCCGCACTCAAGCATCATTTCGTCCTGAAAGACGACGTCCTCCGTCGAATGCTTCCCTTCACAAGAACACGCTGAGGAGTTCACCGATGGTTGGATATTCACGCACCGCGCTTCGTGCGGGTTCGCTTCTGGCGCTGATTCCCGCTTTGCTGCTGTGGACTGGCAGCGCCTCCGCCGCGGGCTCGCCGCCCGTGCACTACACGTTGGATGCTTCACGAAGTCTTCTGCGCTTCTCGTTCGAGCAGGCGGGCGCGACCAACACCGGGCGCTTCAGCAAGTTCACCACCGATCTGCTCTTCGCCACGGACAATCTGCCGGCGTGCAAGCTGGACGTCACGGTCGATGTCGCTTCGCTCGACACGGGCGACAAAGATCGCGACGACACGCTGAAGGGCGCGGACTTGTTCAACGTCGCGAAGACGCCGCAGGCGCGCTTCGTCGCCACGAAATTCACGGACATGGGCGGCGGGCGCTATGAGGCCGCGGGCAAGCTCACCATCCGGGGCGTGACCAAGGATGTGAAGGTGCCGCTCACCTTCCAGTCGAGGGTCGAGCAGGGCAAGACGGTGGCATTCATGACGGGCCGCGTCCCCGTCAAGCGGCTCGAGTACGGCGTCGGGCAGGGCGAATGGAAATCCACGGAGTGGGTGAAGGATGACGTCTCGGTCACCTTCTCGATCCGGCTGACGCCGGTCTGAGCCGGGCCGGGCTCGCGTCGCAGGTCGGCGCGCGCGTTGCGCGGGTCAGGACGGACGTGTCTTGAGCTTCGATGTGCACAGGTCGTAGATCGAGCTCATGAGCACCTGCACGGAGTGGGTCATCGCCACTTCGATGCCTTTGAGCGCGGCCTGGCGGATCGATTCCGTCAGCATCGCAAGCTGCTCTTCGCTCAGGTTTTCCGGCATGCGTGTCGTGATCTGCAGCGACGGCACGTCTTCCACGATCTGCCGCAGCAGGTGATACACGCAATCCGCCTTCGCGCGCATCAGTTCTTCATCGTCACCGAACAGCGTACCGATGGTGAGCAGCCCATCCACGGTCTTGTCGTGGGTCTGTTTCCACTCGCGCTCGGTGCCGAAACTGGCGTGAATCACTTGGCCCATGATCGCCTCGGTTGCTCTGCCCCGAAAGCTTGCCGCAAGTTTTGTGCCGCTTCGGCGGCGCCTTCTCATGGGGCAATGGCCCACTGCTCAGCCTCAGCACACCCACGCGAATGCGGGCGAATCAAAGCATGACCGTCACCCTGAATGATGTCGGCGAGTGCGTGGACGCCGTGTTGCGCCGGTTGGGCTCGCGAATCGTCCTCGCGCTGCCGCTCGGGATCGGCAAGCCGAACCCGATCGCGAACGAGTTCTATCGGCGCGCGGCACGCGATTCCTCGATCGATCTCACCATCATCACGGCGCTCTCGCTGCGCAAGCCCGTGGCGCGGACGGATCTCGAGCGGCGGCTGCTCGAGCCGATCGTGGCCCGTGTGTTCGGCAACTATCCGGAGCTCGAGTACGTGCACGCCATGCGACGGGGCGATGTGCCGCCAAACATTCGCATCATCGAGTTCTTTCTCGAGCCCGGGGCGATGCTCGATTCCGCCCACGCCCAGCAGAATTACCTGAGCGCGAACTACACGCACGTCGTCCGCGATGTCGTGGCGCGAGGCGTGAACGTCATCGCCCATCTCGTGGCGAAGCGGGTGCGCGCGGGACGAACGGAGCTCAGCTTCGGCTCGAATGCGGACGTGACTGCCGATCTGTTGCCGCTCGTCGAGCAGGCGCGGCGCGGCGGGCGAGATTGCGTGCTCATCGGCGAAGTGCACGGCCAGATGCCGTTCATGACCGGGCACGCCACGATCGAACCGGAGCGATTCGACTGGCTCGTCGAGGACGAGCGGTACGATTACGACCTCTATTGCCCGCCCAATCTACCGATTGGCACTGTCGATCACGCCATCGGGATGCACGTGAGCGCACTGGTGCGCGACGGCGGGACGTTACAGGTGGGCATCGGCGAGTTGGGCGATGCGCTCGTGTACGCGCTGCTGCTGCGGCATCAACAGAGCTCTATCTACCAGGAAGCGCTCGGAGTCCTCGGCACGGCAAGCAACGTGCCGCTGATCGAGTCCGAGGGCGGACGGCTCCCTTTCGCGGCAGGTCTGTTCGCCTCCACGGAGATGTTCATCGACCAGCTGCTCGATCTGTATCGCGCGGGCGTGCTTCGGCGGCGTGTGTACGACTCGTTGCCGCTCGAACGTCTGCTAGCCCGTGGCGCAATTTCCGACCGAATCGACGCGCGCATTCTCGAGAGTCTGCCCGCGGTGGGCGTCGGTCCGTGCCTTACCGAATCCGAGTTCCTGCAGCTGCAGGGCTACGGTGTCTTCCGGCGCGACGTCGAATACTCCGAACGTCGTATGCGCGCGGCGGATGGCGAATGGATCGATGCGAACCTCAGCGATGCGAGTGCGCGCTCGCGCATTGCCGCCGAGTGTCTCGGCCGTGAGCTGCGTAATGGGCAGGTGCTGCACGCAGGCTTCTTTCTGGGTCCCCGGGGCTTCTATGCTGCGCTCCGCGAGCTGCCGGAAAGTGATCGCTGCCAGTTCGGCATGCGAGGCGTGGCTTACGTGAACCAACTGTATGGCCCCGATCAGGAACTGCGCATCCTGCAGCGGCGCGACTCGCGGTTCGTGAACACCACCATGATGGTCACCCTGCTTGGCGCGGCTGTGTCGGACGGGTTGGCCGACGGTCGTGTCGTCAGCGGCGTGGGCGGCCAGTACAACTTTGTGTCGATGGCGCATGCGCTGCCAGGCGCGCGCTCGATTCTGTGTGTGCGCGCCACCCGCAACAGCGCCGGGCGTGTCACGTCGAACATCGTGTGGAACTACGCCCACGCGACGATTCCGCGACATCTTCGCGATGTGGTGGTCACCGAGTACGGCGTTGCCGATCTGCGTGGGCGTACCGATCAGGAAGTCATCGCCGCGCTCCTGAACATCGCCGACTCTCGCTTTCAGGATGAGCTGCTCGGGCAGGCGAAAGCGGCTCGCAAGATTGCGAGTGACTATCGCATCCCGGATGCCTTCCGGAACAACTTGCCGGCCCGCCTGGAGAAGGCGCTCGCCGGGCACCGTCGTGCGGGCTTCTTCAGCGAATACCCGTTCGGAACCGATCTCACTGCAGAGGAGATCGTGCTGGCAAGAGCCCTGAAATTTTTGCAGGCGCGCACGACGACGCTGCCTGCGCGCCTGGCAACACTGGCCGTCGCTATCGTCCGAGGGCGTTCCGCGTCGAAGTATCGAAGCCTGCTGCAAAGGCTCCGTCTCGAGAGTCCGGCAACATTCGGTGAGCGCGTGCTCCAGCGCCTCGTCACGATGGCGTTGCGCGATACCGGGAACTGACGCGCTGCTGGCGGCGCTACTGAAGCTCTGCCAGCAGCGCCTTGGCGCCATAAACCTTCGAGAGCGCCTCATGGATGATCGCCGGGTGCACGGCGACCGTACGGTTCAGCTGCTCATCGAACCAGAACGAGCCCGAAATCGAGTGGATGTTGCCGTCGAACACGAGCCCGACGATCTGGCCGCGAGCGTTCACCATCGGGCTGCCGGAGTTGCCGCCGATGATGTCGTTGTTGGTGCTGAGGTTGAACTTCGTCGTGAGATCGAGTTGATCCTTCACCTTCAGCCAGCTCGCGGGAACCGCAAACGGATCCTGGCCCGTCGCGCGTTCGAACAGCCGCGACAGTTGGGTGAACGGCTCGACGGGCTTGCCTTTCTCGATCCACCCCTGCACCGAGCCGTAGCTCAGGCGCAGGGTAAACGTGGCGTCGGGGTAGACGCTGGTGCCGAGCGCCGCGAAGCGCGCGCGCGCCACTTTCTCGGACGCGGTCTGCACTACGGCTTCCACCTCGTCCTCATAGCTCTTGCGGATGCTGCGTGCGCGCTCGTCCACCATTTTCGCCACCGCAATCATCGGGTCGGTGCTGGCATCGACCGCGCTCGAGCCGCCTTTCCAGATCTCCATGCGCATTTTCGGATCGGCGAGCTTCGAGCTGCTGATGAGGCGCTTCGCAAGCTGATCCGGTGATTCCTTGCCGAGAAGCTGACGCACCGTCGGATCGTCCGGGCCCAGCCACTCGCGCATGCGTTCGAGCGAAAACGACAGCGTGAGCTCTTCGAGCTCGGGGCGGATCGGCACGTTCGCGCTCAGATCCTGCTCGATGCGCGGAAGCGCGGTGTCACGGTACTCGCGCAGGCGAGCGTCGCTTTGCTTGGCGCGTTCAACGCCGCCGCGCAGCAGGGTACGCGCGTAACGGAACAGGCGACTGTTGAAGCCGGCGCCCGCCTCGAGGTACGTGTAAGGCAGGTTCATGTCCCGGTCCTTGGCCTCGGCCTTCGCGATGTCGGCCCACGGATCGCCCAGCGTGCCCGCGAGCTCGTGGTTCGCTGCGACCTGCGCCTTGACGGCGTCCTGCTCCTGCTGCTTGCGTTCGAGCAGCGCATCCACGTGCAGCGCGTCCAGTTGCTTGCGGCGAACCTTGAGGTTGTTCTGCAGCCCATCGAGCGGAATCTCGACCATGCGCTCGGCCTGCTCGCCGGTCTTGCCGTACTGGATGTAACGGCCGCGCAGCTCGGAGCCCCGTATCAGGTACTGCGGCACGTCCACGTCGCGCAACGTCTTCAGTTGATCGACCGTCAACAGACGGTCGGTGCTGCCCGGATGACCAATGACGAACACCGGCTCGTTCTGTGCCGGGCCCGCGAAATCGATCTTCATGAAGTTGGGCGTCGCGGCCGGCTTGCCCTTCGCGTCGTACGCGCGCAGCACGGACATGTCGAGGCACCAGCGCGGGAACTGGAAGTTGTCCGGGTCGCCGCCGAATTGCGCAATGCCGTTTTCCGGCGCGAACACGAGGCGCACGTCGTCGTACCGCTTGTACTTGTAGAGCCAGTACTGGCCACCCTGGTACAGGGTCACCGATTCGCATTTGAGCGGCCCGGTCTTCGGGTCCTTGCGGCTGGCCTGCTCGCAGGCTTGTTCGAGCTGCGTGAGGGTTTTCTTACGCATGTCGTTCGCGGCTTTGTCGTCGAGGCCCTTGGTCACTTCCGCGATGCGCGCCGTGACTTCCTCGTAGGACTGCAGAACGTCGGCCACCTGGGTTTCGCAGCGAATCTCCTTCTCGCGACCGGTGGCAAGGAAGCCGTCGTTGCGCAGGCTCTTGTCCCGGGTCGAGTGCTCATCGAGGCAGCTCCACGAGCAATGGAAGTTCGTGAGGATGAGCCCGTTCGGCGACACGAACGATGCCGTGCAGCCGGAGAGGCGCACCGTCGACAGCCGCACGTGATCGAGCCATGCCGGCGTGAGGTCGACGCCGTAGCGTTGCTTGACGAGTGCCGTCGGCGGATTGTGAAAGGTCCACATGCCTTCATCGGCATGCGCCGCACAAACCACGAGCAACGCGGGGATCAACAGGAGGTTCAACTGACGCATGTCGGCCTCGGAATAGTGCTGTGCGCATCCAGCGTCGTGCCAGCGCGGCGCGCGAGGCCGCGGATTATGCGGCAACTGATCCGGCTCGCGCGCGGCTGGTTGCAATGGCCTGATGGCTTTGCGACGAACGGAGGCCATGACGCGCCCGTGAGCGCGCAAGCCCGACCGTTAGCTCTCGCCTTCCAGCAGCAGGATGGCGGTGCCTTCCGGGGCCTCGATGAGCGCGTTCGCCGCGGCGGGCAGGCCGCCCGGCAGTCCTGCGGACTCCTTCATACCCAGCTCACGCAGTTTCACGAGTCGCTCGCGCATGCGAGCGTCGCGGAACACGAGCATGGGCCGGTCGAGCGTGCGCGGCTGGTGAAAGGCGAGGTCGACATGATCGCTCGTGAGCGGCAGATGTGCGTAGGGCGCGTCGGGCTCTTCGGTCGCCACGAAGCCGAGCGGCTCCCAGAAGGTTCGCGCCGTTTCGAAATTCGTGGCGGGCACGCTGTACTCGGTGAAGTAGCCGCACAGCGAAGTCTCTTCAGGCCGGCGCGTCACGGGGGAGTACGTGCGCGCCTCGAGCACGGTGACGTTGTGTCCGAACGGATCGCGAAAGCCGATCTCGTTGAACACGTCTTCGCCCGTGTTGCGTCGATCGAGCTCGATGCGCTGGGATTCGATCTCCCTTGCGAAGCTCGCGATGCCGGCGCGTACGAAAGTCAGCGCGGGCGAGGCAAAGCGCCGCTGGTGCAGGCCGAGGAAGATGCGGCCGTCGGTGAGCACACCGTACGGATGCGTCCACGTGTCATTGGTTGCGGCCTGCGTGAAGCCGAGGCGCTCGTAAAACACCACCGACTCGCGGATGTCGGCGGTCTCGAGGCTGATCTCATGAAATCGACCCAGCACCTGGCGTCGACTTCAGGCCGACGTGCCGCGCGCTGCGCCCGCCTGCGCGAGCACTCGCGCACCGTCCGTCCATCCTTCGCAATGCTGGGCGATGAGGTCCGCGAGGAACCGGCTGTGCTCGGGGCGAGCGTTGAGCGCGGGCACATAGACGAACTTGCGGCCGCCGCAGGCCAGGAACCTGGCGCGATTCTCCATCTCGATCTCTTCCACGGTCTCGAGGCAATCCACCGCGAAGCCGGGGCACACCACGGAAACCTCGTCGATGCCGCGGGCGGGCAGGCCGCCCATCACGTCGATGGTGTACGGGCGCAGCCAGGCGCCGGGGCCGAACTTCGAATGGAAGCTCACGCTCCACTCTTCATCCCGCAGCATCAGCTCGTCCGCGAGCAGGCGGGCGGTCTGCCGGCACTTATAAAAGTACGGGTCGCCCTTGTGGAAGAAATTCTCGGGGATGCCGTGGAAGGAGATGACGAGGTGCTTCGTGCGGCCCTGCGCTTCCCACTGCTGCGCAACGCTCGCGCGCAGCGCGTCGATGTAGCTCGGGTGGTCGTGGTACTCCGCCACGTAGCGCAGCTCGGGCAGCCAGCGCCAGTGACGCAGCTCTTCGCTCACCTGGTCGTACACGGCGCCGGTCGTGGCTCCGCAGTACTGCGGAAAGAGCGGCAGGATGAGGATGCGTTGCGCGCCCGACTCGCGCAGCTTCGTCAGCGCTTCGCTCACGCTCGGCCGCGCATACAACATGGCGAGCTCTACGGAGAGCGGCGCCAGAATGCGTTGTGCGAGTGTGGTGGAAAGATCGCTGCGCAGCTTGTTCGAATGCGCGACGAGGGGTGAGCCTTGGGACGTCCAGATCTTCCGGTACTTGAGCGCCACGCGCCCGGGCCGGAACGGCAGGATGAAGCCGTACAGAATGGGTAGCCACAGCGCCCGCGGCAGCTCGACGACGCGCGGATCCGAGAGGAGCCCGCGCAGAAAACGCCGCACGTCACGCGGCTCCGGCGAGGCCGGTGTGCCCGAGTTGACGAGGACCACGCCGAGGCGTTCGGCCCCGTCGTGGCGAAAATCTGGAGAGCTGATGTACCGCATCGTATCTATCTGGACCTGCCGTTCAGATGCCGCCCGCGCACACGTACTTGAGCTCGGTGTAGTCGAGAATGCCGTACTTCGAGCCCTCGCGTCCAAACCCCGATTCCTTCACGCCACCAAATGGTGCAATTTCGGTGGAGATGAGACCGGTGTTGAGGCCCACAATGCCGTATTCAAGCGCCTCGGAGACTCGCCAGGAGCGGGCAAGATCGCGTGTATAGAAATACGAGGCGAGCCCGAATTCGGTGTCGTTGGCCATGCGGATGGCCTCGGCCTCGGTGTCGAACCTGAAGAGCGGCGCCACGGGGCCGAAGGTTTCCTCGCGGGCCACGGCCATCTCCGGCGTTACGTCTGTGAGCACGGTGGGCTCGAAGAACGTACCGCCCAGCGCGTGTCGCTTGCCGCCGAAGGCCACCTTCGCGCCCTTGCCGATCGCATCCGCAATGTGCTCTTCCACTTTCGCGAGCGCCTTCTGATCGATCAGCGGGCCCTGGTCCGTAACGCCCTTCAGCCCATCTCCGACCCGCAGCTGCGAGACCGCCTCTACCAGCTTGCGCGTGAACGCGTCGTATACGCCGCTCTGAATGAGCAGCCGGTTCGCGCACACGCAGGTCTGGCCCGTGTTGCGGTATTTGCTCGCGATGGCGCCCTGAACGGCCGCGTCCAGATCGGCATCGTCGAACACGATGAAGGGCGCATTGCCGCCGAGCTCCAGCGACAGTTTCTTGAGCGTGCTCGCGGACTGCACCATGAGCTTCTTGCCCACTTCGGTAGAACCGGTAAACGTGATTTTGCGGACGATGGGGTTCGAGGTCATCTCACCGCCAATCTCCGTGGAGCCGCCGGTGAGAACGCTCAGCACACCCGCTGGAATGCCCGCGCGCGCGCCAAGCTCGGCCATGGCGAGCGCCGAATAGGGTGTCTGGGTCGCCGGCTTGCACACGAAGGTGCAACCGGCGGCGAGTGCGGGGCCGACCTTGCGCGCGATCATGGCCGCGGGAAAATTCCAGGGCGTAATGGCAGCCACCACGCCTACGGGCTGGCGCAGAACCAGAATGCGTTTGTCCGATTGATGGCCCGGGATCACGTCGCCGTAGAGACGTTTGCCTTCCTCCGCGAACCATTCGATGAAGCTCGCCGCGTACGCGATCTCGCCTTTCGACTCGACGAGCGGCTTGCCCTGTTCGGCGGTCATGATGATGGCCAGGTCGTCCTGGTTCGACATCATGAGATCGAACCAGCGACGCATGATGACGGCACGCTCTTTCGCTGTCTTACGGGCCCAGGCTGGCATCGCCGCGGCGGCAGCCTCGATGGCGCGCCGGGTTTCAGTAGCGCCCATCTTCGGCACTGTGCCGAGTTTGTCGCCCGTAGCGGGATTGCGCACGTCGATCGTGCCGCCACCCTCCGCATTGCGCCACTCGCCGGCGATGTAGCACTGCTGCCGCAGCAGGGTGGGATCTTTGAGCTGAATGCTCACGTGTCTGCGCTCCGTCGATTGTGTTCAGGCGGTGGCTTTCGGCTTTTCGCCGGCCACGTACTGCGCGAAAAATTCCAGGGACCGTTTGCGCGCCAGTGCAGCGCTCGGCGCGTCGTAGCTCGCCCGCTGATCACAGTTGAATCCGTGATCCGCTGGATAGATATGAAAGATCCCCTCGGGATGTGCCGCTTTGATCTTGGTCACGTCCGCCTGCGTGATGTGCTGATCACGCTCGCCGAAGTGATACATCACCGGGCACTTCGGTTTCTGGTCCAGAACCTGCGTGATGCCGCCGCCGTAGTAGGAAACGGCGCACGCCACCGGCAAGTCGCACGCGGCCAGGTAGGCGATGCGGCCGCCCCAGCAGTACCCGACGATGCCGACTCGCCCGGAGTGCTTGACCACCGCCAGCGCGGCAGACACATCTTTGAGGGTCTGTTCAGGCTTCAGCTGCTGCACGTAGCCGCGGCCTTCCTGCATGTCTTCCGGCTTGTAGCCAAGCTCGATGCCGCGGCGGACGCGATCGAACAGGCTGGGCGCAATGGCGACATAGCCTTCGGCCGCATAGCTGTCGGTCACGGCGCGAATGTGGGAGTTCACGCCGAAGATTTCCTGAATGACCACGATCGACCCCCGCGGCGCGCCGGGCGGCGCAGCGAGGTAGGCCCGGAACTCGTGGCCATCGCGGGCCATGAGGGTGGTGAATTCACCCATGGAAGTCCTTGAGGCGGGATGAGGGTGGCGAAGAATAGCGTTCCGGGTCGTCCGAGGGAATGCATCCGACGGGGACGTCACGCGGGCACGACTCGCTGCTCTATTGCGCCGAAGAGGCTGCCGCCGCGCGCGTCCGGCATTTCGATGCGCACCCGATCGCCGAATGACAGAAAGGGCGTGCGGGGCGCGCCATGCTCGATGAGCTCGAGCGTGCGGCGTTCGGCGAGACAGGAGGATCCGGTGGAGCGATCCACGTTGGACACCGTGCCTGAGCCCACGATGGTGCCCGCGCCGAGCCTGCGTGTGCGAGCCGCATGCGCGATGAGTTGGTGGAAATCGAACGTCATATCCACGCCCGCGTTCGGCTGGCCGAACAAAGCACCATTGATGTGAGTGACGAGGGGCAAATGGACTTTGCCGTCGTGCCACGCCTCACCCAGCTCATCCGGCGTGAGGGCAACCGGCGAGAACCCTGTGGCGGGCTTCGACTGGTAGAAGCCGAAACCCTTCGCGAGCTCGCGGGGCACGAGGTTGCGTAACGTCCAGTCGTTGATCAGCACCACGAGCTTGATGTGCGGCGCCACGTGCTCGCGTGCGGTTGCCATGGGCACATCGTCGGTGACGATGCCCACTTCCGCTTCGAGATCGATGCCATGTTCTTCGCTGACGAAGCGCACGTCGTCGCACGCACCCAGCAGATCATCGGAGCCGCCCTGGTAGAGGAGCGGCTCCTGCCAGAACGATTCGGGCATCTCCGCGCCGCGCGCCTTGCGCACCAGCTCGATGTGATTCACGTAGGCGCTGCCATCGGCCCAGTGATAGGCACGAGGCAACGGCGCTGCGCACTCGCGCGGATCGAAGGGTTGCGCATCCGCACGCTTGTCCGTCTCGATTGCCGCGGCCACCTCGCGCAGCTGCGGTTCCGCGTCGCTCCAGCGGTCGAGCGCGGACTGAAGCGTGCGCGCAATGTGCGGCACGGCGACGAAACGCGTCAGTGCGCGGTCGACCACGACGAGCTCGCCATCTCGCCCGCCTGCTTTGCGGCTTGCAAGCTTCATCGGGATTCGCCGCGCCAGCTGTCGACGTAGCCTTCCCATTCCACCGCGCGCGCAGGCTCCTGCACATCGAGCGCGTCGCGCGCATCGATCATCACCGCGACTTCATCCGTGGCGGGCTTTGCTTGCGTCAGCATGTTCTGCAGCGCTTTGGGGTGCGGACCGTGAGTGAAGCCCGCAGGATGCAGCGTCACCATGCCAGGGTGGATGTTGTCCCGCGAGAAGAAATTCCCCGCGTGATAGAACAGGAACTCGTCGTAGTCGTCATTGTTGTGGAAGAACGGCACCTTGAGCGCACCCGGGTCGGTTTCGAACGGGCGTGGCACGAACGTGCAGACGACGAACCGGTTGCCCACGAAGGTGGTGTGGGCCGATGGCGGCAGGTGATACCGATGGCTCATCAGCGGGCGAATGTCCTTCACGTTGATGCGCGCAACGGTGAGATCGCCGTGCCAGCCCACGGCATCGAGAGGGTTGAACGGATACGTGATGGTCGACAGGGCACCGCGCCGCTTCACCTGCACCTGCCACCGCTCACTGTCGTTCTGCTGTGCGCGGAACGCTTCGTCGAGTTGCGGCACATCGAGCATGGCGGGGTCGAAGATGGCATGCGGTCCCACGAGGCCTTTCTCCGGCAGCGTGTAGCTCGCGTTCGTCGCCTCGATGGCAAGCGCGGCGAGCGGCTCGCGGCTTTCGAGGCGCCACATCGTTCCGCGCGGCAGAAGAATGTAGTCGCCACTCGCAAAGCTCAGGTGGCCGAAGTCGCAGTACAACTCGCCCGCGCCCTTGTGGATGAAGAGCAGATCGTCACCGTCTGCATTGCGCGCGAGATAGCGCATGTTCCCGGCTGCGCTTTGCCAGAAGCGGATCCGTACCGCCGCGTTGGTCAGCATTTCGGCTGCAGACCACGGATCCGGGATGGCTTGCGGCGCGAGGTGCGCGAAGTCGAATGCGTGAGGACGCAGCGGCCCTTCGAATGCGATCCACCCGGTTGGAGGATGGCGGTGATGCAGATGGGCGGCGGGGCCAAAGAACCCCTCCTTGCTCATTTCGCGCTCATACGTGCCAGGAGGCATGTCGGCGTGAGCCTGACGGGAGGCGGTGCCCTGGACGTGAGCGTGCGGAATGTAGCGTTTCATGATTGGGAGCCTCAGGCCAAGCGCCCAATTTAGTTTCAAGTGAAACCAAGGGCAAACTTTGCCGGCGGCGCGTGCGCCGGCTCAGCCGCGTTCCGCCGGACAACTACCCGACGATGCAGCAGTTCCGGCCGGCTTCCTTGGCCTTGTACAAGGCACGGTCGGCGCGATCGAAGATGATCTCCGGTGTGTCGGCGCCGACGAACGCCGTGATGCCGCAGGAGGCCGTGACAGCGACCGGATGGTCGTGGAAATGAAAGCCGAGCTGGGCAATCTCGAGGCGGATCTTCTCCGCCACGACCCGCGCTTCCTCAGCCGCCGTACCCACGAGCAGCATTACGAACTCTTCACCGCCGTAGCGCGCGACAAAGTCTGTATCGCGCACGTGCCGCGCCAGGTGCTGCCCGATGACGCGGAGGACCTTGTCCCCGGCCTTGTGGCCGTAGGCATCGTTGATGGTTTTGAACCGGTCGATGTCCCACGCGAGGATGCTCACCGGACGCGCGAAGCGCTTCCAGCGTTTGAATTCCTGCTCGATACGGTCGTCATACGCCGCGCGGTTCGGTATGCCCGTGAGCGCATCGATCATCGCCATCCGCTGCTCTTCGCGCAGGCTTTCGTGGAGGCTGCGGCTCTCGCGCTCGAGCACGGAGATGCGTGAGCGCATGTGTTGAACGCGCTCGCGATAAGTGCGCACTCGCGCGTCCTCGCGGGCACGGAATTCCGTGAGGTGGTTGCTGATGGCATCCAGACGGGAGGTGAGCTGGGTGCGCAGCGTCGACAGGTCGGACGCACCGGCGGCGGAAAGGCGCAGCTGCTCCACTTCGTCCGTGATCTGCACTTTGAGCTGCTCGCTGTCCTGATCGCCGGCATCGCGGTCGGCCAGCTCGCTCGTGAGATGCGAAGTGATCTCCTCGAGGCGCGAAGCCGTCTGCTGGACCAGGTTTTCCAGCTCGAGCTTCTCGCGCTGGACGTGCGCGCGCTGCTCGGTGGCAAAGCCCGTAACGCGCTCGAGCAGATCCGCCAGCTCGTGGATGTTGAGCGTGTCGCGTTTGCGCGCGCGCAGCTCACCGACAACAGGTTTGAGCTCGGGAAGCAGGGAGAGCCGATCGAGCACCGCGGTGGCACCGAATCCGTCGTCGGCCGAAGTGACGGATGCACCGGTCACTGCGTTCCGAACGGTCGTCGTCGGTTCGAGCGGGGGCGGGGCGGTCGGCTTGAGGGTTGCGGCGGTCTGGGTGGTCGACACCGCGGGTGGCGCGGCGCTCAGGGTCGTCGAGGTCTGGGTAGTAGAGCCGGACGGCGCAGTGGGTCTCAGCTGCGTCGAGGTCTGGGTCGTCGAGCTCGACGGCGCTTCGGGGTCGGCCGTCGCGGCGTCGGCCGGACGAAAGGGGGTCCGCTTGCCGGAGCCCGAGAGCGCATCCTGCCTGTCGAGCACCGCTACGGCGGCGGACAGTGGGGCAATCATCTGGTCGATCGCCTCGACGTCGATCTTCTTGCGGATGGAGTCGGCGACCCGCGAGATCTCGCGATCGAGCCGCTCATCCCGACCCTGGGCCGCGAGGCACAGCCGGCCGATCAGCAGCTTCAGGACATTCTGGCTCTTGCTCCAGCGCGCTTCCTCCGCCGCAAGCCTGCTCAGGGCGTCGCGGTACTTCTCACGCCAGTCGTGCTCTACGCTCATCAGGCCCTCCCCAGGGCGGGTTTCCACACGGCGGCGTCGGCTGGCAGCTCGGCCAGGCGCCGCACGGTGTACTCGTAGCCGAGCGCGATGGCCCGGTCGAATTGTTGCCAGTTGAGCATGTCGACCTCGGCGAGCGGAGGCTGCAGCAGGAGGTCAGTCTTCTCGCGGTGCGCGAGCGTGGTGGCGGTGCTGTTCACCATGCCGGCGCGCCACAGGATGCGAAAGATGTTCGGCCGGCGCTCCTTGCGGGTGAGCCAGCTCACGAGGTCCCACGGCGAGGGCACATCGATGTGCTCGCCCTCGCCGGTGAAGGCGCGCGCGCCGCCCACATCGCACCCGATGACAGGCCCCCGCCCGAGCTCGCGCATCGCATCCACGGGCAGATTGTTCATTGTGCCGCCATCCACCAGGACTTCGCCGTTGTTCATTACTGGGGGAAGTACGCCCGGTATCGCAACTGATGCACGCAACCAGCGCCACAACGTGCCGCGGCGGTGAACGTCGGAATGCCCGGTGGTCAGATTGGAGGACACGCAGAAGTACGGCAGCGGCAGATCTTCGATGGTCACGTCACCGAATTCGCGATGCAGCAGTGTACTGACTTTGCGACCCGTCACGAGCGAGAAAACCGGAAACGTATAGTCGCGCAGCGGGTTCACGGCGACGAACGAACGCCGGAAGCGCTCGGTCATTTCCTCGACGTTCCACTGGGCGGCCACACCGGCCCCCATGATGGCGCCCATGCTCGTGCCGCCGACGAGATCCACCGGAATACCCGCTTCCTGCAGGGCTTTGACGATGCCGATATGCGCGAACCCACGCGCTCCGCCCCCGGAGAACACGAGGCCAATGGCGTGACCCGTGAGAAGACGCGCGACGCGGAGAACGTCTTCAGCGCACGTGACGTGGTGATGGGGCACTCCGGGTAGTGTTGCGAGCCAGCGCGCGGCGGCGCCCGGTGCAATCCGGCCTTCATGAAGCAGGATGAGCTCCGCGCGCTGAGGCGCGGTATTCGTCTCGCGCTGATTGGCGAGGGCAGGCCATTGGCCCGCCGGGCTGTCCGCCCGCGCCAGGAGCATGAGTGCGTCGGCTTGTCTGACGCAGAGGCTCGTCCAGGCGCCGAGCGTCGGGTCGGCCACGTAGACGACGTAGTCGTTCGCGGCCTCGATGACGTGGAACCAGTGGCTCGTGTGCGTGGCACCGCGCACGCTCCAGACGAGCTCGGTGCGCCCGAAGCGGCTCAGCGCCTTGACGAGATCGCTCGCAAAGCCGGCGGCATCCACTTCGATGGTTTGCGGGAGGATCGTGAATGTGCGCGCCCCTTGCGGCCGCCCGCGCGTGCGCGATTGCGAGTTCTCGAGTCGGTCGACGGTGAGCTGGGCAATGCGGAGCATCGCTTCAGGATGGTGGCGGAACACCCGGTCGAACGCTTCGCGTGACAGGCGGGCGAGCTCCGTGTCGCGAAGCGCGACCACCGTCGCCGTGCGCGGGCGCCCCGAGACCATTCCCATCTCACCAGCTGTGTCACCCGCGACAATGCGGCCCATGAATCGTCGGCGATCGGTGGACGCGGATGCGTATACACCGAGGCAGCCGCTCAGCACTACGAACAGGGCGTCGGAGGGTTCGCCGCCTGCGAACAGGACGCTTCCACCCGGGAGCGACAGCCACTCCATCTCGGCGGAAATGGACCTCAGGATCTCGGCGTCGAGCCCGTGAAAGAGTGGCAGCGCGTCGAGAACCGTGCGCAGATCCGAGCGCAATGTGACGGTTTCCTCAGGGACATCATCTTCCATCGGCTACCCGGTGATGCGGCCGATGCGTGGTGAGTCCCCGGGGCATCAGCGTTCCAGGATCGCCGTCACTCCCATACCACCGGCCGTGCAGACCGAAATGAGGCCGCGTTTGGCCTTGCTGTCGCTCGCGAGCAGCTTCGCGAGGCCCGCGACGATGCGCGTGCCGGTTGCTGCAAACGGATGGCCGACCGCAATGCTGCCGCCTTTCACGTTCAGCTTGCTCCGGTCGATGCTGCCCAGCGCGCCCGGCAGCCCGAGCACGTCCCGGCAGTATTCGGGCGTTTCCCATGCCTTGAGCGTGCAGAGCACCTGCCCGGCAAAGGCTTCGTGAATCTCGTAGTAGTCGAAATCCTGCAGCGTGATGCCGGCATCTTTGAGCATTGCCGGCACGGCATAGGCCGGCGCCATGAGCAGCCCTTCCTTGCCGCTGGCGAAGTCCACGGCCCACTGCTTGCCGTAGGTGAGGTAGGCGAGCACGGGCAGGTTGCGCTTTGCCGCCCACTCTTCCGAGGCCAGCAGCACCGCGGAAGCGCCGTCCGTCAGGGGCGTGCTGTTGCCGGCCGTGAGCGTGCCCGAGCCGCTGAAGTCGAATGTCGGTTTGAGCTTCGCGAGCTTCTCGGGCGTCGTGTCCGCGCGGATGTTGTTGTCCTGTTTCAGGCCAAGGTATTCGACGACGAGATCGTTGTAGAAACCGTCGCGCCACGCCGCCGCGGCCTTCACATGGCTCTCGTAGGCGAGCTGATCCTGCGCTTCGCGGCCGATCTTCCAGGTCTTCACCATGAGCTCGGTGTGCTGTCCCATCGACAGCCCGGTGCGAGGCTCCACCACGCCCGGCATCACGGGCTTGAAGTGCTTCGGCCGCAGGCCAAGGAACGGCCCGACGCGCTGCCCGAACGTGCGGCCGCGATAGCTCTTCAGCAGCAGCTGCTGAAAGGAGCGCGGGTAGACGACGGGGGGATCGCTGATGGTGTCGACGCCGCCTGCGAGGCCCGCATCGATCTGCCCCAGGGCGATCTTGTTGCCGATGAGAATGGCGGCCTCGAGGCTCGTGCCGCAGGCCCGCTGCACATCCGCTCCCGGGGTTTGCGGGTCGAGGCCCGAGGACAGCACGGACTCGCGGACGAGGTCGTAGTCCTTCGAATGCTTGATGACCGCGCCGGCGATGGCATCGCCGAGGCGTTCACCCTGCAGCTTGTACCGCTCCACGACACCTCGAAAGGCGGCGGTGAGCATTTCCTGGTTGCCGACGCTTGCGTAGGCGCCATGCGCACGCGCGAAAGGGATACGGATGCCGCCGACGATGGCGACCCGTTTGACAGCGGATCCGACGAGCATAGAACCCTCCCGGCCGAGAGGGGCGGTAGGATGCCACGCCCGCCTCTCTGGCGCGATCAAAAGGCGTGAGTTGCGATGTCCAGTAAATGAAGGCCCGGTCGCGCCTTTTCAATCATCGCTCAGGCAGACAGGCGGCGGGTCCTTCAGGGCGGCGGTGCGGCGTGCTCCTGGTAGCCGTAGCCCAGCGTGTCGATGTCGACCAGCAGCCCGTCTTCGAATCGCAGGCGGCGCATCAGTTTGTTCGGCCCGAGATTGTAGATCCACACCTCGACGGGAACTTCGACGAGGCCATCCCCCACTACGACAGGGTGGCCGCCGATCCACGCGGTGGCCCGACGCAGGATGGACGAGCGCTGATCGACTTCTGTGGGCTCACCGCACTTGGCGACGACTTCCGAACGGGTAGCGCCTTCGGTGATCAGGTGGGTGCCGCAGCGAAAGGCATACGCCGGCGAGGCGGCGGCGACGGTGAGCGCGAGGGCGAGGAGCGTCTTGCTCATGACGCAACAAATTACCGCTGCGAAACTGAAGGCGCAATGAACCGGGCACATCGCCGTCTGCACTTACGGACAGACTCCTCAGGAAACGGAATGCGGGCGTCTATTTGTGTCGCAATCGTGCTACTTGCGCAGGTCTTGCTCGTACGCGCGGCGTGGAGTCAGGACGTCAGCTGGGCGCTTTCCGAAGCGGAACGGGCTCGTCTTCGTGACGGTAGTGTGCTGGTCGACGCCGAGGTTGCGAACGATCGCCCGACGGGGGATGTCCGTGCGGCTGTGCAGATTCATGCCACCGCCGAGCGAGTCTTCCGAACCCTGACGGACTGCGGGCAGGCGCTCGCGTTCGTCCCGCACCTCGATCGCTGTGCCGTTCTCGAGACGGCCCCCGATTTGACCTCGCAGATCGTCGAGCATCACATCCACTATGGCTGGTTCATGCCGGATGCGGAGTACGTATTCCGGGCTGAATACGAACGTTTCCGGCGCATCCGCTTCAGTAACGTCCGCGGCGATTTCCGTGAAAATCGCGGCGCCTGGGAGTTCGTGGCCGCCCCCGAGGATGGCACCGCCACCATCGTCACCTACCGCGTTCGGCTGGTACCGCGCTTCTTCGTGCCCCGCTGGATGATGCGATCCATGCTCAAGCGGGATCTCCCGGAGCTCATGAAGGGCCTGCGCGCGCGCTCCGAAGCACAATCCACGCCGCCCGCCGCAGCGTCAGCGCAGCCGACCCTTCCGTGACCGACCCTCGGCGCTCGCCGGGGAAAGGGTCAACCTCAAGCGGGTCTGGATTTGCGCAGCTGTGGCGCGGGCGGCAAGATGCCGCCATTCGACAGACCACCAGCTTCGGCGATTCAAGGATGAGCACGCAGCGATTTGCGAGCTTTCATGATTTCTATGTGTTCTATCTGCGCGAGCACAGCAGTTGCGTGTCCCGGCGCCTGCATGTCATTGGCACCGCGCTTGCCCTGCTGCTGGTGCTCGGTGCACTCGTGACACAGGAGTGGACCTTGCTGTGGGGTGTGCCGATCGCGGGTTACGCGCTCGCCTGGGCCGGACATTTCTTCTTCGAGAAGAATCGGCCGGCGACGTTCCGGCATCCTCTCTACAGCCTGCGCGGCGATTTCACGATGCTCCGCGACATGCTCGTGGGGCGAATTCGCTGGTAGCGCACCGCATGGCGACTTCCTCAATCGACCGCGTCTTCGAGAGACGCCTCTCCGCCCTCGTCAACGGCGGCGAGCCGCAGATTCTCCAGGGCGGCAAGAAGGGTGTAGAGAAAGAGTCGCTGCGTGTAACGCCGCGCGGCGATCTCGCAGACACGCCGCATCCGGCGGCGCTCGGTTCCGCGCTGACGAACGAGCACATCACCACGGATTTCTCCGAAGCCCTCATCGAGCTCGTGACGCCTGCGTTCACGCAAAGCTGGGAGCTGTTGCAGTATCTCCTCGATCTGCACCAGTTCGTCTATCGTCACCTGAAGGATGAGCTGCTGTGGGCCACCAGCATGCCGTGCGCCATCAAGAGCGACGATGCGATTCCGCTCGCGCAGTACGGCAGCTCGAACGTCGGGCGCATGAAGACCATCTATCGCAACGGTCTCGGCCTGCGCTACGGCCGCATGATGCAGGCCATCTCCGGCGTGCACTTCAACTATTCGTTCCCGGCCCGCTTCTGGGAAGCGTACGCGACCATTCGCGAATCACGCGATAGCGGGCAGCAGTTCGTGTCGGCGAGCTACTTCGATCTGCTGCGCAACTATCGGCGCTACGGCTGGCTCGTGCTGTACCTGTTCGGCGTGTCGCCGGTGGTCTGCAAGTCTTTCCTGCGCGGCCGCGAGCAGGGGTTGCCCGAGCTCACGCCCGATACGGTGTACGAGCCGTACGCCACGACATTGCGCATGAGCGACATCGGCTACCGCAATCGCAACCAGGCCGGGCTGTCCGTGTCGGTGAACAGCCTCGATGAATATATTCGCGATCTCACTCGTGCCATCACCACGCCGCACGCGCCGTATGAAGCACTCGGTGTGAAGGTGAAAGGGCCCGCGGGCGATGAGTATCGGCAGCTCAACGCGAACGTTCTGCAGATCGAGAACGAGTACTACAGCTTCATTCGTCCGAAGCGCGTGGCGCGTTCCGGCGAGCGGCCGACGAAGGCGTTGCAGCGTGCCGGCGTCGAATACGTCGAAGTGCGCGCACTCGATGTGAGCGCGTTCGATCCGGTCGGCGTCAACCAGAACAAGCTGCGGTTTCTCGAAGCGTTCCTCGCCATGTGCGTGCTGCGGGACAGCCCGTTCATCGGCGCCGCCGATGAAGCCCAGCTCGATCAGAATCATCTCATCGTCGCGCGCCGCGGCCGCGAGCCCGGGCTCATGCTCGCGCGTGACGGTCGTGAGGTTTCGATGCGCGAATGGGGGCGCGAGCTCATCGACTCCATGACGGGCATTTGCGAAGTGCTCGATCACGGCAATCCGACGCGGCCGTATGGCAATGCGCTCGCCGTGCAGGCTGCGAAACTAGAGGATGTCTCGCTGACGCCGTCCGCGCGCCTGATCAGCGAGCTCAGCTCGACCGGTGAGTCCTTCTCCGCCCAGGCGCTGCGTATGTCGACGCTTCATAAGGAGTATTTCCTCGAGATGTACGCGCCGAACGAAGGGCGGCTCGGGGAGTTCGCCGCGGAGGCGCAGGAGTCCCTCGAGCGTCAGCGGCGGCTGGAGGAGAGTAACGAGGAGACTATCGATAGCTATCTAGCTCGTTATTTTGCGAAGTAGGTCACAGATTGCAGCTTTGACATATTGCTTACGCATTAATTTCACTCGCTTTTGATACACCTGGGGCTAGAATTCCCGCTCGCTGGAAACGGAAGGCCGGCGCGAACAAGAACGAAGACCCCGCAAGGTTTCTGCAAGCATGAAAACTAGAGTCGACGCATTGACGACTTTTCCCCGTCCGGCGAAGGCAGCGAATGAAGAATTCGTGCCCACCACGGCGGAGAAAGCGGTGGCCTCCGGCTGGGATGCATACGAGGTTTGGCGGACTCGCATCAAAGCGCTGCAGGATCAGCCGACCCGCGCCCCGCGGCCCGGTTGAGCCTGACGGCCGGGCGAATCCGCCGGTATGTCTGAGCGTACTCTCGCCGGTGTGCCGGCAGCTGCTTACGCGCCGCAGACCGGCCTGTTCAAACTTCGTTTCCAGCCCGAGCTCGAAGCCGAATTCCGCGCATCACGCCGCGAGACCGATCGGCGCTGGGCGCGCATGAGCCTGCTGGTGGCGCTGTCCACCGTGCTGGGCTTCGCGGTTATCGATCATTACGTGCTGCCAGGCCCCCGCATCGGTCACTCGGATCTCGTCCGCTTCGGCCTGCACCTCCCGATGGTCCTCACGATGCTCGTGCTTTCGGGCGAGCGGTACTTCGACCGCTGGTATCAGCCGTGTATCCAGGTCGCCGCGCCGCTTTTCGGGCTCGGCACCGTGATCATGGCGACGCAGGCTTCACCCGAGCAGTTGCCGCTCATTGCGGGGCGCCTCGTGCTCGCCGCGTTCTACTTCTATTTCATGCTGACGCTGCCTCTGGCAGCCGCTCTGCGCACGAATTTCATCATGATGGCGGGATACGCTATCGCCGCTGCGCTCGGCGCGATAGCGCCGCAAGTCGCAACCTATCAGCTGTTCGTTCTCTTCTGTGCAAATCTGATTGGCGGTGCCGGCTGCTACGCGCTCGAGCGGGCCAATCGCGCGGCGTTCCTCGATCGTCGCCGGCTCGTGGACGTCGCCATGCACGACGGCCTCACCGGCTTGCTCAACCGCGCCGCGCTCGAAGAGCAGGTGCGCAGGTTGTGGCAGCAGGCTGCGCGCGACCAGCTCGCCGTGTCCGTCGTGCTGATCGATCTCGACCACTTCAAGGCATTCAACGATCGCTACGGGCATCTCGCCGGCGACCAGTGCCTCCGCGACGTCGCCTCCGCGGTTCGGCGGGCGGCGCGCCGCCGTCCGCTCGATCTCGTGGCGCGTTACGGTGGCGAGGAGTTGATTGCCGTGCTGTTCGGCGCGGATCGCGCTCATGCCGAAACGGTTGCGCGTGCGGTGCTCGAGTCCGTGCGCGAGCTGCACATTCCGCAT
>FTEO01001088.1_pt1 | contig 47522 bp, 41 predicted proteins | sample 1640211 | NCBI WGS metagenome assembly FTEO01 (sample SAMEA3914816, study PRJEB12502) | metagenome | biome: forest; material: soil | place: USA | collected 2011-09-16 | depth 0.3 m | reverse complement strand
TCGTATAGTGTTGCGCCCATTCCATGCAGGCGCTGAAACTCGTACTCGCTCCCCGGAGGCGCAAACCCGGTGACGGCCGCGATCGTCAGCGCGTTGTGCGTCGCGAACTGCGGATACAGGACGTCACGTGCCACAAACAGTCGCTGCGCACAGACGAGATAACTTGCGTCGGTCGCAGCCTTCGAGGTGTAGACGGGAAAACCGGCGAGTCCCCGCTCCTGAGCCCGCTTGATCTCGCTATCCCAATACGCGCCCTTCACGAGTCGGACGCTCATCTGGCGTCCGGCGCTGCGAGCGAGCTCGGCTGTCCAATCGATGATGAGTGCAGCGCGGCGCCCGTAAGCCTGGACAGCGAGCCCCAGACCGTTCCAGTCGCGAGTCGCAGGCTCACGGGCGAGCGCTTCGAGAATGTCGAGAGATAGCTCGAGACGGTCCGCCTCCTCGGCGTCGATCGTCAGTCCGATTCCGGACCGCGCGGCGTTGCGTGCAAGCTGCCGGATGCGTGGAATGAGTCGATCGCGGACGCGACCGCTCTGCACGAGGCTGTAGCGCGGCTCCAGGGCCGAAAGCTTCACCGAGATCCCGGATCGCTGATGGGTAGTCCCTTCCGGCTGAGCGCGCAGAGAGGTGATTGCCTGTCCGTACAATTGGAAATAGCGGTCCGCATCCGCATCGGTCCGCGCCCCTTCACCCAACACGTCGAAGGAACAGAGCGACAAGGAAACGTCGGAGCGGCCGCGCGCGAGTGCCGCATCGATTGTTTCACCGACGATGAATGCGTGCCCGACCCGCTCGAACGTCTGACGCAACGAGGCGCGCAGCAAAGGCGCGACGAGCGGCTTCATCAACGTGGCAGCGGAGAAGCGTCCGGCCAGTTGTCCGGAAACTTCAGGCAGCAGCCGTCCGACAGCTCCGAGGATCCGCAACCCCGCGCGGACCAGCGTGCTGTGCCCCTTGCCGCCGGCCTCGCGCAGTGCCATGAGCCGCTCGGAGATGAGTTGGTCGGCTCGACCGGAGTCCGGCGTTCGCAGCAAAGCTTCCGCAAGACTCATGAGGGCGCGGCCTTGGGCACTCTCCAAAGGAAACTGCTCCAGCACCGTGTCGATGAACGGCCGGGCGCCTGCTTCAGACCTCGCGGCCTCAACCCAACGCCCGGCACGAGCTTGCGCTGCGCTCAGCCGGCGCCCGGAAGCCGCAAGCTCGTGCAGCAGCTCGCGGATGCACTGCGCCTCCGATACTCCTGTGGCCCTGCGAATGTCCTGTCGCAGACGCTGCAACCTGTCGGGTCCCAAAGGCTCCGCCGTTCCCGTCGCGCCCATACGTCGTGCCTCGAGCTCTCGCTGACCAGGATAGTCAATTACTCTTTATAATATGGTATTCTGTAGAGAATAATTTCGGGTTTTTACCCTATTAGTAGCGAATTTGACTACCAAATCGAAGTCCGGCCGCGCCGAGGGAGCTTTGGACAAGGATCTGAAGCTGGACCGCATCGACCGCAGGCTGCTGGCGAGGCTGCAACAGGACGGCCGGGCCGCCGTCTCGCAACTCGCCCGTGAGGTGAATCTCACGGTCACACCCGCGCTGGAGCGTGTTCGACGCCTGGAGTCGGCGGGCTACATCGAGGGATACTTTGCTCGGTTGAGTCCGAGCAAGCTCGGGCTCGGACTGCTGGCTTACGTGGAGGTCTCGCTCGACCGCACGACTCCGGATGCGTTCGAGCGCTTCAAGCAAGTGATGCTCCAGCACGATGAGGTAATGGAATGCCACATGGTGGCCGGAGGCTTCGACTACCTCCTCAAGGTGCGGGTCACGGACATGGAAAGTTATCGCCGCTTTCTAGGCGATCGCATCGCATCCGTGCGCGGCGTGCAGCAGACACACACCTACTTCGTGATGGAAGAGGTGAAGTCGACTCATGTCATCGTCGTGCCGGATTAGGCGCGCCAACGAGTTACCTGTTCAAAACCTGCGCCACCGCGTTGGCGAAGTACGCGATGTTCTCGGTCCGCAGCCCTGCGACGTTCATCCGGCTATCATCAGTCATGTACACGTGATGCTTCTCGCGCAGCTCGCGCACTTGACTCGGTTCGATTCCGAGGTACGAGAACATCCCGCGCTGCGTCGCGATGAAGCCGAAACTGCGTTCCGGAAGAGCCGCCGCGAGCTCTTTGACGAGATCGTCTCTCAGTCCCCGGATACGCGCGCGCATCCTGGAAAGCTCATCGGTCCACAACCGCGTCAGCGAGTCGTTCGAGAGGATCTCCAGCACGATCGCAGCGCCGTGATCCGGCGGCATGGAGTAGATGCTGCGGGCAATGCGCACGAGCTGGCTGAGCTCCGCATCCCCGGCACCGGTCGATTCACTGATCGCCAGCAGCGCACCGGTCCGCTCGCGGTACAGACCGAAGTTCTTCGAGCACGATACGGCGACCAGCGCTTCCGGCAACTCGGCGCTAAACAGGCGAATGCCGAAGGCGTCCTCGGTGATGCCGGCGCCCAGACCCTGGTAAGCCATATCGATGAAGGGCAGCAGGCCGCGCGCCTTGAATACAGGCAGCAGGTCGCGCCATTGTTCGTCGGAGAGGTCGGCACCCGTGGGGTTGTGGCAAGAGGCGTGGATGAGCACTACCGAGCGCGCTGGCAGCTTGTCGAGCGTGCCGAGCATCGCCTCGAAGTTCACCGCGCCGGTCGCGGGATCGAAATACGGATACCGCGCCAGCTCAAGACCGCTGCCGGAAAGCAGCGGAACGTGATTTGCCCACGTGGGCGTGCTCACGTGAACGACGGATTTCGGGGATGCGACACGCACCAGCTCCGCCCCGAGACGCAACGCCCCGCAGCCGCCCGGTGACTGGATGGTTCGCACCCGTCCGCCCGCCAGTGCGGGGTGCCCATCTCCCAGAACCAGTCGCTCCATCGCCTGGTTGAAACCAGGATTTCCGGCCGGCGCAACGTAGGTCTTCGTGGTCTGGCGCGCGAGGACCGCCTGCTCCGCCTGTCTCACAGCCTGTACGACGGGCGTATCGCCTCGATCATCCCGGTAGACACCGACGCCCAGGTCGACCTTCCGGGCGTCGGCATCGGCCCGGAATGCGGCCATGAGGCCGAGAATGGGATCTACAGGTAAACGGTCCAGTCGCTCGAGCATCGGCAGTCCTCCTGGGCGACCCGCCGGCCGCCGGGAGGGACAAGTCTAACCGGCGTCAGGCGTCTTCGTGCTCGGGCTGTCGAAGAGACCCCGCATGGCTTTCGCCTACGGAGGTCACGTAGCCGCACCGGCTGCAGAAGGTTCGGGTCTCATGCATCGGAGAGAGGGCGGCGAGCAGGAATTCCACGAGCTCACTGTCCCACATTCTCTGTTCCGGCTCCTCCGCGGCAATATCGGCCACCTGGATGCTCGCCAGAATGAGCTCGCACGCACTGTCGAGGTTGCGCAGTGCCAGCGAGCCGTCGCCGCGACCCTTGTTGAGGATCCGCTTCAGACGCATGCGAACCATCATGTCGCGCTCATGCAACCGCCTCTGCAAGGGCGTGGGCAGATCGCGCCCTCGTCGAAACGACAGCAAGGTGCCGCGCTGGCGGCGCATCTCCAGTACCGACACCAGAAACGATGCCACCTGATCCAGCGCCGTGCCTGGGGCCGTTTCGGCCTGTAACAAGCTGTCGTTAAAAGCCTGCGCAGTGCGGGCGTAACAGGCGTCGATGAGCTCCTCGGTGTCCTCGAACCAGGATGGGTCCAATTCAGCTTGGGCGTTCCCCGTCTCGCGGGCGATGGCGGCCCAGAGCATGCGGTGATCGCCACAACGGGCCACGACTCGGGTGGCCGCGTCGATGACCGCGGTCCTGGAGAGAGGGAGCCGATCTTGGGTCGCCATGGAGGTCCTCCGTTCTCAGGCACAAGCAACGCGTATGCCAGCGGTAACCGATTGACCGGTATCAATTCCAGCGCCGGGCGCGGGCCTTTTCGCCCCATTTTGGTGCAATCTCGCCCGCACCGGGTGCACTTGTACCGGGTCTCATTCTGTGGACACGAACCGCGACTGCAACCTTCAAGGGACCGAGACTTTGGCCGATATCGGGTATGGCGGCGCACGGACTGCGCCGGTCCGCGCGATTGGCCTCCAGACCGGGTGACATTCAAAGTGATTACGATCATCGGCTCCGTCGTCGTGGTGCTGTGTGTAGTGGGCGGCTACATGCTCGAGGGCGGCAAGCTGCTGGCTCTCTGGCACCCGACCGAGGTCCTCATCATCGTCGGGGCCGCGCTGGGAGCGTTCTTCACCAGCAACCCGATGAAAGTCATCAAGGCCTCCTTTGCGGAGGCCATCGCCGTCGTGAAGGGTCCCGCGTACGAGCGCGAGAATTACGTCACGCTGCTCAAATTCCTCTACCAGGTATTCGGCAAGATCCGCAAGGAAGGCCTGATGGCGATCGAAGCCGACCTGGATGCGAAGGACGGCGGCGCACTGTTCAAGGAATATCCGCAGCTGCGGGCCGACCACCATCTCAGGGAATTCATCACCGACTGTCTGCGTCTCATGGTCGGCGGCAATTTGAATCCGCACGAGCTCGAGAGCCTGCTGGAGCAGGAGCTCGAGACCCATCACCAGGAAGCCCACGAAGCGGCCATCGCCGTGCAGAAGGTTGCGGATGCTCTCCCCGGCTTCGGCATCGTGGCCGCGGTGCTCGGCATCGTCAACACGATGGCCACACTCGAAGGAGCCGATACCGCGACGATCGGACACAAAGTGGGAGCCGCGCTCGTCGGCACCTTCCTCGGCATCCTGGTCTCGTACGGCTTCATCGGTCCCATCGCCGCGGCCATGGAGCACGCGGCGAATCAAAAGGGCAAAGCCTTCGAAGTGGTCAAGATGGCCCTCGTCTCGAGCGTGCGCGGGTACGTGCCGGCCGTATCGATCGAGTTCGCACGCAAACTCCTCCACAGTGACGTCCGGCCCACCTTCGGAGACCTTGAAGCCGAGCTCAAAAACAAGCCGAAGCCACCCGTGCAGCGCGAGGCGGCGTAATGGCCCCGTCCGTCAACGAACGCCCGATCATCATCGTCAAGCGCAAAAAGCGCGGCGGACACGCCCACCATGGAGGCGCCTGGAAGGTCGCCTACGCGGACTTCGTGACGGCCATGATGGCGTTCTTCCTCGTGATGTGGCTGGTTACGGCGGTCTCCAAGGAACAACGCGCGGCGATCTTCGACTACTTCAAGAATCCCAGCATGGAGCCGGGGAAGAGCTCCAGGCCGGCTCCGGGTCAGATGGGTCCGGGCGGCGCGAGCACGAGCCCGATCAACCTGCACGGCGGTCTCGACGCGATGCGAACGCGCATCAGCACAGTAAAGGATATGGGAGCCACGGCGGCCATCGCACCGCAGCGGGGAGAGCAGACGAAGGACGGCGCCAGCCCGCAGCCGGTGAGCGAGGAGCAGAAAAGAAAACTCGAGCTGCAGGTGCTGCAGGCGGAACAGGAGGCCGAGCGCAAGAAGCTGGAGTCGCTGATGGTGGAGTTGCGCGAAGCGGTGGACCACAGCCAGGCCCTCAAGCCTTACAAGGATCAGCTTCTGCTGGACATCACGCCCGAGGGCGTGCGCATTCAGATCGTCGATGCGCAGAACCGGCCGATGTTCGACATCGGTAGCGCTCGATTGCGAGACTACACGGTGTTGATTCTGAGGGAGCTTGCGAAATACCTGGCCTCGGTTTCCAACCGAGTCAGCCTCACCGGCCACACGGATGTGCGGCCCTATCCCGGCAATGGTGGCTACTCCAACTGGGAACTCTCGGCCGACCGCGCGAATGCCGCGCGACGCGCTCTGATCGGCGGCGGCCTCCCCGATGAGAAGATCGCGCGCGTGGTGGGTCTCGCCTCATCGGTGCTGTTCGACAAGACGAGCCCCGAGAATCCCATCAACCGCCGCATCAGCATCGTCGTCATGACCAAGAAGGCGGAAGAAAACGCGCTCAAGACCGACACGGAGGCGAGCGCTCCGGCACCGGAGCAGACGGCGCCGCCGCCGAGCACCTGACACTCAGTCGCGCCGCCAGGTGCGTGTTTACTGCGCGGCAGCCGCCGCAAGCGCCTTGGCACGGTTCGCTTCGAACTCATCGCCGGGATTCCAGGTCGGCATCGCATCGGACTGGGCAATCAGCCAGCCCGCCAGAAAGCCGAGCTGCGCATCCTCGATCATCCCGTCGAAGTTCCACGTGTCCTCCAGCTTGTCGCTCGGCTGGTGATAGTGCGTCTGCTCCCAGAGCTCCTTCTGCTGCCGCCCCCATTCGGGCGGCCGGCCGATGAAGTCCGTGCCGTAGTCCAGGTAGATCCCCGGCACACCCACCTTGGCGAATGAGAACTGGTCGGAGCGGTAGTAGTAGCCGCGGTCGGGAAACTGGTCAGGTTTCACCACGCGGCCCTGGGAACGTGCGACCGTCTCGATCACCCGATCGAGTGAGGATTTGCCCGAGCTCACGAGAGTGACATCCCTCGTGCGCCCGAACGTGTTGCCGCCGTCGTAGTTGATGTCAGCCGCGATCCTGCCGGCTGGAACGGTCGGATGCAAAGCATAGTAGAGCGAGCCGAGCAGGCCCTGTTCTTCCCCGGCCACGAACAGAATCAGGATCGAGCGCCGCGGCTTCTGCGGTAGCGACGCGAACGCTTTGGCAATCGAGAGGACCTGTGCGCAGCCCGCCGCGTTATCCACGGCTCCGTGATAAATCTTATCGCCCGTGGCATCCGGCTCGCCGATTCCGAAATGGTCGTGATGCGCCGAGTACGTGACCACCTCGCTCTTGAGGCGCGGATCGCTGCCCGACAGAAGACCCGCCACATTCGCCGTCTGAACGCGTGACAGTCGATTGGTGAACGCGATCGACGTTCGGATTGCCAGCGGCACCGGCTTGAAATGGCGCGACCGGGCGGCCGCGACGAGCTGGTCCAGATCCTGCCCTCCGGCCTTCAGCAAACGGCGCGCCGCATCTTCCGTGGCCCAGCCTTTGACCTGAATGTGCGGCTCGCCTTCCTGCGGGAGCGAGAACTGCGTGCCGCTCCAGGATGACTGCACCACCTGCCACGGATAACCGGCAGAGGGCGTCGTATGGATAATGATCGCGCCCGCGGCGCCGGCAGCTGCGGCGCGCTCGTACTTGTACATCCAGCGCCCGTAATACAGGCGGCGCTTCCCCGCAAAAAGGCTCGGATCCCAGTCCGGATCGTTGTTGAGCATCACGAGCACCTTTCCCTTCAGGTTCACTCCCTTGAAGTCGTTCCATTTGAACTCCGGTGCCTCGATGCCGTAGCCGACGAACACCAGCTGCGCCTCTTCGATGCTGCCCTGTTCCTGTTGCACGCCGCTGCCGGCGATGTAGTCGTCCCGCCATTTCAGATCGACCCGCCCCCCCTTGGCCTCGAAGCTCCAGGTCTCGGGAAACGACGCCTTCACGCCGACGACGTTGAACGGCTGCTGCCATTGTCCGTTGGGACCGCCAGGCTGATACCCGAGCGCTTCCAGCTGGGTGGACAGATATAGCCGCGCAAGCTCGTCTCCGCGCGTCGCAGGCCCGCGGCCCTCTAGAGCGTCGGAAGCCAGGAAGCGGATCGGTGCTTCGAGCGAGTTGCGTGTGATGTAGCTCTTGGCTGCGGCGTCCACGGCTGCCGGGACGACAGGAGAGTCCTCGGCGAAGGCGACGGGTAGCAGGACGGAGCAGGCGACGGCCACGGCGCAGCGGCGAATCAGGCTTGAGATCACGTGGGATTCCTCTCGAGATTCGTCAAAGCCGCGAACGGTAACACGCGACTCGAGGCCCAAGCGCTCCGTTTCGGTTCCTCGGCCGCGGGCCGTGATCGATGGCGGTGCACGCCGCGGCGCGAGTGTCTGCGCCACCTTCCGTTCGGTCCGGGCAATCAATGACTTACGAAATTCCATGCGTTGTCACACGGGTTGGCATCGGTTTTGCTTTACTCCGGGTGGAGAGAGCCGCTCAAACGAGCGCACTTAAGTGGAGGCGATGCGATGGCCAGGAAATTCGATTCCGACGGGAGTCGGGGCGCTGCTGCCCAACGGACCTACTATGTGCAAGGTCATCGCGTCGAACAACACCGGAGCCACAAGGGTCACCCGACCTGGAGTTGCGACTGCGCGCTGGATCTGCGACTGCAGCACCGCGACACGAGCGACAGCTGCACGCATCAGCGGCACGTCGTCGAAGCGTTGATCCTCGGGCGTCTGCTCAGAACGTGAAAACCCGGTTGCTAGCGACGCGGTGCGTACTCGCCGTGACCCCCTCGCGGCGGGTACGCACTGCGGACTTTGAATCGCGCGGAAGCGCTGGCCCATTCGGGGCTGGCCCATCCAGTCACCCGCGTATCGGTACACGCAGCCGGCCGTCCGCACTGAGCTGACGTGATCTGGGACACCCTCAGAAGCGTTACGCCGATCTGGGTACTCAGAGCCGTTCTGATCCTGCTGTTCCAGCGCTGGGCCTTCGGGAAAATTCAGGCACTGGAGAGCGGCCTGGCCACTTCCTCGAGCGATCGCCGCTCGGCGGCGACGCCCAGCCATGCTTCGACCGCGGCGGCGACAATCATGAGCGCCGCGCCAAACGTGTAGCCTCCCGCGATTGCGCCGGGATCCCCGGTGCCGATGAGCGTCCCGAACACCCAGGGCGCCGCGATGCCGCCGAGCGCGGTGCCGAATGCGTAGAACACGGCGATCGCCAGTGCCCGCACTTCCACAGGAAACGATTCGCTCACGGTGAGATAAGCAGAGCTCGCGGCAGCGGAGGCGAAGAAGAAGACGCACGAGAACGCCACCGTCATCGAGCTCGCATTCAAGGAGCCGTGCTCGAACAAGAGCGCGGTAGCGCCGAGCAGAAGTCCCGTCAAGGCGTACGTACCGGTGATCATGGGCCGCCGGCCCCAATGATCGAAGAGCCAGCCCAGCAACAGTGGGCCGAGAAAATTGGTCACCGAGAAGGGTAGCAGATACAACCCGACGCGCTCCGACGGCACCTGAAAAAAGCGGTCCAGCACGAGCGCGTAGGTGAAGAAGATCGCGTTATAACAGAAGGCCTGCGCCGTCATGAGCACCAGTCCGAGCACCGCCCGGCGCGGATAATGTCTGAAGAGGCTGATCGCGAGGTCGACCATGTTGGAAGCGTGCTCCCTCACGATGAGCTTCAGGCGCGCAGGCACCGCGATCGCCGACGCGCGCACGCGCGCCGTGCGCTCGATCGTCGTCACGATGCGTTCCGCCTCGTCAGCGCGCCCATGAAGCAGGAGCCAGCGCGGACTCTCTGGAAGCGCTCTGCGGAATACCAACACGACGAGTCCGATAACGGCGCCAATCCCGAAAGCAAGACGCCAACCGATATCGGGAGGCAACAATCCCGGCGTCAGCAGCACGCTCGAGCCGAGCGAGCCCAGGGCGGCACCCACCCAGAAGCTGCCATTGATGGCGAGATCCGTTCGTCCGCGGTAGCGGGGCGGCACGAGCTCCTGGATCGCAGAGTTGATCGCGGCGTACTCGCCTCCGATCCCGGCGCCGGTGAGGAAGCGAAACAGCGCGTACAACTCGAAACTCGTCGAGAAAGCCGTCGCGGCGGTGAACAGAAGATAGACGCCGAGCGTGATGAAGAACAACCGCTTGCGACCCAGCCGATCCGTGAGCCACCCGAAGAAGACGGCGCCGAGGACGGCACCGGCAAGATAGGCGCTTGCGGCAGCGCCGACCTGTGCATCGGTGAGCTGCAGCAGAGGGCTTGATTTCAGCGCGGGCGCCACCGCACCCGCGAGCGTCACCTCGAGCCCGTCCAGAATCCAGGTGATTCCGAGAGCGAACACGACGAGCCAGTGGAAGCGGCTCCAGCGGAGACGATCGAGGCGCGCGGGCACATCTGAATCGACGATGCGCTCCGCGCGCATGGGTGGCTACATTGCGATTACGAGGCCGCGCTCGCGCCCAACATCCGTTGCAGGGAATTGAGTGCATCGCGCGGACGCAGATACACCGGAGCGGCTGCCTCCATCCGTAACGGCGAGCGTGGCGGAACGCCGGGCTCTGCTGCGAACGCTTGTGCGTGCCCGGCCGCCGCTTCCCCAACGACGTCAGTGGCCGCCGACGCGATGGCCGCCGACTCTGGCGACGCCGACGGTGCCGACGCCGACGGTGCCGATGCCGATGCCGATGCCGACGGTGCCATCGCCACGATGTCCTCGATGAGCCGGGTGCTTTGTGCGCGCAGCGCGGGCTCAAACAACTGTGCCATCGGCATGTCGACCAGGGGCTTGCTCAATCGCTCGGTGAGCTCGGCAAGCTCGAGCGGAGGCTGTGATTCTTCAGGAGTGAGTAGCAGTCCGCGACGTCGCATCCACTGACCCGCGCTCGCAAGGCTCGTCAACATCGTGAGCGGTACCGAGAGAATCAGCCCGGCAAGAACCGGCAGGAGCCACCAGATGTAGCGCGGCGCAAGCCACAGGATTACCGCACCCCAGGCGAGCCCAAGGAGAACGTGCCACTTGTGCCGCCACAGTGCTTCGACAAAGCCGATTCCGCGATCACCGCGCTCCTGTGTGCTCCAGGAAACCGGCGTGCCGGCGAGCGTCGTGACCACGAACGTCGTGTGAAACACCATCATGGCGGGGGCGAGCAGCATGCTGAAGACCTGCTCGAGCAGCAGACTGATGAGCAGCTTGCCGGTGCCGCCGAAGCCGCGTCGCAGTGTTCGATCCTTGAGCGCCAGCACCGCAGACAGCACCTTGGGCATCAGGAGCACGCCGAATGTGATGGTCAGCAGGGAAAAGATCTCGCCGACGCGGGACTGCGGCCAGCTGGGAAACAGCGTGAACGAGCCCGGCTCGAAATACTGATAGCCGTTGACCGCATCCATGCACACGACGACGGAGCTCAGCACCAGCACCGCGAACCACATGGGCGAGGTGGCATAAGAGAGCACCCCGGTGATGAGATGGATGCGGCTCAGCCAATGCAGACCGCGCATGGGCAGCAACCCCATGTGCTGCAGGTTGCCCTGGGCCCAGCGGCGATCGCGCGCCGCGTAGTCGATGACGTTCGAGGGTACTTCTTCGTAGCTTCCGCTCAAGTCGGCGAGCAGCCATACCTCCAGTCCCGCGCGGCGCATGAACGCCGCTTCGACGAAGTCGTGACTCAGAATCTCGCCGCCGAGCGGCGCTGCCCCAGGCAGGCGCGGCAGATCGCAGTACTCGGCGAAGGCACGCAGGCGCAGGATTGCGTTGTGGCCCCAATAGTTGCCCTCACCGAGCTGCCAGAAGGCAAGTCCGCTCGAGAGCATCGGGCTGCTCAGGCGTGCTGCGAACTGCACGAGCCGGGCAAACAGGGTTTCCCGACCCGCGGGGATCGGCAGCGCCTGGATGATCCCGGCTTCCGGATGCGCGTCCATCATGCGTGCGAGCGCCACGATGGCGTTTCCGCTCATGATGCTGTCCGCGTCGAGCACTACGGCGTAGTCATAAGCGCCGCCCCATTGGCGAACGAAGTCGGCGATATTGCCCGCCTTGCGCCCGATGTTCTCCTGGCGGCGTCGATAAAAGATCCGGCCGCGTGCGCCATGGCGCGCCACGAGGGCCTTCCAGGCCTGTTCCTCGGCCGCGCCAATCTCCGCCCTGCGGGTGTCCGACAGGATGAAAAGATCGAAGGCGGCTTGCTGCGGATGCGCACGGAGCGAAGACCAGATCACGTCCAACCCGGTAGCGACGCGCGTGGTGTCCTCGTTGTAAATCGGCATCACGACGGCCGTGCGGCCACGCAGTGTGCGGCCGGCCACCTCGTCCTGGTGCAGCACGGCCGGGTCGCGGCCGATGAGGCGGATCACAAATCCCGCGATGGCGGTCCAGAAGGCTCCGGTGATCCACGTGAACAGCACGAAAAACAACACGAGGCCGGCGCGCTCGTAGACGGAAAAGCCGTTCGCTTTGAGGATGTCGTACATGAGACCGCTGGCGAGCGCGGCGGTCAGCAGCGTCAGTCCGAAGAACAGAGCTCTTCGGCGCCGCGCCACGTTCTTCAAACGATCTGGGGTCATGCTTGCGATCCTCGTCGTTCCGACGCGCACTGGGCCACGCAATTCGCGGTCCCGTTCTTCAGCGTGCGCGCGGCGGCCGGGCAGCGGGCCTTCCTGGGGTCATTCCTCATGGATTCAACAGGTAAGTCCAAGTCTCCGTCAGCGCCTCACCATACAGAGTCAGGTAACAGCGCAGCTCCACAGGTTTGTCGCCGGCCGGCTTCAGCCGCATGGCAGCGCGCCAGACACCAGCCTCCGGCAGCCGCTCGACGGTGATGGCATCCACTTGTCCGTTCGTGGAAGTGATCTCGGCCTGTACGGGCTGGGTTGAGCTCAATACGTCAAGATCGCCGCCGGCAAAGTCGACTACCACCCGACGCACTCCCTGCGTGCTGTTGCTTTGAGCGACGCCGGGCGAAGTGCTGCCGAAGCGCGTGGCGATCACGCGGCCGCCCGGCGGCCACACCGGCGCACGCGAGTACGCCCACAGCAGATAAGAAAAGCTGACTGTCTTGTGCGGCTGCACCGGTGCTTCGGGGACCCAGTACGCGACGATGTTGTCGTGAATCTCCTCATCCGTCGGAATCTCGACCAGCTCGACGCCACCCTTACCCCAGTCCCCGAGCGGTTCCACCCGATAGCTGGGCCGCACCTCGAACCGGGACTCGTTATCCTGGTAGTGAGAGAAGTCCCGATCGCGCTGCGCCATCGCGAAGCTACGCGGACGCTGATCGACGAAGCGATTGACGCGCAGCTCTTTCGGATTCACCAGCGGGCGCCACAGCCACTCGCCGCCGCCAGTCTCCATCATCAGTCCGTCGCTGTCGTGCACTTCAGGCCGGAAATCCTCGAAGTGCCGTCCCGAAGTGCCGTTCTCCCCATACAGGAACATCGACGTGAGCGGGGCAAGGCCGATCTTCTCGATCGCACGGCGCGGATAAAGCTCGCCCGAAACCTGCACCTGCGTGTTGGTCCCCGGGCGCAGCTCGAACTGATACGCGCCGGTGACGCTTGGGCTTTCGAGCACGGCGTAGAGCGTCAGGGTGCGCTGCTTCGGGTCGGGGCGCACCAGCCAGAAATCGGTGAAGTACGGGAACTCTTCCCCTGCGGCGGTCGCCGTGTTCACCGCGAGGCCCCGCGCCGACAGGCCGTAGATCTGATTGCGGCCGAGCACCCGGAAGTACGATGCCCCGAGAAAAACCATGACCTCATCCTTGTAGGCGGGCGTGTTGAGCGGGAAATGAATGCGAAATCCCGCAAATCCCAGATCGGGCGGCAGCTTGCTCAGGGCCGGAACCAACGGTCCGAACTCGAACATGGCGGGGTTGTAGGAAATGGAGCGCACGCCTTCTGGGCTCACTTCATTGATGTTGACGCGCCGGTCGAAGTTGAATCCCCGATGGAAGAACTGGACTTCGAAGAGCGCATGCTCAGACCACAGGGCGCTCGCGCGGTGAAAACGGATGTCGCGGTACTGGTCGTAATTCAGCTTCGCGAGATTCTGCGGCAGGTTCGGTGAACGGCTCCTGTACGGATGGGCTGCCCTGTCCTGGGCCATCCGTTGGACGGTCGCGAAGGTGAAGGGCGGACGGACCGCCGGCCGGGGCGCATTGGGGGCCACGCCGGCGGCACTCGAAAAGAGAAAAACCGCGATCACGGCGGCAATCTGCAGTCGCTGTTGCGGAAACACGGGATCTCCCTTCGGTCGCGGGCGGCTATTGTCCCCTTCTTCGGCACAAAACGACCCCATTTGTCGCCGCTGTGCGACAAGGCGGATGAAGCAGGACCGGTACGATTGTGTCAGTGCTTCTCAGGCCAGGAATCCGAAAAGCGTGTCAGAGGGGGCTTACAGCGGCGCTCGCGTCCCCCGTGCCCGTGCGGAGCAGGCGGGTCAGGCGCTCCTCATCCACCCGACCGCACCATTTCCCCACCACGACTGTAGCTACGGCGTTGCCGATGAGATTGGTGAGCGCCCGCGCCTCGGACATGAACTTGTCGATGCCGAAGATGAGGGCGAGCCCGGCTACGGGCATGTGCCCAACGCTCGAGAGCGAAGCCGCCAGCACGATGAAACCGCTTCCTGTCACCCCGGCCGCGCCCTTCGAGGTCAGCAGGAGCACCAGCAGCAAAGCGACTTGATGTCCAAGATCCAGGGGCGTGTTCGTAGCCTGTGCGATGAACACCGCCGCCAGTGTCAGATAGATGGACGTGCCGTCGAGATTGAACGAATACCCGGTGGGAATCACCAGTCCGACCACGGCTGGATGCACGCCGAGCTGTTCCATTTTTGTGATCATTCGCGGCAGGACGGATTCCGAAGACGACGTGCCGAGCACGATGAGCAGCTCCTCGCGGATGAAACGGATGAGCCTGAGGACGCGGAAGCCGTGCCATCGGGCGATCGGGCCCAGCACTAACAGCACGAACAGGGCGCAAGTCAGGTAGAAGCACGCCATCAGCGCACCCAGATGTACCAGCGAGCCCACGCCATACCTGCCGATGACGAACGCCATTGCGCCGAATGCGCCCAGGGGAGCTGCGCGCATCACGATCCCAACGATCTGAAAAAACACCGCGGCGGCTTTCTCGATGAAATCAAACACGACAGTGCTGCGTCCGCCCGCGGCATGCAGGGCAAATCCGAACAGGATGGCGAGCAGCAGCACCTGCAGCACATCGCCCCTCGCGAAAGCATCGAAGAAGGTGTTGGGAATGATGCCCAGCAGATACTCAACCACCCCGGGCATTCCGCCGGGCCTGACGTACTGCGCAACCGCGTGTGTATCGAGGTTCGCCGGATCCACGTTCATGCCCACCCCGGGCTTGAGCACGTTGACGACCACCAGGCCGACGATCAGCGCCAGCGTCGTGACGATCTCGAAATACACCAGCGCGAGACCCCCGGCCTTGCCGACCTCACGCAGCTTTTCCATCCCGCCGATCCCCGTCACGACCGTGCAGAAGATGATCGGCGCGATCAACATCTTGATGAGCTTGATGAAGCCGTCGCCGAGCGGCTGCATGGCCTCACCGGCTGCGGGGTAGAAGATGCCGAGCACGATGCCGGCCGCGATGGCGGCCAGCACCTGGAAGTACAGGGTGCGGTAGAACTTTTTGCGGATCACTGCAGCGCGCTTGACGAGGCGGCGCGAGCGTATCAGTTTTTGTCGCTCATGATCTCGCCCTTCTCATCCAGCAGCGGGACGTGATAGGCGCTCAGAATCCGATTGATGTCGGCATGGTGCGAGCCGATCCAGCGGTCGAGCGTATCCCGCCATTCCTTCTCCCCGAGGCGCACACCCATGGACAACTCGTAATCGAACCGGATCTGCGGGTCCGGCTTGAAAGGCAGTACGACCCAGGGGGTGGAGCCGGTGTGACGGTTGACCAGGAAACCGGCGACCGGGCCCCAGACGATCGCCGCATCGATCTTCGCGGCCGTCAGATCGGCGCCGACGACGCTCTGCGGATTGACGTTCGGATCGCCGCTCTGGACCGCGTACAGCGTGGCGTGATCCAACAGGTTGTTCTTCAGGACCCAATCCGATCCGGGCGTCCGCGCAAATATTCCGATGCGCAGAGTGCGCAGTCTGGCCGCAGGCAGGTTCAACACGTCGGCCGCACTCTTGAAGTCGCGGAACTCCGCGCTCGCTGGAACGACGATGGCGTAAGTCGAGCGCATGTACGGTTGGGTAGTCGCCGTCAGGTCATAGTCCTTCGGCACGCCGATAATGACGTCGCACTTGAACTGATGCGTGGTTTCGTCCTGCGCGCGCAATGTATTGCGCACGAACCCCATGCGCTGCGGAAAGTAGGTGTATTCGATCTTGCGCTTCAGATCGTGCGCGAGGGCTTCCGCGATCTTGTTCTCGTAGCCCTGGCCCTTGTCGTCGGATTGCGGAAGATTGTTGGCATCCGAGCAGACCTTGAGCACGCTCGAGTCGACGGGGGTCGGTGAGGCAGTCGACTCCGCCGTGGGTGACGGCGCTGGCTGAGCGCCGGCCATACCCGCCGCGGCGGCCAGCGCGATCGCGATGACCGTCGCGCGGAGCATGGGCCGCTCCGCAGTCCGCCGTCTGATGCGCTCCGGTCCGCGCAAAGTCACTTCCCGGGTATGGGATACAGGTGGCCCGGCATGATGTTTCCCTCGGAACGGCCTTTCAGGTAGGCGTACAGATTCTCCCAATTATCCGTCACCGTCTTCACGCCGCCAAACGGAGGCATTCCCTTCTCGGGGCGGCCGTTCGTGATGGTGGTGTGAAACTGATCCTTGGTCAGGACCTTGAGCGAGTTGACCAGGGCGGGGCCGACGAGGCCTTCCTGGGAGGCTCCGTGGCAACGCTCGCAGGCCATCGCGCGCCAGGTCCTCCATCCCTCGAGGGTCTTCGCATCGACCTTGTTGCCGTCCATCACGGTGTATAGCGGGGTCTTTGCGTTGTGTCCGTTCCCCTTCGGCGCCGCGTCGGCGGCGTTCACGTCCCGAGCCAGGCCCGCGCCTGCGCAAACCGCAGCCAGAATCACGATGGCGGCACGCTTCAACCGCATGTTTTCCCCTCCGACACAAGCGCGCCACGCCGCTCGCGCGGCGTGGCGCGATAAAATCGACCAGTCCAGTATTTCCGAAAGGTCCCCAGTCGAACGCTCGCGCGTCCGACCGGGTTCCGTTCGCTTTCAGGTCTCGGGCAGCGAGAACACGAAGAGCGATCCGCCCAACGTGGTGTACTTCGCAAGGTCTTTGTACCCGCCGACCGCGCCCAGTCCTGCGGTCGATTCGGTGAGACCGGCTGCCATGCCGATGCCCGCCCAGCCACCGATACCGGAATACACGCCGACGTACTGCTTGCCGCCGTATTGATAGCTGAACACGTTGCCGATGATTCCGGACGGGGTCTTGAACTTCCAAAGGTCCTTTCCGTCCTTGATGTTCACGGCCTTGATGTAGCCTTCAAGAGTTCCATAGAACGCTATGTCACCCGCCGTGCTGAGCACACCCGACCACACCGAGAACCGCTCGGGCTTCGAATACACGATCTTGCCCGTGGCCGGATCCCAGGCGATGAAGTTGCCCATGCCGCCATGGCTGTTCGGCGTCGGGAACATCGTCAGAGTCGCTCCCACAAACGGCTGACCCGCGGTGTATTCGACCTTGAACGGCTCATACGTCATGCACACGTGATTGGTGGGCACGAGCACGTAGCCGGTCTTCGGGTCGTACGCTGCAGGCTGCTCGTCCTTCGATCCGAGTGCAGCCGGGCAGATGCCCTTCACGTCGACATCCGGTCCCGTGGTGCCGGGCGAGTACTTCTTGTCGACAGCCGGACGTCCCGTCTTCATGTCGACGCCCGTCGACCAGTTGACCTGCGGATCGTACTTCTGCGCAACGAGCAGTTCCCCCGTCTCGCGGTTCATCGTGTAACCGAAGCCGTTGCGATCGAAGTGCACCAGCGCCGGCACCTTCTTGCCGCCGATCGTGACGTCGATGAGCGGCACTTCGTTCACGCCGTCGAAGTCCCATTCATCATGCGGGGTCATCTGGTAGACCCACTTCGCCGCCCCCGTGTCCAGATCGCGGGCCCAGATGGTCATCGACCACTTGTTGTCGCCCGGACGCTGGGCCGGATTCCACGTACCCGGATTACCGCTTCCGTAGTAGATGAGGTTCAGCTTCGGATCGTAGGAATACCAGCCCCAGGTGGTACCTCCTCCGAGCTTGTACTGATCCCCCTGCCAGGTCTTGAGCGAGGAGTCCTTGCCGACCGGCGCCATCTTGCCATTCGTCCAGGTCATGGTCTTCGCAGGATCCATGATCATCTCGGCGTCGGTGCCTTCGCTGTAACCCTTCCAGACCAGCTTGCCGGTCTTGATGTCATACGCATGCATCCGGCCGCGCACACCGAACTCGCCGCCCGAGATGCCCGTGAGCACCTTGTCTTTGAAGACGTGCGGAGCGTTGGTGTTGGTTTCACCGATCTTCGGGTTGCCGTTCTTGACGGTCCAGGCGACCTTGCCCGTCTTCGCATCCAGCGCGACCAGCGTCGTATCGGCCTGCTGCAGGAAGATCTTGCCGTCGCCGTACGCGAGGCCGCGATTTACCGTGTCGCAGCACATCACGGGAACGACATCCGCGTCCTGCTTCGGCTCGTACTTCCAGCGGTACGTCTGATCCTTCAGATTGATCGCATACACGTTGTTCGGGAACGGCGTATGGATATACATCGTGTCGCCGACCACGATCGGCGATCCCTCGTGGCCGCGCAGCACGCCCGTGGACATCGTCCACGCAACCTGCAGCTTGCCGACGTTGCTCGCGTTGATCTGTTTCAATTCACTGTAACGGTGATTCGAATAGTCGCCGGCCTGGGCAGCCCAGTTCGCGGGATCGGCGATCTTCTGATCCAGGTCAGCATCGGCTAGGGCGATGCCCGACGTCGCCGCGGCGGCGGCGAGCACGGCGAAGCTCTTCAGTGTGGAACGATACACGTAACTCATATCTCCTCCAGATTATGGTTCTTCCGGAAATACGATTGCCTCCCTGCTCTTTCTTCTAAGACGAGAGTAGACAGAGAAGAAACCCTCCGTGGCGGACATGCAACCGGCGCATGTCTGGCACGCTCGGCATTCGGGGCGTATCAATACACCCGCAGTCTTTGGCCTGCAACACCAAACGTTGTAGGAACACACATCCCGCCGGCGTAGTGGAACACATCCCTTCGGCGTACGATGCACGCCTCGCCTGCCCGGCACCTGTCAGGGATGGGAAGATATGGCCTTACGATCGCCAAGCTGGACCGTCGCGCTCGCCGCACTGGCGGGTTCGTGTTTGAGCGCCGCCCCTGCGCTCGGCGACGCTGCTGCGCGCAACGATTACCCCACCTACGCGCGCGTACAGTTCGTTCAGGATTGTGCCGCCAGGGCCGGCGGCAGCGAGGCTGACGTCTACAAGTGCTCGTGCGTCATCGACAATCTGGCGGAACACCTGACTTTCGATGAGTTCGTGGAGGCTTCGACCTTCGCGCACTACGCAACGCTGCCCGGAGAAGGGGGCGGAATCTTCCGCGACCCCGACCACGCGAAGGAACAGTCGAAGCGTTATCGAGCGCTCGAGGCTGACGCCTACCACGCATGCGGACTGAAGCCCGCCGCGCGTTAGGTAGTCCGTTCAACCGCTTACGCACGCTCGTGCGCCTTGCCCCTCCCGCGTTGCATCACGGACCGATCGCAACACCCCATGGCGAACTGCCGACCCTGACGGTCTTGACGACGGCCAAGCTCGAGGTATCAACGATTGAGACATCGTTGGACGGACCGTTGGCGGTGAACAGCCGCTTGCCGTCGCGTGACAGGGCGATGCCCCAGGGTCGTTTGCCCACGGGGATCTCCTTCAACAGCTTCGGTCCATCCAGCGAAATCACGGCGACCGAACCCCCGCGTCCCGTGCTCACGTAGAGGCGATTGAGCTTCGTATCGAGAGCCAGGCCCATTGGACGATCGTCTTTGCGCAACTGCAGCAACTTGCCCACGGGCTCGCCCTTCGGAAGCGCGGCACGATACACGGACGAGTCGAATTCCGCGGAAATATAGACAGTTGCGTTGTCGGGCGTAAACGCAACATCGCGTGGCCGCTGGCCGACACTCAGCGTGTGCGCCACCGCATACGACTTCGCATCGAGGACGGAAACCGAGTTGCCGGTCTCGTTCGTCACGAGGACCCAACGCCCGTTGGGAGACACGCGGACTCCTTCGGGCTCGTGTCCGACAGGCACGGTCGCTTCGAGTGCTCCGCTCGCGACATTCAGTACCGACAGGGTCGAGGTGTCCTCGTTGGAGATGAACAGCCGTTTCCCGTCGGCGCTGATGTCGAACTGCTCCGGATCGGAGCCGGCCTTCAACAGTCTCACGAGCTTCGCGGAGGCCGTGTCGAGCACGGCGATACCGTCGGCCTGCAGATCGCGCTTGAGCTTCGCACACTCCTCGTCCGGCACCGAGGGAGGACACTTCGGCAGACCGCTGACCGCGACGTAAACCTGTGATCCGTCGTGACTTAGCTTGATTCCGCGCGGCCGTTTTCCGACGGCAATGGTTTTCACCGTGTCGCCCGTCGCAGCGTCCAGGACCGTTACCGACTCCCCATCTTCGTTGGATACGTAGACGCGCGCTGCGTGAGCGCTCGGGGAAACGGATGCCGCGGCCAACGCGCAGAACAGGACGAGCGAGCGAGCGCGGAAATCCAAAACGGGCAACGGCGACAGGTGTGGCATGAGCGAACCGTAACTCCGACTTTTAAGATCGATGGCCCCCACAGGGGGCGGTGGCGGATGCGAGCATATCGTCTTTGAACTGCCGGGAGGACTGAGGGTGCGAAGGAGCCCGTGGAGCGCCTGCCGCGACCCTTGGAAGGGTGCCTAAGGAATGAGAACCGCGTCAAAAATCTGTCCAAAGGTGGGCAGTCCGGTGTTCCAGCCACAGGGCGAAGTGTTCCGCTAGGAGAACACAGCGGGCCCTCGTACCCGCGGTTTCGACGGCCACGAGCGGGAAAATCGCTCGGGCCGCCGGCCAAGACCCCTCGTATGCAGCACTCTTGTGCAGACGGCCCGCCTCAAGCCCGCGATTGGTGCGTCACCCGGCCCAACGTGGGACCGAAGCCACTCGCAGCGCCGAAAAGCCGTCGCCGGGCGTTGGCATTCGGCTTGCTTGTCATGGCTACCTTCATTGTGAAGCCACCCGAGGTTTATCTCGATGAACCGGCTGACGACCCTCGCGACGTTGATCGCGATTTCGCTAGTGCAGGGATGCGCACACTCACCGCCGCAGGCTTCGCGCGACGCCTCCTCATTGGGCTTTGTCGATTCCCAGGCCCGTGTCGAGCCCACTCCGGCGCCAACTCTAGAGGCGAGCGCTCCGTTCATTTCGAGCGCGGTGCATCCGATTGCCGTCGCACACATGATCGAAGTCCCCGTTGAGAAGAACGCACCTCCTGCCGAAGGCCATCCGCTGACATCCGTTGTCGTGACGCAATGCAATCTCATCGTTGCCGTGTACCTGACGATGCCCGACGGCCGCCTGCTGCGCTTCGATCGGACCGCCGAGATGCCGGCGGACCAGCTCATATCGATGGCGTACACCGCCACTCGCAGCGAGCGCGTGGAAGTGTCCTGCAACGACACGGGCTCAGTGGGGTACGAGCACCACGAGCCTCTTTAACGGGCTGCGCCCGGACTCCTCAGGGGGATCGCGAGGACGCGACCCCCTCCATTTAGCCGGAGAAGCGCCGGAAACGGGCTGCGCCCGGACTCCTCAGGGGGATCGCGAGGGCGCGACCCCGTCCGTGGAGCAGGAGAGCAGGAGGCACGCCGGGAAGAAACAGCGCCGCGGGCTTAAATTCCCGAGCCGCCATCGACGTCGAGGCAGCGGCCCGTGAAGAAATCGTTGCCGACGATAAAGGCGGCGGCATCCGCGATTTCCGCAGGTTCTGCGAGGCGCTTCAGCGGTACAGGGGCGATGAGTTTCTCGAGCATCTCGGGTCTCATTGTCGAGAGGATTTCGGTACGGACCCCGCCGGGAGCGATGGCAGCCGCGCGAATCCCGTGACGCGCGAGCTCCTTCGCCCACACGACGGCGAGTGACACGACGCCGGCTTTCGCCGCACTGTAGTTGGATTGACCTGCGTTTCCATGGCGCGAGACGCTTGAGATATTGATGATCACGCCTCCAGCGCCCAGCCGAATCATCCTTTCCGCGGCTTCGCGGCCGCACAGAAACACCCCGGTGAGGTTGACGTCGAGCACCGCCTCCCACTGAGCGAGCGACATCTTTCCCGTCACCTCGCCGTCCTTCGCTTTCACGAGCAGCGCATCCCGGATGATCCCCGCGTTGTTCACAAGGACATCCAGCCTGCCGAAATCGTGCACGATCGCATCCATGGCGGCGATCACCTGCTCTTCGGCAGCCACGTTCACGACGTAGTCGCGCGCCGGGATGCCACTTGCTTCCAGCGACAACCGTGTCGCGCGGAGGTCGTCCGGGTTCACGTCCAGCAGCGCAATGTGACCTCCGTCACGTCCGAACCGCTGCGCCAACGCGCGGCCGATTCCCCGGGCGCCGCCCGTGACAACGATGGTCTTGCCTTGTACTTGCATGCAAAAGCCCCCAACTCTCACTCAAGAGGGCGCCCGCTCCGGGGCGCTCAAGTGCCCCTCGCGAGGCGCACCAGCACGGTGTCGCGTTCTTGTCCTTACGCAACAACCGTAAGGCGGACAATGAGTTGCGACCGCTCAATTCGATACAAGGGCTCCGCAAAGGGTCGGCAGACGTGCTACGGTACGCGCGCTACCCCCCTCACAGGCATCGCATGACGAACAGCACTGAGTCCAAGACGGTCGCGACTGACCCGATCCCTTCGCGCAACGCAGCCGCGGTAGGTGGAGAATCCGCTCCGCGGATGTGGACCACAACCCTCCTGTTTTCCCTCACGATGCTTGCGGCCATCGTGCTCGTGCCCTGGTACGGGCTGACGCACGGATTCTCGGCGGGTTCCTGGGCCTTCTACGCTTTCTTCCTGATCGCGAACGGGCTGTCGATCACCGGTGGCTACCACCGGCTGTGGGCGCACAAGACCTACGACGCGCACTGGACCGTGCGGCTCTTTTTCATGATTTTCGGAGCCATGTCGCTGCAGAACAGCGCGTTCGCCTGGTGCAGCGGCCATCGGACCCACCACCTGAACGTCGACGATGTCGACCGCGATCCATACTCCATCAAGCGTGGCTTCTGGTTCGCGCACATTGGGTGGATGCTGCGCGAATACCCGAGCGGCCGGCCGGACTTCAGCAACATCCCCGATCTGCGACGCGATCCGATGCTGCGGTTCCAGCATCGTTTCTACGTGCCGCTCGTACTGGTGACGAACATCGGATTTCCGCTCGCGGCCGGTTGGCTCGTGGGCGATGTGTGGGGCACGTTCCTTCTGGCAGGCATCCTGCGGCTCGTTGTCAGCCATCACGTCACTTTTTTCATCAACTCGCTGGCCCACATGTGGGGCTCGCGTCCGTACACCGACGCGAATACGGCGCGCGACAATCCCTTCCTCGCATTCATCACGTATGGCGAGGGATACCACAACTTCCACCACATCTTTACGCACGACTATCGCAATGGCGTTCGCTGGTGGCAGTTCGACCCGACCAAGTGGATCATCGTCATCCTGCAGTACATCGGTCTCACGCGCCGCCTGAAGCGCACTCCGCAATTCCAGATCCAGCGCGCCCTGCTCGCAATGCAGTTCACCCGCGCGCAGGAGAAGCTTGCCCGGCTGCACCAGAGCGGGGGGCACTCGCAGATCGAGCAGCTCCGGCAGCGCATCGCCCACGAGTACGAAACGTTTCTCACGGTAGTCGCCGATTGGGCCCGAGTGAAGGAACAGTGGCTCGAGGAGAAGAAGCGTGCGGTCATCGAGCACTGGGAGCACGCAAACTTCCAGACGCGGCTGAAGGAAATCGAACGCCGGCTGCGGCTGCAGCGCCGGCGCATGCGGGTGTTGGACGCGCAGCTCGCATAGTCCTTCACCGGGACCCGGGCGACTTCTGACCATAGAGTAGCGGGGGGAAAAACACCCTCATTGCCCGCGGTCGAGCCCGATGTCCGCTGCAAGCGCCGCTAAAGGCCACCCCGCGAATCTCGCATGACCCGACGGGGAACGTGAGACCGTACGATCAAGACGCGGGATTTCCCGAAGGCCCGGGCGGGCTTTCAGCCAATAAAACAATAGTGCACCATTGCGTCATGGGACGCATTTTCGAAGTCCGAAAGCACACGATGTTCGCGCGGTGGAACCGCATGGCGAAGCAGTTCGCACGGATTGCGAAGGACATCACCATGGCGGTGAAATCGGGCGGCTCCGACCCGGACTCAAATCCAACCCTGCGGCGCATGATCCAGAACGCGCGCGCCGTGAACATGCCGAAGGACAAAGTCGAGGCGGCCATCAAGCGCGCCTCCGGGCGGGACGCGGCGCTTTACCAGCAGGTGATCTACGAAGGCTATGCGCCGCACGGCGTTGCCCTGCTCGTCGAGACCGCGACCGACAATCCGACCCGAACCGTGGCCGGCGTCCGGAACATCATCACCAAGGGGGGCGGCAATCTCGCGACCCACGGCAGTGTCAGCTTCCTGTTCAAGAAGATGGGTGTCTTCCGGCTCAATCCGGACGGGCTCGACCAGGATGACCTCGAGCTGTATCTCATCGACCATGGCCTCGAGGAGATGGGAGAGAGCACCGGGGAGAAAGGTGAGCCGCAGCTGGTGATCCGATGTGCGTTCGGGGATTTCGGCAAGCTGCAGGAGGCGCTCGAGAGCCGTGGCATCGCACCGCTGTCGGCCGAGCACGAATATATCTGCACGGTTCCCACGGAGCTGCCCGAGGCCCAGGCGACGGACGTTCTGGAGGTGATCGACAAGCTCGAGCAGGACGAAGACGTGCAAAAGGTATTTCACACGCTGGCATGACCGGCCGGCACGAGTCAGTCGTGGACGGATATTCACTGGAACTTGCCCGACCCACCGATGCGCCGCGCCTCGCGGCCATGTCGAACGCGCTCGTGGAATCGGGTCTGCGCCCCGCATGGAATGCGTCCCGCATCCAGTGGCACATGCGTCATGCCGAAAGCGTCGTCCTCACGGCAAGAGTTGCCTCACACCCAGGCATGCATGCTGCGTACGGCGCCCAAGCCGTGGCAGCGTTTGCGATCATGCGTTTCGGCGACGACGCCGCTCACCTGAATCTCCTCGCTGTCGATCCCTCGCACCAGCGTCGGGGAGTCGGACATCAGCTCATCGCCTGGTTGGAGGAAACGGCCATCACGGCTGGGACCTTCGTCATCGGATTGGAGCTTCGCTCCACCAACGCGAGCGCGTTACGCTTCTACGCGAGGCTGGGATACCAGGAGCTCGGCGTCGTTCCGGGCTACTACCAAGGAGTGGAGCACGCCATCCGCATGTCGCGCGACGTTCGCAGCGGCCGCGGCACCGTCCCGGGAATGAGGCAGCCGTCGCCTTAGACGAGCCGGCTCACGGGCAAAAGCGCGCCTCAATCGGCCGGCTCCTGCAGGTGAGGCAGCAACTCGGCCAAAGCGTCCTCGAAGCCGAAGTTGCGCAGGTCCGTCACGCGCTGCGGGTAAAGAATCCCATCGAGGTGATCGACCTCGTGTTGGACTACACGCGCGTGAAACCCTTCGACCGTGCGATCGATCGGGACGCCCGCGCGGTCGAATCCCTGATAGCGAAGACGAGTGAACCGCGGGACCAGTCCGCGCATGCCCGGGACGGAAAGACAGCCTTCCCAGCCTTCCTCGCGGCTCTCGCCGAGGGGGGTGAGAACGGGGTTTACGAGCACGGTGTAGGGCACGGGCGCAGCGTGGGGATAGCGCAGATTTTCCCGCAACTCGAAGATGACGACCCGCAGTCCGACGCCGATCTGAGGCGCCGCAATTCCGGCCCCGCCTAGTGAGCGCATGGTGTCGTCCATGTCGGCGAGCAGTGCTTCCAGGCCGGGATCGTATGTGGTGACGGGCGCCGCGACCTGCTGCAGCAGCGGGTGTCCCATCTTCAAAACAGGGCGGATGGCCATGCTCGAACCTTAGCTTCAGAACGTGATCGGCCGCGCCAGGAATTCCTCGGTACCGAGCAGCATCTCGAACCCGAGGCCGATGCCGAGGCTGCGGTTTCGATTCTGATACACGAAATCCTTTGGCCAGTCCACGCTCGTGCGGATCTCCATGATGAGCCACCGGCGCGCGACGCTCCGCCGGTATGCCACCTTCAGCCCATAGTCGTGGAGCGGCACCTGTGCGTGGCTCTCCCCGTCGAAGCCGATCTCCAACGCAATGGCACGGCGATCCGCAAAGCCACGCATCGCGAGGATGTCCGAATAACCACGGGTCCCCTGCGTCCGCTGCGCGATCGTGGCGGAGCCGGTCCACCGCACCAGCCAGCGCAGATCGAAGATCCGCTCGATGTCGATGCGCGAGGTCTCGCCGGCCTTGTCCCGGTTGTCCCAGAAAACGGTCTGCCGGAGCGAAAACAGTCCGTGCTCCGAGGTACCGTGCTCGAAGACGTAGCTTCCCTTGATGTACGGATCCATCGGAAGCGCGATTCGCACGCCGGCCCCCAGATCGAAGTAACCGTCCTGTTTGCGTGGCTCGTGAAAAGACAGACCGAAGATCGTCTGATCTTCGCTCGCCGGTCCGTACTGGCGTTGGAATGCGCCCGACGGTTCGTCACGCTCCGTGATGTATTCCTCTGGATTGACGCGCCCGACGAAGGCGTGCAGGCGCTCGTCGAGCTGTGGAAGGGGAAAGTTCGCGCTGAAGCGCAGCATCGTCCGCAGATGATTGTACTGATCGTAGAGCAGCGCGGGCGCAAGGCTCCCGTAGGCCGCACGCTGATAGACCGCCTCTTCGCGGTCGGATCCGAACCATCGGTCGACTCTCATCGATGAGTGCCAGACGGCCTCGTACACCTGCTGGTGCGTGCGATCGAGCCAACGATATCTGTCGAGACCGGCCGGCGGACCGGCGTCCCCTCTCGACGACGCATCGGCGCCCGCGTTAGAGGATGCAGACGGCTTGTCCGCAGGACTGCTTGGAGGCGTCGCCGCGGGCAAGGTCGTCGACGAGTCCCGCGTCGTGTCCGGCTGAGACTGTGTAACTGAGGGAACCGTAGTATCCGCACTCAGGTTTGGACTGGAAACAGGCTGCATCTCCTGCGCGCGGGCAAAGCCGACCGCTCCGAGTACCAGCCCGCACGCAGCGGTTCGTTCAAGCCATCGCACGAGCAACGAGACTCCTTCCCATAGAAACCCGCTGCTACGCGTCCAGTTCCGAACGGAGGGGTTCATCGGAGCGCTCGCGCCGGCGCGCGAGTCGCACTGATGAGATAGCAAAGACCCAGGAGTCTTATGTGACCGGAGTCTCGTTGCGCCGTTCACGGCCGGCGCGGATGCGCCGGCCGTGAGCGGGAGCACAAAGACCATTCGCCGAGACAGCGCTCATTCGCGCCGCAGCACGGGTGCGTCGTGCGGGTGGAGACGTCGTTCGAAAGGCAGGTTCGCTAGAGCGGGATGGACGTTCGATGATCGCGGAAGATCAAAGGCTTCTCGTTTGAGCGCCCAGCCTCCCTGTCGGCCCGACCCACGGCATCCGTGACGAGCCCATGGTGCGGTGAAAGGTCGCACACCGGGTCCGCGTTATCCGCATCACCGGTCAGAAGAAAGGCCTGACAGCGGCAGCCGCCGAAATCCTTTGTCTTCTGCGGACAGCTGCGGCATGGCTCTTTCATCCATTGCTGACCGCGAAAACGGTTGAACGCGTGCGAGTCGTACCAGATTGACTTCACACTCTGGTCGCGAACATTGGGTAGATCGAGGCCTGGCAACATGCGAGCCGCGTGACACGGCAGCGCCAGCCCATCCGGAGCGACGGTGAGAAAAACCGAGCCGAGCCCGTTCATGCAGGCTTTCGGGCGGGTCTCGAAGTAGTCCGGCACCACAAAGAAGATGCGCATGCGCTCACCGGAGCGCTCGCGGAATTCGCGCGTCGCGCGTTCCGCGCGTTGCAGCTGCTCGCGACTGGGCATGAGCTGAGTGCGATTGAGCCAGGCCCAACCGTAGTACTGAGTGTTGGCGAGCTCCACGTAATCCGCACCCATGCTCTGGGCCATGGTGAGAATGTCGGCGACGTGGTCGATGTTGAGCCGATGCAGCACGACGTTGAGCACCATCGGATAATCGTACTTCCGGATCAGCGCGGCGACTCTCGCCTTCAGCTCGAACGTGCGTGTGCTGCTGAGAAAGTCATTCATCTGACGCGTGCTATCCTGAAATGACAGCTGGATGTGATCCAGTCCCGCGGTCTTGAGCGCAGCAATGCGCGGCTCGGTAAGTCCGACACCCGAAGTAATGAGGTTCGTGTAGAAGCCCAACGAGTGAGCTTCGGCGACAATGACCTCGAGGTCATCGCGCGCGAGAGGCTCTCCACCGGACAGTCCAAGTTGGACGGCACCCAGGCTGCGCGCTTCGTGGAGCACACGGATCCAATCGTCGGTTCCGAGCTCCTGACCGACGCGGGCGAACTCAGTCGGGTTGTAGCAGAACACGCAGTGCAGAGGGCACCGGTACGTGAGCTCCAACAGCAGCCACAACGGCGGCCCGGGCTTCACGACGGCGGAGGGCGACTGCGCAGTAACTTCGGACGCCTGTGCGTTCAATCTCGAATCTCCAGCCAGCGTTTCTCGAGAGCCATCGCGACGAACGCCATCACTTCATCGCCGAGGCCCGCGACCTGGAAGGTCTGCTCGAGGTCGGACACGATTTCGGTCACGGTGCGCCGGCCATCGCAGCGACTCATGATCGCGCCCGCGCTGCCGTTGAGCTTGACCATCCCTTCCGGATACAACAGCACGTGCGCGTCCTGGGCAGGCTCCCATTGCAGCCTGAACCCCCGCCCGACGACCGGTCTCGAGGCGCCGGCGACCTCATTCACGGCACGACTCCATAGCGCAGGGCCATGGCATCGTTCATTTGCCAGAGGATGTCGAGCTTGAACTGCAGGATCTGCAGTGCGCGCTCCTGCTCGAGCCGGGTTCTGAAGCGCTCCAGCGTCACCGCCAGTCCGAATTCCACATCGCGGCGAGCCAGACTCACTCGACTCTGAAAATACTGCAGACCCCCGCGATCGATCCAGGGATAGTGATCCGGCCAGCCCGCAAGGCGTTGCTTGTGGATCTCGGGCGCGAACAACTCGGTGAGGGAGGAGCACACCGCCTCAGGCCACGGCGCACGACGGGCGAAATTTACATAAGCGTCGACTGCAAATCGCACGCCGGGCACGACCTCAGACAGACTTTCAACGTGGCTTCTGTCAAGACCGACCGCTTCGGCCAGACGCAACCAGGACTCAATTCCTCCCGGGTCGTCACCGTAGCCGTCGTGATCGAGAATTCGTTGCACCCAGTTGCGGCGCACGGCGCGATCCTCGCAGTTGGAAAGAACCGCCGCGTCCTTGATCGGTATGCTGATCTGATAATAAAAGCGGTTCGCCACCCAGCCCCGGATCTGCTCGGGCTGCGCAGCCCCGGAATTCAGCATCACGTTGAACGGGTGATGGATGTGGTAGGCCCGCCCCTTCTCGCGCAGTCGCTGCTCGAATTCTTCCCGTGTCCAGGCGGTCTGTGTCACAGAACGATCTCCATTCCATCCCAGGCCACTTCGATTCCCAGGCCGTTGAGGACGGCGCGCTGTTCCGAGTCCTCATCGAGAATCGGGTTCGTGTTGTTCACGTGGATCAGCACCTTGCGCGTGGCCGGCGGCAGCCGCGCCAGCCACTCCAGCATGCCGCCGGGACCGCTCTGCGCCAGATGGCCGATGTCGCGCGCCCGTTTCTTCGACAGCTGCAGGGCGATCATTTCATCGTCGGTCCAGAATGTTCCATCGACGAGCACGCACGCGGCCGAGCGCATGCTCATCCAGACCGAATCGTCGATGGCCGCCAGACCGGGCGCATACAGCAGGGTTCGGCCCGTCACTTCGTCCTCGACAACGAGGGCGAGGTTGTCTCCGGCGACGGGCGCTTCCCGATTGGGCGAGTACGGAGCCGGCTTGCTCGTGACCGGCAGCGCCCGCCACCTCACATTGTTCACCCCGTCTACGGCGAACGCGTCGCCTTCCAGGCCGATTCTTCTGCGATCGACTCCGCAGTAGTGCGAGAGGACCTGCAGGATCGGATTGCCGCGAGTGAGATCCGCGTAGGTGCTGTCCGTACACCACAGCGGCCAGGGTCGCGTCGACTCGCGCAGCATGTACAGTCCGGTGGTGTGATCGATCTGGCCGTCCACGAGGACGATGCCGGCGATCGCCGTGTCACGGGCCGCGCGCCCGGGCTGCAGGGTGGGGTTCGCTTGCAGCTGCGCCAGAATGTCGGGCGAGGCGTTGACGAGCGCCCAGGCCTCTCCGGAGGCTCCTGCAACGGCAATCGAGGATTGGGTTCGAGGCTGTGCACGGAGGGAGCCTGCGCGCACACCTGCGCAATTGCGGCAGTTGCAATTCCATTGCGGGAAGCCGCCACCCGCGGCAGATCCCAGTACGCGGATTTTCATTCGCAGCCCGCCGCCGTCGAAGAGCGCAGCCCGCGGATGCGGGCTGGCGCCTTAAAGCGCCGGACCGGTCGTCCGCGCGCCTCGCTTCAGCGATTGGCGATGTACATCGTGATTTCCATGCCGAACCGGAAATCAGTCGCCTGTGGTGTTTCCCATTTCATAGCGTAGCTCCTGCAGTCTTGCGTTTGGGGCGACGGGCCATCCCACCGCCCACCCGACCGGCCCACCGACCGGCCCACCGACGGTAAGGCCCGCCGGAGGGTGCGAAACGCCGGGGGATCGTCCCCCCGCGCGTTTCGAGATCATCGTTGCGCACTACCGGCCATCGACGACAGCTGAGGATCATGAATGTCACCTCATGATTTTCATGAGCTGCGGCGCTGCTACCATGCCCGCCTCGGGAGGATTCACCCCAAACCTGAGCGTTTATCGATGAAGCTGCGGACCCGCCTGAACCTGGTGGTGACCGGTCTCACGGCCGTGTTCATGGCCGTGCTGATCACCTCGGAGCTGCTGGACACGCAGACCTCCGTCAGGGAGGAGATCGAAGCGGCGAACCGGGTCGCCTCCCAGCTGCTGGGCCGGCTCGTGGTCATCTATTCGCGCGAAGGCGGTCCGGAGGTCGTTCTGCAGTTCCTGCAGCAGCTCGGGCGCGTACGGGCGAACGACATCGTCCTCCGGTCCCCCACGGGCGTGGTGCTCTACAAGTCGCCGCCAGCTACGTACAAGACAGGCCGAGAGGCCCCTGCGTGGTTCGCGCATATGCTGGCACCCAATCAGGCCCGGCACATCTTTCCGCTCCCCGGTGGAGTTCAGCTCGTCATCGAGGCGCAGACTTCCCGCGCCGTGCTCGACGCATGGGATGACCTCACACACCTTCTGACACTCGCCGCCGTGATGCTCGTTTTGGTCAACGCACTGGCCTTCTGGCTCGTCGACCGCGCGCTTGCGCCTTTTCCAGTGATTGCACGGGGCCTGGAGCGCATACAGCGCGGCGAGCTCGCATTCCGCCTTCCGCCGCTGCCCGGCTCCGAGGCGCACGCTATCGGCGCCGCATTCAACCGGATGGCTCAGGCCGTCGAAGACCACGTGCAGACCGAGCGCCAGGCCCGTGAAGCACAGGATCGACTCGAAGAGCGCCGCGACATGGCCAAACTCGTCGAGCAGCGCGTGGATGAGGAGCGGCGCCTGATTGCTCACGAGCTTCATGACGAGTTCGGCCAGTCGGTCACGGCGATCCGCAGCCTCGCGCTCGTCATCGCCACGCAGACGAAAGAGCCCGCGATGAGTGACACTGCACGGTTGATCTCGGATGAAGCGGCGCGGTTGTATGACGCGATGCACGGACTGATTCCGCGCCTGATGCCCCCGTCCCTCGATACTTTGGGGCTTGCCGAGACTTTGGAGAATCTCGTCCGCGACTGGCAGCGTCGATTCCCGTCAGTGGCGCTTACTCTGCGCCACACGCTCGCGGGCGATCTCGGGCCGAGCGTGACCCTCGCGATCTATCGCGTGGTACAAGAGGGATTGATCAATGCGCTGCGGCATGCACAGGCGTCACACGTGAACATCAAAGTAGAGTCGGACGCCGAACGAATTGTTGTAGCGGTTACGGATGACGGCGTCGGACTGCCCAAGGAATGGTCGCGGCCAGGGCACTTCGGACTGCGTGGGCTGACGGAACGCGTGGAACACCTCGGAGGCGTGTTCAAGGTCGGTAACCGCGAGCCGCACGGTGCGAGCCTGAACGCAGAAATTCCCCTCACGGCGGGCTCATGAGTGCGGCAAGCACCCCAACGACACTCACCTCGATGAACCCCGGATGCACGTACGAGGGATGGCCATGATTCGCGTGATGCTGGTCGACGATCACGCCGTCGTGCGCACCGGATTCCGGCTGCTCCTGCAGGCGCAGCCGGATGTGACTGTCGTAGCCGAAGCCGAATCGGGCGAGCTGGCCTGCCAGCGTTATCTCGAGCTCACTCCGGACGTCGTGGTGTTGGATCTCGCGATGCCCGGCATGGGCGGACTGGAGGCGCTGCGGCGCATTCGAGCGCACCATCCACAGGCGCGAGTGCTCACTCTCTCGGCACACGATGATCCCATGCAGGCACGGCGTGCGTTACGCGAAGGTGCGCTGGGATTCCTGTCGAAACGCAGTGCTCCGGAGGCGTTGATCGAAGCCGTGACGACGGTGGGCGCCGGCCGCCGCTACATCGACGACGCACTCGCGCAAAAACTGGCATTGGCCGACTTGGACGGCGGCAACAAGTCCCCGATCGAACGGCTGTCCGAACGGGAATTCGAAGTGTTCATGCGCCTTGCGCGCGGCGAGACGGTGCAGCGGATCGCGGAGGACCTGAAACTCTCCGCATCCACTGTCGGCACACACCTCTATAACATCAAGCAAAAACTCGAGGTAGTGAATCAGTCGGAACTCACCCTGCTCGCGATCCGGCACGGGCTCATGGAAGCCTAGGGCGACGCGGGGACGGGCGGGCCCCCGCGCCACCTCAGGGTCGGACTTCAGTTCCAGTTGTGGCGAGAACGGAAATCCTTGGCCTGGCGCTCGGCTTCATCGCGCGCGATGCCATATCGCTCCTGCAGCTTGCCGGCAAGCTGGTCGCTCTTGCCCTCCAGCTGATCGATCTCATCGTCAGTCAGCTTGCCCCACTGCTCCTTCACCTTTCCCTTGATCTGCTTCCACTGACCCGCACTACGATCGTTATTCATCTCCGGTCTCCTCCTCAGCGTGAACCCTGGAGGAAACGGAGCAATCGTCGTGCCACCGTACGCGTGCTTGCGCGGATGGCTGCAGCTACGGCTTGTCGTGTCCGAGCCCGAGTCCGGGCGCGCTCGGATCCCTTCCGTTTCCCGACGCGATCACCGCCAGAATCCAGGCGGCACGATCCCGCGAGCACCTGCGCGATGTGTTGATCCGCCGCTAGCGGATCCCGACGCGCCGCTCGAGTCCGGTACGACCCCATTCCATCACGATGTTGTGATTCCACTCGAACAGCGGTCTTGCGATCGGATTCAGCGTGCGCATCCAGGGCTTGGTGACGTCAACGATCCAGTCGTAGCGGACATCCGTGCCGCCACCGACGCGCGTCAACTGCCAGCGTCCGGTACCCGAGAGCTCCCCTTCCGCAATGCCTTCTATCAGGGAGCGCGGTTGGATCCGGACCGTGCGCATGTTGAAGGACAGGCGGTACGGCAGAGCGCTGCGCCAGGTCATGCGCCGGCAGGCTCCGACTCCGTTGGAATCTCCCGCCTCGAGCAGCGTTACCGCTAACACTCCCTTCCACCATTGCGGCCAACCCTCCGGATGAGTCAGCTCGGCCCACACGGCACTGACCGGCGCACTCAGTTTCCAGTGAGTCACGAGGTGATATTGCAACAGTGGCGTCGACATGCGCCGCGTACTGTACATCCTGCCGCGGTTAGCCGCCTGCGCCGCTGCCGGGCCGGCTACAGGGAATCCCTCCAAGAGGAGACGCTCCTGGCTTTGGAATCCCTCACGAGGAGACGATCTTGGCTTTGATCGCCTCGTATTCGGAATCCGTGATCAGGCGCTGATCGAGCATCTGTTTGGCTTCCTGCAGCCTTCGCACGGCGTCCGACTGAGCCGCGGCGCCAGGCGCTGCGGTCGGTCCCGAGGACACCTGTATGCCTCCCGACCGGGCACGCAGCTCCTCGAGCTCCCGGACCCGGCGCTTTTCGCGCCACGCCTGATCCTGCGCCTGACAAATCCGATACACGGCCTGCCCCTGGTCCTTGCGCAGGCCGAGGAATTCGAGGCGGCGTGTGCCGGAGGTGCCCTGCGAAGCGAGGTCCGTGGCGCTTCCGGCCCGGATGACCAGATCGGCGCCAAAGACGCCGACGTGCAATGTGACTTCCTCCAGGTCCTGCCAGCGGATGTCCGACACGTCGAATCCGCCGAGCACGTGGCGCGAAATCATGATCATTCGCCCGCTGGTTGCCGCAACGAGCTGGCGTCGGTGCCCGAGCGCGAACAAGCGTCGTTGAATGGCCCAGGCTTCGAGCGTCTCCGTCGGAATCAGCACCGACCGCAGGAATTCCAACGGCCGTGCGAGACCTGTCTCGTCTTGACCCGGTACTTGGCTCATGGGTGTTGGGTTGGTTACTTGTGTTGAACGATTTCCGCCCGCAGCTCGCGCAGCTTGCCCTTCAGGATCGCCTCGTTCGCGCTGCCCATGCGGATCAGCAGTTTCTGGCCGGCAGGCAGGCTCTCCAGCGCCGGATCCGCGTATTCGTAGAACACCTTGGGCTGGATCAGCTTCACGGGCCCCTTCACATCCGGCGTGTCGAGCAGGGTGTCGATCACCTGGACCAGCCGGTCGTTGAAGTACATGCCCGGATATCCCAGATCCTCATAGGCCTGTTGGAACAGAGGATAGAGGCGGAAATAAACCGTTGCCAGCGTCCTCGGATCCGACGCCTGCGCGATTTTCATGAACGTCGCGTAGCGCTCGTAGTTCGCGGCACTGAGCGTTGTGAGCTCGCCTTGTGAGGCAACCACAGTCGCGCCGCCCGTGGACTTCACCGGACGCAGCTCGACGGCCACCTTGTTTCGCGGCAGATTGTCTATCGTCGCCACGATGTGGCGAACCACGTTCTCCGGGTTCAGAAGCGTCTCGACCGGTTTCTGCCCGAACAGGCCCACCAGCGAATCGCGCATCTCCTGATCGCTGTCGTTCAGCGCAGGCAGAGGCTTCGCTTCAGCAGCCTGCGGAATCGGATGCTGGATCGCAGGTTGCGCATCTGCGGGAGTCGCTCGCACCGGTGCGGGAGCGGGCGGGGTCGGCGGCGCCGGATGCCCAAAGTACTTGTAGTAGACGAACGCACCGACCGCGATCGCGACCACGACCGCGCCGGATCCCCAGATAGCCTTGTTTCGGAACCGCTCCTCCGCATCCGTCTCAGTGTTCCACATTACTCACACCCGCCCGTACAGTCCTTTGCCTACTCTACTACCCTTGCGGGTTGGAGGCAGCGGGACCGCGGAGCGGCATGCTCGGGCGGCCGACGGAATTGAGCCCAAGCGAGCGCGCCGACCGAGGCCAGCACCACGGGCAGGCCGACCAGCACATTCACCGAGAAGGTCTCATTTCCCAGTCCCCATCCGACGAGCAGCCCGACCAGCGGGTTGACGTACGCGTAGGTCGCGGCCAACGTCGGCGAGACATGATCCACCAGGTACCGATACGCTGAAAATCCGACCAGGGAACCGAACACGACAAGGTAACCCCACGCCCACCAGACACGCAGGGAGTGCGGCAGGGCCCACGACTCGCGGAAGACGACGCTGAGGATCAGCGCAATGGCACCCCCCGCGAGCATTTCCGCGGCGAAGCCCATGACACCGGGTGGCGTCTCTATTCGCCGCGACAGCACGGTTCCCAGAGACCAACTCGCAATCGCTATCAGGATCAGAATCGTCCCGAGCGGGCGCGCCCGCAGATCCTCGCCCATGACCATCACGAGCGTCCCGACCGCTCCAAGAACGATCGCGCCCCACTCGAGCGGTTTCGGACGCGTGCCGAACGCCACGGACCACAATGCGATGGCGAGCGGGATCAGGCTGATCAGGGCGACCGTCGCGCCGGAGCTGACCCACTGCTCGGCAACGGTGACGTTGCCCAGGGACAGGATCAGCAGAAGACAAGCGATGACCGTCGCGCCACGCCATTGGCGGGGAGTCGGCAGCGGGGCCCCGCCCAACCACAACCATGCCATCAGCACGCCGCCGGCGATGATGAACCGGGTGCCGACAAGAAAATACGGGGCGGCTCCCTCGAGTCCCACCTTCAGCGCGTAGTACGTCGTGCCCCAGATGACGTAGACGCACGCGAGGCAGGCGGCAACGAGCCACATCGGCGAGGGGCGGCGCAGGTCACGAGCTGCTGTATCCGGCACGGGACTACCTGGGACTTGTCTTGAGCAGAGGCGAGATCGTATTGTCGCCCCTTGCCTCGTGCATTGTATAAATTAAACTGAACTGCCCTTAAGACTTTCCAATCCAAACCGAAGCGTCGGCGAGTCCTTTCAATGGATACTCTGGACCTCAAAATTCTTGCGAGTCTGGACGCCGACGCGCGTCGCTCCTACGCTGACTTGGCGCGGGAGCTGGACGTCTCACAACCCACGATCGCAGACCGGATCAGACGCCTGGAATCTCGCGGCGTCGTGCGTGGAACAATGCTGTGCGTGGATTACGCCCGCCTCGGATTCACGGTGAACGCGTTCGTGAGGCTGCGCTCGACCCCCTCTCACAAGCAGGGTCTCGTTGAAGTGGCCCGGGAGATTCCCCAAATTATCGAGATGCATCAAGTCACCGGAGAGGATTGCATGATCGCGCGTGTCGTCGCCCGCTCTGTGGATGAGCTCGGAGGCATTCTCGAGCGTCTCTCGGCGTTCGCGCAGCCGAACACCTCGGTCGTTTTACAAACGCCCATTCCGTTGCGCAACCCGATTCCTGCGCACAAACAGGCCTGAGACACCACTGTGAGCGTACTGAAGACCTTTCATCCTGCCGTTGCAAACTGGTTTGACCGGAGTTTCGCTTCCGCCACCGCCGCGCAGACCCGCGCGTGGCCGGCAATTCGCGCGCGCGAGCACGTTCTCATCGCAGCGCCGACCGGCTCCGGCAAAACGCTCGCCGCGTTTCTTGCGGCCATCGATGGACTCGTGCGCGAGGGGGTCGCCGCAGCGCTCGCGGACGAGACTCAGATCGTCTATGTCTCACCGCTCAAGGCACTTTCGAACGACATCCGACTGAATCTCGAAGCCCCTCTGGCTGGCATCCGCGAAGAGTTGCGTCTTCTCGGTCTGCCCGACGTGGACATTCGAACATTCGTGCGCACGGGAGACACTCCGCAACACGAGCGCGACCGCATGCGGAAGCGTCCCCCGCACATCGTGGTCACGACTCCTGAATCGCTCTACATCCTGCTCGGCTCGGAGTCCGGCCGAAAGATGCTCTCGACCATCCGCACCGTCATCGTCGACGAAATTCACGCGCTGGTGGCGAGCAAGCGCGGTGCGCACCTCGCACTGTCGCTGGAGCGGCTGGAGGCGAGTGCAGGGCGAAGACTCACGCGGATCGGACTGTCAGCTACCCAGAAACCGATCGAGGAAGTCGCGCGATTCCTGGTAGGCACGCGGCACTTGCGGGCCGACGGCGAGTCGGACTGCACGATCATCGACACCGGCCACGTTCGCGAGCGGGATCTCGCGATCGAGATCCCGGCATCTCCCCTGGAATCGGTGATGTCCGGAGAGGTGTGGACACAGGTGTACGACCGACTGGCCGAGCTCACCGGCGAGCACAGAACGACGCTCGTCTTCGTGAATACGCGTCGCCATGCGGAGCGCGTTGCGCGCCATCTGTCCGAGCGGATCGGCGAGGACAAAGTCACCGCACACCATGGCAGCATGGCGAAAGAGCTCCGACTCGACGCCGAGTCACGACTCAAGCGCGGTGAGTTGCGGGCGCTGGTCGCCACCGCATCCCTGGAGCTCGGCATCGACATCGGCGACGTCGATCTCGTCTGCCAGTTGGCTTCGCCCCGCTCCATTGCAGCCTTTCTGCAGCGCGTCGGCCGCTCGGGGCACTCGGTCGGCGGCACGCCCAAGGGGCGGCTGTTTCCCTTGTCGCGCGACGATCTGGTCGAATGCGCCGCACTGCTCGACTGCGTGCGCCGCGGTGAGCTGGACAAGCTCAACATGCCCGCCAAACCGCTCGACGTTCTCGCGCAGCAGATCGTGGCCGAAGTCGCCGCTCGCGAATGGGATGAGAACGGACTGTTCGCCCTGCTGCGCGGCGCGCATCCCTTCCGTAATCTCGAACGCCGGGAGTTCGACGAAGTCGTGCGCATGCTCGCGGAAGGTTTCACGACCCGACGCGGCCGTCATGGCGCGTTGCTTCACCACGATACCGTCAATCACATGCTGCGCGGGCGCCGCGGCGCACGGCTTACGGCCATTACCTCGGGTGGAACGATTCCCGATAACGCCGACTACCGCGTCATGCTGGAACCCCAGTCGCAGTTCGTCGGCACGGTGAACGAGGACTTCGCGGTCGAGAGTCTCCAGGGCGATGTGTTCCAACTGGGCAACATCTCGTATCGCATCCTGCGCGTCGAGAGCGGCATGGTTCGCGTCGAGGACGCCCATGGCCAGCCTCCGTCGATTCCGTTCTGGCTCGGCGAAGCGCCAGGCCGTTCCAAAGAGCTTTCGGCTTCGGTGTCGCGTTTGCGCCGGGAGATCGAGACGCGCCTGGAGACTGGCCTGGATGCGGCCCTGCGGTGGCTGATCGACGTCGTCGGCATCACGCCGGCGCCCGCCGTGCAACTCGCGAGCTACCTGGCGGCAGCGCGCTCGGCGCTCGGTGCTCTGCCCACCCAGGATGCGATCGTCTTCGAGCGCTTCTTCGATGAGGCGGGCGGGATGCAGCTCGTCATCCACTCGCCGTTTGGCAGCCGCATCAATCGCGCCTGGGGCCTCGCCCTGCGCAAGCGATTCTGCCGCTCCTTCAACTTCGAGCTGCAGGCCGCGGCGACCGAAGACACCATCATCCTGTCATTGACGACGGCGCACAGTTTCGAGTTGGCCGAGGTCGCCCGCTATCTCCATTCCAACACGGTGCGCCCCCTTCTCATCCAGGCCCTCTGCGCGGCACCGATGTTCGCGACCCGCTGGCGCTGGGACGCCACCATCGCCCTGGCGCTGCCGCGCTTCCGGGGAGGGAAAAAGGTTCCCGCGCCACTGGCCCGTATGGCTTCCGAAGATCTGCTCGCGTCCGTCTTTCCGGATCAGGTGGCATGTGCGGAGAACCTGCCGGGCGAGCTCGAGATTCCCGACCATCCGCTGGTGCGCCAGACCATTCACGACTGCCTCGAGGACGCGATGGACATCCAGGGCTTCGAGGCTCTGCTTCGGGGACTCGAGTCCGGTACGATCCAGGTCGTCGCACGAGACCTGACCGAGCCGTCTCCCCTGGCTCTGGAGGTCCTTTCGGCGCGGCCATACGCGTACCTGGACGACGCACCTCTCGAGGAACGGCGTACTCAGGCGGTCATGAGTCGCCGCTGGCTCGATCCCGAGAGCGCATCCGACCTGGGCAAGCTCGATCCGGAGGCCATTCAGCGTGTGCGCAGTGAAGCCTGGCCCGACGCCGCGAATGCTGACGAGCTGCACGACGCGTTGTTGTGGCTCACGTTTCTCACCGAAGCGGAAGTTGAACGGCAACCCGGTTGGGAGCCATTGCTCAGCGAGCTGAGCGCGCAACGCCGAGTCGTTCGCCTGGTCACGCGAGCCCCCTCGTCAAACGCTCCGGCGAGCGCTGCAATCTGGATTGCGGTCGAGCGCCTGCCTTTCTTCCGAGCGGTGTTCCCCGACGCGACACCCGGGCCCGCTGTCGTCGGCCGGGACGCGAACGCGAACGAGCAGACGCCCGAAGGCGCGATCGTCGAGATCGTCCGCGGTCGCCTTGAAGGATTGGGGCCCGTGACCGCCTCGGCGATCGCCCAAGCGGTCGGACTGCCGATCGGAAAGATCGACGCGGCGCTGGCTGCGCTGCGTACTGAAGGCTTCGCGATGGAGGGAAACTTCACGCCCGCCATCGAGGGCCGAATCGAATGGTGCGAGCGGCGCCTGCTGGCCCGAATCCACCGCTACACCGTCAAACGGTTGCGAGCGGAGATCGAGCCGATCGCGGCACGGGACTTCCTACGGTTCCTGTTCGAGTGGCAACGCGTGACGCCCGAGGGGCGCATGGAGGGACCCGATGCGGTCGGCGCGATCCTGGCGCAGCTGGAAGGGTTCGAAGCGCCTGCCAGCGCCTGGGAGACGGAGATCCTTCCCACGCGCATCGGCGAATACGAACCTGCGTGGCTCGACGAGCAGTGCCTCTCGGGACGCTTCGTGTGGAGCCGTCTTGCGCAGCGCAAGAGCGACCCTGAGCGCAGCGCAGCGCCCGTGCGCGCCACGCCGATCACTCTGCTGGCGAGACGCAATGTGCGCGTCTGGTCCTCACTGACGGACGCGGTCGATCCAGGCAATCTGTCGTCGAAGGCCCAGGCCGTCGCCGATTACATCAGGACTCACGGCGCCTCCTTCTTCGATGAGCTCACCGACGGCACCGGGCTGCTGCCGGTGCAAACCGAAGAAGCGCTGGGTGAGCTCGTGGCCTTGGGTATCGTGAACTCCGACAGCTTCGGCGGACTGCGTGCATTGCTGGTTCCCCCGGACCGTCGAAGGCCCAGCGGCGTGGGCCGACGCCGGCGACGCATCGCACTGTTCGGCATGGACGCTGCCGGCCGCTGGGCTCTGGTTTCGCGGCGCGCATCGGCGGAGAGCGTAACCGACACCTCCGCCTCTCGCCTGAAGGCGATCCAACAGGACGATGAAACCATCGAGCACATTGCGAAGGCGTTGCTGCGTCGTTGGGGTGTAGTGTTCTGGCGGCTGCTTGCCCGTGAGGCCGACTGGTTGCCACCGTGGCGTGATCTGCTGATGTGCTACCGGCGACTGGAGGCACGCGGTGAAATACGCGGAGGCCGCTTCGTTGCCGGCTTCACTGGCGAGCAGTACGCGCTGCCCGAGGCAATCGGCCTCCTGCGCGAGGCGCGCCGCAAACCTCAGTCACAACATTGCGTCTCACTCTCGGGGGCCGATCCGCTCAACCTGGTCGGAATTCTAACTCCGGGAGCCCGATTGCCGGCACTGAGCGGCAACCGGGTACTGTACCGGGACGGTGTGCCGGTCGCGATATTCTCAGCCGGAGAGGTGCGCTTCCTTGAGGAGAAAGGCGCGGCGTTGTCCGGCGTTACGCCCCTCGATGCGAAGGAGCGGTGGGAAGTCCAGAATGCCCTGCTCCGCCGTCATGTGCCGGCCGTACTGGCGGATCTCGCCTGAGGGCCGGCCGTACCGGCGGATCTCGCCCGACGGCGGTCTGCACAAGCCCGCAGCCGGCGCCTTGAGTGACCTAACGTCCGGGCGTGTCAGCGGCGTAACCGACGAGCTCTACGTACCCGCGGCCCGAGATGTTGGTTCGGCCGTGGACACCGCTCACATCCACGGCTCCCTCCCAATACCGGGGCTTCGTTCCGAGCTCCTGATCTAACAGCACCGGCCGTATATCGACATCCAGCCCCTCTGAGGCAATACGAACACGCCAGCGTGCGGGATAACGGCCGCCCAGAGGACTGGTCCAATGCTTCCTGACGTCGATGTCGACATCCGCGCTCGACAGCGCCTGCGCACGTCCCGCTGAGTCCACCCAGGTCCCCGCACTGTGTGGCTCGCGACCACCCGCCGACGTGCGCAGGGCATAGAACATCAGTGCGCTGCCATCGTCGAGTTGGAGCGCGAACCAATCCCAGCCGGATTCGTTCGCGCCCAGGGAACCGCTTCCCCATTCTCGGTCGAGCCAGGCCACTCCCGTCACGGGTACCGGAACATGCTCACGCACCACCTGGCCCCGGACCGTCACGCGCGGTATCGAATAGTAGTAGCTGGCCGCCCCAGGCTCGCCCGACTTCACGCTCAGCCCGCGATCTCCGTTGAGAATCGGCGCCGTCAAGGCCTGCACTTCGAGTGACAGATCGTAGTCCTTCTCCTGCGCGTGAATCCTCCAGGTGGGGCCGCCCCCGATCTGCCAGTCATCCAACCAGACCCGAAACGGCTCGGCTGCGGCGCCCGCAAGACCGAGCGCGTCTCGTTCATATTTCTGGGCGAAACGAAAACGACCCCGGGAAACATCCGTGATGGCAAAGTGCGCCATGTAGATCTGCCGCGTGCGCCAGGGGGATCCTGCCGACGCGGACGCCGGCGGCACTGCCACCGCCGGCACCGGAGCGAGCGCGATGCGGAAGAACGTCAGCTCGAATCCAAATCTCTCGCCTGCCGGGGAAGTCAGATTTCCGGTGAGGTACCACCATTCGTGACGAAAGGCGGCGTGCGGACCGTGATCGCGGGGAAACTCGAATTCGCGGGGCTGCGCGGCGATCGAGAATCCACTTCGGTCCGCACGCAGGACATCCAGATCCTGATCGGGCACGGCGCCGCAGCACACCCCGGCCGCGAACCACATCCAGGCCATACTTCCCCGCGACGTGTTGGAAAGGGCTCGCGCCGCATGTCTTATGAGCACTCGGGGCATCACTCCTCCCGGATCTCGCCGGCGATTGGCGCCCTGGCTGTCCGCCACGCCGGATATAGCCCGGCCACCAGTGCTGCCGTCAACGACAGCAGCAGTGCACGCGTGAATTGAGAGCCGCTCAGATGCAGATCGATGCGCCACCCGAAAGCGCGGCGATTGATCACTTCGACCAGAACAACTGCCGTCAGAATGCCGGCGGGGACCGCGGCCAACATCGCGGCAAGCCCCATGAATCCAGTCTGCACTTCGATCAGGACGGCCGCGCCGCAGGGAGTCAGCCCCAGCGAGCGCACGATGGCCAGCTCTCGCGAGCGCTCCAGCTCCCAGGCCAGAAGTGAGCTGATGAGACCGATGGCCGCGACGCCCGCCGCCAGCCAGTTCAACACTCCCGTAATGATGAAGGTGCGATCGAAGACGCTCATCGACAGCGCCCGGATGTCCGCGTTGGATCGTACTAAGAGCGCCTGGCGGCCACGAGCGGTCGTCTCTAACGCAGAAATCACCGCGGCGGAACGGATGCCCGGCCGCAGGTAGAGTCCGACCGCTGTGATGGCGTTGTCGTGCCACAGAGCCCGGTAGGTCTGCAGATCCACGAGCACGTTGCCACGATCGTTGCCATACTCCCGATACACGCCGGCCACCGTAAACGAATGCGGCCCGGCAGACGTCGACACTCCCAGGGAATCGCCGACCTTGAGCTGCAAGCGCCAGGCAAGGGGCTCCGATGCCAGAATCGCTCCTTGCTTGAACGCGGCCCACGCTCTTGCGGGATCGCCCTCGACAAGTTGGAACGATCCGTAACTGATGTCGGCGAGCCGCAGCGCGGACAAGGAAACGGGACCGCTCCCGGACTCGACGACCACGCCGCGACTCATGCTGTAGTCAGCTACCCCGGGCGTCGCGACCAGGGACTGGATGAGGTCGGGATCCAACCGTCGCTCCGGACGGCCCGCCCCGGCCCCTGGGGCGGTGACGTAGACATCCGCGCGCATGGTGCGTCCGAGCCATTCGCGCAGCGATTCCCTGAAACTGCCGACCATGATCGAAACACCGATCATCGCGGCGACCGCCATGCCGAGCGCCGCGACGGCAACGCCCGTCCGGCTCAGAGATGCGGCGATGTCTCCAAAGGCCAGGCGGGCAATCGGACTCGAGCGTCCCAGGGTGGCGGCCGCAGCGCGAGCGACGGAGCGCAACACGGCGGGGGTGAGCGCGGCAACGCTGAGGAGCAGCATAAAAAGCGCGACGAATCCCGCAAACAGGCTGCGGGAGGAACTGACAACGATGACTCCAGCTCCGATGGCAAGCGCGGCGCTCACGAGCAGAAGGTTACGCGCGAGATTTACCGCTTTCTCCTCCAGCGCGGAACGCCGAAGACCCAGCTGGGGTGTACTGCCCACCGCCTCGAGAGCCGGCAGGAGAGCCGCAGCGAGCGCGGTGCCGATGCCGGCAACGAGGGCCTTGACGACGGAGGCGCCGGGTAACGTCGTGGCGTTGACCGATACTACGAAGTAGAGATCGTTGATCGTGCGCGAGACGAGACTCACGAGCTCGCGTCCGACCGCCAGCCCGAGGAAGACACCGACGACAGCGCCGACGACGCCCAGTACCGCAGCTTCCGTCAACACGATAATCAGCACCTGCGCGCGAGTCGCCCCGAGCGCTCGCAGGATGCCTATGATCCGGCGCCGCTGTACCACCGCGAAGCTGATCGCTCCGTAGATGAGCAGCGTGCTCACCAGCAGAGCCAGCAGACTCATCGCCTTCAGATTCGTCGTGAAGGCAGCGGTCATGTCGAGATTTTCCCGCGTGCGGCTCTGCGCCTGCTCGAGCCGGACTCCCTGCGGAAGACGCTTGCGCAGCGCCGCGACAAGCCGTGGCGCATCCGGACCCTCTGGCAGGCGGACGTCGATCCTCGAGAGCCGTCCTGGCAGACTCATCCATTCCTGGGCCTGTGCGATGTCGGTGAGTATCAACGTCTCGTAGCCGGCACCCTGATCTGGCAGCTCCGTGATGAGGATGGGAGCGAATCGCTTGCCGCCGACATCCAGCTCGAAAGCCGTGTTCTCTTGCAAGCCCAGCTCGCTGGCGGTGCGTGCCGCCATGACGACCGAAGCGGGCTGGAACCACCTGAGCAGATCTGAATTGCGGATCTGCAGCGCGCGCGCGGGGCGCGCCGTCTCTCCCGCGGCCACTGTGGTCTCTCCCGCGGCCACTCTGGCCGCTCCCGACGCCGCCCCCTGGGCCGCGTTCAGATTCGCGACAGCCAGAGGATCCAGACCGATCAGTTGCAACGAGCGGTCCCCGACGGTGACGTATCCCTCCACGACCGGAGCAAACGCAGGCGGAGCGGCCGCCGCCCCCAGCGGATTCGTTTGCAGGTCAACGTACACCCGCTCGTCGATTCCCTCAGGTCCTCCCACGATCTCGTGCGTTGCGGCTCCGTTGACCGCATCCATCGACAGCTCCAGAGCCCGGCGTGAGCTCGCAGTGGCGATGTCAACAGCCACGATCGTGGCGACGCCGACAGACAGGCCAACCAGCGCCAGGGTGAGCTGTGCGGGGTGCCGCAACAGATGCCTGACACTGGCTGCCCAAAGCGCGTGCATTCAAGTGCCGGAGGACTGAAGCCGCCCATCCCGCAGCTCCAGAACACGATCGGCGCTGCGCGCCAACGCCGTGTCATGGGTGACGATCAACAATGCGGCTCCTCTGGCGTGCGCGAGGCCCAGGAGCACGGGCATCACTTGCCGGGCAGTTTCCTCGTCAAGGTTTCCCGTGGGCTCATCGGCCAGGAGCAGCGCGGGCTCGTGCACCAGCGCCCGCGCGATCGCGACCCGCTGTTGCTCACCGCCGGACAGCTTATCTACTGCGCTTCGGCCGCGGTCAGCCAGCCCGACCTGTTTCAGCATCGCCGCGCTGCGTCTGCGCGCCTCCTGCCCGCGAACTCCGTTGAGCTCGAGCACGAGGCGCACGTTCTCCTCCACATCCAGCGTTGGTATGAGATTGAAGAACTGGTACACGAAACCGACGTGCTCGCGTCGAAAGAGCGTGCGGGCGGGCTCCGGCAGAGCGCCGATCTGACGGCCGTCCAGCTCGATCGAGCCGCTGTCGGGCCTGTCGATGCCGCTTACCAGGTTCAGCAGCGTCGATTTTCCGGAGCCGCTGCGGCCGAGGATCGCCACGGTTTCCCCGCCGCGTATCTGCGCATCCGCGCCGTCGAGAACCCGGTGAACCCGATCCCCCTCGCGGAAATGGCGGCAAAGCTGACGAATGATGAGCAGATTGAGACGCCGCTGTGAAGGGACGCTACTTTACCGCGTGATCCGGGTCGCCGGCAGGCGACATGCCGGTGTCGGCAATCCCAAAAAGGGCAGCAGGCCGAAGTCCGATAGGCGAAACTGTCGCCCCGCTGCGGTCAGTCTGCCGTGCCTTCCACGGCCCGTAAGCCTAAAGGTGACTCATGAACGTTGCTGTTGGTCGGCGCATGAAGCGCGTGCTTGCGCAGGTTGGAGGTCGAGGCTCAATCCTGGTCACCGCGACACTGGCCGCCGCGTTGCTCGCGGTGGGAACACAGATACGAGCCGAGGAGCCCAACGCCGCCGGGACCGCGAAGCCGGCGGCACAGACTCCCCCGAAGACAGACTCGGCCGGGGCGAAAACTACGGGCAATCCGAAGTCCCAGGCAAGCTACAGCATCGGCATCTCGATGGGCGAGCAATTGCGGGCGACCGGGCTCACGCCCGACTCGATAGCCGTGGATCGCCTGACCCAGGGTCTGCGCGATGCCCTGTCCGGCAAGGTCAAGATGAGCCCGAGCGATCAGGAGAACATCTCCAGTATCATTCGTACCGCCCGCGCCTCCGTGCTCGAGACGAACCACACTGCGGCGGCCGCGTTCCTTGCGGAAAATGGCAAGAAGAAGGACATCGTCACGACGGCCAGCGGCCTGCAGTACAAGGTCGTCGCACCCGGCACCGGCGCCTCACCGAAACCGACCGACGAAGTGAGTGTGAACTACCGCGGCACGCTGCTCGATGGTACGGAATTCGACGCCTCCGCCAAGCATGGAGGACCCGCGACGTTTCCGGTCAACGGTGTGATTCCGGGCTGGCAGGAAGCTCTCGGACTGATGAAACCGGGCGCGAAGTGGCAGCTCTTCGTGCCGCCCAAGCTCGCCTACGACGCGGAATCTCAGGGCGCGATCCCACCGGGATCATTGCTCGTGTTCGACGTCGAGCTCCTGACCGTCAAGCCTCGCGCAATCCCACCGCCGCGTCCGGCCGGCCCTCCCACGACGCAGCCGCCGGCGACCAAGTAACGATGCGCCGCAGCTTCGCAGAGCCGTTGGCGCGAAGCCGCGCGCTCGCTTCAGCGCCGGCCGTTACGTTTCGTCCACGCGGCTCCCCGGGTCGAAGCGCATGGGCTTGGTGACGCCCATCCGGGTCAGCTCCCGCCGCAGAGTCTCTGCAAGCTCGTGGTAGTCAGCGCGGTTGAAGGCCGGCGCCGCCGGCCAGTCATAAGCCCACGGCTGCGCGGTGCGGAATTTCTCGGGCTCATCGAGATACCGTGGAATCACGTGCGCGTGCAGGGCCGGATCCTGGTTTCCGAACACCGCGTAGTTGATACGAATCGCTCCGGTTGCCTTCAGCAGAGCGTCCCCGATGCGTGTCATGTCCAGCATGAACTGGATGCGCTGTTGCGTACCCAGTGCATTCAGGGTCGGCACCACGGGATCCGGCAGCAGGAGCACGTACCCACGCACGAACTGCTGCTCGCCGAACAGGGCCCAGCCCGAAAACAGCCGCGCGAACACGCGTACCTCACGCCCATCGCGCGCGTCGGCGACCTGGCGGTGAATGGGCGTTTCCGCCTCGATCAGGGTATCGTTCTTCATGCGACCTCGGTGATGCCCGTGTACCTCATATCTTAGATCAGCAACTCACCTTGAGCGCCTGAAGAGCCGCGACCGTGCGGGCATGGCCGCTATGAACGATGCCGTGCCAACCGCGCGCCCGCGCCGCATCGATGTTTTCCGCACGGTCATCGATGAACACCGTCTCCGCCGGTGTCAGATTGAAACGCCGCTCCGCTTCGATGTAGATCCCCGCGTGCGGTTTCATCACGCCGGCCAGGTACGACGGCAG